>OFCW01000067.1_pt1 | contig 49370 bp, 47 predicted proteins | sample 1520951 | NCBI WGS metagenome assembly OFCW01 (sample SAMEA4349680, study PRJEB24078) | microbial mat metagenome | biome: Terrestrial Biome; feature: Habitat; material: Microbial Mat | place: India | collected 2012-06-12 | depth 10 m | reverse complement strand
AATGGTAGGGTGCGCTACGCGCACCGGTGCGGAGAAAAATCAGTTGTGCAAAGTATAACGGTGGTGGAGGGGGGGATGGTGCGCGGAGCGCAGCCTACGCTTGCTCATGTTTGCGACAGTCCGAAGATAGGCCGTAATGATCCTTGCCCTTGCGGCAGCGGCAAGAAATGCAAGAAGTGCTGCATGCCGGCATGAACGGCCTGGCAGGCGCAAAGCGAGGTATCTTTTGCGGCTCGCCCACTACAAGTCGGGAAATTTTGTTGCTGGCTCGTCAGGATGCACTGCATACGCATCCAACTTTTCGCTGACAGCCCATCGTATGCGCCGCGCAGTCTCCTGTCCGATGTCGTGCGTTTCGAGGAGATCCTCGTACCCGGCCTGCATTACGCGTTCCACGCTGCCATACTTTTCCAGAAGCGACTGCGCACGCGCCGGGCCGATGCCGGGCAACCCCTGCAGAATCTGCAACTGGACCCGGCGTTTTGCCTTGGGCCGCCGTCCTTTGCTGCCGACAGCGCCGTTGCGCACCGAACGCACTTGCCTTGAAGTATGAAGCATCAGGCGCGCTGTTTCCGCTGCATCGAAAGAACGCAGAAGTGGAATGCCGAAAATCACGGAGATCGAAATTAGCGCTCCCTGCAATGCTTCCCTGGTGATGCCGTGATTCGCAAGGTCCTTGACCGTGCCTTCCAGGACGATGATGCCGTGACGCTCGGAAGCCGCCAGACGGGCAGCCTGGCGAAACAGACGTCCGTCCATGACCGAGATGGCGAAGTCGGGCAGTGTCTTGCGCTCGAACAGCAGGCGGTCATCGACCAGATAGTCGCCCAATGACAGGCGCTGTACCGAGATCTGGCAAGCGGGATGTGCCTGCAGCGCGTCCATTACCGCAGGGGATTCGCGGTCGTCGATGATGATCGTGGTCGGTTCGTGCATGGATTCACAAATCGTGTGTTTTGAAGCCTCGTTATTTTGCATCCCATTTCTTTGGATCGCGCCTGAAATGAAAACATGCAAGCACCGACACGAGATCCGCCTCAACGATATAGTGCAGCGCATACGGAAAACGCCGCAAATAGGCGCGCCGAATGTCCCGGTATTGAACTTGATATTGATATGGATTGCGGGTGAGCGCAGCCTCGCATTGTTTGACTGCGCGGAGAAATTCGCCGCCGAGGCCGAAAGACTGCTGTTCATACCAGTTAAACGCTTCGATAATCTCGGCTTCGGCTTCGGGTTCGAACTTCACCTGAAACGTCATAGGGCAACGCCTAATTTTTCGGCAATGGCGCTCAGGGAGGAACCGCGCGCCGGGTCCGCCTGATGCAGTGCCAGGCGGCGGTCCAGCTCCTCGCGCTGCGCGTCGGTCAGAGGCAGTTTCGCCGCATGCAGCGCCACGCTGTCCCACAGGTCTTCAACCAGCTGAATTCGTTCTGCCAAATCAAGCTGGTTAATTTCATCGAGCAGAGTGTTCATGACCGGACTCCGAGGCAGGTTCACCGTTACGTCAAATTCTATCGCCAAATCAAGCGCTTAACCAAGGTTACTTCCCCCAACTATCCTTCAACGTCACCACCCGATTAAACACCGGCTTCGTCGCCGAGTGATCCACCCGATCCGCCACAAAATACCCATGCCGCTCAAACTGGAACTTCTCATCCGGCAGCGCATGCCGCATGCCCTGTTCCAGGTAGGCGGTGATCACTTCCTTCGAATGCGGATTTAACGCCTGCTTGAAATCCTTGCCGCCCGCATCCGGCATCGGGTCGGAGAACAGGCGGTCGTACAGACGCACTTCGGCTTCCAGCGCGTGCTGCGCGCTGACCCAGTGGATGTTGCCCTTGACCTTGTAGTTGTTCGCGCCTTCGGTGCCGCTCTTGGAATCGGGGAAGTAGTTGCAGTGCACCGCGATCACGTTGCCGTTGTCGTCCTTGTCGCAGCCGGTGCATTCGACGACATAGCCGTAGCGCAGGCGTACCTTGTTGCCGGGGAAGAGGCGGAAGTAGCCCTTGGTCGGCGTTTCCATGAAGTCGTCCGCTTCGATCCACAGTTCCTTGGTGATCGGGAAGGTGCGGTGGCCGCGTTCCGGGTGGTGCGGATGGACCGGGGCGGTGCATTCGTCGATCAGGCTGTCGGGGAAGTTGTCGATGATGAGCTTCAGCGGCTTCAGCACCGCGACGGCGCGCGGGGCCTTGGCGTCGAGGTCGTCGCGCAGCGCGGCTTCGAGCGTGCTCATGTCGATCCAGCTGTCGGACTTGGCCACGCCGATGCGTTCGCAGAACAGCTGGATCGATTCGGGAGTGTAGCCGCGGCGGCGGATGCCGACGATGGTGGGCATGCGCGGGTCGTCCCAGCCGTCGACGATTTTTTCCTCGACCAGTTGCAGCAGCTTTCGTTTACTCGTGATCGCGTAGGTGAGGTTCAGGCGCGCGAATTCGGTTTGCTGCGGCAGCGGTTTTTTGAAGAAGCCGCCTTCGGCCAGGCGCTCCAGCAGCCAGTCGTAGAACGGGCGGTGGTCCTGGAATTCGAGCGTGCAGAACGAATGCGTGATGTTTTCGATTGCGTCCTCGATCGGGTGCGCGTAGTCGTACATCGGGTACACGCACCACTTGTCGCCGGTGCGGTGGTGGTGCGCGTGGCGGATGCGGTAGATCGCCGGGTCGCGCATATTCATGTTGGGCGAGGCCATGTCGATCTTGGCGCGCACGATGTGTTCGCCGTCCTTGAATTCGCCGGCCTTCATGCGGCGGAACAGGTCGAGCGATTCGGCCGCCGGGCGGTCGCGGTAGGGCGAGTTCTTGCCGGGCTCGGAGAAGGTGCCGCGGTTTTTCGCCATCTCTTCGGCGCTCTGGCTGTCGACGTAGGCATGGCCGGCGGAAATCAGGTATTCGGCCATGAAGTACATCTGGTCGAAGTAGTCGCTGGCGAAGTACAGGTGGTCGCCCTGGTCGTCCTTCCAGTCGAAGCCGAGCCATTTGACCGCGTCGAGGATGGTGTCGACGTATTCCTGTTCTTCCTTGGTCGGGTTGGTGTCGTCGAAGCGCATCGTGCAGCGCCCGCCGTATTCGCGCGCCAGGCCGAAGTTCAGGCAGATCGATTTGGCGTGGCCGATGTGCAGGTAGCCGTTGGGCTCGGGGGGGAAACGGGTGATGACGGCGGGCAGCGGGTTGCCGTTGACGTCGGTGCGGTTGGCGTACTTGCCGGAAGCGAGGTCGGCTTCGATCAGGCCGCGCAGGAAATTGGAGGCGGGCGCGTTCGCGTCGGTCGCGGCGGCGGCTTTTTTCGGGTCGTTGCTCATGTTCTTGGATGTCCGGTCGGTGAATTGCGTAACCGGTCATTTTACCGTAGCGCGCAAGGGGAGGGCGGGGGAGGCGGGGCGGCATTGCCTTCGAAGAACACGATCGGCGCCCGGCGGCCCGGTATCGAATCGCGCGACCCTGCGTAGCGGCGGTAGCGGCCCCTGCTTGTTGGGGTGGAGGCAGGGCGGAAATGACGCTACATTGCACGACAGTCAACGAGGAGGAGAGCCATCATGATCAAACGGGAAGACCTGGAAGCGGCGGTGCAGGCGGGCGTGCTGAACCCGCTGGAGCTGGAGGCGCTGTTCGCCTTTCTCAAGCAGCGCGCGGCGGGTTCATCGGAAGCACGCTTTTCCGGCACGCATATCCTGTACTACCTCGGCGGCATGCTGGCGATCGGCGCGGCGTCGCTGTTCGCCACGCTGGCGGTCGAGGCGCTGGGCATGGGCGCGCTGTTCGTGCTGTCGGTGCTGTATGCGCTGTGCGCGGTGTGGGTGGCGGCGAAGCTGGAGAGCAAGGGCTTCGGCATTCCGGCCGGGATTTTCGCGACGCTGGCGATCGCGCTGGCGCCGCTGGCGGTGTACGCGCTGCAGCATGTGCTCGGCTTCTGGGCCGACGGCTCGCGCGCCGAGCATTACCGCGATTTTCATCGTTACATCGACTGGCGCTGGCTGGTGATGGAACTGGCCACGCTGGCGGCGGGCGCGGCGCTGCTGCAGCGCTTCCGCTATCCGTTTTTGGTGATGCCGATTGCGGTGACGCTGTGGTACATGGGGATGGATATCGTGCCGGCGCTGGTGCTGCAGGCGGGCGCGGGCGATGCGTGGTTTAGTGGCGCGGCGTGGGAACTGCGCAAGATGATCTCGCTCGCGTTCGGGCTGGTCATGCTGCTGGTGGCGTTTTCGTCGACCTGCGCTCGCGCCGCAGCAAGGATTACGCGTTCTGGCTGTACCTGTTCGGGCTGCTGACGTTCTGCGGCGCGCTGTCGATGATGGGCAACGGGCAACTGGCGGGCAAGCTGGTGTACCTCGCGATCCACTTCGTGCTGGTGTTCGCCGGCACGGTGCTGGCGCGGCGGGTGTTCGCGGTGTTCGGCGGCATCGGCATCGCGGCCGTGCTGTCCGACCTGTCGTGGCACCTGTTCAAGAACAGTTTCGGCTTCGTGCTGGTGCTGACGGTGCTCGGCTTTGCGCTGATCGGGCTGGGGCTGTGGTGGAGCAGGCATGAAGCGGAAATTTCGGCGCGCCTGCGCGCGGTGCTGCCGGCGGACCTGCGCGAGCTGCTGGAGGCGCGCCACGCGTGACGCTCCGGGTCAGCGGCCGGTTTCGCCGGCTGCGGGGAGCGGGAACTCGACCCGGAACACGGTTCCCTTGCCGTCGCTGCCCGGTTCGATGGAAATCGCCGCGCCATGGTCCTGCACGATGTCGTGCACGATCGCCAGCCCGAGCCCGCTGCCGGGCAGGTTTTCGTCGAGGCGGTAGTGGCGCTCGAATATCTTTTTGCGCTGCTGCGCCGGGATGCCGGGTCCGCAGTCCTCGACCACCAGGCAGCCGGCGGCGCCGGTCTGGTAACAGCTGACCGTCACCATGCCGCCGGGCGGCGAGTAGCGCACCGCGTTGTCGATCAGGTTGTCAATCAGGTCGTGCAGCAGGAAGCGGTCGCCCATCACCCGCGTCGGATGCAGGTCGAAGCCGATGTCGATGCGCTTCTTGTCGGCTTCCTGCACGAAATGCTGGATCGATTCCTCGACCACCTTGTCCAGCGCCACCAGGCCGAGCCGGTTCTGTTCGAACTGGCTCGGTTCGGCGCGCGCCAGCGCGAGCAGCTGGTTGGACTGGCGGATCATGCGGTCGGTGGACGACAGCATCAGGCTGGCCGAGCGCGCGGTGTCGGCGTCGCCGGCATGCCGCTGCTGCAGCCATTCGAGCTGGGTCTTGAGTCCGGCCAGCGGCGTGCGCAGCTGGTGCGCGACGTTCGCCAGGAAGTCCTGCTGCGCGCGGGCGCTGGCCTGGGCGCGCAGCAGCAGCTTGTTGATGGCCGTGACGAACGGCCTGACTTCTGTCGGGGCTTCCTGCTCGGCCACGGTTGACAGGTCGTCGTCGCGCCGGCTGTCCAGCTTTTCCTGCATCGCCCGCAGCGGCAGCAGGCCTTTCCTGACCGCGAACCGGATCATCGCTACCGAAACCGCGACCAGCAGGCCCTCCAGGAAAATCAGGGCGACGATGATCTCGGAGCGGATCGCGTGCCTCTTGCGCAGCGTTTCCGCCACGCCGATCAGCACTTCCCCGCTGCCGATGTCGGTCTTGAGCGTGATGACGCGCACCGGTTCGCCGCGCATCGCGCCGTCGCATACCGCCGGCTCGTTTGCCGCCTCCGGCAGGCAGGGCAGCGGAAAGTCCTTGTCGCCGAGGATGGTCTTGCCGGCGGCGTCGCGGGCCATCAGGTAGACCGCGTCGAAATGGTCGATGCGCAGCACTTCCTCGGCCTGGAGCGACAGGTCGGTCTCGATGCGGCTGCCCACCATGCGCAGGTGCGGGATCAGCGCCCAGGCGGCGTCGGCCAGGCTCTGGTCGAAGGCGATCTGCGCCGGTATCCACGCCAGCCAGTAGGTCAGCGCGGCGCCGCCGATGTTGATGGCCAACAGCGGCGCGATCAGCCACTTGAGCAGGCTGCGGCGGATGCTGCTCACGGCGTTTCCGCCTTTTCCAGCATGTAGCCGAAGCCGCGGATGGTGCGGATCGCCACGCCGGCGTCGGCGATCTTCAGGCGGATGCGCGACACATATACTTCGACCGCGTTGAGCGTCATTTCCTCGCCCCAGGGCAGGATGGCGTCGATGATCTGCTGCTTGGAGACCACGCGCGACGCCTGCTGCATCAGGTATTCGAGCACCGCCCATTCGCGCCCCGACAGCTCGATCGGCTGGCCGTCGACCGTGGCGCGCCGGGCGAACGGGTCGAGCGACAGCCGGCCCACCTGCAGTTCCGCCGGCTTGGGATTGCTGCGCCGGACCAGCGCCTTGATGCGCGCGACCAGTTCGGGCGTGGCGAACGGCTTGACGAGATAGTCGTCCGCGCCCAGCTCCAGCCCGTGCACGCGGTCGGTGATGGCGTCGCGCGCGGTCAGCAGGAGCACCGGCAGGTTGCTGCCGCGCGCGCGCAGCCGGCGCACGACCTCGAAGCCATCGATGCCGGGCAGGCCGATGTCCAGCACCACCACCGCGACCTGGGCATGCTGCAGCATCCAGTCGGCCTCGCTGCCGGTATGCACCACATCGACCACCATGCCGTGTCCTTGCAGGACGCGGCGTATGCCGTCGGCCAGGACGGCGTCATCTTCAACCAACAGGACATGCATGTTCGGTCACCGGATTCGTTTTCTGCAAGCCCGGCCGGCGGCGCCGTCCGGGACGTGAGCGCCCATTATTCGCCTTCCGCACCGGACTTTACAAGCCTTGATTGCGCAATCGCCGCCTGCGCCGGTTGCGCCTCCAGCGGCCGCAGCTGGCCCGAGACCGTGAAGAACAGCAGCGAGAACCGGTTTTCGACATACCGGATCCGCCCCGGTTCAAGATCGAGCTCGATCTCGGCGTCGCGGTCGGTGCGGGCGGCGATGCGGTGCGTGCCGGCAGAGGTGTCGATCACCGCATAGGTCTGCGGCGCCAGTTCCCGCATCGGCCTGCCGTCCAGGAGGATGGTCGATTTGACGGCCGGCGCCATGGTGCCGGGGCGCAGCACGTACACCCTGGCCCGGCCGTCCGGCGGCGGCTGGAAGCGCTTGGCTTCGGCATCCTCGTCGGCGCCGGCCAGCGGTACGGTCGCGCATTGCACCGCGCGCAGCAGGCGCCGGCAGGGTGTGCCGGCATCCCCGGCCTGCGCGCCGTGCAGCGCACAGCTCATCGCGAATAGGGCAATCAGTCTATTTCTCATTGTCCTTGTCCGCGAAATAAGGATAGGCCAGCGGCAGCAACAGCAGCGTGAAGAAGGTCGCCGAGACGATGCCGCCGACGATCACCACCGCGAACGGGCGCTGCGTCTCCGAGCCGATGCCGTGCGACAGCGCGGCCGGCAGCAGGCCGAGGCCGGCCATCAGCGCGGTCATGATGATCGGCCGCAGGCGCGCCACCGCGCCCTCGACGGCGGCCACCGCCAGCGAGGCTTCGCCGCGCGCGAGTTCCACGATCTGCTCGACCATGATCACGCCGTTCTGCACCGAGATGCCGGCCACGGCGATGAAGCCGACCGCGGCCGACACCGAGAAGTGCAGGCCGGCCAGCGCCAGGCCGGCGATGCCGCCGATCAGCGCGAACGGCACGATCAGCAGCACCAGCGTCGCCTTGCGCACCGAGCGGAAGGCCCAGAACAGCAGGGAGAAGATCAGCAGCGCGGTGATCGGCACGATCACCGCCAGCCGCTTGACCGCGCGCTGCTGGTTTTCGAACTGGCCGCCCCAGGTGATCTGATAACCGGGCGGCAGCTTGACCTGCTCGCGCACCTTCTGCTGCGCCTCGGCCACGAAGCTGCCCTGGTCGCGTCCGATCAGGTTGGCCTTCACCGACGCGTTGCGTCCGCCGGCCTCGCGGCTGATGCGCGCCGCGCCCTGGCGCACCTCGATGGTGGCGATGTCGCCCAGGCCGACGGTGCCGGCGCCGCCCGGCAGGTTGACCTGGATGCCGGCGATGTCGTCGATCGCGTCGCGGTACTGCTCCTTCAGGCGCAGCGTGATGTCGAAGCGCCGGTCGCCCTCGTAATAGGTGTTGACGGCGCTGCCGGCCAGCGCGGTCTGGATGGCGGCGTTGGCGTCGGCGACGTTGATGCCAAGGCGCGCGATCTTGCCGCGGTCGATGGCGATGTCCAGCTCGCTCTGGCCGCCGATCTTCACCGCCCCCACGTCGGTGGCGCCGGCGATGCCGTTGAGGATGGAGGCGATCTGCTCGCTCTTTTGCGTCAGGATCTGCAGGTCCGGCCCGAACACCTTGACCGCGATCTCGCCTTTGACGCCCGACAGCGACTCTTCGACGTTGTCCTGGATGACCTGGGAAAAGTTGGTCGGAATGCCGGGGATGGCGCGGATTTTCTTCGACATGCTCTCGATCAGCGCATCCTTGTCCGCAAAGCGCCAGGTGCCGCGCGGCTTGAGGTCGGCCAGGATCTCCATGTTGTTCGGGCCCTTGGGATCGGTGCCGTCGTCGGGGCGGCCGACGTGCGAAATGACGTCGCCCACTTCCGGATAGCTGCGCAGGATGGCGCGCACCTGCCGTTCCACGTTCTTGGTGGTCTCCAGCGCGCTGGACGGCGGCAGCGTGATGGTCAGCCAGATATTGCCCTCGTCCAGCTTGGGCAGGAACTCGCTGCCCAGCAGCGGCGCCAGCGCCAGCGTCACCGCGAGCGTCGCCACCGAGGCGGCCATCACGATGAAGCGCTTGCCGGCGGCGCGCCGCAGCAGCGTGCGGTAGCGCTGCTGCATGTGCTGCATCCAGGCGACGTGCTTTTCCGCCATCGTATGGCGCCGCATGGTCAGCGCCAGCAGCGTCGGCACGAAGGTCATGGTCAGGATCAGCGCGCCCAGCATCGCGAAGCTGAGCGTGAGCGCGACCGGCGAAAAGATCTTTCCCTCCACCCGCTGGAAGGTGAAGATCGGGATGAAGGCGACGATGATGATGGCCTTGGCGAACAGGATCGGATGGCCCAGCTCGGCCACGGTCTGCTTGAGCGTGTGCATGCGCCAGCCCATGTCGGCCGACGCCATCGCGGCGTCGAACTGGCGCGCGGCCAGCCGCACCATCAGCGCCTCGACCAGCACCACGGCGCCGTCGATGATGATGCCGAAGTCGACCGCGCCGAGCGAGATCAGGTTGGCCGGGATGCCGCGGGCGTTGAGCATGATGAACGCGAACAGCAGCGACAGCGGAATGACGGTGGCCACGATCAGCGCCGCGCGCCAGTTCTGCAGGAACACCACCAGGATCGCGATCACCAGCACGGCGCCCACCAGCAGGTTCTCGCCGACGGTGCGCACGGTGTGGTCGATCAGGTGGGTGCGGTCGTAGATCGGCCGGATGCGCACGCCACGGGGCAGCTTGGCGTTGACCTCCTCGATGCGCTCCTTCAGCTGCCCGATCACCTTGGCCGCGTTGCCGCCCTTGGTCATCTGCACGATGCCTTCCACCACGCTGTCGCCGTCGTTGAAGGCGACGATGCCGGAGCGCGGGCGCGCGCCGATGCCGACCTCGGCCACGTCGGACACCAGCACGGTGTTGCCGCCCTTGGCGGCGACCACCACGCGGCCGATGTCTTCCAGCCGCGTGAAGATGCCCATGCCGCGGATGACCAGCGCCTCGTCGCCGCGCCGTACCAGGCCGCCGCCGACGTTGGCGCTGTTGCTGGCCAGCGCCTGGCTCACCTGGTCGAGCGTGACGCCGTAGCGCTTGAGCGCGTGCGGATCGACCCGCACCTGGTATTCCTTGACCGTGCCGCCGAAGCTGACCACGTCGGCCACGCCGGGCACGATGCGCAGCTGCGGGCGGATCACCCAGTCCTGCAGCGAGCGCACCTCGTTTTGCGGCATGTCCGCCGGCGCCTCGACGATGTAGCGGTAGATCTCGCCGACCGCGGTCGACAGCGGCGCCAGGCCCGGCTGGATGCCGGGCGGCAGGGTGACGTTCTGCAGCTTTTCCAGCACCTGCTGGCGCGCGAAATAGTCGTCGGTGCCGTCCTCGAAGGTCAACGTCACCACCGACAGGCCGGTGATGCTCACCGAGCGCAGCTGGGTCTGGCGCGGCACGCCGCTCATCTCGCGCTCGATCGGCAACGTCACCGTGCGCTCCACCTCTTCCGGCGCCTGGCCCGGATACTGGGTGACGATCTGCACCTGCACATCCTGCACGTCCGGGAACGCCTCGATCGGCAGCTCGCTCAGCGCGCGGTAGCCGAACAGGCCGAGCGCGGCCACCAGCACCAGCACGAACACGCGCTGGGTCAGGACGAAATCGATCAGCTTATTGAGCATCGCCGGCCGCCTCGGAGTTGAGCAGGAGCGCGCCTTCGGTCACCACGCGCTCGCCGCCGGAGACGCCTTCGATGAAGCTGCTGTCGCTGCCCCTGACCGTCACGGTCACGGCGCGCTTCTCGAAGGTGCCCGGCTGCTTTTCGACGAACACGTAGCTGTGCAGGCCGTCCGCCACCAGGCCGGTGTTGGGCACCTGCACGCCCGTTTTCCGCCCGTCGGCCAGGAAGGACACGCGGGCGAACATCTCCGGCTTGAGCTTGTGCTCGGGGTTCTTCACGCTGCAGCGCACCTGCACGCGCCGCGTGGCCGGGTCGAGCGCGAGCCCGACCCGTTCCACGGTGGCGGCGAAGCGCTCGTTCGGATAGGCGTCGGTTTCGATGCTCACCGCCTGCCCCGGCCTGATGCCGCCGATGCTGCGCTCCGGCACGTCGGCCAGCACCCACAGGCGGCCGATGTCGGTGATGACGAACAGCGGATTCTGCAGGTCGGGGCGCACCTCCAGCCCCGGATTGACCTGCTTGTCGGCCACTACGCCGGCGATCGGCGCCTTCAGCCCGAACTTGCCGTTCTCGTTGCCGGCGGCGTTCAGGTTCTTCATGCGCAGCGCGGCGCGCCGGGTTTCGGCCACCGCCTGCAGGTAGTCGGCCTGCGCCGATTCATAGTCCTTGCGCGCGATCACCTCGTGCTCCAGCAGGCTGCGGGCGCGCTCCAGCGCCAGCTTCTTGCGCAGTTCGTCGGCCTGGCCCTTGCGCCAGTCGGCCTCGGCATTCGCCAGTTCGGGGGAGTCGATGTCGAGCAGAACGGCATTGCGGCTCACGCGGTCGCCGATTTCCGCGCGCACGCCCACCACGCGCCCCGGGATCGGGGAACTGACGCGCGCGGTGACATTCTCGTCGTAGGCGATGCGGCCGTTGACCGGCTCGGCCACCGGCAGCGGCGCCTCGGACACGGGCGCGATCCGCAGCGCCGACAATTCGGCCGCGCCCGGCGCGAACTGCACGATGCCCGGCGTGCGCCTTGCCGCCGGCATCTCGGTCTTGACCGGCTCCTGCGAAGCGGCCAGCTGCCGGGCGCCGGCCACGACCGCGACGGAAACGGCCGCGATGCCGATCGCGGAAAGAATCTTGGCGCTCGTTTTCATTTCTCGCTTTCCTCCAAAACAGTGGCGCGCCACGCCGCCAGGGCCTTGGCGTAGTCGGCCTGGGCCGACACCGCTTCCAGCTGCGTCGCGCGGTAGGTGCGGCGCGCATCGAGCACGTCCATGACGCCGATGGCGCCGTTCCTGAACGCGTATTCCGCGGCGTCGGCCGATTTCCTTGCCGCCGGCAGCAGTTCCTGGCGCAGGCGCTGCACGCGCTCGGCCGCGGCCTGCACCTCGTGCAGCGCGCCGGCCAGTTCGCCGCGCGCGATGCTGCGCGCCTTTTCCAGGCTCTGTTGCGCCGTATCGAGGGCCGCCTGCGCGGCGCGGATCTCGCCCTCGTAGTAGTAGCCGGTAAACAGCGGGATCTGCAGCGACACGCCGTAGCTGTTGCCGCTGCCCTGCGGATTGGCGGCGCTGGCCGGGTAGTGTTCGAATTGCAGGCCGACCGACACGTCGCGCGTGCGGGCGGCGCGCGCCAGTCTGGCAGCCGCGGCGGCGGCCTCGACGCGCGCCTGCGCCGCCTGGATGTCCGGCCGCCGCGCGATGAAGCGGTCGAGGTCGCCGTCCGGCCTGGCCAGGTTCGGTTCCGGCCAGCTGTCGACGGCCCGGAGCGACTGCGCCTGCGTTTCCACGCCCATCAGCAGGGCAAGCGCCAGGCGCGCCTTGGCCAGATCGGCTTCGGCCTGGCGCGCGTCGTTTTGCGCGCGCAGCGCATCGACCCGGATGCGTTCCACCTCGGCGCCGGCGAGGTCGCCGGCCTTCCTGCGCTGCTGCGCCGCGTTCACCGTGCCGTCGAACAGGGCGACGGTGTCGATCGCCGTGCGCCATTTCTCCTGGGCCGCCAGCAGGTCGTAATAGGCCTGGCTCAGGTTCAGGCGCAACTGGCGCCGCGCGTCGTCGAGGTCGGCGCGCGAGGCGCGCTCCAGGCCGGCCGCGTTTTCGGTGCGCAGCTCGCGCTTGCCGCCGCGCTCGATCAGCTGGTCGAGCCGGATCGTGGTGTCCACCGTCTTGGCGCGCAGGCTGCCGGAGCCGATCCCCAGTTTCGGATTGATATTGGCGGTCTGCAGCGTCAGCGACGGGTTGGGGCGCGCACTGGCGGCCGTCACCGCCGCCTGCGCGCTGTCCACCGCCAGCGTCGCCAGCCGGACGTCGTGGTTATGCCGCAGCCCGATCTCGATGGCCTGGGCCAGCGACAGCATGTCCAGCCCGGGCTCGGCGGCGCCGGCGCACAGGGGGAGCAAGGCAAGCAGGGCGGCCAGCCTGATTGTTGTCCTGATTAGTCTTGCAGTCAGCATCATCATCGGTCATTCCATTGGGCCCGGCGCGTCGTCCAACAGGAATGCGGACATACGGACTCTCGCGCGGGACGCTGTGATCCAGCCCGCGTAAGTTAAGGGCCGTTTCTTGCGGCAACCTGAAGAAAAGCTGACAAATTGCTGACAGGGAAGAAATTCGGGCGAGAAATGGAGCGGGCGGCGGCTGCCGGATGTCGCTGCAAAACAACATGCGCGGCGTCCGGCAATGCCGGAAAACGCGGATTTTTCAGGGGGATTTTTGCCGAAAATTTACCCGGTGGCAGAACAGCCCGGCGCACCATGTAGGCTGCCGATTTTCCCTCTGAAAAGCCGATTTTCCGCCGTCGGACGCCGGCCTTTTTCTCGCGGGGCCGGGCCGTCGGGCATGCCTTTTCCGCCAAATCTTGTTTTCCTCGCGCCAATTCTTTCAGTGTTTTGTTCGGAATCGGCATTGCTACATTCGCTCATCCGGCACGGAAACGCTTCCCGCCGGAACAGCGCAGCGGCCTGTATCCGGCTCGCCGCTGCGGCGACACGATGCGGCATCCGGCAGGGGATTGCCACCAGCGAACCGGCATTGCCGGCTGCCGCGCATCCTTTCACACCACAACTTCAAGGGATTTGGACCATGAAAAAAACAATACTCGCGCTGGCAGTCTTCGGTGCTTTCGCCGGCGCCGCCCAGGCGCAGACCAACGTCACCATCTACGGCGTGGTCGACGCCGGCATCGCCTATGAAAGCGGTGGCGCCAACGGCTCCGTCTGGAACCTGGCGACCGGCGTCCAGTCGGGCAATCGCCTGGGCTTCAAGGGCACCGAGGATCTCGGCGGCGGCCTGAAGGCCGGCTTCCAGATCGAGAATGGCTTCAACCTCGACACCGGCACGCAACGCCAGGGCGCGCTGTTCGGCCGCCAGGCGCATGTCGGCCTGTCCGGCGATTTCGGCGCGGTCAGATTCGGCCGCCAGTATGATCCGCTGTTCCTGGCGCTGGATTCGATCGATCCGTTCGGCACCGGCCTGACCGGCGCGACCACCAACCTGATGGCGGCCGGCACGTTCGGCGCGACAGCGACGGCTGCGGGCGCGTTCGGCAGCGCTGACGTGCGCGTGAACAACGCCGTCACCTACAGCACCCCGTCCATGAGCGGCTTGAGCGCCAGCTTCCTGTACGGCTTTGGCGAAGTGGCCGGCGACACCGCGAAGAACCGCACCTACAGCCTGTCCGCCAACTACGCGAACGGCCCGCTCGCCGCCGTGCTGGCCTACTCCAGCAACAACAACGGCAGCGCCGCGGCCGCCGTCACCAACACCACCAAGGTGATGCTGTTGGGCGGCACCTACAACCTCGGCCCGGCCACCGCGCACCTCGGATACGAAACCGAGAAGAACGACGCCGGCGCCGATTATCGCGACTGGATGCTCGGCGTCTCGGCGCCGGTCGGCGGCGGCACCGTCATGGCGTCCTACATCAAGAAGACGGACAAGTCCGCGGCAGCCAACAATGGCGCCAAGCAGTATGCGTTCGGCTACACCTATCCGCTGTCCAAGCGCACCAACGTCTACACCTCCTACGGCCACATCAACAACGACGCGGCCGCGCGTTATGTCGTCGGCGATGCGTCCGGCGGCGGCGCCAACAGCGTGCCGAACCCGGGCAATTCCTCCAGCGCGCTGGCGGTCGGCATTCGTCATACGTTCTGAACGGGCCAGCCCGGACCGCAGCAATGAAAGGCGTCTTCGGGCGCCTTTTCTTTTGCCGGATGAGCGGGGAAATTCGGTTTGATCCAGGTAAGAAACGTTTCAAACAGAGAAGGCGCTCGCGTAAGTGCTTGATTTATATCTATGCCATCCGGGCGGGGCTCGATTAAATAGCTGATGTGGCAATTTTGATAACAATGTGAAGGGCGTTCTGAACAACCCATGATTGCTGCGGCGCGCCGCGTCCTGCGCTTAACCGGTTTCCCATGCCGGCATGGCACGCTGCAACGCATATGGTACGGTGTTCGACTTGTCGTCCGGAGGGGCTCTTCCCGTTGCGGGAGCAGGGGCACCAGTCCGGCAAGGTGCAAGATAGGCAGCCTGCCATCCGGCACATCGGCGCTCGCGCCAGTCTGGGCGCGGCGGCTGCGCGCGTTTGGATCGTCCCGTCGTAAAAACAAGAACCCGAAGGAGCGATGCATGACGATTAGACGCGAGGACTTGGCGGCCGCGGCTGCCGTGGGCCTTCTCCATTACCGGCAGGTCGAGCCGTTGCTCGTTTTTCTGCTGCAACGTGACGTGCATGCCAGGCGCGCGGCGATGCTGGCGCAGATGCACCCGTCGCCGTTGCGCCGGCTGAACCGCTGGCTGTCCTATCTGCTCGGCGCGCTGGCCCTGGCGACGGCGCTGCTGTTCGCCGGGCTGCTGCTCAACCGCATGCCGCAGTCGCATGAGGGACTCGGACTGTTGCTGTTCTTCGTGCCGTATGGCCTGGGCGTGCTGGCACTGGCCGCATGGTGGAAACGCCTGCGCATGCCCGCGGCGCTGATCGTCGCTTCGGCGCCATTGGCGATGCTGGCGCTGCACCACGTCGCCGGCTGACTCCGGTTTCTGCGCTGGTCAAACCGGCGCACTCGCCTTGCCCGCGCGCCGGCGCATGAAAGGCATTTCGCAGATTGGCTGAGTCCGATAAGATATTGCGTTTCGGCAAGAGACTGCGGATTGGGGCGACATGCGCGACATGCGGATTGGAGTTGTTGTTTTTTTATGCGTCTTGTGCTTGAGCCAGGCGGCGTTTGCCAGGGAGCCGCAAAAATCGGCGGCGGACTGGGCGGCCGACGCGGTCATGAAAGGCGATAGCCGCAGAAATCCGCAGGCGGGCAAGGCGCAGGACGCCAAGGACGAGCGGCCGCTGACCAATGACGAGATCGCGGCGATGATCAAGACCCGCCTGGCCGCGCTGCGCAAGGCCAGGGCGGCCAGGCTCGCGGAGGAACGCAACAAGGCTGCGGCCGAGCCGGTCGTCCGCGGCGGACACTGGAGCTACGAAGGAGAGAACGGCCCGGAGCAATGGGGCAGGCTCAAGCCGGAATGGGCCGCATGCGCGTCCGGCCAGCGCCAGTCGCCGATCGACATCCGCGACGGCATCAAGGTCGACCTGGAGCCGGTGGCATTCGATTACCGGCCGTCGCGCTTCAATGTGCTCGACAACGGCCATACCGTGCAGGTCAATGTGGACCCCGGCAACAGCATCACGCTGACCGGGCGCCGCTACGAACTGGTGCAATTCCATTTCCATCGCCCGTCGGAGGAAAAGGTCAACGGCCGCGGCTTCGAGATGGTGGCGCACCTGGTGCACAAGGATGCGGGCGGCAGGCTGGCGGTGGTGGCGGTGCTGATCGACAGCGGCACCGCGCACGGCCTGATCCAGACGGTATGGAACAATCTGCCGCTGGAAAAGCACGAGCCGCTGGCGCCGCTGGCCGCCATCGACCTCAACCAGCTGCTGCCGGAACGCCGCGAGTACTACACCTACATGGGTTCGCTCACCACGCCGCCGTGCAGCGAGGGCGTGCTGTGGATCGTGCTGAAGGCGCCGATCCAGGCATCGCCGCAGCAGATCGCGATCTTCGGCCGGCTGTATCCGATGAATGCGCGGCCGCTGCAGGACAGTTTCGGGCGCATGATCAAGGAGTCGAACTGATCACATCTGCCGGAACAGATGCGCGAACACCCGGCTCACCGCCAGGCTCTCGCCGCGCCCGCGCAGTTTCAGCGACAGCTTGCCGCTCTCGTCGCGCACCGCCGCCTGCACGCAACGGATGTTGACCACCGTGCCGCGATGGATCTGCCAGAACTGGTCGCGGTCGAGCTGCGGCAGCAATTCCTTCAGGCTGGTGCGGATCAGCGATGCGCTGTCGGCGGTGACCACGTTGACGTACTTGTCGGCGGCTTCGAAATAGTGCACGTCGGCCACCGGGATCAGGCGCACCTGGTTGCCGACCGCGGCGCGCACGATGGAGAGCTTCTCGCCCGGCGCCGGCGCGGCCGGCACCAGCGCGCGCAGTTGCCCGACGATGCGTTCCAGCTCGCCGTCGCGTTCGACGCTTTTCTGCAGACGCGCCTTCAGGCGCTCCACGGTTTTCGCCAGGCGCGCATCGCTCACCGGTTTCAATACGTAGTCGGCGGCGGCCTGTTCGAACGCCTGCAGCGCATATTCGTCGTACGCGGTGACGAACACCACCAGCGGAAACGGCGCGTCCTCCGGCCAGTCCTCGGCCAGCTCCTGCGCCGCTTCCAGCCCGCTCTTGCCCGGCATTTTGATGTCGAGGAACAGCACGTCGGGGCGTTGCGCCAGCGCTTCCCGCACCGCGGCCGCGCCGTTGTCGAGCACGCCGCCGACCTGCAGTTCCGGCCACAGGCGCGCCAGCGTCTGCACCAGCGTGAAAGCGAGGATCGGTTCGTCTTCTGCCACCAGGGCGCGGATCGTGGTGGTCGTGGTCATAGCGGAATCCTGATTTGTGCGATGGCGCCTTCCGGCGTGTTGGGGGCAAGTGAAAAGGTGGCGTATTCGCCGTACAGCGCGCGCAGGCGCTCGCGGATGTTGGTCACGCCCAACTGCGTGCCGGACCGCTGCTGCGGATCGTCGAGGCCGAGGCCGGTGTCGGCCACGGCAAGCACCAATGTTCCTGCTTCATGGGCGGCCGTGACGTCGATGCGGCCGCCGCCGATCTTCGGTTCGAGGCCGTGCCTGATCGCGTTTTCCACCAGCGGCTGCAACAGCATCGGCGGGATCATGGTCTCGCGCAGTTGCTCCGGCAGGTGCAGCGCATACGACAGGCGCGATCCCATGCGCACCGCCATCAGCCCGAGATAGGCGTCGAGCAGCGCGAACTCCTGCCCCAGCGAGGTTTGTCCGGCGCGCGAGGCAGACAGCGTGGCGCGCAGGTACTGGATCAGCTGGTCCAGCATGTGCTGCGCGCGCTGGGCGTCGACCGCGATCAGCGCCTGCAGGTTGGCCAGCGTGTTGAACAGCATGTGCGGCTCGATCTGCGCCTGCAGCATTTGCAGCTGCGCCTGCAGCGCCTGCTTTTCGATGGCGGCGGCGCGCGCCTGTTCGGCTTCGACCGAGGCCTTGAGCACGGCGACCTTGCCGTTGATCCAGAAAAACCAGGAGATGCCGGCGCAAAATAGCACGGTGACGATGATCATGCCGGTAACGTTCCGTGCCTGATATGCGGCCACGTTGTCGGGATCGAGGCCGAGCGCGAGGATCGCGAGCTTGTTGCCGAGGATTTTGGCGACTGGCATGGCGGCCACGACCAGGGCGATGAAGGGCAGGCGTGGCGGCATGCGGCGGCCCCAGAGCATCAGCCGGCCGCCGTCGATGAACAGGAAGGCGAGCGTGCCGACACACGCGGCGAACACCAGGTTTTCGGTGAAGCTGCGGTCGGTGTACATCGTGTACGTGCTGAGCGCCGCGCCGACCACGTTGAAGATGGTGACGATCACCAGGTGCCGCAGCAGGATGATCGGTATCGGACGATTGTCGGTCAGGTAGACTGCTTCCGTTTTCATGTGCGGCATCGCTTCTCGTGATTTTTCGGTAGGTTATCCGTTAGTGGTTTGAAATGGCAACCCGGCTTTGCTGCGGTCAGATCAATCCGGCCGCATGCCAGACCAGGTGCCCGAGCCTGCGTCCCGGCAGCAGCGTAAACAAGCCGGCGATGACCAGCCCGGCATATGCCATGACCATGCCCTGCCGGTGCCGGCGGATGCGGCCATGGACAACCGCATAGATCGAGGCGCCCACCGAAACCAGGGTCAATACCGACAGCAGGTGAATCCAGGAAAAGTGGCCGCGCGTCTGGATGCCGAACGATACCAGCGCCGTCGCCAGCATCAGTGTCACCCAGAGGCGGCCGAACAGGCGGTGCAGCGGCGTGCCCTTGCGCAGCGCGAGCGCGATGCCGCCGACGATGATGGCGCCGGCGGCGGCCAGCGTGTGGAGCAGGATGATGGGGGTGAATTCCATGCCGATCTCCGGAAAATGTGTGTCGCACGCATTTTCCGGAAAGTGCGGGACGGGCGGTAGCGTGCTGCGACGAAACGGCGTTTTGACGGAGCGAACGGGGAAATTCGTGGAGCGATCAGAACCCGACCGCCTGACCATCCCGCCGCGCATCGCTGGCGGCGATATAGCCATGCTCGGTCTTCCAGACGAACTGGCCGGAGCCGAAATCCAGCGGGTCGCCGGCCGTGTCGATCTGGTGGCCGCGCCGGCCCAGTTCTTCCGCCACTTCCGGCGCGACCGACGGCTCCAGGGCGACCGCCGTGCCGCCATCGACCTTCCAGCGCGGCGCGTCGCATGCGGCCTGCGGCTGCTGGCCGTAGGCGAGCATGCGCACTAGGGTTTGCAGGTGGCCCTGCGGCTGCATGTGGCCGCCCATGACGCCGAAGCACATCTGCGGCTGGCCTTCCTTCGACAGGAAGCCGGGAATGATGGTGTGGAAAGGCCGCTTGCCGGGCGCAACGCAGTTCGGATGCTTCGGATCGAGGGTAAAGCCGAAGCCGCGGTTGTGCAGGCTGATGCCGGTTTCCGGCACCACGATGCCGGAGCCGAAGCCCTGGTAATTGGACTGGATGAAGCTGACCATCATGCCGTTCTCGTCGGCCGCGGCCAGGTACACGGTGCCGCCCTTGGGCGTGCCGTGCTTGAAGTCGCCGGCGCGCTTTTTGTTGATCAGCTTGGCGCGCTCGGCCAGGTAGGCGTCGTCCAGCAGGTCCTGCGCCGTGATCTTGCTCATGTGACGGCTGTCGGCCACCCAGCGGTAGGTGTCGGCGAACGCCAGTTTCATCGCCTCGATCTGCAGGTGCAGGCTGTCGGCGGAATCGACCGGATAGCGGCCGATCTCCAGCTTGTCGAGCATGCCCAGCGCCATCAGCGCCGCGACGCCTTGGCCGTTGGGCGGCAGCTCGTGCACCGTGTAACCGGCGTAATCCTTGCCGATCGGCGCCACCCATTCCGGCCTGTAGCCGGCCAGGTCGTCCAGCGTCAGCGCGCCGCCGTGCTGCTGCGCATGCTGCGCCATCGCCTCCGCCAGTTCGCCGCGGTAGAACACTTCGCCATGGGTCTCGGCGATGCGCGTCAGGCCGTGCGCGGCTTCGGCGAAGATGAACTGCTCGCCGATATGCGGCGCCCGGCCGCGCGGCAGGAACGCGCGCCTGAAGCCGGGCTGGTTCTTCAGCTGCGCGGCGGCGGCCGCCCATTTGCGCTGCACGATGGGGGACACCAGGTAGCCGCGTTCGGCCAGTTCGATCGCCGGTTCGAACAGGTCGGCGAACGGCAGCTTGCCGAAGCGCTCGGCCAGCTCGACCCAGCCGGCCACCATGCCCGGCACGGTGACGCTGTCCCAGCCGCGCTGCGGAATTTCGCCCGCATGCTTCTTGTCGAAATAGTCCGGCGTCCAGGCGGCCGGCGCCGGCCCCGAGGCGTTCAGGCCATGCAGTCCGGCGCCGTCCCAGACGATGGCGAAGGCATCGCCGCCCAGCCCGCAGGAGACGGGTTCGACCACGACCAGCGCGGCGGCGGCGGCGACGGCGGCATCGACCGCATTGCCGCCCTTGAGCAGCATGCGCAGGCCGGCCTGGGCGGCGAGCGGCTGCGAGGTGGCGACGACATTGCGCGCCAGCAGCGGCGTGCGGAAGGAAGGGTAGGGATTGTTCCAGTTGAAGTCAGCCATGGCGAATCGTCTTGTTGATGGTCGGACGTCCGTCGTGGGGACGGGGCGCATGCGTCGAGATTTCTGGCGATCCGGCGATTTTACTTGGCAAAAAGGAAAGCTGCGTTGATGATTGTTTGATTGGCAATGAATAAAAATGCCGTGCATCATGAAAATTTGCCTTCCGGTTGTTGCCTGGCAAGGTTATGAACGATATTGCCGCAACACAGTCTTTGTACTGTTCCTGAATATCTTGCGAGGTGGTTTTGTCGGACCCGATTCGAAGCCTGTTCCGCCGTCTAGCCCCAGCGGTCGATTTCTGTTCGCTGCGTCTGGTGGAAGAAAGGAGCGAGCACCTGATGGTGCGCCAGGATGTGCTGCAGCCGCCGGTAAGCGGCATCGACCGCGGCGCGATGATCACCGTGATGCATCGCGGCGGCTGCGGCTATGCGGCGACCAGCGACCTGAGCGCGGCCGGCCTGACGGCGGCGATCGAACGCGCGCGGCGCTGGGCGCAGGAAAGCGCCGGGCGCTCGGTGGTCGATTACGCGAAGATCGCGCTGCCGCGGCCGGCCGGCAGCCATGCCGGACCGGTTGGGCGCGATCCGCGCACCGCATCGCGCAAGGAACTGATCGACCTGCTGATGCGCGAGTCGCGCGCCTGCCGCATCGACCGGCGCATCGTCGACTGGTATGCCTCGCTTTGGACGGTCAGCACATCGCAGCTGTACCTGAGCGCCGACGGCGCCGAGATTGCGCAGCAGTTCCGGTACGCCATCCCCAGCCTGGCCGCCAGCGCCAGCGCCGGCGCCGAAACCCAGACCCGCAGCCTGGGCGGCCAGTACAACGGCTACTGCCGGCAGGGCGGGCTGGAGGTGCTGGAACATGCGGCATTCGACGGCGCCGGGCAGCGCGTGGCGCACGAGGCGCTGCAACTGCTGGCCGCGCCGAACTGCCCGCGCGGGCGCATGGACCTGCTGCTGATGCCGGAGCAGATGATGTTGCAGATCCACGAGTCGATCGGCCATCCGCTCGAACTCGACCGCATCCTCGGCGACGAGCGCAACTTCGCCGGCACCAGCTTCGTCACGCCCGACATGTTCGGCCGCTACCGCTACGGCTCCGAGCTGCTGAACGTGACCTGCGATCCCACGCTTCCCGAGCAGTTCGCCAGCTACCGCTGGGACGACGACGGCTGTCCCGCCGGGCGCGAATACATCATCCGCAACGGCGTGCTGCAGCGGCCGCTGGGCGGCGCGGTGTCGCAGGCGCGGGCCGGGCTGCCGGGCGTGGCCAATGCGCGCGCCTGCAGCTGGAACCGTGCGCCGATCGACCGCATGGCCAACCTGAACATCGAGCCGGGCGCGTCGAGCCTGGACGACATGATCCGCTCGGTCGAGCGCGGCGTGCTGATGGACACCAATGTGTCGTGGTCGATCGACGACTCGCGCAACAAGTTCCAGTTCGGCTGCGAAATCGGCCGCCTGATCGAGGACGGCGAACTGAAGGGGCTGGTCAGGAATCCGAACTATCGCGGCATTTCCGCCACCTTCTGGCGCTCGCTGAAAGCGGTCGGCGATGCATCGACCTTGCGCGTGATGGGCACGCCCTTTTGCGGCAAGGGCGAGCCGTCGCAGGTGATTCGCGTCGGCCATGCGTCGCCGGCCTGCCTGTTTGCCGATGTCGACGTATTCGGAGGCGAATGATGCGGGAGTATTTCTATCGCCTGGCCGGCTTGCTCGATGGCGCCATGCGCGGCGGCGAGCAATACACCTGCTGGCTGGCGGCCGAGGCGTCGGATTTCGTGCGCTTCAATCGCAGCGCGATCAGGCAGGCCGGGCATGTGGCGCAGCGCTACCTGACCTTGAGCCTGATCGACGGCCTGCGCCACGCCAAATGCACGCTCGCCCTGGCCGGCGATCTGGAGCTCGACCGTCCCTTGATCGACGGCGCGATCGGCGACCTGCGCGCGCAGCTGCCCGCACTGCCGGAAGATCCGCATCTGCTGCTGGCAACCGATGTGCAGTCGAGCGAACGCAGCGTCGAGGCGCGCCTGCCGGATAGCGCAGCTATCGTAGAGGAGGTGCTGCGCGCCGCGCAGGGATTCGACCTGGTCGGCATCCTCGCCGCCGGGCCGATCTGGCGCGGTTTCGCCAATTCGTTCGGCCAGCGCAACTGGCACCAAGCCGCGAGCTTTCACCTCGACTGGAGCCTGTACCACAGCCGCGACAAGGCGGTGAAGGCAAGTTACGCCGGCTTCGCATGGGACGGCGCCGCGTTCCGGGAAAAATTCGACGATGCCGTGCAAAAGCTCGCGCTGCTCGGCCGCGAGCCGGTCAGCATTCCGCCCGGCGCCTACCGTGCCTACCTGGCGCCGGCCGCATTGAACGAAATCATCGGCATGCTGAACTGGGGCTGCGTGTCGGAAAAGTCCTTGCGCACGCGTCAAAGCCCGCTGTGCCGCATGCGCGACGAAGGCCTGCAACTGAACCGCGCGGTGACGCTGGCGGAAAACACCGCCGGCGGACTGGCGCCGGCCTTCCAGGGGGACGGCTTCATCAAGCCGGAACGGGTGGTCGTGCTGGAGCAGGGGCGGCTGGCGGGCAGCATGGTGTCGCCGCGCAGCGCGAAGGAGTACGGCATCGTGACCAACGGCGCCGACGCCGGCGAGACGATGACGTCGATCGCGCTGGCGGCCGGAGACCTGCCGATGGCGCAGGCGCTGCAACGGCTCGGCACCGGCGTTTTCATCAGCAACCTGTGGTACCTGAACTTCTCGGACCGCATGAATGCCCGCCTGACCGGGATGACGCGCTTTGCCACGTTCTGGGTCGAGCATGGCGAGATCAAGGCGCCGCTGAACGTGATGCGGTTCGACGATTCGCTGTTCAGGATGCTGGGGGAGAACCTGATCGCGCTGACGCGCGAGCGGGAGCTGATCGTCGACAGCGATAGCTATGGCGCGCGCAGCACGGGCAGCGCGTTGCTGCCGGGGGCGTTGATCGAGGATTTTACGTTCGTGCTGTAAAGAGCTCCCTTCTCCCTTCTCCCGCCCGCGGGAGAAGGGAGGAAGAAACACAATCAGATCACGCCTTTTTCTCTCAAGGCCGCAATCTCCTCCTCGCTCTTCCCCAGCAGCCCGCCCAGCACATCCCGCGTATGCTGCCCCAGCAAGGGCGGCGGCATCTCGTAGCGCGGCGGGGTTGCCGACATCCTGATCGGACTGCCCACCAGCTTCACCGTGCCGCCGGTCGGGTGCGGCAGATCGACGCGCAACCCGCGTGCCCGCACCTGCGGATTCTCGAACACCTCGTCGAGATTGTTGATCGGCCCGCAAGGCACGCCGGCCGCTTCCAGCAGGTCTATCCATTCCTGCTTGGTCTTGGTGCGCACCATCTCGGCCAGGAGCGGCACCAGCGTGTCGCGATGGCGCACCCGCATCGGGTTGGTCGCGAAGCGCTCGTCCACCGCCAGCCAGGGCCGGCCGCCGGCTTCGACGAACTTTTTGTACTGGCCGTCGTTGCCGACCGCGACGATGATGTGCCCGTCTGAGGTGGCGAAGGTCTGGTACGGCACGATGTTCGGATGCGCATTGCCCCAGCGTACGGGCGCCTTGCCGCTGGCGAGGTAGTTGGTGTTCATGTTGGCCAGCATCGCCACCTGCACGTCCAGGAGCGCCATGTCGATGTACTGGCCTTCGCCCGTGCGGTCGCGATGTGCAAGCGCCGCCATCACGGCGATGGTCGCATACATGCCGGTCATCAGGTCCGAAATCGCCACGCCCGCCTTCTGCGGCCCGCCGCCCGGCAAATCGTCGCGCTCGCCGGTGATCGACATGAAGCCGCCCATGCCCTGCACGATGAAGTCGTAGCCGGCGCGCTGCGCGTACGGCCCGTCCTGGCCGAAGCCGGTGATCGAGCAGTAGATCAGGTCGGGCTTTTCGCGCTTCAACGACGCGTAGTCGAGTCCGTACTTCTTCAGCTGGCCGACCTTGTAATTTTCCAGCACCACGTCCGACTGGCGCGCCAGCCGGCGCACGATTTCCTGTCCTTCGGGCGTGGCGATATCGAGCGTGATGGAGCGCTTGCCGCGGTTGGCGGCCAGATAGTAGGCCGCTTCGGTGGTGTCGCGGCCGTCGGCATCCTTCAGGTAGGGCGGGCCCCAGTGGCGGGTATCGTCGCCGGCGCCGGGGCGCTCGATCTTGATCACGTCGGCGCCCAGGTCGGCCAGGTTCTGCGCGCACCACGGTCCGGCCAGCACGCGGGTCAGGTCGAGTACGCGGATATGTCCCAATGCTTTTTTCAGTGGCGAATCAGCCATGTTTCGAACTGGTCTGCAGTCAGTGGTTGGGTGAAGTAATAGCCCTGGGCGATATGGCAGCCGCGCGCGCGCAGGTATTCCATCTGCCGCGCCGTCTCCACGCCCTCGGCGACCACATCCAGTCCCAGCGGCTGCGCCATCAGGATGATGGCGTCGGTGATGGCGCGGCCGTCGCCCTCGTCGGGCAGGCTCTGGATGAGGCTGCGGTCGATTTTAACCTTGCGCACCGGATAGCGCCGCAGATAGCCCAGATTCGAGTAGCCCGTGCCGAAATCGTCGATGCTCAGCCCGATCTGCAGATCCGCCAGGCGATCCAGCAGCGAGGTGACCATGGTTGCGTGCCGCATCACCGTGTTTTCCTGGATTTCCCACTCCAGCTGCGCGGCCGCCACGCCGGTGCGCTCCAGCGCATCCTCCAGCACCGCCAGCAGGCCGTCGTCGGTCAGCTGCCCGGCCGCCAGGTTGATCGCGATGTTGAAGCGCTCCAGCCCCTCCAGGCCCTTCTTGTGCCACGAGCGCAGCTGGTCGCAGGCATCGTTCATCACCCATCTGGTGATGGTATGGATCAGGCCGGAGTGCTCCGCCAGCGGCAGGAAGGCCGACGGCAGCAGCAGGCCCTGGCGCGGATGATGCCAGCGCAGCAGCGCCTCGACGCAGCGCACCTTGCCGGTGCGCAGATCGACCTGCGGATGGTAATAGTGCCGCAGCTCGCGCTCCCGGACCGCGCGCCGCAGTTCGCTTTCCAGCACCGACTGCTTCGACAGGCGGCTGCCGTGGCGCGGCGAAAACATCTCGTAGCGGTTGCGCCCGCCCGACTTGGCATGGTACAGCGCGATGTCCGCCTTTTTCATCAGCGTGTCGATGTCGGCGCCGTCGAACGGATAGAGCGCGATGCCGACGCTGACCGACACCTGCAGCTCATGGCCGCGCAGCGTGAACGGCGCGTTGACGGCATCGATGATCTGCTGCGCGATGTCCTCGGCGATGCGCATGTCGTCCAGGTTCTGCGCCAGCAGCATGAACTCGTCGCTGCCCAGGCGCGCCAGCACGTCGTCCTTGCGCACCAGGTTCTTCAGGCGCAGCGCCACCGCCTTGAGCAGCTCGTCGCCGATCGCATGCCCGAGCGCCTCGTTGACATGCTTTAAGCCGTCGAGGTCGATGAAGAAGGCCGCCAGCGTGGTCGAGTTGGCCGTCATGCGCGGAAAGATGTCGGCCGCGCGCTCGAACAGGAACTGCCGGTTCGGCAGCCCGGTCAGGCTGTCGCGCTGCGCCTGTTCGCGCCGCTGGCCGATTGCGCGGCGGTTTTCGGCCTGCCCGAAAATCAGGGAAAGCAGGCCGGCGCAATGGTTCGCCAGCTCCGTTTCATCCTTGCGCCAGGCGCGCGCGGCCTGCAGCTGCGAGACCACCAGCAGCCCGGCGATTTTCCCGCCGTCGCGCACCGGCACGATCAGCAGCGCCTTGACCGATGCCGCATGAAAGTACTCGCAGGCGAGCGCCGCGCGCGGGTCGAGGTCGACATCGGCCACCGCCAGCGGGCGTTCGTCGCTCAGGACCTGCTGCAGCAGCGGATGGAACGCCGTGGCCAGCCGCGTATCCGTTGCTTCGGTAACCACGTTCTGCCGCACCTCGTCATAGGCGATCAGGCAGCGCGCGGCCGACGGCTCCGCGCCTGCCTGCCAGTACGCGCAACGCTGCGCGCCGAGCGCCTTGGCGGTCGCCTTCAGTATCACCCGCAGCGCCGAGTCGACTTGCGGATGCGGCTGCAGCGCCAGGCGCAACAGGCGGTTGAGGTAATGCAGCTGCCGTTTCTTGTCCGCCGCCGCGTTTTGCAGCTCCTGTACCTGTCCGCTCACGTCGCGCAGCGTCAGCAGCAGGCCGCCGATCTCGCGCCTGTCCCCCAGGCCGCGCCCGAGGCCGGCGAATTGCCGCCAGCGGCCGTCATGCACGCGCAGCCGGAAGGCGAGCGGCGCATCCTCGCCGCCGGTCATGCGGTCGAATGCGGCGCGCAGCTTCGGCTGGTCTTCCGGGTGGGCCAGGTCGAGCAGGCGCACCTGGCGATGCGGGCCGCCAGGCACGCCGCGCACCGCGTCGAACGCCGGGCTTGCATAACAGATCGCCGAATCGGCGGCGCAGACCAGCACCGGGTCGGGCAGGTGATCGAGAACGGCCTGCGTTCGCGCCGCCGCCGGTTCTTCGCAGCGCCCATGCGCGGCGGGGCGCAAGACCCAGAGCGTTCCCCCGGCATCGGACAAGGTGTCGATGCGCTCTTCGGTCAGCTGGAATGCCACGGGCTGGCCGTTCTTGCCGACGAGGCGAACCGTCTTGCCGGCCTCGTCCGGCGGCGTGGCGCACAGGATGCGCGCCAGCGGCTGGTTCAGCAATTCCGCTGCCTCATAGCCGAGCTGTTGCTCCAGGGTGTGATTAATGCGGACAATGATTCCATCCTGCATGAACAACAGCCCGGTTTGCGCATCGTCGAAGGCGGCGAACAACGCCTGCCATTCGCTTGGAAACAGGAGCGCGGAGGTGCCGAAGGAAGCTGGCTGGGGGCGGTCGATTGACATGGCCGGCAGGGCGAACGGCTCCGGCCGGAGCGGCAAAGCCGGCCCAAACCATTTCGCATCGAGAAAGAAATTGGGATTAGACTACGTCCCGTTGCGGATCATTCCAAGAGATAGATCAAGTCATGTGGCGATACCCGAGGATTATTGCGCACCGTGGCGGCGGCGCGCTGGCGCCCGAAAACACGCTCGCGGCGATGCGCTGCGGCCTGGCGCGCGGCTTTCACGCGGTGGAGTTCGACGTCATGCTGGCGGCGGACGGCGTGCCGGTATTGATGCACGATCCGCAGTTCGGGCGCACCGTGCGCGGCCGCGGCAGGGTTTGCGACCGCCCGGCGGCCGCACTCGCGGCCATGGATGCCGGCTCCTGGTTCGGAAAGGAATTCGCGGGCGAGCCGGTGCCGACTTACGAGCAAGTGGTCAATTTCTGCAAGGCAAACAACATCTGGATGAACGTCGAAATCAAGCCGGCTCCCGGTTTCGAAGCCCAAACCGGACGGGTGGTAGCGGCATTGACGCAGCGCCTGTTTGCCGCGGAAATCGCCGCCCATGTGCCGGATGCCGCGCTCCCGCTGTTTTCGTCATTCTCGTTCGCCGCGCTGCAAGCGGCGCAGGCGGCCGCCCCCGAGATCCCGCGCGGTTTCCTGGTCGATGCAATTCCTTCCGATTGGCAACAACGTTTGCGCGAACTCGGCGCGGTTGCGCTGCACACCAATCACAAGAACCTGACTGAAAAACTGGCGCGCGCCGTCAAGGAGCAGGGCGCCGGGCTGCTGTGCTACACCGTCAACACGCCGCAGCGCGCGCGGGAAATCCTGGGCTGGGGCGTGGATGCCTTGTGCACCGATCGCATCGACCTGATCGGCCCGGACTTTGCGTAGCGTTACGCTTGGTTACAGTGCTTACAACTTGGCGGTCGGCGCGCGTGCGCCTGTTTCGTTATAGGAAGCGTGGGCCGATTGCTCATATGACCAACCGAAAGGAAAAGACAATGAAGACTGCACGCCTGATCCCCGTTCTCCTGGCAACTCTCCTCGCCGCGCCCGTGTTCGCCCAGAACGCGACGGCCGAAGCGCAGCGCGACGTCAACCAGCAGCAGCGCATCGAAAACGGCCTGAAGTCCGGCCAGCTGACCACCCGCGAAGCGGCCAAACTGGAGCGCGAGGAAGCGAAGATCGACCGCGCCGAAGCGCAGGCGATGAAAGACGGCAGGCTGAACAATGCGGAAAAGCGCCGCATCGCCCGCATGCAGGACCGCGCCAGCCGCGACATCTACACCGAAAAGCACGACGCGCAGACCGGCAATCCGGATTCCGCCTCCAGCCGGCGCATGCAGGCCGATGTGCAGCGCAACGTCAACCAGGAACAGCGCATCGCCGACGGCCTGCGGGACGGCTCGCTCACCAAGCGCGAAGCCGCCAGGCTGGAGCGCGGCCAGGCCCGGGTCGACCGCCAGGAATTCCGCGCCGGCCGCGACGGCCACGTCGGCGGCTTCGAGCAACGCCAGGTGCAGCGCAACGAAAACCGCCAGTCGCACCGCATCCAGCACGAGCGGCACGACCGGCAGCACCGCGGTTGATCGACTGCCAAAAACCGGCGTTTTGCCTGCTGAGCCCGCCCGGATTTTACCGGCGGGCTTTTTGTTTTGACGCTCCGGGCCATGCCTCATCCGGCGAGGGTTATCACGTATAATCAACGGTTTGCAACGCATTCCACCTTTCGCCTAGAACATGAAATCGTCTGAGATCCGCGACAAATTCCTGAAGTTTTTCGAATCCAAGGGACATACCATCGTCCCGTCCAGCCCGGTGGTGCCGGGGGACGACCCGACCCTGCTGTTTACCAACGCCGGGATGAATCAGTTCAAGGACGTGTTCCTGGGCTTCGACAAGCGGCCCTACACGCGCGCGACCACGGCTCAGAAATGCATCCGCGCCGGCGGCAAGCACAACGACCTGGAAAACGTCGGCTACACCGCCCGCCACCACACCTTCTTCGAAATGCTGGGCAACTTCAGCTTCGGCGACTACTTCAAGCGCGACGCGATCGTGTATGCGTGGGAGCTCTTGACCGAAGTGTTCAAGCTGCCGCAGGAAAAACTGTGGGTCACGGTCTATGCGGAAGACGATGAGGCGTACGACATCTGGCACAAGACGGTGGGCGTGCCGGCCGAGCGCATCGTGCGCATCGGCGACAACAAGGGCGCGCGCTATGCGTCCGACAATTTCTGGATGATGGGTGACACCGGCCCGTGCGGCCCCTGCACCGAAATCTTCTACGACCACGGCCCGGAAATCCCCGGCGGCCCGCCCGGATCGCCCGACGAGGACGGCGACCGCTACATCGAGATCTGGAACAACGTGTTCATGCAGTTCAACCGCGACGAGGCGGGCGTGATGCACAAGCTGCCCAAGCCGTCGGTCGACACCGGCATGGGCCTGGAGCGCATCACCGCGGTGCTGCAGCATGTGCACAGCAACTACGAGATCGACACCTTCGTGAACCTCCTAGCCGCCGCCAAGAAGGTGGTGGATGCCAACGGCGCAGGCAACTGCGACAAGGATGCGCCGTCGCTGAAAGTCATCGCCGACCACATCCGCGCCTGCACCTTCATCGTGGTCGACGGCGTCATCCCGAGCAATGCCGGCCGCGGCTACGTGCTGCGCCGCATCGCCCGCCGCGCGATCCGCCACGGCTACAAGCTCGGCGCGCGCAAACCGTTCTTCCACGCGCTGGTGCCGGCGCTGGTGGCCGAAATGGGCGACGCCTATCCGGAGCTGCGCCAGAACGAGCTGCGCGCGATGGAAGTGCTGCGCCAGGAAGAGGAAGCCTTCTTCCGCACCATCGCCAACGGCATGGAAATCCTGGAGAAGGCGCTCGCTGATGGTGGCAATGCGGGCGCCAAACAGATCGACGGCGACACCGCATTCAAGCTGCACGACACCTACGGCTTCCCGGTCGACCTGACCGCCGACGTCTGCCGCGAGCGCGGCGTGACGGTGGACGAGGCGCGCTTCAATGCGCTGCTGGAGGAGCAGCGCCAGCGCGCCCGCGAAGCCGGCAAGTTCAAGATGGCGCAAGGCCTCGAATACAGCGGCAGCCCGACCACCTTCCACGGCTACGACAAGCTGGTGCACGAGACCGCCAAGGTGACGGCGATCTACGTCGACGGCACGCCTGTCACGGAAGCGAAATCCGGCGACGACGCCGTCATCGTGCTCGACCACACGCCGTTCTACGCCGAATCCGGCGGCCAGGTGGGCGACACCGGCGAGCTGCGCAATGCGGTGGCGCGCTTCCTGGTCGAAGACACGATCAAGATCCAGGCCGACGTGTTCGGCCACCACGGCAGCATCGCCGAGGGCACGATCAAGGTCGGCGACACGGTCAATGCCAAGGTCGACGCCGAAAAGCGCGCGAAAACCATGCGCAACCACAGCGCGACCCACCTGCTGCACAAGGCGCTGCGCGAAGTGCTCGGCACCCACGTGCAGCAGAAGGGCTCGCTGGTCAACGCCGAGCGCACCCGCTTCGACTTCGCCCACAACGGCCCGGTGACCGCCGAGCAGATCCGCAGGGTGGAAGCGATCGTCAATGCCGAAATCCTCGCCAACGAGGCGACCCAGGCCAAGGTGATGCCGATCGAGGAGGCGCAGAAGTCGGGCGCGATGATGCTGTTCGGCGAAAAGTACGGCGACGAGGTGCGTGTGCTGACCATCGGTTCCAGCCGCGAGCTGTGCGGCGGCACGCACGTGCAGCGCACCGGCGACATCGGCCTGTTCAAGATCGTGTCGGAAAGCGGCGTCGCCGCCGGCGTGCGCCGCATCGAAGCGCTCACCGGCGACAACGCGCTGGCCTACCTGCAGTCGCTCGAATCCACGGTGAACCAGGTCGCCGGCACGCTGAAGGCGACGCCGGCCGAGCTGTCCGCGCGCGTCGGCAGCGTGCTGGAACAGGTCAAGGCGCTGGAGAAGGAACTCGCCGCGGTCAAGGGCAAGCTGGCGTCCGCCCAGGGCGACGAACTGCTCGGCAAGGCGGTCGATGTGAACGGCATCAAGGTGCTGGCGGCGACGCTCAACGGCGCCGACGTGCCGGCGCTGCGCGAAACCATGGACAAGCTCAAGGACAAGCTGAAGACCGCCGCCATCGTGCTGGCCGCCGTCAACGACGGCAAGGTCAGCCTGATCGCCGGCGTGACGCCGGACGCGACTTCCAAGGTGAAGGCGGGCGAGCTGGTCAACTTCGTCGCCCAGCAGGTCGGCGGCAAGGGCGGCGGCCGTCCCGACATGGCGCAGGCCGGCGGCACCGACCCGGCCAGCCTGCCCAAGGCGCTCGACGGCGTGACCGACTGGGTGCGTCAGCGCGCATGATGCGCTTCTGTCCCATGTGCGCCGCGCCGCTCGTCGAGCGCGCGGACGAAGGCGAGGGCGGCAAGGTCCGCCTCGCCTGCCCGGATGGACACTGGACGCACTGGGACAATCCGGTGCCGGTCCTGGCCGCGCTGGTCGAGATCGACGGCCGGATTCTGCTCGCGCGCAATGCCGCCTGGCCGGAAAAGATGTTTGCCCTCGTTACCGGTTTCATGGAGCGCGGCGAAACGCCCGAACAGGGCGTGGCGCGCGAACTGAAGGAAGAAACCAACCTCGACGCCACTGACATCGCATTGATCGGCGTCTATGAATTCATTCGCAAGAATGAAGTGATCATCGCCTACCACGTCAAGGCCAGCGGCGACATCCGTCTATCGCCCGAGCTGGTCGAATACCGCCTGGTCGCTCCCGAAAAGCTGCGTCCCTGGCGGGCCGGCACCGGCTATGCGGTGGCCGACTGGATGCGAGCGCGCGGACTCGCGGTCGAGTTCATCGATTTGCCGCCCGCCTAGGGCGCGCCTTGTTGCGCCGCACAAACCCTCCCATATTTGCGGTAGAATTCCTGCATCTGCGATCTTTACCAGAGCAAGGACCATGGAATTTCATAAAGAGCTGGATGCGCGCGGGTTGAATTGTCCGCTGCCGATCTTGAAAGCCAAGAAAGCGCTGGCGGAAATGAGCAGCGGTGAAATCTTGCGCGTCATTGCCACCGATCCAGGCTCCGTGCGCGACTTCCAGGCATTTGCGCGCCAAACTGGCAATACGCTGGTCGAGCAAAGTGAACTTGACCAGGAATTCATTTTCTTCATGAAACGCAAGTAAGACCGGCGGGCCGCACGGTATGCCAACCACCTTGCGTCCCCTTCATGTCACTCCCCCATTTCCGCACGGTTTGCCTGCAAACCGTGCTCCTACGCAACTTCAACGGCTTTTTTGGATTTTTAATGCGATTTAGTGCATACTCTCTACCAATTAATAGAACGGTCGTGCTAAATTCCGTCAACACTTCCGGTTCTCTCTTATAATCTCGGTTCGGTTTACGTTAACGTCAATTGTTTTTTACAAAGGCAAACTTATGAAAGTTTTGGTTCCAGTCAAGCGTGTGGTGGACTTCAACGTCAAAGTACGCGTCAAGTCCGACGGCACGGGCGTCGACATTGCCAACGTCAAGATGTCGATGAACCCGTTCGACGAAATCGCTGTGGAAGAAGCGACCCGCCTGAAAGAAGCCGGCAAGGTAACCGAAGTGGTGGCCGTGTCGGCCGGCGTGAGCCAGTGCCAGGAAACCCTGCGCACCGCCATGGCGATTGGCGCGGACCGCGGCATCCTGGTCGAAACCGACGCCGAACTGCAACCGCTGGCCGTGGCCAAGCTGCTCAAAGCCGTGGCCGACAAGGAACAGCCGCAGCTGATCATCCTCGGCAAGCAGGCAATTGACGACGACTGCAACCAGACCGGCCAGATGCTGGCAGCCCTGCTGGGCTGGCCGCAGGCGACCTTCGCGTCGAAGGTGACGCTCGAAGACGGCAAGGCCACCGTGACCCGCGAAGTGGACGGCGGCCTGGAAACCGTGGCGCTGCAACTGCCGGCGATCGTGACCACCGACCTGCGCCTGAACGAACCGCGTTACGTGACCCTGCCGAACATCATGAAGGCCAAGAAAAAGCCGCTGGAAACCGTCAAGCCGGCCGATCTGGGCGTCGATGTGACCCCGCGCGTGAAGACCCTGAAGGTTGCCGAGCCGCCGAAACGCTCCGCCGGCATCAAGGTGCCGGACGTCGCCACGCTGGTCAACAAGCTCAAGAACGAAGCGAAAGTCATCTAACCCATTTCAGATCAGGATTACACCATCATGACCGCACTCGTCATTGCTGAACACGACAACGCTTCGCTCAAGGGAAGCACGCTCAACACCGTCACCGCTGCCGCCCAGTGCGGCGGCGATGTCCACGTCCTGGTCGCCGGCCACAACTGCGGTGCCGCCGCGGAAGCCGCCTCGAAGATCGCCGGCGTGTCCAAGGTCCTGGTGGCCGACGCCGCCCACTTCGCCGACGGCCTGGCCGAGAACGTCGCCGAGCAGGTGCTGGCGCTGGCCTCGTCCTACTCGCACATCCTGGCGCCGGCCACCGCCTACGGCAAGAACATCGCGCCGCGCGTCGCCGCCAAGCTGGACGTGGCCCAGATCTCCGAAATCACCAAGGTCGATTCGCCCGACACCTTCGAGCGCCCGATCTACGCCGGCAACGCGATCGCGACCGTGCAATCGACCGATAACGTGAAAGTCATCACCGTGCGCACCACCGGCTTCGACGCCGCCGCCACCGGCGGCTCGGCTGCTGTTGAAACCGTGACTCCGGTTGCGGACTTCGGCAAGTCCGCCTTCGTGTCGCGCGAACTGGCCAAGTCCGACCGTCCGGAACTGACCGCCGCCAAGGTCGTCGTATCCGGCGGGCGCGGCATGGGCTCGGGCGAGAACTTCAAGATCCTGGAGCCGCTGGCCGACAAGCTGGGCGCGGCGATGGGCGCATCGCGCGCGGCGGTGGACGCCGGCTTCGTGCCGAACGACTGGCAGGTCGGCCAGACCGGCAAGATCGTGGCGCCGCAGCTGTACATCGCCGTCGGCATCTCGGGCGCGATCCAGCACCTGGCCGGCATGAAGGATTCCAAGACCATCGTGGCGATCAACAAGGATCCGGAAGCGCCGATCTTCTCCGTGGCCGACTACGGCATCGTCGGCGACCTGTTCGAAATCGTGCCGCAACTCGTTGCGGAGCTCGGTTAAGAAGTCGGAATCACGGCGGGGCGCTTGCTGCCCGCCGCATAACAACAACTCACTAAATATACCAGGCAGGCTTGCCGGGTTTGTCGCGGACATGACAGGAATTTTCCGGTCGGTCCGCAATAATTCCCGCGGTCTGCCCATTCTTTTTGGAGCCCACCATGAGCTATGTCGCCCCCCTGAAGGACATGCTGTTCGTGATCAACGAACTGGCAGGTCTGTCCGAAGTGAATGCCTTGCCCGGCTGCGAAGACGCCAGCCCGGAAACCGTCGAAGCGGTCCTGGAAGAGAATGCGAAGTTCTGCGGCGAAGTGGTCGCGGAACTGAATGTCGCCGGCGACAAGGAGCCGAGTTACTGGCACGATGGCCAGGTCACCACCACCAAGGGCTTCAAGGAAGCGTTCCAGGCCTTCGGCGAAGCGGGCTGGCAGGGCGTGCAGCATCCGGTCGAGTTCGGCGGCCAAGGCTTGCCCAAACTGGTGGCCACGCCCTGCATCGAAATGCTCAATTCCGCCAACTTGTCGTTCGCGCTGTGCCCGCTGTTGACCGATGGCGCGATCGAGGCGCTGATGACCGCCGGCTCCGAAGAGCAGAAGCAGACTTACCTGGCCAACCTGATTTCCGGCAAGTGGACCGGCACTATGAACCTGACCGAGCCGCAGGCCGGTTCCGACCTGGCGCTGGTGCGCACCCGCGCCGTGCCGCAGGATGACGGCACCTACAAGATCTTCGGCACCAAGATCTTCATCACCTATGGCGAGCACGACATGGCCGAGAACATCGTCCACCTGGTGCTGGCGCGCACGCCGAACGCGCCGGAAGGCGTGAAAGGCATTTCGCTGTTCGTGGTGCCGAAGTTCCTGGTCAACAAGGACGGCTCGCTGGGCGAGCGCAACGACGTGCATTGCGTGTCGATCGAGCACAAGCTCGGCATCAAGGCCAGCCCGACCGCGGTGCTGCAGTTCGGCGACCATGGCGGCGCGATCGGCACGCTGGTGGGCGAGGAAAACCGCGGCCTCGAATACATGTTCATCATGATGAATGCCGCGCGCTTCGGCGTGGGCATGCAGGGCATCGCGGTGGCCGAGCGTGCCTACCAGAAGGCGGTTGCGTATGCGCGCGAGCGCGTGCAGTCGCGCGATCTGGCCGGCTCCAACGGTCCGGTTGCCATCATTCATCATCCAGATGTGCGCCGCATGCTGATGTCGATGCGCGCGCAGATCGAAGCGGCGCGCGCCCTGGCTTATGTCACCGCGGCGGCCTTCGACGCCGCGCATCACCATGCGGATGATGCGGTGCGCAAGGCGAACCAGTCGTTCTACGAATACATGGTGCCGATCGTAAAAGGCTGGTCGACCGAGATGTCGCTCGACGTGACCTCCAACGGCGTGCAGGTGCATGGCGGCATGGGCTTTATCGAAGAAACGGGCGCGGCGCAGTACTACCGCGATGCGCGCATCCTGCCGATCTACGAAGGCACGACCGCAATCCAGGCCAACGACCTGGTCGGACGCAAGACCGCGCGCGATGGCGGCGCCACTGCCAAGGGCATCCTGGCGCAGGTGCGCCGCACCGAGGAAGAGCTGTCCGCCTCGTCGTCGGCCGACCTGGCCGCGATCCGCAGCCGCCTCGCTGCCGGCTCCAAGGCGCTGGAAGAGGTGGTGGACTACGTGGTGGCCAACATCAAGTCCGATATCAAGGGCGTGTTCGCGGGCAGCGTGCCGTATCTCAAGCTGGCCGGCATCGTGCTGGGCGGCTGGCAGATGGCGCGCGCGGCGCTGGTGGCCGAGCGCAAGCTGAAGGCCGGCGAAGGCGATGCGAAGTTCTACCAGGCCAAGATCGCGACCGCGCGCTTCTTCGCCGATTACTTCCTGTCGCAGGCGGCCGCTTATCGCGCCGCCATCGTCGAAGGCAGCGCCGGCGTGCTGGCGCTGGCGGAAGACCAGTTCTGAACCACGGCTTCACGTTTGCCAAGGGCGGCCGCAAGGCCGCCTTTTTTATTTTCGTGCCGTGCTGAACTCCCTGCACTTTTTTCAATCTGCCGTATACTGAACCGAGCGTTTGTCGTTCCTCATCTGGAGGGGATCATGAAACGTTTCCTGGCTATGGCAAGCCTGCTTGCCGGGTTGTGCGCGCCTGTGTGGGGCAGCGCGGCGGAGCTGAAGGGCATCACGACTGCCGACGCCATCGCCATCCACGAGGTGGTGCAATCTCAACTGGATGCGCTCGCCAATGACGACGCGGCAGGCGCATTCGAACTGGCGACGCCTGAAAAGCGCATGCTGATCGGTAGCCCCGACAATTTCCTTCGCCTCATGAAGGAGCAATACAACCCGATCTATCGCCACCAGCGGGTGATCTTTTCGCGCCCCGAGGTGGTAAACGGCGATGCGGTCCAGATAGTGCGCGTGACTGACAGCGAAAGCCGGGTCTGGCTTGCGATTTTCTGGATGCAACAGGAAGAAGACAGCAGTTGGAAGATCGATGGTTGCCAACTGCTGGAGACGACCACCGTATCGATCTAGCCGGTGTCGTTGCTGTCATCGGCAACGCTTTCGACCTGCATCAAATCCCGGCATTGACGTGCCCTTGCGCCGGTTTCGGCCCCTACCTATAAAGAAACGTGGCATTGTCACCACGCTTCGGCCTGCTCTCGCAGGCTTCTCTTATTCGTCTTATTCCCGCCTGAGTTCTCATTTTCGTTCATTTCCTTCGAGGAGGCTGATCATGGCCCGCAAATTCATTGATTGCCGCGAATTTCCGAGCGAGTCCCATTGCACGGTCGCCATTGCGGCGGATTCCGATCAGGAATTGCTGGAGGCAGCGGTACAGCATGCGGTCGCCGTTCACAAGCATGAAGACACGCCGGAACTGCGCCAGCAGATCAAGCAGTTGTTCAAGGAAGGCACGCCGCCCATCGAGCGCCCGGCCATGCATGCAATGTAGCGTGCAGCCGGTGGCCGTGTTCGCAGGCTGGCGGCTCGCGCGGCCGGGAAACAACTGGCGTCAGCCGTAGGCGCCGCCGGTAAACAGCAGGTCGAAAGTCCGCGCAATCGCGGCGATCAGTGCCACTGCGCCGACGCCCAGCGTCAGTACCAGAAGGATGGCGAGCGGCCAGCCGGATTCGGATCGGCGTCCCGACATCCGGTTGTGCTGCGCATCCCATTTGTCGTCGGGGGTCAGGCCGATGACCAGCGCTTCGATGAAGGCGGCCAGTACCGAAATCGCCAGCGGCGCGGCGACAAACAGCAGGGGCTGAGCAGGCGCCAGCAGCCGGAACGCCAGCGCCAGCGGGATCGAGGCGAGGTGAACCCAGCCCCATACATCTTTATTGCCGTAAAGATAAAATCGGTGCGCGCCCAAGCCGCCTGTGACGAAGGCAAGGAGGGTTGCAAGAGTCTTGTTTTTGTGTGTGGTAGACATTGGATTACGGCGACGCTGGCGCAGCGTAGTGTGCACGAGCAATGCGTACAAGGCAACGGGGATTGCAAAGCATTACCAATCTTGCAGGCTGCGCGAAAAATGGGCTATAATTCCCGGCTTTTTCCGCCTTCGAACAATTTTTGGAAGCACATTATGGTCGTTATTCGTTTGTCCCGCGCCGGCGCCAAGAAGCGCCCGTTCTACAACATCGTTGCAACCGACTCGCGCAGCCGCCGCGATGGCCGCTTCATCGAGCGCATCGGTTTTTACAATCCGATCGCTTCCGGTAACGAAGAAGGCTTCCGCATTGCGCAGGATCGCCTCGCTCACTGGCAAGGCGTTGGCGCACAGCTGTCGCCGACCGTTGCCCGTCTGGTGAAAGAAGCCGGCAACAAAGCTGCCGCCTAATTGGCTGGCAAGGCTGCAGGGATGATTATCCCTGACGATCTGGTGCTGGTCGGTCATGTGACCGGCGCCTATGGCATACAAGGCTGGGTAAGAATCAAGCCGTATTCCGCCGACGCGGATGCGCTGCTGCACGCCAAGACATGGTGGCTGGACAAGCCGGTCCTGCGCGATGTCGACATGATGCAGGCCAAGCATCACGGCGAAGACGTGGTGGCGCGTCTGATGGGCGTGGCGGACCGCAATGCGGCCGAGGCGCTCAAGGGCGCGACGGTGCAGATCCGGCGCAGCCATTTCCCGCCGCTGGCGGATGGCGAGTTCTACTGGGTCGACCTGATCGGCCTGGCGGTCGAGAACCTGCAGGGCGAAAGCCTGGGCAGTGTGGTCGGCCTGATGGACAATGGCGCGCAGGCGATCCTGCAGGTGCAGGCGCCGCCGGCGGCCGGCTCGGACAAGCCACGGGAATGGCTGATTCCGTTCGTCGACCAGTTCGTCAAGACCGTGGATCAGCAGGCGAGAAAGATTACGGTGGACTGGGGCCTGGATTACTGAGGCCGTTTTCTGGGGAAAGCGATGCAATTCGATGTCGTCACGCTGTTTCCCGACATGTTCGCCGCGATTACGCAGTCGGGCATTACCCGGCGCGCATTCGAGAAGGGCAAGTGCGCGATAGCCTTGTGGAATCCGCGCGATTTCACGACCGATAATTACCGGACCGTGGATGACCGGCCCTACGGCGGCGGCCCCGGCATGGTGATGCTGGCCAAACCGCTGGAGGCGGCGATCAATGCCGCCAAGGCGCGCCAGGAGCAGCAGGGCGTAGCGAAGCCGCGTGTGATTTTCCTGTCGCCGCAGGGTAAGGCGCTCACGCATCAGCGCGTGATGCAGCTGACGGCGGAGCCGGGCTTGGTGTTGCTGTGCGGGCGCTACGAGGCGGTCGACCAGCGCTTGCTGGACCGCTGCGTGGATGAGGAAATCAGCCTCGGCGACTTCGTGCTGTCCGGCGGCGAATTGCCGGCGATGGCGCTGATGGATGCGGTGATCCGGCAATTGCCGGGCGTGCTGAACGACGAAGGGTCGGCGGTCGAGGACAGTTTTGTCAACGGCTTGCTCGATTGTCCGCATTACACGCGGCCGGAAGTATACGAAGGCGTTGCGGTGCCTTCGGTGCTGTTGGGCGGGAATCACGCCGAGATCGGCAAATGGCGCCGGCAGCAGTCGCTGGCGGCAACCGCGAAGAAGCGCCCGGACCTGATCGAACAGGCGCGCGCGGCGGGCTTGCTGTCGCGCGCCGATGAACAGTTTTTGAGCAGTTTGTAGTACCGTGCGGATGATTCATCCGCTTGTTTTAACCCCATCCTCTACCGGGCACACACATACACGGCGCCGGCATGATGGTTTAAGGAGCCCAAAATGGACTTGATCCAGAAACTCGAGCAAGAAGAAATCGCCCGCCTGGGCAAAAACATCCCCGACTTCGCGCCGGGTGACACCGTCGTCGTCAACGTCAACGTGGTGGAAGGCACCCGCAAGCGTGCGCAGGCTTACGAAGGCGTGGTGATCGCGCGCCGCAACCGTGGCCTGAACTCCAACTTCATCGTTCGCAAGATTTCGTCCGGCGAAGGCGTGGAGCGTACGTTCCAGCTGTATTCCCCGCTGATCGCTTCGATCGAAGTCAAGCGTCGCGGTGACGTGCGTCGCGCCAAGCTGTACTACCTGCGCGATCGTTCCGGCAAGGCTGCCCGCATCAAGGAAAAGCTGCCGAGCCGCCGCGCAGCCGAGCAAGCAGCAGAGTAATCGGCGCATGCTTCGAAAAAGGCACCTTCGGGTGCCTTTTTCATTTGCAACGATGGCCGGATGGAACGGATCATTCGCGCTAGAATCAATGCTGCTTTCATTCGCTCCAGGAAACCGCCTTGTCCAAGCTGCTCTTCGACCCTGAAATCCTCCCTATCGAATCCATCGCCGGCGAACCGGCCGTCGCGCCGCAGCGCCTGACCGCGGAAGGCTTGCGCCGGCATTTCGCCAATCCGCCGCAGTGGCAGCCCGAGGTCTCCGACGAACAGTTGATGCGCAAGGCGACGACCGCGCCGACGCCGGCCTCGGTACTGTTGCCCATCATCGAGCGCGATAACGGATTGACGCTGCTGCTCACGCAGCGCACCGCGCACCTGAACGACCATGCCGGGCAGGTCAGCCTGCCGGGCGGCCGGGTCGATGAAACCGATACTTCGGCGGTCGAGACGGCGCTGCGCGAAACCGAGGAAGAGGTGGGGCTGCACCGGCGCCATATCGAAATCCTCGGCACTCTGCCCGACTACATCACCGGCACCGGGTTTCGCGTCACGCCGGTGGTGTCGCTGGTGCAGCCGCCGTTCGAGCTGCGCGCCGATCCGTTCGAGGTGGCCGAGATCTTCGAAGTGCCGCTGGCCTTCCTGATGAACGGGATGAATCACCAGCGCCGCACGATCGAACTGCCCAACGGCGCGGGCCGCCGCATGTTTTACGCGATGCCTTACCAGCGCTTTTTCATCTGGGGGGCGACAGCCGGCATGTTGCGCAATCTGTTTCATTTTCTGCGCACTTAGTGCGCCATTGCCTGTTGCAGGTTTGATTCTGGTGTTGTGCTGCGTTATCGTATGTGTAATACGTTATAAGGCTGTCTGATGACCTTTCTTTCCATCCTCTGTGCCCTGCTGATCGAACAACTCAAGCCGCTGCGCGCCGACAATCCCTTATATGGCGCGATCAAGCAGCTGGCGGCACGGATGGAGGCGAGCTTCAACGCCGGACAGGAAGCGCACGGCCGCATGGCATGGATCCTGATGATGCTGGTCATGATGGTGCCGACCGCGCTGATCTACTGGCTGTGCGTGCGCATCAGCCCGTTCGCGGCATTGGCGTGGAATATCCTGGTGGTCTATCTGACGCTCGGCTTCCGGCATTACAGCCACTATTTTTCTTCGATCCAGCTGGCGCTCAACAGTGGCGACGAATTGGCCGCGCGTCGCCTGCTGGCCGAGTGGACCGGGCAGGACACGGCTGCCATGAGCGTCAACGACATCTCCCGGGTTGCCGTCGAACACGCGCTGGTCGCCTCCCACCGCAACGTGTTCGGCGTCTTCTTCTGGTTTCTGATGCCGCTCGGCCCGGCCTGCGCGATCATGTACCGCGTGGCCGAATACCTGGCGCGCGCATGGAACGAGCCCGAGCATTTGCGCAACGAAGCCTTCGGCCGCTTTGCCGCGAAGGCGTTCTACTGGATCGACTGGATTCCGGCGCGGCTGACCGCGATTGCGTTCGCCATCGTCGGCAATTTCGAGGATGCGATCTACGCATGGCGCAATTTCGCGCAGCGCTGGCCGGACGAGGCAATCGGCATCATCCTGTCGTCCGGCGGCGGAGCGATGGGGTTGCGCCTGGGGGCGGCCACGCAGAGCGCGGCAATGCCCATGGCGGAAGCGGCGGCGATCGATGCGGCGGCGCTGGAGGCGGAAGCGCCGCCGGGCGAGGAAGCGACGGTGCGCGCCCTGCAAAGCACGGTGGGGCTGGTGTGGCGCGCGCTCCTGTTGTGGATGCTGATGCTCCTGCTGCTGTCGTTCGCGGTGTGGCTCGGCTGACGGCGCTCCATTTCACCTCGCGCGTCGGCGGCGCGCGTTGCAGGCATGCCTGCGGCTTGTCCCGGTAATCGCACCGCCGGGGCACCGCGTTCTTCGCAATTTTTCCCTCAATGTGCTTTACTGGAGAGGGCAGGACGCTCGCGTTGCGTCCGCCCGGGCAGGTTCTCTTGCCAATTTTTCACATTGCGAGATGTTGTTTCACATCAACTCTTCTATAAGATATAATATGCAAGAATTCTGAAAGCTTGGCGCTGCATAATGGCGCCCAGTTATTCAGGCCGGCTGCACCGCCTGCACCGGGTCGAGGTAGCAACCGCTATAGAGACAAGCCGCACACATGGCCGATTCCACTGACCGCAAGACACTCGCTCGCGAGTTTTTCATCCAGGGCCTGACCAGCGACGGCAGGCAGTTCCGTCCGAGCGATTGGGCGGAACGTCTGTGCGGGGTGATGTCCTGCTTTCGGCCGGAAGGCTCCGGCGGACGCCACGCGCATCTGCAATACTCTCCCTATGTGCGGCCGACCGTGCTGGGCGGCGTGAAGTCGGTGGTCGTCAACGAAGCGCTGCGCGACATCGAGCCGATGGCTTATCATTTCGTTGTTAATTTTGCAAAAGACAACGATTTGCAGATCGTCGATGCCTGCCTGCTGCCGGAACCGGCCGAGAAAAAGGCATAGCGCTGCGAGCGGCCGAAGGCTGGCAGGCCGGCGATTGCCGTCGGCCTACTCGGTACGCCGCCTGCGGCCGGTTATCGAATGCACGTCCGTACTGTCCGGTAACTCCCGGTGCGACACGCGGATCAGGCGCGCGCAAAGATGGCGTGCCAGGCCTTCGGCGCCACTTTGCATCAAGACATGATGGTTGTATGCAAATACCCTGTGCGCGGCCGGTGCCAGCAGGTTCATCCAGCGCTTGGTGGTACGGACATCCCATTCGTAGTTCACCAGGGTGACGCCTTCATCGTGGTGGAAAATCCAGCGTCCATAGCCTTGCAAATCGCCCTCGACTACCGCTTCGAGGAGATGCGGCGGCTCGACGCGGGTTGCGCATGCGACAAAGCTCAGGCGGTAGGGCAGCAGGCTCTTCCAAGTGTAGCGACGCAGGCTGCCGATGCCGGCCGCATCGCCCGGTTCGAGTTGTTCCACCTGCTGCGCGCCTGGCCACCAGGCCGGCCAGCATAGCGAATCGACAACGGTATCGAAGACTTCCTGCAACGGCGCCTCGATGTGCCAGGACGTGAGGAAGCGGTATTTCTTCATTGTGCAGGCAAGCGTGGTTGGACGCTTGCATCGTAACGCAATGCCCAGGGCCGGATATTGAGCAAATGCGTCGACCGGCAGTTACATATGCTGCTTGGATAATGTCGGCAGGGCATCGTGCCCTTGGCGGCGGAACGCACAGCCGCCGCAAGTGATCCAATCTGCAATACATGACATGGAGTGCGGCATGACAGCGACCAGAACGGAACACGATACCTTCGGCGCCATTGAGGTGCCGGCCGACCGGTTATGGGGGGCGCAAACGCAGCGCTCGCTCCAGTATTTCCGGATTTCCACCGAACGCATGCCGGACGACCTGATCGTTGCCCTGGCGACCGTCAAGCGGGCATGCGCGATCGCCAATCGCGACCTGGGCCGCCTCGACGCCAGGAAGGCGGATGCCATCATCCGGGCCGCGGAGGAAGTGGCCGGCGGCCAGTGGCGCGACGAGTTTCCGCTGTCGGTCTGGCAGACCGGTTCCGGTACCCAGACCAACATGAACATGAACGAGGTCTTGGCCAACCGCGCGTCGGAACTGCTCGGCGGCAAGCGCGGCGAAGAGCGCCTGGTCCATCCCAACGACGAGGTCAACCTCGGACAGTCGTCCAATGACATTTTTCCAACGGCAATGCATGTGGCGGCGGTGCTGGCATTGAAAAGCGAGCTGTTTCCCGCGCTGCGCGCCCTGCATGCGACGCTGGGCGAAAAGGCGCAAGCCTTCGGCGACATCGTCAAGATCGGTCGCACCCATTTGCAGGATGCCACGCCGCTTACCCTGGGACAGGAATTTTCGGGCTACGCGGCGCAGCTCGATCATGCCGCATCGGTCATTTCAGCGGCGTTGCCGGCCTTGTGCGAACTGGCCGTGGGCGGCACGGCGGTGGGCACCGGGCTGAACACGCATCCGGAATTCGGCGGGCGGGTGGCGGCCGAGCTGGCGCATGCGTACAGCTTTCCGTTCACCAGCGCGACCAACAAATTCGCCGCCCTGGCAGCGCACGACGCGCTGGTCGCCGCGCACGGCGCGCTCAAGACGCTGGCCGCGGCGCTGATGAAGATCGCCAACGACATCCGCTGGCTGGCCTCCGGCCCGCGTTCCGGCCTGGGGGAAGTCACCATTCCCGAGAACGAGCCGGGCAGTTCCATCATGCCGGGCAAGGTCAATCCGACCCAGTGCGAGGCGCTGACCATGCTGTGCTGCCAGGTATTCGGCAACGATGTTGCGATCAATTTCGGCGGCGCCGCGGGCAACTTCGAGCTGAACGTGTTCAAGCCGCTGATCGCGCATAACTTCCTGCAAAGCGTGCGCCTGTTGGCCGACGGCATGCGCAGTTTCGACGAGCACTGCGCGCGCGGCATCGAAGCCAACCGCGAGCGCATTGCGCAACTGATGGAGCGCTCGCTGATGCTGGTGACCGCGCTGGCGCCCCATATCGGCTATGACCGGGCGGCGCAGATCGCCAAGCGCGCCCACCGCGAAGGCACGACCCTGAAGCAGGCGGCGCTCGACCTCGGTTATGTGTCGGAGGCGGACTTCGACCGCTGGGTGCGGCCGGAGCAGATGATCAATCCGGCGTAGCAGCTCCATGCGCGCAGTGGGGATGTAAGCTTCCTGTAATAAATCCCACGCATTCTGGCTTGACTTCCTGGCCATGTGGTGCAAATTGAAATCGATGTGGCTGCGGGAAAATTTTCACTATCGCGTTGATGTGTCGAACGATCGGGCTGTGAGCCTGGCGCCAATTTCCCTTAAGCCAACCCACTTGGATTGATGAATAGTGGTGTTGTTGTATATGTGCCGATCCCATGCATCGCGCTCGGATTCCTGCGCACAACCGGATAAGATTGAGAAATATTAAAAGAAGAGGGGGGAGATAATGGGACGCTATTTGCTACGTTTTCTGATTCCGGTGCTTGCATCAGCGGCGGTCGGCGCGGTGCTGGCTGCGTTGCTGGATTGGCTGGCCGGGCCTGCCGTCGGTGCGGTGGCGCTGGCTGCCATCGCTTCCGCCTGCTCGGCCGCCGCGGCGCTGCTGTTCCGCCGATCCCGCCCGGACGGCAACCGGCAGTTCGCGCAGCGCGTCGGCGGCGAGCTCGACCATATCATGATCGGCTCGGCCGAGACCTCTTACTTTGTCGATTCGATCAAGAAGAAGATCGACCAGGACCTGCAGATCACCGAGGACATCGTCGGGCGTTCGCAGCAGACCGCGCAGACCACCGAGCAGATCGCCGCCAATGCGGAGCGCGCATCGAAGATCGCGTCCGACGTGCGCAGCGAAAGCGTGACCGGGCGCGCCGAAGTGGACCACGGGCTGCGCCTGATCAGCAATGCGCGCCAGGATGCGCGCGCGGCATCCGACCTGATGACGCACCTGCAGGAAAAGGCGCGCCGCATCCACGGCATCACCGAGGTGATCAACGAGATCGCCGCCCGTACCAACCTGCTGGCGCTGAACGCGGCGATCGAGGCTGCGCGCGCGGGCGAGCACGGACGCGGCTTCGCGGTGGTGGCGGGCGAAGTGCGCCAGCTGGCGCAGCGCACCAAGTCGGCCACCGACGACATCGGCGTGATGGTGCGCGAAATTAACGAAGAAGCCGAGCGCGCCGCCGCCGGCATGACGGCCCTGACCGACAAGGTGTCGGAAGCGGCGCAGAACGTCGAGCGGGTGCATGCGCTGCTCGGCAATATCGAACAGTCGGCCGGCGTGTCGCAAACCGAAATCCAGATGATCGCGGCGGCGTCGCGCGAACATGTGGAGACGACGCATCTGATCGCCGACGGGATCTCGCGCATCCGCGACGGCATGCTGTCGACCGAGCAGGCCCTGCCGCTGGCCTCGAAATCGGCGATGGTGCTGACCGAGCGCGCCGAGGCGCTGTTCGAGGCGGCCACCGAATGCGAGGCGCCGACTTCGCACGACCAGATCCGCGCGGTGGCGCAGCAGGCCGCGGCCGAGGTCGGCAAGCTGTTCGAGGATGCGATCGCCAGCGGCCAGATCAGCGAGGCGGCGCTGTTCGACCGCAATTACAAGCCGATCCCGAACACCAACCCGCCGAAATACACGACCGCCTTCGACGCCTTCACCGATCGCGTGCTGCCGGCGGTCCAGGAGCGCTTCCTGGAGTCGATGCCGCAACTGGCATATGCCGGCGCGGTCGACAACAACGGCTACTTCCCGACGCACAACCGGAGATTTTCCAAGCCGCTGACCGGCAACTACGAGGTCGACCTGGTGAACAACCGCACCAAGCGCATCTTCAACGACGCCACCGGCGCGCGCTGCGGATCGCATACCAAGCCCTTCCTGCTGCAGACCTACAAGCGCGACACCGGCGAGGTGATGCACGACCTGTCGGTGCCGATCTATGTGAAGGGCCGGCACTGGGGCGCGTTCCGGGTCGGCTATCGTTCGGGCGCGCCGGCGCCGGCCCAACCCGTGGCGGCGGCCAGTGCGGCGCCGGCGGCCGTCGGCGGCGCGCCGAACGTCAGGCGGCTGGCGCGCTAACAGCCTGCTAAAGCGTGGGCGGCAGCTTGCCGCTCACTCCCGGATCGATTCCATCACCTGTTCGCGGAACCAGCGGTTGGCCGGGTCGTTGTCGACGTTCGCGTGCCAGTACAGGAACACGTCGAAGGCCGGCACTTCCAGCGGAAACGGCAGGATCTGGTTGTCGAACTGCTGGTTGGCGATGCGCGCATAGCGTCCCGGCATGGTCAGCAGCATGTCGGTCTGGCTGACCACGCGGCAGGCGGCGAAATAGTGCTGGCAGCGCAGCCGGATCTGCCGTTCCAGCCCGAAGCGGCTCAGTTCGAAATCCTCCAGCCCGGGGCCGCGCCGGCGCGAGCTCGCCAGGATGTGGTCCTGCTGCATGTAGGTGTCGAGGTCGAGCCTGCCGTCGATCGCCGGATGGCCCTTGCGCGCCACCACCACCGTCGAATCCTGGTAGATGCGGGTGCGCATGATGTCGCCCGACAGCGGCAGCAGCACATCGATCGCGCCGTCCAGCGTGCCGGCCGCCATTTCGCTTTCCAGCTCGCGCCGCTCCACATGGCTGGCGGCGATGTCGACCAGCGGCGCGGCTTCCCGCACGCGCCGCATCAGCGGCGGCAGGACGGTCGCCTCCAGCACGTCGCGCAGCGCGATGTTGAACCGCTTGGGCGTGCTGGCCGGGTCGAAGGTGTGCAAGCCGTTCAGGGTCACTTCCAGCCCGCGCAGCGCGCGCCGCACCGGCTCGATCAGGTTGCGCGCCAGCGGCGTGGACACCATCGCATGTCCCTGGCGCACGAACAGCGGGTCGTCGAACATCTGGCGCAGGCGGCCCAGCGCATGGCTGATCGCCGGCTGGGTCAGGTTCAGCTTCTGGCTGGCGCGCGTGACGCTGCCTTCGGTATAGATCGCTTCGAAGACCGTGAACAGGTTCAGGTCGACCCGGGATATATGCATGGAATTTATTTGAATTAATAATAACTATTCATTTGATCGATTCTATACCCGGCGATATGCTCTCTACAACCCGCCCGTCGCGGCGACAAGTTGGGGAGACAGGTTCGGCATGGGGCAAATCTATCTGGTCCGTCACGGACAGGCATCGTTCGGCAGCGCGGACTACGATCAGCTGTCGGAACTCGGTTTCGAGCAGGCGCGCCTGCTGGGCGAATGGTTCGCCAACTCGCGCCAGACTTTCCACTGCGTCGTCACCGGCGACATGAGGCGCCACCGGCAGACCGCGGATACCTGCCTTTCCGTACTGCCGAAAGCGCACCGGGTCGAGACCGACTGGCTGACCGACCCCGATTTCAACGAGTTCGACCATCATGAGGTGATGGTGCGCCATCGGCCGGAATTCGAGGATCCGGAAGCGGTGAAGCGTTTCCTCGCCTCGCACCCGCAAGCGCGTTATGCATTCCAGGAAATCTTCCTGGCCGGGATGTCGCGCTGGATGAGCGGCGAATATGACGCCGACTACCGCGAGCCGTGGCCGGCGTTCCGGCGCCGCTGCGTGACGGCGCTGCAGCGCCTGGTGGCGGGGGCGGACAAGTCGCAGAACATCATCGTGTTCACCTCCGGCGGCACCATCTCGACCATCTGCCAGCACCTGCTTGGCCTGTCCGACAAGCAGGCCGCCGCGCTCAACTGGACGCTGGTCAATTGCGCGGTCACCAAGCTGCTGTACCAACCCGGTCGCGTCACGCTCAGTTATCTCAACAATTACGCCCACCTCGAATGGCTGGGGCAGCCGCACACCATCACCTATCGCTAGGACATGACAAACATGAATCTCTTTGACCTGACCGGAAAAATCGCGCTGGTGACCGGCGCTTCCCGCGGCATCGGCGAAGCGGTCGCCAGGACGCTGGCCGCCTACGGCGCGCATGTGATCGTCTCCAGCCGCAAGGCGGAATCCTGCGACGCCGTGGTCGCCGCCATCCGCGAGGCGGGCGGCTCGGCCGAGACAATCGCCTGCCATATCGGCGAGATGGCGCAGATCGAGGCGATGTTCGCCGCCATCGAAAGCAGGCACGGCCGGCTCGACATCCTGGTCAACAATGCCGCGACCAACCCGTACTTCGGCCCGATCGTCGATACCGACCTGTCGTCGTTCCAGAAGACGGTCGACGTCAACATCCGCGGCTATTTCTACAGCTCGGTCAACGGCGTCAGGCTGATGGCGAAGAACGGCGGCGGCAGCATCGTCAACGTCGCGTCCGTCAACGGCGTGATTCCCGGCGAAGGGCAGGGCATCTATTCGATCACCAAGGCCGCGGTGATTTCGATGACGCAGGCATTCGCGAAGGAATGCGCGGCGTCCGGCGTGCGCGTTAACGCCTTGCTGCCCGGCGCCACCGACACCAAGTTCGCCGCCGCGCTGGTGCACAACCCGGCGGTGCTCAACCGCATGATGCCGCATGTGCCGATGCGCCGCGTCGCGCAACCGGACGAGATGGCCGGCGCCGTGCTGTACCTGGTGTCGAACGCGTCGAGCTACACCACCGGCGCCGCCATCAACGTCGACGGCGGATATCTGATCGGATAAACAAGAAGAACAGGCCGCGGGGCGCCTGACCCTCGCCCCGCACCAGCCTGCATGTGGTTCAGGAATTTCAGATGGAGTGACGGGATGCGTGCTTGCCACCATCCCATCTCCGCTCCGCGCCCCCCGGATGGCCCTTGCGCGCCACCACCAC
>OFCW01000066.1_pt1 | contig 49603 bp, 47 predicted proteins | sample 1520951 | NCBI WGS metagenome assembly OFCW01 (sample SAMEA4349680, study PRJEB24078) | microbial mat metagenome | biome: Terrestrial Biome; feature: Habitat; material: Microbial Mat | place: India | collected 2012-06-12 | depth 10 m | reverse complement strand
CGCATTTCTTTGCTTACTTTCTTTGGGCAAGACCAAAGAAAGTGAGTCAGCCCCGGCAGGGGATGAAACAAGGGATGGACCACCAAGGCAAAAAACAACCCCAAAAAAACCTACCCATGTCGCCTCGCCGCCAACCCCACCCCACTCACCAACAAAACCCCCGCCGCCACCTCCAACCCATGCGGCAACCGACCCTCATAAACAAACCCATACACCAACGCAAACACCGTCTCAAACACGATCAACTGCCCCGACAGCGTTAACGGCAACTTGCGGCTGGCTGCATTCCACAGGCTGTTCCCGAGCACAGACGCCCCGAGCGCCACGCCCATATTCACCAGCCAGAACATCGCCCACGCCGATGCGGGCTGCGCAGACGCCGTCGCCATGCCGGGCAGCAAGAACGCCGGCACGGCCAGCGCCAGTGACAGCACCCCGGTCGCGACGCCCGTCAACAGCGACCATTCGCGGCTCGTGAACTGCGGCCGCGCGCGCAGGTACCGCGCATTGCACACCGCATACACGGTCCAGCAGGCCAGCGCGCCCGCTGCCATCAACAGCCCGATGAAATAGGTTCTGCCGCTGGCACTCGAATGCACGTCGGGCGCATCGAGGTAAATGCACACCACGCCGGCCACGGCCATCAGCAGCGGCACGGCAAGTTGCCGCAACGGCAGGCTGCCGCGTTCGGCCGCGCCGGCCAGTGTGACCGTCACGGGCAACAGCCCGACGATGAGCGAGACCGGCGCCACGCCCGCGCGCTGCACGCCGCCCGCCACGCACAGGTAGTACAGGATGTTGCCGGGCAGCGATAACAGCAGCAGCGCCGCCCAGTCGCGCCCGGTCGTTTTGCGCCACAGCGTGCGCCACACCGGCAGCGCCAGCGCGAGCGAGAGCACGCCGTACAGCACGTACCGCGCGGCCGACAGCGCCAGCGGTGAAAACTGCGGCAGCATTTTCGGCGCGACGAAGATGACGCCCCACAGCGCGCCGGCCGCGACGCCGTAGCCGATGCCCGTGAGGTGGTCGCGCCGCGCGTCGTGCTGACCGTGATGCAGCTGCGTTGCAGAGGAGGTGTCGCCAACAGCCATGGAGCGCCTGTCCGAAAAGATCAATCGAACCGGCACTCTGCGCGTGCGCGTGCCGCACGTCTTGGCGAAGACGGCTGCGCTTTGGCAAAAACGGAAAGGGCCCGGGCTAGCGGCGCACCGCGGCGGGCGTGATGCCGTGCGTGGCCTTGAGGTGGCGCGTGAGGGCGCTTTGGTCGTAGTAGCCGGTGCGTGCGGCAACCTCGGCGATCGGCAGGGCGGTGCTTTCCAGCAGCGTCAATGCATGCCGCAGCCGTACCGCAGCCAGATGCGCATGCAGCGTGGTGCCGTAGGCGGCACGGAACAGCGTGGCGAGGCGACGCGCACTGACGCCCGCTTCTGCGGCCAGCGCATCGACGGTAAGCGGCTCCGCGTAGCGGTGCTCGATGGCGTGCCAGGCGCGCTCCGCACGCGCATCGGGGCGTGCGCGGATCTGCGTGGATTGATTGGCCGGATGCGCGGCCAGCGTTGCCAGCGCGAGTGACGACCACGCAGTGGCCAGCGCGGCGTCGACGACGGGCGCGTCCTGGAGCCATGTCGTCAGTGCCCGCAGGCCCGGCGTGAGCGGAAAGAACACGCGGTCGGCGAGGCCGCCCAGGCTGGGCGCATCTGCGGTTTGCCCGGGGATGTCGAAGACGATGAAGCGGTTGGCGCCGGTGGCTTCAAACGCGTGCGTGGCGCCCGCCGGAATGAGCGCGGCGTGGTGCATGTCGACACGGCCGCTGCGGCCGTCGACATCCATCTCGAGGATGCCGCGTGCGGGCATCACGACCTGCATGAAGTCGTGCGAGTGCGGGGGCGCGGCGAGGCCGTAAGTGCGGAAGTCCAGCATGGTGCCGCCGAGAATAGCACCGGCACTCGCCCAAAAAAATACCCGGCCACAGATCGTCTGCGCCGGGTCTCGGAACTTTCACGGAAAGAGGCTCCGTGAGAAGAGGAACACGCGCATCGTGCACCGCTTGCATGACAGCGGCATGACGGCGGCATGTCAGCTGCGTCTGCGCCCTCACTCCTCCTGGATCGTCACCTTGTTCGGATAGAACGCCAGATAGCCCGCCACTTCTCGTGCGACGGGCTTGGGCTGTTCGTACGTCCAGACGGCGTTGTCGGCGCGCACATCGCCGGCCACGATCGTGTAGTACGACGCATCGCCCTTGTATGGGCAATGGGTGTGATGCTGCGTGCGCTCCAGCAGGTTCATCTGCACATCGTCGCGCGGGATGTACTGCACCGGCGGGTACGACGCCTCGCGCAGCGTGCGCGCCAGGTGCGTGCTGGCGATGGTGAAGCCGTTGAGCGTCACCGTGACGCGGCGCGGGTTCGACTCGACGGTGATGGGGTGATTCGGATCGATATCGGGCATGCGGCACTCCTGCAGTTGGGCGAGGGAAGACGCTTTCACTGTAGCAAGCGCCGCGCGCGCCTTCTCCTGACTGCCGGCGCCTGCTTACCAGTGCGTTTCCGATTCCGGCGTGGACGAGACGCGGTGGATGGCCAGGTCGGCGCCCATGAATTCGGCCTCGCGGTCCAGCCGCAGCCCGACGAGCTTGCGCAGCGTGCCGTACACCACCGTGCCGCCGATCAGCGCAATGGCGATGCCGCCGGCCGTGCCCGCCACCTGCGCCCAGAACGACACGCCGCCCAGGCCGCCGAGCGCCTTCAAACCGAAGATGCCGGCCGCGATGCCGCCCCAGGCGCCGCACAGGCCGTGCAGCGGCCACACACCGAGCACGTCGTCGATGCGCCAGACGTTCTGCACGCGCGTAAACATCCAGACAAACAGCACGCCTGCAATGCCGCCGACGGCCAGTGCGCCGAGCGGGTGCATCACGTCGGAACCGGCGCACACGGCCACCAAGCCGGCCAGCGGCCCGTTGTACGAAAAGCCCGGGTCGTTCTTGCCCATCCACCACGCGGTGAGCGTGCCGCCCACCATCGCCATCAGCGAGTTGATGGCAACCAGGCCGCTCATCTTGTCGAGCGTCTGCGCGCTCATCACGTTGAAGCCGAACCAGCCGACCGCCAGCACCCAGGCGCCGGCCGCCAGGAACGGGATGTTCGACGGCGGATGCGCGGCGATGCGGCCGTCGTCCTTGTAGCGGCCGTGGCGCGCGCCCAGCAGCAGCACCGCCGGCAGCGCGATCCAGCCGCCCACCGCGTGCACGACCACCGAGCCGGCAAAGTCGTGGAACTCTGCGCCTGTCACGCTCTGCAGCCAGTGCTGGATGCCGAAGCGCTGGTTCCAGGCGATGCCTTCAAAGAACGGGTAGACGAAGCCCACCAGCACGAAGGTCGCCGCCAGTTGCGGCTCGAAGCGCGAACGCTCTGCAATGCCGCCGGAGATGATGGCCGGGATGGCGGCCGCGAACGTCAGCAGGAAGAAGAACTTCACCAGCTCGTAGCCGTTCTGCTGGGCGAGCACGTCGGCGCCGGTAAAGAAATTGACCCCGTACGCGATCGAATAGCCGATGAAGAAGTACGCGATGGTCGACACGGCAAAGTCGACCAGGATCTTGACCAGCGCATTGACCTGGTTCTTCTTGCGGACGGTGCCCAGCTCAAGGAACGCGAAGCCGGCATGCATGGCCAGCACCATGATCGCGCCCAGCAGGATGAAGAGCGCGTCGCCCCCGGTTTTGATGGAGTTCATTGCGGTTGTCGTGCGGGTTGAGGGTCAGCGTCATCCGGGTGCAGCGTGTGCCCATAAATGACGCAAAAAGCGCCGACAGATGCAAAAGTTGTTCCAACGGTGTGCAAAAAGGTGGCATGGCGCACCAGGGCCGTGCGAAGGACATCGCCTTCGCACTGCTCGCTGCGGGTGGCTCGAAATCGGTGCGTCTCTGCTTTGAATTGGTGCGGCAGGAGGGGGGATGCGCCGTCGTGGTGCGTACGGCGTGGGGGGTGTTACGGCTTGGCGCCTGACACGCTGAACGATGTCGCCACGCCGTTCCACAGCGGCTCGTACCGCAGCCGCACGGCGCTGGCCTGCTCGGGCGACGTGGCGGGAGACTGCATGTGCAGCATCAGCAGCGCGCCGTCGGTCGGCACCATGAAGACGCGGCCGACCAGCGTGTTGCCGGTCGCGCGCGGGGGATGCGGCCCGGGCGATTCGCCGATGTAGCTGGCCCACACGCCGCTGCGCCCGCCGAACGATTGCGTGCCCCAGCCCAGCAGCCGGCAGGGTCCCGCCACTGCTTGCTTGACGGCATCGCGCATCCAGCGCGGTTCGCGGTTGTCGGGCACGGCTTCAAGGTCGCCTTCGGTGGGGCGCACGATCAGTTCCATGCGCGAGAGCCCCGAGCCGCCCTGGTTGGCCCACGCGCCGATCGCCACGCGCGCCGGGTCGGGTTTGCGCGGCGGCGTGGGCGGCACGCGTTCCCACGAGAACGGCAGCCGCAGGTTGACGCTCGCGCCGCGCGCGTTCGGCCAGTCAGACAACGTCACGGCCTGCGTAAAGCGGCTGCTCAGCTCTTCGGCGGGCCGGTCGTCGTAGACCACCGCCAGCAGCGTTTGCAGCGTGGCGCGGTCTTGGCTGCCTTGCGCGCGCGCCACCACGCGTTCGGCCAGCGAGTGGGCGGTCTGCGGCGTCTGCGTGGAAATGCCCACGCTCGGCTGGTGGACGTCGAGTGCACGCTCGATCAGCAGTTGGCGCTCGTCGTCGGAGAGCGGAATGCCGGCGATCAGGCGGCGTGTGCGGACCAGCGCCTGCGGGAAGGTGTTGTCGAACTGGGTACGGGCGCGGATCAGCTCTTCACGCTGGCCGGGAAAGCGCTGGATGGCGCGGTCGAGCGCCTGCGATTGCACCGTCAGGAAGCCAAGCACGCTGATCAGCCCCGGGATGGCGCCGGGCGTGTAGTCCCACGCCAGGGCGTGGCCGGACCACGCCAGCAAGGCAATCAGACACCAGCGCATCGTCGTTGCGCGGCTTGGCATTGGACGTTCCCCCTGTGGCCGGACCCGTTTCCGACCAAAAGCCGACTCTAACGAGTTGTATCGATTGTGTGCAAGCTGGGTGTTGCACCGAGATCGGACCGTTCCGGTCGTCCGCGATTTGCGCAAACCGGCCCGGGTGGCGACGTGCCTATTTGCGCGGAGGGCTCAACAGGTGATCGCCCGTGCGGCCCGTTGACGACCGCGCCAACCCCGAAAATACTGTCTGTTCGACCCGCCGACCGGCACGCGTCGCCTTGTGCGCCGCACAACACATCCAGCGCCGGCGCCCCACTTATCGAAGGTGGAGACATGACCGATCTTTCCGCTGCCCGCGCGGCCGATCCCACGCCTGCCAGCGCAGCCGCGCCGGTGCGCAACAAGGTGCGTTTCGTGACGGCCGCATCGTTGTTCGACGGGCATGACGCGTCGATCAACATCATGCGGCGCATCCTGCAGTCGATGGGCTGCGAGGTCATCCACCTCGGGCACAACCGCTCGGTGGACGAGGTGGTCAACGCGGCGTTGCAGGAAGACGTGCAGGGCATCGCGGTGTCCAGCTACCAGGGCGGCCACGTCGAATACTTCAAGTACATGATCGACGCACTGCGCGCCCGCGGCGGCGAGCACATCCAGGTGTTCGGTGGCGGCGGCGGCGTGATCGTGCCGGCGGAGATCCGAGAACTGCAGGACTACGGCGTCGCCCGCATCTACAGCCCCGAAGACGGTCAGCGCATGGGCCTGGCCGGCATGATTGCCGACATGGTGCAGCGCTGCGACATCGATCTTTCCGTCTATGCGCCTGCCACGCTGGAGCCCGTCGCCAACGGCGACCGCCGCGCCCTCGCGCAGCTGATCACGGCACTGGAATCGGGCCGCATCGATCCGGCATTGCGCGACGCCGTACGCGGGGCTGCAGCAGCCACGCCGACGCCGGTGGTCGGCATCACGGGCACGGGCGGCGCAGGCAAGTCGTCGCTCACCGACGAGCTGATCCGCCGCTTCCGGCTCGACCAGAAGGACACGCTGCGCGTCGCCGTCATCTCGATCGATCCGTCGCGGCGCAAGTCGGGCGGTGCCCTGCTGGGCGATCGCATTCGCATGAACGCGATCAATCATCCGAACATCTTCGTGCGCTCGCTGGCCACGCGCGAGGCGAGTCGCGAGATTTCCGACGCGCTGCCCGATGTGATTGCCGCCTGCCGCGCGGGCGGGTTCGATCTCGTCATCGTCGAGACCTCCGGCATCGGGCAGGGCGACGCGGCCATCGTGCCGCATGTCGATCTGTCGCTGTATGTGATGACGCCCGAGTTTGGCGCCGCCAGCCAGCTGGAGAAGATCGACATGCTCGACTTTGCCGATCTGGTGGCGATCAACAAGTTCGACCGAAAGGGCGCGCAGGACGCCTGGCGCGACGTCGCCAAGCAGGTGCAGCGCAACCGTGAGCAATGGCACGCCCGCCCCGAAGACATGCCGGTGTTCGGCACGCAGGCCTCGCACTTCAACGACGACGGCGTGACGGCGCTGTACCACGCGCTGGCCGATCGGCTGGCCGAGCGCGGCATGGCGCTGTCGAGCCGCACGCTTCCGCGCCCAGCCGGCAAATGCTCCACGAGCCACGACGCCATCGTGCCGCCGGCGCGCGCCCGCTACCTGGCCGAAGTGGCCGACACCGTGCGCGGCTACCACCGCCGCGTCGACGCGCAAAGCCGCCTCGCGCGCGAGCGCCAGCAGTTGCGTGCCAGCCATCGCATGCTGGAGCAAGCGGGCGCCACCGTGCAGACGCTGTCGGCGCTCGACAAGCAGGCGGCCGAGCGCGACGCGCAGCTCGGTGCCGCCGAGCGCAAGCTGCTCGCCATGTGGCCCGACCTGCGCCGCGCGTATTCCGGCGACGAATACGTCGTCAAGATTCGCGACAAGGAAATCCGCACGCAGCTCACGCACACCACGCTCTCGGGCACCACCATCCGCAAGGTCGTGCTGCCGCCGTACGAAGACGACGGCGAAGTGCTGCGCTGGCTGATGCGCGAGAACGTGCCGGGCAGCTTTCCGTACACCGCCGGCGTGTTCGCCTTCAAGCGCGAAAACGAAGACCCGACGCGCATGTTCGCGGGCGAGGGCGATGCCTTCCGCACCAACCGTCGCTTCAAGCTCGTCTCGGAAGGCATGGAGGCCAAGCGGCTCTCCACCGCGTTCGACTCCGTCACGCTCTACGGCGAAGACCCGGCCGTGCGCCCGGACATCTACGGCAAGATCGGGAACTCAGGGGTGTCGATCGCCACGCTTGACGACATGAAGGTGCTGTACGACGGCTTTGACCTCACGAGCCCGAACACGTCGGTGTCCATGACGATCAACGGCCCGGCGCCGACGATCCTGGCGATGTTCATGAATACCGCCATCGACCAGAACCTCGACAAATTCCGCGCCGACAATGGGCGAGAGCCGACGCAGGACGAAGAGGCAAAGATTCGCGCGTGGGTGCTGCAGAACGTGCGCGGCACGGTGCAGGCCGACATCCTGAAGGAAGACCAAGGGCAGAACACCTGCATCTTCTCGACGGAGTTTTCGCTCAAGGTGATGGGCGATATCCAGGAATATTTCGTGCACCACCAGGTGCGCAATTTCTACTCGGTGTCGATCTCGGGCTACCACATCGCCGAGGCGGGCGCGAACCCGATCTCGCAACTCGCCTTCACGCTGGCCAACGGTTTCACGTATGTGGAGGCGTATCTCGCGCGCGGCATGCACATCGATGACTTTGCGCCGAACCTGTCGTTCTTCTTTTCCAACGGCATGGACCCGGAATACAGCGTGCTCGGCCGCGTCGCGCGCCGCATCTGGGCGGTCACCCTGCGAGACAAGTACGGCGCGAACGAGCGCAGCCAGAAGCTGAAGTACCACGTGCAGACGTCGGGCCGGTCATTGCACGCGCAGGAGATTGCCTTCAACGATATCCGCACGACGCTGCAGGCGCTGATCGCCATCTACGACAACTGCAACAGCCTGCACACGAATGCCTACGACGAGGCGATCACCACGCCGACGGCCGAATCGGTGCGGCGCGCCCTGGCCATCCAGCTCATCATCAACCGCGAGTGGGGCCTGGCCAAGTGCGAGAACCCGAACCAGGGCAGCTTCATCATTGACGAGCTGACGGACCTCGTGGAAGAAGCCGTGCTGCAGGAGTTCGAACGCATTGCCGAGCGCGGCGGTGTGCTGGGGGCGATGGAAACCGGCTACCAGCGCGGCAAGATCCAGGAAGAGTCGATGCTGTATGAGCAGCGCAAGCACGATGGCTCGCTGCCGATCATCGGTGTGAATACGTTCCGCAACCCCGACGCCGAGAGCGTGGTGCCGCCGCACATCGAACTGGCACGGTCCAGCGAGGAAGAGAAGCAGAGCCAACTCGCGCGCCTGGAAGCGTTTCATGCGCGGCATGCCCGGGAAGCGCCCGCCATGCTGCAGCGCCTGCAGCGCGCGGTGATTGACGATCAGAACGTGTTTGCCGTGCTGATGGATGCGGTGCGCGTCTGCTCGCTCGGGCAGGTCACGCATGCGCTGTTCGAGGTGGGCGGGCAGTACCGGCGCAACATGTAGCCCGCACCCCGTTCAAGCGTGCGTGGCGGGCGCAATCCACGCCGGCAGCGCGCCATGCCCGCCGCGCTGGGCATGCCATACCTGGCGCGCGGCTGCTGTCACGCTGTCGATGAGCGGTACGGGAACGTGGGCTTGCAGCTTCTGCGCGAGGCCCGCCAGCCCGGCGCCGCCCAGCACGATCGCATCCACGGGCTGGCGCCGCAGGACGGTCGTGCAGGCGCCGATCAAGATCTGTTCTGCCGCATCCGGCGCGGCGTATAGCGCGGCCCCGTCGAGTTCGACGGTATGGATGTCGCGCACGGTGTGGCCGCCCTCCAGCGTGGGCAGCAAGCGCTCCAGGATCGGACCCCACGCGTGGCCGCCCGTGATGACCGCGCAACTGCCGTACGTTGCCGCTTCCATCAACGCGGCTTCCGCCAGGCCGGTGACGGGGCACGGCGCCACCTCGCGCAGCGCGAAGAGCCCCGGGTCGCCAAAGCAGCCGATGATGGCGGCGTCGATGGCTGGCTGCTCCGCCCGCGTCCATGCGTCGAGCGCGGCGTGCGCGGCCACCGCGTAGCCGACTTCGGTGGCGATATACGGCGCGCCAAATCGGGCGGTGACGGATTCCACAACAACATCGCTGGGCAATGCGGCCTGCACGAAGCGTGTGATGGTCTGTGTGAGCGCGCTTGTGGTGTTGGGGTTGATCAACAGCAGCCGGCGCGGGCGGGAGGATTCGGTAGCGATGGTCATTGGCACGCGTTCAGTCGACACGCCCGGCGCTCTGGCGGCGGCGCAGTCGAACAATGGCCAGCATCGTCAGCCCCATCACCACGAACGACACCACGGTGGTGAGCGTGCCCAGCGCGTAGATGGACGGCGTCGTGACGGTGGTGGTCAAGCCTTGCAGCTCGAGCGGCAGCGTGTTGACATCGCCAATCGCCTGCGAGGTGCGCGCGATCTCGTCCCAGCTCAGCGTGAAACCGAACATGCCCACGCCGATGAGCGACGGCGCAATCAGCGGCAGCACGACGTGGCGGAAGGTCTGCCACGGCGTGGCGCCCAGGTCGCGCGCGGCTTCTTCGTAGGCCGGGTTGAAGCGGTTGAAGACGGCGAACATGATGAGCAGGCCGAACGGCAGCGTCCACGTGAGGTGCGCACCGAGGGCGGAGGTCCACAGGCCGAGCGACGATCCAAAGCTGTCGGCCTGATCGCTCATGCCCAACGCGGTGAGCAGCGCCTTGAGGCCCGAGTCGATCAGCCGGAACTGCAGGCCGATGCCGAGCGACACCACGATGGACGGCATGATCAGGCTGGCCACCGTCACATAGAACAGCACACCGCCGCCGCGCAGCCGCTTGCGAAACGCCAGCGCGGCCAGCAGCGAGAGCCCCATGGTCAGCGCCATCACCACCGCGCCGAGTGCGAGCGAGCGCCGGAACGCCGCGCCGATATCCACCACGCCCAGCCCCTCGGCCAGCTGGCGATACCAGTGCAGCGACAGCCCGTTCATCGGGAACGTCAGCCCGCCGTCCGGGCCCTGGAAGCTGAGTGCGAAGATCGTCAGCATCGGCCCGTACAGGAACAGCACAAACAGCGCGAAGAGGCATGCCAGCGGCCAGAAGCCGGGGGCGCGTGGTTCACGAAAGCGCGCTTGCATGTCAAAGCTCCTTGCGGATGTCGACCACGCGGGTCAGACCCCAGATGATCATCAGCACCGTCAGCAGCAGCACCACGGCATTGGCGGCGGCCAGCGGAAATTGCAGGTACGACGTCTGCACCTGGATCATCTTGCCGACCGAGGCAATCTGCTGGCCGCCCATCACGCCGACGGTGACGAAATCGCCCATCACGATGGTCAGGATGAAGATGGAGCCGATCAGGATGCCGCTGCGCGACAGCGGCACGATCACATGCCAGAGCGTCTGCCACGCGGTGGCGCCCGCATCGCGCGCGGCTTCGAGCAACGCGCGGTCGATGCGCATCATCGAATTGAAGATCGGCACGATCATGAACATGGTGTAGAGGTGCACGTACGCCAGCAGCACCGAGAAGTTCGAATACAGCAGCCAGTCCTGTGGCTGGTCGATCAGGTGCATGGCCTGCAGCGTCTGGTTGACGAGGCCGTTGCGGCCCAGCAGCGGAATCCAGGAAATCATGCGGATCACGTTGGACGTCCAGAACGGCACCGTGCAGATCACGAACAGCAGCGTCTGCATGGCAGCCGAGCGCACGTGGAACGCGAGGAAGTACGCCAGCGCAAAACCCAGCACCAGCGTGAGCGCCCAGGTGCCCAACGCAAAGCGCAGCGTCGACAGATACGTCGACGCGGTCACGCACAGATCGCCGTATTCATTGAGGTGGCCGCAGCCTTCCCACAGCTTGGCGTAGTTGCGCAAGGTGAAGGTCGGCAGCAGCGCGTACTCGTTGAAATCCCAGAAGCTGACCATCGCGACCAGCCCGAGCGGGATGAGGAAGAACACCACGAACACCGCCGCAAACGGCAGCGCCTGCAGGCCCGGACCGACCGGGCGCCGGGCGGCAGCGGGTGCGTCGTTGGCCGGCGCCGACGCTGCCGACGGTTCGGACGATGTGGACGGTGCTGTGGTCGTCATGATCAGGCGGCGACGAACTCGTTCCACTTGCGGACCATGTACTCGTTCTCGTCCATGACCGCGTTCCAGCAGGCGATGCCGCCCATGCGCTGTTCGTAGCTGCCGCCGTCGCGCACGCTGCCGGCCTTGGCAAGCACATCGCCGTGCGGGCTCTTGATGTCTTTGGCGGCGGGCTTGCCTTCCATCCAGTAGGCCCACTCGTACGGCTCCATCTTGGCCTTGGCTGTTTCGAGCACGGCGCTGTAGTAGCCCTGGCGGTTCAGGTACGCACCGGCCCAGCCGTCGAGGAACCAGTTGATGAATTCATATGCCGCATCGAGCTTCTTGCCCGACACCGTCTTCGGAATGCCGAAGCCGGCAGCCCACGCGCGATAGCCTTCCTTCAGCGGCTGGAACGTGCAGTCGATGCCCTTGCTGCGCACGGCCGTCACCGCCGGGCTCCACATCGACTGGATCACCACCTCGCCCGAGGACATCAGATTCACGCTTTCGTTGAAGTCCTTCCACAGCGCGCGGAACTGGCCGGCCTTCTTGGCTTCGATCAGCGTCTTGATGGTCAGGTCGATTTCGGCGCGGGTCATGTTGCCCTTGTCGGCGTACTTGTGCAGGCCCTTGGCTTCCACCACCATCGCCGCGTCCATGATGCCGATCGACGGAATGTTCAGGATCGACGCGCGCCCCTTGAACTCGGGGTTCAGCAGCTCGGCCCACGAGTTGATGGGGCGCTTGATGAGATCGGGGCGAATGCCCAGCGTGTCCGCGTTGTACACGGTCGGGATCAGCGTCATGAACTGCGTGGGCGAGGTCGCGAACGTGGTCGCATTGGGGCCCGGCAGGTACATGACCTTCTTGGGCGCGGTGCCCTGGTCGCCCACCTTCTTGCCGGCCACCTCGCCCTTCGTGAACAGCGACGTGATCTTGTCGGCGTTCTTGATGCGCCGCGCGTCGATGCCCAGCAGGTTGCCGGTCGGCACGATCTTCTTGAGCGAGAAATACTCCGTGTCGATCAGGTCGAAGCTGCTCGGAGCGGTCACGGCGCGCTTGGTGATCTCGTCGGTGGTGACGGCCACGTACTGCACGCGGATGCCGGTGTCGGCTTCGAATTTTTCGGCGATCAGCTTGTCCTGGTTGACCGCCGTGCCGAGGTAGCGCAGCGTCAGCTTTTCTTGCGCGTGGATCGCGGGTACGACGCCGGTGGCCAGGATGGCGGCCACGCCCTTGAGTGCGGTGCGGCGGCCGGCCTTGAAGTCGTTGGAATCGTCAGACATGTTGCAACCCCTGATGTGAAGGTGAAGGCAGCGCCTGAAGCCGTCAGGCTGCGGATTGGAATGTCGGGTCTCGGGTGTCAGGCGGCGGAGCGGGCCGGCAGACGGTGCGCCTGCGCGGCATCCCACGAAGCCCAGATGGGTTGATGCAGCGCCAGGCGCGCGATGGCGGCGTCGGTCTCTGGCAGGCTCACCGTCACGCGTTGCGAGGGCGAGAGCGCCACGCCTTCCACGCTCACCAGCACGTGCGTGCCCTGGTATTCGATGTCGCAGATGCGGCCTTGCACGCGCGGGCGGTCTCCGGCGGTGGCCTCATCGGCGTGCAGGGCCATGCGATCGATGCGCACCGCCACGGGCCCATGCGCGTCTTCCAGCAGGTTGTGTCCGCCGATGAAGGTGGCAACGAACGCGCTGGCCGGCTGGTTGTAGATCTCGCGCGGGCTGCCGGCCTGTTCGATGCGGCCGTGGTTCATCACCACCATCTGGTCGGCCAGCGCCATCGCTTCTTCCTGCGAGTGCGTGACATGCACGAACGTCAACCCCAGCTCCTGCTGCCAGCGCCGCAGCTCGGCGCGCATCTGCGTGCGCAGGAACGGGTCCAGCGCAGAGAGCGGTTCGTCCAGCAGCAGCACGCGCGGCTCCATGATCAGCGCACGTGCCAGCGCCACGCGTTGCTGCTGGCCGCCCGACAACTCGCCCGGCCGGCGCTGCGCCAGGTGGCCCATCGCCACGCGTTCGAGCAACGCCTGCGCGCGTTGGCGGCGTTCGCGAGTGTTGATGCCGCGCATCTTCAGGCTGAAGGCCACGTTGTCGAGCGCGCTCAAATGCGGAAACAGCGCGTAGCTCTGGAACATCATGGCCGTGCCGCGCGACGCCGCCGGCAGGTTGGTGATGTTGCGGTGGCCCAGCAGGATGTCGCCGTCACTCACATGCTCGTGGCCGGCAATCATGCGCAGCGTTGACGATTTGCCGCAGCCCGACGGGCCCAGCAGGCAGCAATAGCTGCCGGCGGGCACGCGCAGATTGATGGCATCGACCGCCACGGCGTCTTGCGCGTAACGCTTGGTCAGCGCAACGAGTTCGAGGGAGTCGGCAGCGGAAGCAGCGACGGCAGCGGGAGCGGTGGGGGCGCGGGTCATGTCGGGTTGGTGCAATAGGTATGCCTGTCTGCGCGCGGCAATTTCACGGCGCGCGGGCCGGGCATGCGTCGTTCTGGTGCGTATGGCCGCATCTGCGGGCAGCCGCGCCACATACCGGGGCAGGTGGCGCGACCGGCTTCGCGCGGGTCAGAAGGTGTGACGCACGCCCAGCGCCACCGAGGTCTGGCTTGTGCCCGGCACACCGCCGCCGATGGCGCCCGATGTGGTGTTGACCAGCGCTTCCGTCGCGCTCGACGAGTTTTTCAGATACGCCACGTTGGCCACCAGCGTGGTGCGCTTCGACAGGCTGTAGAGGCCCAGCAGCCGGTAGACCATCGAGCTGTTCGACAGCGTCGTGTTACGGCGGTACAGCACATCGGCCGAGCCGGTAAAGGCCGTGGTGAAGGCGTAGTCGACGCCGCCTTCCACGGCGTAGGCCTTGCGCGCCGACATGCTGGGAATCGACTGGAACGCGCCCGTGCCGCCCACATCGGCGCGCGCCGCGCCCAGCCGCAGCTTGGTCGCGCCAATTGTGTAGCTGCCGCCCACGGTGATCAGCTTGTAGAGCGAGCCGGTGCCGCTGCCATCGCGCTCCTGGTCGTAGCTGGCGGCCAGGTACAGCGGGCCGGCGCTATAGCGCCCCGCCAGGTTGAACAGCGAACCCTGCGAGATCGAGCCCGCAGCTTCGCCAAAGCCGTACATCGCGCCGAACTGCGCCCCGCCCAGGTCGGGCGACACGTACTTGACCGTGTTGTTGTAGATCTCGCTGACGGCGTCGAACTCGCTGAACTTGAAGATCGAGCCCGAGTTGTAGCCGCCCTTGAAGACGCTGCCCACCAGCCAGTCGTCGTTGAAGTTCCATTGCTTGCCGGCCGTGAGCGTGCCCGACGACGAACTCAGCCCGACATACGAATTGCGCGAGAACAGCGTCCCGTTGGACGACATGCGCCCGTTGCTCGGGTTGAAACCCGCCTGCAGGTTGAACAGCGCCTTCAGGCCGCCACCGAGGTCTTCCTTGCCGCTCAGGCCGAAGTTGGACACACCGAGAATGCTGTCCGACACGCCGGTCAGGCTTTGCGAGCCGTTGCCGGCATGGTTGGTCCAGCTCACGCCGGTATCGATGACGCCCGACAGCGTCACGCTCGACTGCGCCGCAGCGACGCCAGACAGCCCGAATGCCAGGGCGGCAGCGCCCAGCTTGGTGGTGGTGCTCATGACAGGTGATCCCCCTAAATGAATTGGCGCGACCGCGTGGCCGCTCCCGGCATTGCGTTCTATGTTGAGTACAAGCTTCGTTTGGATTGTGCACAATCACGGAGGTCCTCTATGCAGTAACCGTGCCATGCAAAATCCCAGGTTTTCGCCTGCTTCTGGTGCAAAACCTTGTGGGAGGCGGGGAGATTTCTTGAGGATGTCGCACCAAGGTCGTCCGGATTGGCATCAGGGTTGTGCACAATCCAAGCGCGGTTTGCTCGATTAGAATGGCGAGATGCCAGCGCCTACGACCCCTCCGATCTCCCGGCCCCGCCGCAACAACGCCGAAATCGACGCCCGCATTTCCGATGCGGTGTACGAGGCGATCCTTGAGCAGAAGCTGCCGCCGGGCACGCGCCTGGTCGAGGCACAGCTATGCAAGGCTTTTGGGATTACGCGGGGGACATTGCGCCGGGTGCTGGTGAAGCTGGCGCATGAGGGCGTGGTGGAGCTGCAGCCCAATCGCGGCGCGATCATCGCCGTGCACGACGCGGCGGAAGCGCGACAGGTCTTTGGGGCGCGGCTGATTCTGGAAACCGGCTCGGTGCGGGAGCTGGCCCAGCACGCCACCGCGGCTCAACTCGCCGAATTGCGCGCGCTGGCCGCGGCAGAACATGCCAGCCGGGAATCGGGCAACTGGCGTGAGTGGATCCGCCTGTCGGGCGATTTCCACATCCAGCTTGCCGAGGCCAACGGCAACCCCATCATCACGGCGATGCTGCGCACGCTGGTGGCGCGCACCTCGCTGCTGATCGGGCTTTATGAGTCTCCCGCACGGCCGAGCTGCGGCCACGACGAACACCTGGCCATTCTCGATGCGGTGGAGCGCCGCGAGGGCGAGCGTGCCGCGCGGCTGATGGGCGAACACCTGGGTGAATACATCGCTGCGCTGGAGCTGGAGCCCCGGCAGGTGGAGTCGATCGATTTCTCGACGCTCTTCCGCCGCGTCAAGCTCTGACCGGGCGGTGGCCTAGCGTTGCAGGATCGCCAGGCCCACCAGAATCCCCACGGGCGGCAACACGCACCAGAACGATAGCGTCGCAAACGCCAGCGCCCCCAGCACCGCCCCGATGGCAAAGCCGGCAAGCGGCGGCACCATCTTGCGCAACCGCGTGCGCGCAACGTCCTTCTGCGTAGCGCCCGGCGACAGCAGCTCCACCACGTCGATCACGATCTGCGTGGTGTTGCCCGTCATGATCGTCGTGGGGGCGTGTTCCGACAGCACGATGCGCGCCTTGGCGTTCTGCACGCCCATCGCCGCGACGCCGATCAGCCCGACAACGATGGTGGCCGGTGCATCGGGCGACTGAATCGGCAGCGCCAGCAGGCCCGCCGCCATGAAGGCCAGCAGCAGAACAGCCTGCACAAGCAGCAGCGGCCGCAGCGGCGCCACACCGCGCCGCGCGAGCGCCGTCACGGCGAGTTTGGTCGCCGCCACGGCCATCACGAACATGGGCAGCGCCAGCAGCTTGGCAAGCACGCCTTGGCCGGAGCCCGCCAGTTCCAGGCCGATCATCACGAAGTTGCCGGTGACATGCGCGGTGAACAGTCCGAACAACGCCGCGAAGCCGACCACATCCACATAACCCGCGACGAACGCCAGCAGCGTTCCCTGTGCGATCAGGAAACGCGCTGACGCTGGTGTGGCCGTTGCCGCCGTCGCCGCTTCAGAAGGCAAAGCACGAACACCCGAAGGCGCCCCAGAAGCCGCGGAAGTCGGTGGTCGGCACATTAGCCGTGCGCGCTTTCTGGTGGGCGTGGCCGTGCACCGAACACGAACCGACGCACTGATGCACCTGCTGCTGCATGGGCGCAGCCGGCCGCCAGTGCCCCGGCACGCGCGCCACGGGCGACCACTCCGGCAGCACTGGAATCGGCGGCGGGCCGAATTCGGCAAACTCGGCGGCGCCGTAGACGATGCGGCCGCCCACCACCGTCAGCACCGATTCGATGGTCTTGATATCGGCCTCGGGCACGCTGAAGAAATCCGCCGACAACGCCGCCAGATCAGCGAGTTGCCCCACCTTGATCTGCCCCTTGTTGCCCTGATCTGCGGAGAACCACGCGCTGCCGTGCGTGTACAGCTCGAGCGCCACCTCGCGCGGCAGCCCTTCCGGATACAGCGCCATGCCGCCCACGGTGCGCCCGCTCGCCAGCCAGTACAGCGACGTCCACGGGTTGTAGCTCGACACGCGCGTGGCGTCGGTGCCGGCGCCCACGGGCACGCCTTCGGCCAGCATGCGCTTGATGGGCGGCGTCTGTTCGGCAGCGGCTGCGCCGTAGCGGTCGACAAAGTATTCGCCCTGGAAGGCCATGCGGTCCTGGATGGCGATGCCGCCCCCGAGCGCGCGCACGCGCTCGATGTTCTTCGGCGAAATCGTCTCGGCATGATCGAAGAACCACGGCAGGCCGTTGAAGGGAATGTCGCGGTTCACGCGCTCGAACACATCGAGCATGCGCGAAATCGATTCGTCGTAAGTGGCGTGCAGCCGGAACGGCCAGCGCTGCGCGACGAGGTGGCGCACCACGGTTTCCAGCTCCTGCTCCATCGTCTCGGGCAGGTCGGGGCGCGGTTGCAGGAAGTCTTCGAAATCAGCGGCGGAGAAGACCAGCATCTCGCCCGCGCCGTTGTGGCGGAAGAAGTCATCGCCCTGGCGGTATTGCAGGCTGCCGGTCCAGTTCTTGAAGTCGGCCAGCTCTTCTTTCGGCTTCTGCGTGAAGAGGTTGTAGGCGATGCGGATGGTGAGCTGGTTCTGCGCCGACAGCTCGCGGATGACCTCGTAGTCTTCCGGGTAGTTCTGGAAGCCGCCGCCCGCGTCGATGGCGCTCGTCACGCCCAGGCGGTTCAGCTCGCGCATGAACTGGCGCGTGGAGTTGACCTGGTATTCGGGCGGCAGCTTCGGCCCCTTGGCGAGCGTCGCGTACAGGATCATCGCGTTGGGCCTGGCGATCAGCATGCCAGTGGGCTCGCCGGATGCGTCGCGCTGGATCTCGCCGCCGGGCGGGTTCGGCGTGTCCTTGGTGTAGCCGACCTGGCGCAGCGCCGCGCGGTTGAGCAGCGCGCGGTCATACAGGTGCAGCACGAACACGGGCGTATCGGGCGCGGCCTGGTTCAGCTCTTCGAGCGTCGGCATGCGGCGCTCGGCAAACTGGAATTCCGACCAGCCGCCCACCACGCGCACCCATTGCGGCGACGGCGTGCGCGCAGCCTGCTCCTTGAGCATGCGCATCGCGTCGGCCAGGGAGGGCACGCCTTCCCAGCGCAGCTCGAGGTTGTAGTTCAGCCCGCCCCGGATCAAGTGCAGGTGTGAATCGTTCAGGCCGGGAATGACGGTGCGCCCGCGCAGGTCGATGACCTGGGTGGCAGCGCCGCGCTGGGCCATCACGGTGGCATCGTCGCCCACGGCAACGAAGCGGCCCTCACGCACGGCAACGGCGCTGGCGGTGGGGCGTTCGCGGTCGACCGTGTGGATGCGGCCGTTGTGCAGGATGAGGTCGGCGGTCATTGCGTCAGTATTTGGGATAGATCGAAAAGCGTCCGGGTCCGGCAATCAGGACGGTGGTGAAGATGATCAGCAGCATCCAGCCGAACTGTCCATCGGCAAGCGACCAGTCCGGATGCACCACCAGCATGGCCACCAGCAACGTGGCGATGATGGGCAGACACGCCAGGCGCGTCAGCACGCCAAGCGCAATCAGCAGCGGACACAGTGTTTCCGACAGGATGGCGAGCAGCAGCGTGGGTGCGGCGCCCATGTGGAATGGGTCTTCAATGCGCGTCAGTTCCTGGCTGTAGTGCAGCACCTTGGGCAGCCCATGCACGGCGATCAGCAGGGCGCTGCCGGTGACGCGCAGGAACAGCAGGCCGGCATGCAGGGCAACATTCGCCGCGGTGCCGGCGGGCGCGGCAGCGTGCGAGGGTTCGAGCGACAGGCGTGTCATGGCATCAGCTCGGATTGCGCGGCGTGGCGCTGCCGGATTCGCCGGTGGCGGCCAGGTCCGTGGGGGACGCCTGGGGCGGCGCTTGGCTCGGCACTTGAGGCGGCGCGCCGGTGATCTTCGGCACGCATTCGTGCCGGAACCACGCCATGGTGATCGGCTCCCCGGCCAGCAGGCGCTGCGCGGCCGGCACGATCTGTTCGCCGATCAGCATGCCGAGCAGCCCGACCAGCGCGATGGCCGGTGGCGCCGGTGAGCGGACGTGCAGCAGTGCATAGATGACGCCAACCAGCATGCCGACGGCAATGGAGATGAGATAGGGCTTCACGAGGAGGGCTCCAGAACGCCCTTCTGCACGAAGACCAGCATCTGCGCGTCCCACGCGTCGGCGTTGTGCGGCCAGCCCTGCGAGAAGACGACGGGCTTGCCGCTGCCCCAGTCCTCGTAAAAGATGCGCGTACCGTCTTGGGTGGTAATCGTTTGCATGGGAATGAGAGAGGGGGGCGTTGAAGGGGCGACTGGGCGACGCATGCGGTTGCACATGCGTCGCCCGGCCGGAACAGCGTCTTCTTTTATGGTCGGCGGCGCGGTCAGTTGGCAGCCACGGCAGCCAGCGCCTCGTGCGGCGTCGCGGTGCGTTGCGGGGCCTTGTGCACCATCGTGTAGGCGTAGTCCACGCCCATGCCGTAGGCGCCGGAGTGCTCCTTCACCAGCTTCATGACGGCGTCGTACGTGTCGCGGTGGGCCCAGTCACGCTGCCATTCGAGCAGCACCTGTTGCCACGTCACGGGCACCACGCCGGCCTGGACCATGCGCTGCATGGCGTAGTCGTGCGCGTCTTTCGATGTGCCGCCCGAAGCGTCGGCGACCATGTAGATCTCGTAGTCGGCATCGTGCATGGCCGACAGCGCGAAGGTGCAGTTGCACACCTCCGTCCACAGACCCGAGACGACCACCTTCTTGCGGTTGTTCTTTGCCAGGGCATCGCGCACCTTCTGGTCGTCCCAGGAGTTCATCGAGGTGCGTTCGAGCAGTGGCTGATCCGGAAACACATCGAGCAGCTCCGGATAGGTGTAGCCCGAAAAGCTCTGCGACTCGACGGTCGTAATGGTGGTGGGGATGTTGAAGATTTTGGCGGCCTTGGCAAGGCCAACGGTGTTGTTCTTCAGGACCTGACGATCGATCGATTGCACGCCGAAGGCCATTTGCGGCTGGTGGTCGATGAAGATCAATTGACAGTTCTGCGGGGTAAGGACTTCCAGCTTGGGATTCATGGCCGTATCCAGTTTCCGATGGGGAACTACGAGAGGGGATGCTGCAGACCTGTCGTCGCATCGACGCGGCGCGATCAACGGCCCAACCATGATAGGAAGTTGCGTTCGGGGTGGAACGGCTGAATTGGCGAGTGCAGTTTTTGGGATTGCCGAACAATCGTCGCGACGTTCGGAAACACTCCGCCGGTACCCTGGATCCGCGCGCGGGCCGAGGGCGCCGGTCGTGGAATTCGGGCCGCGTGGCCCTCAGCAACGTCAGCGGATCCAGCCGCGCTCGAGCAGCGGTCTGTCCCAAGCCAGCTCGCCGGCATGGTGGCTGGCAAGGCAATCGATGAGCGCACACACCTTGACCGCCTGCCGCTGCGTCGCCGGATACACGGCCGAGAAATGCAGCGGTGTCAGGTCGTAATCGGCCAGCACGGGCACGAGGCGGCCGGCGACCAGGTCGTCGCTGATGACGAGCGTTGGCAGGCAGGCGATGCCGGCGCTGGTCAGGGCGTAGTCGCGCAGCAGATGCACGGAGTTGGAGCGCACCCGCTCGGGCAGGTCCATCGCGGGGAGCGTTTCGCCGTTGCGCGAGAACTCCCAGCGCTTGCGTGTCGGATAACCGGAATACAGCGCCAGTGAATGCTGCAGCAGGTCGGCCGGCTGCTGCGGCAGGCCGTACTCTTCCACGTACGCTGGCGTGGCACAGAACATGCGCCGCAGCGCGAACAGGCGCCGCTCGATCAGCGAATCGTTGATGGGCGGGAAGATCTGGAACACCACGTCGAACCCGTCGGCAATGGGGTCGACCACGCTGTCGTCCACCACCACGTCGAGCTGGATATCGGGGTACTGCGCACCGAACCGGGCCAGCGGTTCGGCAAAGTGGCTGAGCGCGTATCCGGGCAGCATGCGGATGCGCAGCTTGCCGGCCGGCGTGGCGCGCAGGCCGCGCATCTGGTCGGTGAGATCCGTCAGCATGCAGACGGCTTCGGCGCATTGCTTGTAGTAGGTCTCGCCCACTTCGGACAAGCGCACGTGCCGCGTGCTGCGGTGAAACAGCGGCGCTTCGATAAAGCGCTCCAACTGCTGCACGCGGTTGGTGACCACCGAGTTGGTCACGCCCAACTGGCGGGCGGCTTCGGCAAAGCTGCGCGTTTCTGCCACGCGCACGAAGGCTTCGATACTGAGAAAGCGGTCCATTTGCAGCGTCCTGGCGCCTGGGGTGAAAGGGGGGCGCGACGCCGGCCATCATACGGCGAACCGGTGAAATGTGACGGGAGCGTCAGCGAGGCTTTTCTGCCCGTCGCCGCGTCGTTTATCCTCTGCAATCTGTTTCATCCCGTCTTCCATTCCAATACCAAGCAATACCAACCGAGGAGCAGTTCATGGCAATTCAAGTCGTCGGCATCGTCGGTGCCGGAACAATGGGCAACGGCATTGCGCAAGCGTGCGCCGTGGTCGGGCTGGATGTGGTGATGGTGGATATCAGCGATGCCGCCGTGCAGAAAGGCATTGCCACCGTGGCCGGCAGCCTGGACCGCCTCATCAAGAAGGAAAAGCTGACCGAAGCCGACAAGGCCGCCGCGCTGGCACGCATCCATGGCTCGACCAGCTATGACGACCTCAAGCGCGCCGACCTCGTCATCGAGGCCGCCACCGAGAACTTCGACCTGAAGGTGAAGATCCTCAAGCAGCTCGAGGCGGTCGCTGCGCCGCACGCGATCGTGGCGTCGAACACGTCGTCCATCTCGATCACCAAGCTGGCCGCCGTGCTGCACGACGCCAGCCGCTTCATCGGCATGCATTTCTTCAACCCGGTGCCGATGATGGCGCTGGTGGAAGTCATTCGCGGTCTGCAGACGAGCGATGCCACGCATGCGGCGGTGGAAGCGCTGGCCAAGCAGCTCGGCAAGACGCCCATCACGGTCAAGAACAGCCCGGGCTTTGTCGTCAACCGGATCCTGTGTCCGATGATCAACGAGGCGTTCTGCGTGCTGGGCGAGGGTCTGGCTTCGCCGGAGGAGATCGACGAAGGCATGAAGCTCGGCTGCAATCACCCGATCGGGCCGCTGGCGCTGGCCGACATGATCGGCCTGGACACCATGCTGGCCGTGATGGAAGTGCTGTACACCGAATTCGGTGATCCGAAATACCGCCCGGCCATGCTGATGCGCGAAATGGTGGCCGCCGGCTACCTGGGCCGCAAGACCGGCCGCGGCGTGTACGACTATCGCAAGTGAGCCAATCCCACACCGCATCGGAGCCGTCCATGTCGATCTATACGTATCAGGTGCTGTGGGCTGACCTGGACGGCAACCAGCACCTCAAAAACACGCGCTACATCGACTACGCGTCGCACAGCCGGTTTCGTTTTCTGACCGAGCAGGGCTTTGGCCCGAAGGCCTTCGCGCAGCACAAGCTCGGGCCGGTGGTATTTGAAGACCGTGTCAGCTACCGCAAGGAACTGCGCCTCATGGATGCCTTTACCGTGAGCGTGGAGACCGCCGGCCGCAACGAGCGCGGTTCGCGTTTCATCATGGTCAACCGCATCCGCAATGAAGCGGGCGACCTGTGTGCGGAAATCACCAGCATGTGCGCGTGGTTCGACCTTGCCGAGCGCAAAGTTGCCGCGCCACCGCCGGCGCTGTTCGCCGTGATGGAACGCACGCCCCGTACGGACGACTACCGGCTGCTGTAACGGCTGTCCGCCAACTGTCAGGCCGGATTCGCGCAAACTGTCTGCAAGTGTGCATGGAGACGGTGTGGCGGTGCGTTGAAGATGACGCATCGCCACACCGTTTTTTTCTTCCCCAACACTTCGGACGCCACCATGTCGCGCTACGCCTTCCGCCTGCTCAACGTCTTTGCCGAATCCACCTTTGGCGGCAACCAGCTCGCCGTGTTTGAAGACGGGCGCGGCCTGGACGACGCCACCATGCAGGCCATCGGACGCCAGTTCAACCTGTCCGAGATCACCTTCATCTTTCCCGACGAGGCCGATGGCGCCACGGCGCGCTTCCGCATCTTCACGCCCGATTACGAGATGCCGTTTGCGGGCCACCCGTCGCTGGGGACCGCGCAGGTGGTGCGCGAACTGTATGGCCCCGGCAATGAGCTGACGTTGCGTTGCCAGTCGGGCATCGTGTCGCTGACGGCGCAGGACGACGGGTGGTCGCTGGTGCCGCCGCGCTCCGGGGCCCTGAGCACGCGCGAGGCGGACCCGGCCATCGCCGCCATGCTGGGCTTGGATGCCGATGCGCTGGCAGGCCCGCCGCTGTGGGTGGATGCCGGTATCGAACAGTTGATGGTGCCCGTCAAGACACGCGCTGATGTCGATCGCGCCCGCCCCGATCTGTCGGTGTTCGACGCGTGGCCGCGCAGCCGCAACGACGGGCGCAATGCGTACGTCTTCACCATGCCGAAGCCCGGCAGCAATGATCCGGTGGTGTCGCGCTTCTTCTTCGAATACGGCACCGGCATGCTCGAAGATCCGGGCACCGGCTCGGCGTGTGCCAACCTCGGCGGCTGGCTGCGCGCGACGGGCCATGCGTTGCCGGCCAGTTACCGCATCGAGCAGGGCGCTGCGGTGGGACGACCCTGCCACCTCACGCTGCGGGTGGATGCCGACGGCACGATCCACGTCGGTGGCCGCGTGATCGAAATCGGCCGCGGCACGTTGACGATTTAATCGGCGGCGCCCAGCTGCTTGCAGAAGAACGTCGTTCCGCAGAACGCGCCGTCGGGCATCAGCGCGTAGTTGGGCACCACGCCCACGCGCTGCCAGCCGGCGCGTGCGTACAGCCGCTCGGCGTCGCCGCCCGTCACGGTGTCGAGCACGAGCACCGTCTTACCCTCGGCGCGCGCCTCGTCTTCAATGGCCGCCATCAACCGCTGCGCCAAGCCTTGCCGGCGCGCGCGGCGGTGCACGAGCATCTTGGCGACGTCGGCGCGGTGCGGCTGGTTTTCCGGCTGCGCGAGCACCAGTTGCACGGTGCCGTGGATGGCGCCTGCCGCGTCTTCGGCAATCAGCAGGGCGCGCTCGCCCCTGGCCACGCCGTCGGCCACACCGCGCCAGAATGCCCGCGCCTTGTCTTGCGACAGCGGCGCCATGAAGCTGACCGACGCGCCACCCTCCACGCAGTCGATGAGCACATCGGCCAAGGCATCGACGCACGCGCTTGCCTCGTTGGCGCCCACGCGGCGGATGGTCAGGGTGTCGGTCATCAGGGCCTCCAGTGGGCAGCGGATACGGTTGTGAGTGCGACGAGGTAGCGGGCCGGCCGCCGCGTGGGGTTGTGATAGACGATCGGACAGTCCAGCCGCATGGTCAGGCAATCGCCTGCATTGAGGCGCCAGTGCGCGTCGCCCACGGTCATTTCCATCGTGCCTTCGATGATCCACACCTGCTGGTGGATTTCCGCATCGCGCGCGCCGGTGTCATAGGCGACGCGCTCGCCGGGCGGAAAGTGCACCTCCACGAGCTGCAGCGGCGAACGCGCTGCCGGCGACAGGTTGCGGCGCACGTAGCCCGAGGCGGGGTCCGTCCACTCCGGCTGCTGCGCCGCGCGCGATACGGGCGAGGGCTCCGCGGCCGGCGCCGCACCGTCTTCGAACAGCGAGGCCAGCGTCACGCCCAGCGCGGAGCTGAGCCGATCGAGCACCGCAGCGGTCGGGCTGCTCTGACCGCGCTCGATCAGGGAAATGGCCGATCGGCTGACCTGGCTGCGTTCGGCCAGCGCGTCGAGCGAGAGCCCCTGGGCGTCGCGCAATTCGCGCAGGCGCCGGGCGATACGTTGATGGATGTCCATGCATTCCAGTTTAATGGAATTCGTCATCTAGTAAACTGGAATATGAAGCGACGAATGATTGGCCTTGCTGAGGGTAGTGCCTTGCGCAACCGTCAGCTGAATCTTGCGATTGCTGCTAGATTGCCCAGCCACGCAAATTTTTTCGCCGTTTTCTAGACGATTGGTCTACAGGAGATTGCCATGCCGCAACGTGAAGCCGTCAATCGCCGCATCGTTCTCGCCAGCCGCCCCAGCGGCACGCCTTCGCTCGACAACTTCCGCATCGAAGAGACTGCCGTGCCCACGCCGCAGGACGGCCAGGTGCTGCTGCGCACGCTGTACCTGTCGCTCGACCCCTACATGCGCAATCTGATGGACGAAGTCGGCCCCGGCTACGCGCCGCCGGTGGAGGTGGGCGCGCCCATGGTGGGCGGTACCGTCAGCCGCGTGGTGGCATCGCGGGACGCGCGGTTTCGCGAGGGCGATGTGGTGCTCGGCGCGGCTGGCTGGCAGGACTATGCCGTTGCCGCCGGCGACGAGTTGACCGCGCTGGGCGATATGCCGGAGCCATCGCTGGCGCTGGGCGGGCTTGGCATGCCCGCCTTTACGGCGTACGTCGGTCTGCTCGACATTGGCGAGCCCAAGCCCGGCGAAACCGTGGTGGTGGCCGCGGCCACGGGCGCGGTCGGCGCGGTGGTCGGACAGATCGCGAAGCTCAAGGGCGCGCGCGTGGTCGGCATTGCCGGCGGCGCGGACAAATGCCGCTACGCCGTCGACACGCTCGGCTTTGACGCTTGCCTGGACCGCCGGCAACCCGACCTCGCGAAGCGCCTGGCCCAGGCCTGCCCAGACGGCATCGACGTGTACTTCGAAAACGTGGGTGGCGAGGTGTTCGACGCGGTGTTGCCGCTGCTGAACATCGGCGCGCGCGTGCCGGTGTGCGGTTTCATTGCGCACTACAACGACGAGGCCGCCGCCGGGCCAGACCGGCTGCCCAAGGTCACCGCGACCGTGCTGCAGAAGCGCGTACGCATGCAGGGCTTCATCATCCTCGACCACTACGCCAGTCGCTACGACGCGTTCCAGCGCGACATGGCCGCGTGGGTGGCGGCCGGCAAGGTGAAGGTGCGCGAAGACCGCGTCGAGGGCCTGGAGAACGCCCCGGCCGCCTTCCTCGGCCTGCTCGAAGGACGCAACTTCGGCAAGCTTGTGGTGCGCGTGGCCGAGGTGTGATCGCCCGATGGGGCGGTACCGCTATTGCGGCGCCGGATCGCGCCGCTGGACGGCCGGCGGCACCCATGTTGCGTCGAGTGCTTGTTCCTTGGGCCACGTCAGCTGCATGCGCAGCAGGAACGGCCCGGTGGGCGGCGGCAGCCAGTTGCTGCGCATGCCGCTGGGCGGGGTGCGCTGGATCAGGATGTCGAGCGAGCCGTCGCGGTTCAGCCGCGGGCGGTCCGCCTCGCTCAGCACGTTGTGCAGGCTCGAGCGGTCTGCGGTGCGAGGCGGCTGCTGCACGGCGGCCAGCGCCCAGCCGGCGTTTTCGGGCGGCAGCTGGCCCCGGTCGAAATGCACGACGTAGCGGTGCGTGCTGTCCAGGGGCATGCCGTTCGCATCCGTCCTGGCGGTGGCGATGAGCATGTCTTCGGGCAGGTCGGTGCCGCCGCCATCCCAGGCGACGATGGCGCGCTGCGCATAGTCCAGCCCGTAGGCGCCGACCATGCGAGGGATGAACCAGCCGTTCTGCGTGACCGGCGGCTGCCTGGCGGCAAGCGCCAGGGTGTCCCGCGCGGCGGCCACGCCTGCGTCCATGACCTTCAGGGTGGCCGTGTTCACGGCCTTGGCGTCAAACGGGGCGCCGGGCACGATCCCGAGCTCGCGCAGCGACTGCACCATCGTCGAGTCGGCTGTATGCGGCGGATTCGTCCTGAGCAACTCGGCAAAGCGGGTGAAATAGCTGTTGGCATCGAGCGCGGTCACGCGGCGGCGGGCGGCATCGAGGCTCGCGTCGATGTCGGTGGCCTTGTCCGCACGGACCTTGCCGGCCGCCTCGCGGGCCGCCGGCTTGCCAAACGTCTCCAGCGGCATGACGCGGTAGCGGTCCTGCACGCGGCGGGCCGAGGCCATGTCGCGCTGGCCAAGCACCTGCGTGCGGGCGACGATCCACACCAGGCTGGTCGGCGCGGCAATCTGCTTGACCCCTGGCGGCAGCGTGCCTTCCCAGCCTGGCGGCGTGATCGCGTAGTGCGCGGCGCGTGCGCCGGAGGTGCGGTTGCCCAGCGATTCGAAGACATCCGTCCACGCGTCATGCAGCGAGACCCAGAGGTGGCGGCGGCCCGCGTCGGGCAGGCTCAGGATGACCGGCCCGGTGCGCAGGTCGACGAAGGCGCTGCTGGCGAGCACATCCACGCGCGGGCGCACGCCGGTGGGCAGCGCTTCGTCTTCCAGCGTGCGCTGATGCATGAAGGTGCCGGTGGGGGCGAGTGCCGACGTGGTCTGCAGCAGCGCATCCGTCATCATCAGCGGAAACGCGTAGACATAGGCGGAGCGCACGAGCGCTTCGTTCGGCTGCGGCAGGCGCTGTTCGATCGGTGCCGTGGTGGGCGCGTTCTGGGTGGAGCAGGCTGCCATGGCAAAGGCGGCCACGCTCAGCGCCACGGACGCCAGCTTGGTGAGCCGGCGCTCGCGCGCGGGGCAGTGCGTCATCGTGTTCTCCTTTGTCGTCGGCGCGCGCAACAGGAAACCAGACGCCTGTCGGACATCCCCCCCGGGATGCTTGCGCATACGAGCGCGCGGTCGTCGGTTTTGCGGCGCCGCATATTAAACCGTGAATCCTCGGACTGTAGGAGCGCTGCCCGCGCAAGTCAATTCAAGTGCTGCACGGCATTCATGCGTCGCTCAGCCTAGAGGCGCAGGTGCAGCGCAAGGCGCAGCCGGGCGGCGTCGTACTCGGCTTTCAGGCGGGCGACGATCTCCGCCGCCGGCGGCAGGTCGGCGATCTGGCCGACGCCCTGGCCCGCTCCCCAGATGTCTTTCCATGCCTTCGCCCGCGAGGTGCCGTCGCCGAAGTTCATGGCGGACTTGTCGGCCTGCGGCAGGGCGTTGGGGTCGAGGCCGGCGAGCTCGATGCTCTCGCGGATGTAGTTGCCGTGCACGCCGGTGAAGAGGTTCGTGTAGATGATGTCCGAGGCCGCGGCCCGCACGATGGCGCTCTTGTAGCTTTCGGCCGCATGCGCCTCCTGGCTCGCGATGAAGCGCGTGCCGATGTAGGCGAGGTCGGCGCCCATGGCCTGCGCGGCGAGGATGGCGTCGCCGGTGGCAATGGCGCCCGACAGCGCGATCGGCCCGTCAAAGATGCGCCGCACTTCGCCCACCAGCGCGAACGGCGACAGCGTGCCGGCATGCCCGCCCGCGCCCGCAGCCACCAGGATCAGGCCATCCACGCCGGCTTCGAGCGCCTTTTCGGCGTGGCGCAGGTTGATCACGTCATGCAGCACGATGCCGCCGTAGCCATGCACGGCATCGAGGATCTCCTTGACGGGCGCACGCAGCGACGTGATGAAGATCGGCACCTTGTGCTTGACGCAGGTGGCCACGTCCTGCTCCAGCCGTGCGTTCGAGTGGTGCACGATCTGATTGACCGCAACCGGGCCCACCAGCCGGTCCGGGTGCGCGGCGCCATAGGCGGCGAGCGCCTCGTTGATCTGCGTGAGCCAGTCGTCGAGCACCTCGGCCGGCCGCGCGTTGAGCGCCGGAAACGCGCCCACGATGCCGGCCTTGCACTGCGCCAGCACCAGCTCGGGGTAGCTGACGATGAACATCGGCGAGCCGATCACCGGCAGCGTGAGGTGCTGCAGCGCGAGCGGCAGATGCTTGGCGGCGGGCATGGCGCCTCCTGGCGGGGGAACGTCGTTCGATTATAGGAACGATCCCGCACCCTGCCTTGCGCGAGGCCGCATGCGCTCAAGCGTGGACCTGCTGCGCCAGCAGTTCGATGAAGGTGCGGTTGAAGGCTGGCAGGTCGTCGGGCTTGCGGCTGCTGACCCAGTTGCGGTCGGTGACCACTTCCTGGTCGACCCACGTGCCGCCGGCGTTGCGGATGTCGTCTTGCAGCGTGGGCCAGCTCGTCAGCGTGCGCCCGCGCACCAGCCCGGCCGAGACCAGCAGCCACGGCCCGTGGCAGATCACGGCGATCGGCTTTTGCTCGCGGTCGAACGCTTTTACAAAGGCCTGGGCCTCGGGCACGGTGCGCAGCGCATCGGCGTTGACCACGCCGCCGGGCAGCACCAGCGCGTGGAAATCTTCCGGTTTGGCGACGTCGAGCGTGATGTCCACCTTGAAGGTGTCGCCCTTGTCCGCATGGTGCAGGCCCGTCACGCTGACCGGCTTGGGCGAGACGATGCTGACGATGGCGCCGGCCCCCTCCAGCGCCTGCCTGGGGCTGGCGAGCTCGGCCTGCTCGAACAGGTCATGGACGAGGATGGCGATGCGCAAGTCATGTAGCGGGGTCATGTCGAACTCCTGGTCGGGAAGACGGAGTGGACGAGGCCGCAACCGCCGTGCCCGGTCTGCGCTAGCATGCGGAGCGCACATCGCACTTCCAACAGCGCACACGCATCGCACCTGACCGGAGACCCGCATGACCGCACCGCTTTCCATCGACGCCGCCACCGCCGCGGCAGACGCCGCGCTGTTTCCCGGCTTTCGCCCGTTCCGCCAGGCGGTCAATGGCGTGGAGATCGCGGGGGTGATCGGCGGCAGCGGTCCGCCCCTGCTGTTGCTGCACGGTCACCCGCAAAGCCATGTGATCTGGCACAAGGTCGCGCAGGATCTGGCACGCGACTACACCGTCGTCGCCACCGACCTGCGCGGCTACGGCGCCTCGTCCAAGCCGGCCGGCAGCGCCCGGCACGTGGAGTACAGCAAGCGCACCATGGCGCAGGATCAGGTCGAGGTGATGCGCGCCCTGGGCTTCGGGCGCTTCCGGCTATGCGCGCATGATCGCGGTGCGCGCGTGGCGCATCGCCTGTGTGTCGACCACCCCGCGCACGTCGAGCGCGCCATGCTGCTCGACATCGCCCCGACGCTGGCGATGTACGAGAACACCGACATGGCGTTTGCCTCCGCCTACTGGCACTGGTTCTTCCTGATCCAGCCGACGCCGTTTCCCGAGACCCTCATCAACGCGACGCCCGATTTCTACATCAGCAAACTGATGGGGCTGCGCCACGCCGGGCTCCAGCCGTTCGCCCCCGAAGCGATGGCCACCTACGCCTCCGCCATGCGCGAGCCCGACTGCGTGCACGCCATGTGCGAGGACTACCGCGCCGCGGCCACCATCGACCTCGAACACGATCGCGCCGACCGCGATGCCGGCAAGCGCGTGCGTGTGCCGCTGCGTGTGCTGTGGGGCGAGCACGGCGTGATCCAGCGGTGCTTCCAGCCGCTCGGGCTGTGGAGCGCCGTGGCGGACGACGTGAGCGGCGGCACGGTGCCGTGCGGGCATTACGTGCCGGAGGAGGCACCCGAGGCCCTGCTCAAGGAGATGCGGGCATTTTTTGCATGAGCGCGACGGGGCGGACTACGCCTCCGCCCACTCCCGCAAGAGGTTGTGATAGGTCCCCGTCAACGCAATGACGGACGGATCTTCCTGCCCCAGCAGCGCCATCAGGCGTTGCAGCGCCGTATCCATCTGGAACAGCAGCGTGCGATGGGCATCGCTGCGCACCATGCTCTGCAGCCAGAAGAACGAGCACACCCGCGCGCCGCGCGTGACGGGCGTCACGCGGTGCAGGCTGCTGCTCGGGTAGAGCACCATGTCGCCGGCCGCGAGCTTGACGCGGTGTTCGCCGAAGGTGTCGTCGATGACGAGTTCACCGCCGTCGTAGTCCTCGGGCTCGGTCAGGAACAGCGTGCACGACAGGTCGCTGCGGACGCGGAAATCGGTGCCGCGCAGGTGGCGCACGGCGTTGTCGACATGGTTGCCGAACCTCTGGCCGCCCGCGTAGCGGTTGAACAGCGGCGGGAACACCTTCAGCGGCAGCGCGGCCGAGAAGAACAGCGTGTTGGCGGCCAGTGCATCCTGGATCAGCGTACCCGCCTCGCGCGCTGCGGGGGAGCCCTCCGGCAACTGTAGGTTGTGCTTGACCTGGCCCGACTGCGCTCCCGCGGTGACCTTGCCGTCCACCCATTGGGCGGCGTCGATGACGGCGCGGCACTGCGCGACCTGGTGCTTGGTGAGGACGGCCGGAATCTTCAGCAGCATGGTGATGTGGTTTCCAGCGCACCGGCCAGCGCACGCAGACGCGCATCGGGATGGCCGGCAAGAAAGTCATGCGCCTTCGCCAGGAAGGCCGGGGTGGCGGTGTGCGGAACGGCCTGCATCCAGTCGTGCGCTTCGTCGAGGCGGCCGGCCATGGCCAGCAGGCGGGCGGCGTTGAACTGGCCGCGGAAGTCGCCGCCTTCGGCCGCGCGCAGGTAACAGCGCAGGGCCATGGCCAGGTCCGCCTCGACTTCCCAGCCGTCTTCATAGAAGCCGCCGAGCACGTTGATCGACTTGGCATGCCCTTGCGCCGCAGCGGCCCGGAAGAGCGCGAATGCGTGCGCGCGGTCTGCCGGCACGCCACGTCCAAGCTGCAGGCTCGTGGCGTAGTTGTACTGGCCCCAGTCGAGGCCGGCCTCTGCCGCGCGGGCGTACCAATGCGTGGCGGTCTTGTCGCAGGCGGGGGTGCCCCAGCCGTGCTCGTAGCAGCGGCCGAGCATGTTGGCCCCCATGGCGTGGCCGGCCAGCGCGGCGGTCTTGAACCAGTACAGCGCTTCGGTGGCGTTGCGCTTGACGCCGCGCCCATCGAGCAGCCACTGGCCGTAGAGGGTCTGCGCCTCCGTATGGCCGCGCCGTGCGGCACCGGCAAGCCAGCGCGCGGCGCGTCCGGCGGGGCCGCTCAGCAGCGCATGGATGGCATCGACCGCCGCATCGGCTGCGGTGCTTGCGGCATGTACCGCCATCAGTAGCGGATACCGAGCGTCAGGATGGCCGTGCGCCCCGGCGCCAGCGATGCATAGTGCGACGCATATGCCTGGTTGAAGTACACCTTGTCGAACACGTTCTGCACGTTCAGTTGCAGGGTGGTGTGCTTGTCGATGCGGTACGCGGCCATGGCGTCAAAGCGCCAGTAGGCCGGCACCCACTTCGGGCTGGCGGGGTTGGCGCTGCCCCATACCTTCGAGACGTAGTACGCGCCGCCGCCCAGCGTGAGTTTGGGCATCGGCTGATACGTCGTCCACAGGCTGAAGCTGTTCTTTGGCGTGTTGGGGAACGCGGTGCCGTTCGTCGCGCCAAACGCCGCGCCTGCGCCGCCGTTGTTGCGCAGTTCGCTCTTGAGGAACGTGTAGCCCCCGAAAACCTGCCACTGGCTGGTCAGCGCGCCCGACCAGCCGAGCTCGAAGCCATCGACGCGCTTGTTGCCGGCCATGGCGGCGGTGCCGTCCTGCTGCACGATGCGGGCGTTGGTGGTCTCGATCCGGAACACCGCGGCCGTCAGCGCGAGCTTGTTGTCGAGCACGTTCCACTTGGTGCCGAGCTCGTAGGCGCGATTCTTCTCGGGGGCCAGCACGTCGCCGCGATTGCCCGAGCGGTCCGGCGTGAGTGCGCTGGTATCGGCGCCCTGGCCCGCCACCGAGCCCGACGGCGTGGAAGACGTGCCGTATGCGAGATAGATGCTGCCGTTCTGCGCCGGCTTGAAGACGAGGCCGAGCTGATAGTTCAGCAGGTTGTCGTCGCGCGAGAAGCTGGAGCGCACGCCCTGCGCATTGGCCGACGTGGTCGCCGATGCCGAATAGCGGTCAAAACGCACGCCGCCGTTGACCTGCCAGCGCGGCGACAGCTCGATGGTGTCGAACACGTACGCCGATTGCGTGCGCACGGTCGTCTCGGCCGGGTTGTTGCTGAGCGTGATGCTGCCCGCCCACGGGTCGTTGGGATTGGGGGTGAACAGGCTCGTGCAGTTGTAGCCGCCTGCCGCACCCGTGCCGCTCGGGCACCGGTTGCTGCCGGTGGCAACGGTGTAGGTGTCATTGCGGCTGCGCTCGCGCGAGAACTCCAGGCCGGCCGCATAGCTGTGCTTGAGGCTGCCGGTCTCGAACCTGCCCGTCGCCTCGGTCTGGTTGGCGGCGGTATTGGCGACGGCGTAGCGCGAGTTGGTGCGGCGCCAGACCATGCCGTAGTAGATGTTGCCCTGGCTGTCGTCGGGCTGCGTCCAGATATAGTCCTGGCTGGTGCGGGCGATGCGCGTGGTGTTGCGCAGCTTCAGCGCGCTGGACACATCATGCTCCAGCGTGAAGGTGCCCATGTCGACGCGGTCGCGGCGGAAGTCGCGGCCCAGGCCGTAGTAGACGTTGCGATCGACGTTCACCGGCGCGCCATCGCCGGGGCCGAACAGCTGCGGGCGGCCATCGGTGCGGCGGTTGAAGTTGCCGTTGTTGTAGGGGATGCCGGTGTCGGGCGTGTCGTTCGACTGCAGGTGGTAGTACGACAGCGTCGCGCGCGTGGGCGTGCCCAGCCCGAAGGCGATGGACGGTGCGATGCCCCATCGGCTGAAGCTCGTGACATCGCGGCCGGCCACGCCGGCATCGTGGTACATGCCATTGATGCGCAAGGCGGCGTGATCGCCGATCTGGTAGTTGCCGTCCGCCGTGGCGCGCTTGTACGTCGCGTTGCCGACTGACACCGTACCCTCGGTGAACGTCTCCAGCTTGGGCGCCTTCGAGACGATGTTGATCGCGCCGCCCGCCGAGCCGCGCCCTTCATACGCGCCCGACGGCCCCTTGATGACTTCCACCGATTCCACGTTGAACAGCTCGCGCGACTGCGCACCGATGTCGCGCAGCCCGTCGAGGAAGGTGCTCGCCTGGGCGTCATAGCCGCGGATGAACGGGCGGTCGCCCACCGGGTTGCCGCCTTCGCCCGCGCCAAACGCAATGCCCGGCACCGTGCGCAGCGCCTCGGTGAGGGTGACGGATCCGCTGTCCTGCAGCACCTCGGCCGGAATGACGGTGACCGACTTGGGCGTGTCGAGCAGCGGAGCGGTGAACTTGCCGGTCGACGCTTCGTCGGTCTTGAAGCCGCTGCTGCCGGTGACGGTCTGCTCGGGCAGCGTGGCCGTGACGTGAGGCTTGTCGGTGTCCGCCATGGCCGGCGCGGAGGCCACGGCAAAGCTCATCGCCCCCGTGAGGTAGCCGACCACCGAGTGTTCGGTGCGCTTGCGTTCCGTCTGTGCTGCTTGCATGGCGTGATGCCGCTCCCTTGAGAGATCCAATGATCTGATGAATGCAAATGAGAATTGTTATTGTTTACATGTGAAGGAGTCAACGCAAAAACTGGCGATTGCCTTACGTTGACAAAAAATATCGAATGGGGTCAGGCGCTTACCGGCATGGGCCGGCCGCGTGGCGGCGACGTGCCGTCTCAGTCGCGGTTGTGAAGGCGGCCGTATTCGATCGTGGCGGCCCCGGCCTTGACGAGCCCGGCGACGGCCGCGTCGAGCATCTCGGCGAGCGACGTCGTGGGAAAGAAGCGTGCCTGAAGGCGCGGCATCAGCGTGGTCTGCGCAAACCACGCGGCCAGTGCCTCGTGCGTGAGGGCCTGCTGCTCCAGCAGCTTGAACTTCACCAGCACCCGGATGGCGTGCAGGGCGTTGCGCTCAGGGTCGGCGCGCAGATACGCGAGCCGGCTGAACGCAGCATCGATGGCGGCGCTGACGCCGGTGAACGGGCGACCGTGCCCCGGCACCACCACGCGCGCGTCGAGCCGGGCGATGCGCTCCAGAATGGCCTGCTGCTCGGCAAAGCCGCTCTCGCCCTCCAGCTCGGGAAAGATCACGCCAAAGCCGCGCTCCCACAGCGCATCGGCGGAGACGAGCACGCGCGTCTCGGGGCTGTAGACGATGACGGCATTCGGATCGTGTCCTGGCGCGCCGATGACCTGCCAGTCGAAGCCCCCGAGGCGCAACGTCATGCCGTCTGCGAGGCCGGCCCCCGCTTCGGGCAGCGCAAAGCGCGCGCACTGCTGGCCGGTGGGCGCGTAGCTGAGGGCGGTGGTGTCCCAGCGGCGCACGTCGTCGACTTGCGCGGCAGGCACGCGGGTGTGGCAGCCGTACAGCGCCTGCAGCGCCGCGTTGCCGCCGCAGTGGTCGGAATGCAGGTGCGTATTCAGCAGGCGGCGCAGCGGCTTGCCTTGCAGCGCGTGCTGGACCAGCGCGGTGGTCTGCGGCGCGTGGGTGACGTAGCCGGAGTCGATCAGCGCGCAGCCGCCGTGTGCATCGTCATCGAAAAAGAGAATGTTGTTGGACGACAGCCAGCCGCGCTCGAACACGCGCATCGACGCTGGCAAGGCGACGACGTCGTGCTCGGCCATGTCAGCCGCCAGACGTGTCGTTGAGCCACGCGCAGGCGCGCTCGGGCAGGGTCTGCCACACGGCCAGGCGTGCCGCGTCGGTCATGGTCGACCACGCGGCGATCTCGTCGAGGGTGCGCATGCAGCCGACGCACAGGCCGCGTGCTTCGTCCATCTTGCACACGCTGATGCACGGCGACGCCACCGGCTGCGTGCGCTCGGCCTGCACACGGCTGTTGCGCAGCTTGCCCAGGGCAAGCTTGAGTTGCGCGCGCGTGCAGGCATCCATGGCGTGGGTCAATCGCGCAGGGCGATGTCGGCGACGGGCGCGCCGGTCATGGCTTGCAGCTCGGCGGGCGTGAGGTTGAACACCGCATGCGGGTGGCCGGCGGCGGCCCACACGCTGTCGTACTGGAACAGGTCGCGATCGAGCAGCATGATGGGCTTGACCGCATGGCCGACGGGGCACACGCCGCCGATGGCGTAGCCGGTCTTCTCGCGCACGAACTTGGCATCGGCCTTGGCCAGCGCGCCGACGTGCGCCGAAACCTTGGCTTCGTCGACGCGATTGGTGCCGCTGGCGATCACCAGCACGGGCGCATCGTCTTCGGCGCGGCGGAAGATGATCGACTTGGCGATCTCCGCCACCGAGCAGCCGAGGCCGGCCGCGGCTTCGGCAGACGTCTTGCCGGTGGCAGGCAGCATCACGATGTCTTTCTCATAGCCGAGCGCACGCAGGTGGTCAGCCACGCGCTGGGCGGATTCGGGCAGGGGGGCGTTCGTATCGGTAGCAGTCATCGTCGTTGTTCTTCGTCCGTCGTCAGATGCAGGCCTGCGCGACCTGGTCCTGCAGCTTGAGCAGCAGCGCGCGTCCGGCGCGTGAAGCCGTCGGGCGGCCGATGGCCTGCGAGATGAAGTCACCCGCCAGCACCACCTTGTCGAGGTCGATGCCGGTGCGGATGCCCAGGCCGTGCAGCAGGTACAGCACATCTTCGGTGGCGACGTTGCCGGTCGCGCCCTTGGCATACGGGCAGCCGCCCAGCCCCGCCACCGAGGCGTGGAAGATCGCGATGCCGACTTCCAGGCTGGCGAGGATGTTGGCCAGCGCCTGGCCGTACGTGTCGTGGAAATGGCCCGAGAGGCGGTCGATCGGGAACGTCGCCGCGGCGGCTTCCATCACGGTTTTCACCTGCCCGGCCGTGCCCACGCCGATGGTGTCGGCAATGTCGATCTCGTCGCAGCCGAGGTCGGCCATGCGCTGGATCACATCCACCACCGCCGACACCGGCACCTCGCCCTGATAGGGGCACCCGAGCGAGCACGAGATCGATCCGCGCACGCGAATGCCCGCATCCTTCGCGGCCTTGGCCACCGGCACGAACCGCTCGATCGATTCGGCAATCGAGCAGTTGATGTTCTTCTGCGAGAAGGCCTCGCTGGCCGCGCTGAAGATCACGACTTCATCCGCACCGGCGGCGGCAGCGGCCTCGAAGCCCTTCATGTTGGGCGTGAGCGCCGAATACAGCGTGCCCGGCCGGCGCTGGATGCGCGCCATCACATCGGCGCCGTCGGCCATCTGCGGCACCCACTTGGGCGACACGAACGACGCCGCTTCCACGTTGACGAAGCCGGCGTCGGACAGCCGGTTCACCAGTTCGACCTTGGTGTCGGCCGAGACCGGCGACTTCTCGTTCTGCAGACCGTCGCGCGGGCCAACTTCCACCACCTTCACAAAATTCGGGAGTGTCATCTCAATAACCTCGTTGCAGATCGACGATGCCGGCAATCGGTTCGCCGGCTTCCAGCGCGCGGATCTTGCCCGCGATCTGCGCAATGCTGATCTCGCGCAGCGTCAGCGCGGAAATGTGCGGCGTGATGTGGATGCGCGGTTCGGTCCAGAACGGGTGGTCGGCCGGCAGCGGCTCGGTGCGGAACACGTCGAGCGCGGCCCCGGCAATGTGGCCGCTGCGCACGGCGGCCAGCAGGTCGTCTTCCACCACATGCTTGCCGCGCGCCACGTTGACGAGGAACGCGCCCGGCGTGAGTTGAGCCAGCAGCTTCGCGTCGATCACGTTTTCGGTGTCGGCCGTCAGCGGCAGCACGTTCACCAGCACGCGCGTGCCGGCGAGAAAGCCCGGCAGTGCATCGCTGCCCGCGCGGCAATCGACGCCATCGACGTGCTTGGCGGAGCGGCTCCAGCCGCGCACCGGAAAGCCGAAGCCTGCCAGCGTCTTGGCGATGTGCGTGCCCAGCACGCCCAGGCCGAGCACGCCGACGACGAATTCGTCGCGGTTGAACGGCTTGAGGAATCGCCACATCTTCGCTTGCTGCTGACGCTCGTATTCGTCGAGCCGGCGGAAGAAGCGCAGCACGGCGTGCGTGACGTACTCGCTCATCTGCGCGGCCATGCCGGCGTCGTCCAGGCGCACGATCGGCAGCCCCTCGGGAATGGCATCCGGCGACTGCGCACGCAAGCCCAGAATGGCATCGACACCCGCGCCCAGGTTGAACACCGCACGCAGATCCCGGCGCCCGCGCAGCATCTCGGCGGGCGGCTGCCAGACGACGGCGTAGTCGGCGTCTGGCGTCGCGCCCGGCTCCCACACCGACAGCCGCGCTTCGGGCAGCGCCTGCGCAAAACCGTCGAGCCAGGGTTGGGGCTTGCCGTCGGGCGTGTAGATCTGGATGTGCATGTGAGGCAACTTCGGGTCTGAGTTGACGTATACGTCAAGCAGTGTAGCAGGGGCCGCCATGCCGCGCGGCGGCCCGCAGTGGCGTCACTCGGCGGGTTTGAAGGCCAGCAACTGCACGCCCTCCGTCACCTGATCGCCCACGCCATACAGCACCGATTCGACGACGCCGTCGGCGGGTGCGGTGAGCGTGTGCTCCATCTTCATGGCCTCCATGACGACCAGCGGCGCGCCCTTGGTGACGGTCTGCCCGGGCGCGGCCAGCACGGCGATGACCTTGCCCGGCATCGGCGCCGTGAGCTTGCCGCCTTCGTCATCGGCTTCGCCGGCATGGGCGAGCGGGTCGTGACGCTCGAGCGTCCAGTGCGCGCCGCCAGTGAAGACGTGGAAGGCATCGCCATCGGCGTGCACCTGGCCGGTCGCCTTGTGCGTGCCGAGCGTGACGGTGAAGGTCTCGGCATGGCGCTGCGTGGTGAAGGGCGCCTCATGCCCCTTCGTTTTCAGGCGCGAGCCGTCGCGGCCGTAGATGAGGGTCGCGTCGATGGACTGATCGCCATGCGTGAAACGCAGCGTGCGCTCAGCAGCACCGTTCAGCCGCCAGCCGCTGCCGCGTGCCCACGGCGAATGCGGGTCGCGCGTGTCGGTGCGCAGGCTGCGCGCCTCGCGGGCGAGCAACGCTGCCACCGCCAGCGCGATGGCGTCTTGCGGCACGTCCGCTGCGGCGGGGAACAGCGTGTCGTGATTGCGCGCGATCAGGCCGGTATCCAGATCGGCGGTCGCAAACGGCTTCGATGCAACAAGCCGGCGCAGGAACGCCACGTTGGACGACAGCCCCACCAGGTGGAAGCTGCCCAGCGCCTGCAGCATGCGCGCGAGCGCTTCGTCACGGTCGCGGCCCCAGACGATCAGCTTGGCGATCATCGGGTCGTAGTACGGGCTGATGGCGTCGCCCTCGCGCACGCCAGCGTCGATGCGCACGGCGGCGGGTTCGCCGTTGGCTCGCGCGCCCACGGTGAACTCCACCGCTGCTGGCGTGCGCAGCACCTTCAGCGTGCCGATGGAGGGCAGGAAATCCCGGTCGGGATTTTCTGCGTAGATGCGCGCTTCGAGCGCGTGGCCGTGAATGTGCAGTTCGTCCTGCGTGCGCGGCAGCGGCTCGCCAGAGGCCACGCGCAATTGCCATTCGACCAGGTCTTCGCCCGTGATCATTTCGGTGACCGGGTGCTCGACCTGCAGGCGCGTGTTCATCTCCATGAAGTAGAACGTGCCGTCTTCGTCGACGATGAACTCGACCGTGCCGGCGCCCACGTAGCCCACGGCGCGCGCGGCAGCCACGGCGGCTTCGCCCATCGCGCGGCGACGCTCCAGCGTCATGCCCGGGGCCGGGGCTTCTTCCAGCACCTTCTGGTGGCGGCGCTGCACCGAGCAATCGCGCTCGAACAGGTAGACGGCATTGCCGAGGCTGTCGGCGAAGACCTGGATTTCGATGTGGCGCGGGCGCGTGAGGTACTTCTCGATCAGCACGCGGTCATCGCCAAAGCTGGACGACGCCTCACGCTTGACTGAGGCCAGCGACGCTTCGAACGCGTCGCCCGATTCCACCACGCGCATGCCCTTGCCGCCGCCGCCGGCGCTTGCCTTGATGAGCACGGGATAGCCGATGCGATCGGCCTGCGTGCGCAGGAACGCGGCGTCCTGGTTGTCACCGTGGTAGCCGGGGACGAGCGGCACGCCTGCCGTTTCCATCAGCGCCTTGGCCGCGCTCTTGCTGCCCATCGCTTCGATGGCCGAGGCCGGCGGGCCGACGAAGATGATGCCGGCGTCTGCGCAGGCTTTGGCGAAGGCTTCGTTTTCCGACAGGAAGCCGTAGCCGGGATGGACGGCTTGCGCGCCCGTGGCGCGTGCGGCTTCGAGGATGCGGTCGGCGCGGAGGTAGCTGTCGCGGGCGGCGGGCTCACCGATGTGGATGGCTTCGTCGCAGGCCGCGACGTGGCGGGCGTTGGCGTCGGCATCGGAGTAGACCGCGACCGTGCGGATGCCGAGCTTGCGGCAGGTGGCGGCGACCCGGCAGGCGATTTCGCCTCGGTTGGCGATGAGGAGTTTTGTCAGCATGGTGTTGTTGAGTCTCCGTGTTTGTTTTTGCACTTGTGGTGCATTCCTTGTTTCATCCCCTGCCGGGGCGGGCGGTTTTGGTCCATCCCTGTTTCGTACCCTGCCGGGCACGACGTACTTTTCTTTGTCTTGCCAAAGAAAAGTAGGCAAAAGAAAGGCGCGCCCGAGACGGCGACCCCTTCCTTGAATTTGTGTAACCGGGCGGAGAGGAAGGCAAACTCGCTTCGCTCAGACAAGCCTCCCTCTTTTTTCCGCCCGCTTACACAAATTCAAGGCGCCATCTAGGGCAGGAACGTCAACGGCCGAACCGTTGGTGTGCGGGCCCTGGTGGCTCTTGTTTGTTGCTGTTGCTGCTCGCTCTGCTTCGCGTTGTGCTGCTGATTCCTACTGCAGTTGTGCTCTGATTGTTTGGCCGTTGGAGCCCTAGATGGCGCCTTGAATTTCTGTTGCAGAGAGGAAAAAGAGAGGAGGCTGTCTGAGCGAAGCGAGTTTGCCTCCTCTCCCTCTCTGCGACATAAATTCAAGGAATCCTTCGCCATCTCGGGCGCGCCTTTCTTTGCTTACTTTCTTTGGCAAGACAAAGAAAGTGAGTCGGCCCCGGCAGGGGCCGAAAGGGAGGCAGACCACCAACAAAAAACCAAGACCCACCCCCACAACAAAGCATCAGTCCGCCGGCGTAATGTCGATATGGCAATGCGACGAATGCGAGTGCGAAGCATCAGCGCTTTGATGCAGATGATCCTGCACCTCCACCCGCATCCCCAACCGCGCCAGCAGCTTCCGATCCGCATCGGCCTCCGGGTTATCCGTCGTCAGCAGCTTCTCGCCATAGAAGATCGAGTTGGCGCCCGCCATGAAGCACAGCGCCTGCAGCGCATCGTCCATCGCCTCGCGGCCAGCGGAGAGCCGCACCATCGCCTTGGGCATCGTGATGCGCGCCACGGCAATCGTGCGCACGAAATCAAACGGATCCAGTTCTTCGTTGCCCGCCAGCGGCGTGCCTTCCACCTTCACCAGGTTGTTGATGGGCACCGAGTCCGGATACGGCTCCATGTTCGCCAGTTCGGCGATCAGGCCCGCGCGCTCGTGCACCGATTCCCCCAATCCGACGATGCCGCCGCAGCACACGTTGATGCCCGCTTCGCGCACGTGTTCGAGCGTGTCGAGCCGATCCTGATACGTGCGCGTGGTGATGATCTCGCCATAGAACTCGGGCGCGGTATCGAGGTTGTGGTTGTAGTAGTCCAGGCCCGCTTCCTTCAACTGCACGGCCTGTTCCTGCTTCAGCATGCCGAGCGTCACGCAAGTCTCCAGCCCCATCGCCTTCACGCCGCGCACCATCTCAGCCACGGCGTCGAGCTGATGCGGTTTCGGGTTGCGCCACGCGGCGCCCATGCAGAAGCGGCTGGCGCCGTTCTGCTTGGCCCGTGCGGCGGCTTCGAGCACCGCGTCGACCGGCATCAGCTTTTCAGCCTCGACCCCGGTGTCGTAGCGCGCCGATTGCGGGCAGTACGAACAGTCTTCGGGGCAGCCGCCGGTCTTGATGGACAGCAGCGTCGACAGCTGAACCGCATTCGCATCAAAGTTGGCGCGGTGCACCTGCTGCGCCTGGAACAGCAGGTCGTTGAACGGCAGGGCGAACAGCGCTTCGATGGCTTCGCGGCTCCAGCGGGCGTTGGGATTCTGCCCGGGCGTGGGCGGCACCTTGGCGGCGTTCGGCACGAAGTTCAGTGGAGTGGATTGCATGAGGACTTCCTTCAAGTGATGCGTGGTTTCGTTGTTATGCGGGTCAGGCCGGCAGCAGCCAGTTCGGCTTGCGCTTGCCCAGGAAACTCTGCACGCCTTCGCGGCCTTCTTCCGAGGCGCGGATGGCGGCGATGCGCTCGGCGGTATCCGCCAGCAAGGCGTCGTTGACGGCGGCGCCAGCCACCTCACGCACCAGGCGCTTGCTCTCGCGAACGGCATTCGGGCTGTTGGCGACGAGCGCGGCTGTAATGTCGCCCACCTTGGCGTCGAGCGCGTCTGCGTTCACGAGTTCATGCACGAGGCCCAGGCGATGCGCCTGCGCGGCGGAGAAACGCTCGGCGGTGATGAAGTAGCGGCGCGATGCCTGCTCACCCAGCGCGCGGATCACGTATGGGCTGATGGTGGCCGGGATCAAGCCAAGCTTCGCTTCCGACAGGCAGAAGTTGGCGGTATCCACCGCGACGACGATGTCGCACGCGGCGACCAGGCCGACGCCGCCGGCATACGTGTCGCCCTGCACGCGCGCGATCACGGGCTTGGGGCAGGTGTAGATGGCGCGCAGCATTTCGGCCAGGCGCAGGGCGTCGGCGCGGTTCTCGTCATCGGAGTAGCCGGCCATCTTCTTCATCCAGTTGAGGTCGGCGCCCGCGCAGAAGGCGGGCCCGTTGCCGGCCAGGACGATGGCGCGCACGCTGGGCTCATCGGCCAGCGCGCGGAACGCACCGGTCAGCTCGGCGATGACGGTCTCGTTGAAGGCGTTGCGCACGTCAGGCCGATTCAGCGTGAGCGTGGCGACGGCGCCGTTCTGTGCGAAGGCGAGGGTCTCGAAAGTGTTCATTCCGGGTCCTTGTTGGTGTCGGACTTGGGGTCGTCTGCGCCGGAGGCCTCTGCGGCTGTGGGGCTGGCTGGGCCGACCGGACCGACAGGGCCTGCGGGCAAGCCCAGTTCGCGCAGGAAGGCGTCGACCTGCGGTAGCCAGATGCTCAACCCCGCGTGGCTGGCAAACATGCCGTGCGAGTCGCCCCTGAAGGTGCCGAAATCCACCAGCCGGCCTTTGCCGCCCGCACTCGTGTAGGCCGCGAACATCTTCTCGGGCATCGGCTTGGGCCAGTAGCTGTCGTTGTCGCCGTAGAACCAGAGCGACGGGTAGCGTGACTGGCGGCCGTACGTTTCAAAGGCGCGCACGAGATTGCTTTCCCAATCGACGCAGGTGTCGTTGCGCAGGCCACCGGCAAAGTTAACCAGCCCGCGCACGCCGGGGTAGGCGATGGTGCCGAAGGCCAGCGTGGTCAAACCGCCGTGCGACTGGCCCATGACGACGATGCGGTTGCGGTCCACGTACGGCTGCGCGGTCATGTAGTCGAGCGCGGCCACCACGTCTTCTGCCTGGATGATGCCGTTGGCTTCCACGTTGCAGCCGCTGCCGATATACGCGCCGCCGGATTTGGAAAACCCCTGCCGCATCGGGATGGCCACCACGTAGCCGCGCGCGACCAGCGCCGCCGCCTGCTCGCTGTAACGGGCACGCGATTGGAATGCCGCCTTGCCGCGCGCCTTGCCGTGATTGAGCACGATGAGCGGGAAGGGCCCGTCGCCGGCGGGCTTGTAGATCGTGGTTTCCAGCTTGATGGTGAAGATGCCCGCAGACTTGGGCACATCCACCACCGTTTCGGTCATGCCGGGCGGGAGGGGTTCACTGGCGTGCGCGGCTGTGAGCAATAGCGCGCAGCCAACGGCTGCCCAGGCGCTGCGCCACGTTCGCGCGGTGTTGCTATTCACTGCAGATCCCTGTTCGATGGGCGGTCCGCTTACATGCGGAACACGCCGAAGTTCATGTCGCCGATCGGTGCATTCAGGCTTGCCGACAGGCCCAGGCCCAGCACATTGCGCGTGTCGGCCGGGTCGATGACGCCGTCGTCCCACAGGCGCGCGCTGGCGTAGTACGGATGGCCCTGGCGCTCGTATTGCTCGCGGATCGGCGCCTTGAAGGCGGCTTCTTCCTCGGCGCTCCACTGGCCGCCCTTGGCCTCGATGCCGTCGCGACGCACGGTGGCGAGCACGCTGGCCGCCTGCTCCCCGCCCATCACCGAGATGCGCGCGTTCGGCCACATCCACAGGAAGCGCGGCGAATAGGCGCGACCGCACATGCCGTAGTTGCCCGCGCCAAACGAGCCGCCGATGATGACCGTGAACTTCGGCACCTGCGCCGTCGCCACCGCCGTCACCATTTTCGCGCCGTTCTTGGCGATGCCTTCGTTCTCATACTTGCGGCCGACCATGAAGCCGGTGATGTTCTGCAGGAACACCAGCGGGATCTTGCGCTGGCAGCACAGCTCGATGAAGTGCGCGCCCTTGAGCGCCGCCTCGGAAAACAGGATGCCGTTGTTGGCGATGATGCCCACCGGGTAACCCCAGATGCGCGCAAAGCCGCAGACCAGCGTCGTGCCGTAGCGCGCCTTGAATTCGTCAAAGGCGGAATCGTCGACGATGCGGGCAATGACTTCGCGCACGTCGAACGGCTTGCGCGTGTCGGTCGGGATCACGCCGTACAGCTCTTCGGCGGGATAGCGCGGCTCGATGGGCGTATGCACCTGCACCTGCTCGGGCTTGCGGCGGTTCAGGTGCGCGACGATGCTGCGGGCCTGCGCCAGCGCGTGCGAGTCGTTGTTGGCGAAGTAATCCGCCACGCCGGACAGGCGCGTGTGCACATCAGCGCCGCCCAGGTCCTCGGCGCTCACCACTTCGCCGGTGGCGGCCTTCACCAGCGGCGGGCCCGCCAGGAAGATCGTGCCCTGTTCCTTGACGATGATCGACTCGTCGCTCATGGCCGGCACATAGGCGCCGCCCGCCGTGCACGAGCCCATCACCACCGCGATCTGCGGAATGCCCTTGGCCGACAGATTGGCCTGGTTGTAGAAGATGCGGCCGAAGTGGTCGCGGTCGGGAAACACGTCGTCCTGGTTCGGCAGGTTGGCGCCGCCCGAATCGACCAGATAGATGCAGGGCAGGTGGTTCTGCTCGGCGATCTCCTGCGCGCGCAGGTGCTTCTTCACCGTCATCGGGTAATACGTGCCCCCCTTGACCGTGGCGTCGTTGCAGACGATGACGCATTCCTGCCCCGAGATGCGGCCGATACCGGTGATGATGCCGGCGCCCGGTGCCGCATCGTCGTACATGCCGTACGCCGCCAGTTGCGACAACTCCAGGAACGGCGTGCCGGGGTCGAGCAGTTGCTGCACGCGGTCGCGCGGCAGCAGCTTGCCGCGGGCGAGGTGCTTGGCGCGGGCCTCTTCGCCGCCGCCCTGGGCGATGCGGGCCACCTTGTCGCGCAGGTCGGCGACGAGCGCGCGCATGGCATCGGCGTTGGTCTTGAAGTCTTCGGCGCGGGGGTTCAGCTTGGTTTCGAGCGTCGGCATGGCAGAAGTGCGAGGTTCAGTCAGAGAAGGTGCCGTCGACGTACAACCAACGGCCCTCGGTGGATTCGGCGCCGCTGGCGTCCAGGCGGACGAAGCGGCTGGTTTCATGCAGGCGATGCGCGCGGCCGCCCACCTTGTAGCGCGCGACGAACTCGACCGTCGCGTGCGTGGCGTCCAGCGGCGTGTGGCGCTTCACGTCCAGGCCCAGCCAGCGCGTGGAGGCGGCGTCGGCCTCCGTCGCCTCGAGATCGGCGGGGCAGGTGGACGGATGCCACGTGCGCCGCAGGTACGCCGTATCGCCCAGCACATAAGCGCTGTAGCGCGAGCGCATGAGCTGTTCGGCGGTGGCCGGCAGCGCTTCGCCCGCGTGGAACGGGCCGCAGCAGCGCGCGTAGGTACCGTTGCCGCACGGGCAGGCGTCGCTCGTGCCGAGGCGGGCGATCGGCTTGGCAGGGCTCACGCCAGCAGCTCCGGAAGTTGGCGCATGTCGGTGAACGTGCGCGAAGCACCGGCTGCCACCAGCGGCCCAGGTGCGTTGCGGCCGGCGTAGGCCAGCACCGTCATGCCCGCAGCGTGCCCAGCGGTCACGCCCGTCGGGCTGTCTTCAATGACCACGCAGCGCGCGGGCGCAACGCCCAGCTTGCTCGCCGCGAGCAGGTACACGTCGGGTGCGGGCTTGCTGCGTGCGACTTCGGTGGCCGAAAAGATGCGCGCGTCCGTCGGCTGAAAGCGGTGGATCAGGCCCGTGCGATTGAGCTGCAGTTCAACCTTCATGCGGTCGGCGCCGGAGGCCACGGCCATCGGCAGGCCAAGACCGGACAGCGCCTCGATCGCATCGGCAATGTGCGGCACGGCCTCCACCTCGGCTTCGAGCAACGCGTTGCGGCGGGCATGGAATGTGGACAGCCAGTTCGGCGGCAGCGGCGCGCCGCGCATCTCGGCAATCGCATCGAGTTCTTCGCGGATGGCTTTGCCCAGGAAGCGCTTGATGGAATCTTCCAGGCTGATGTTGATGCCGAGTTCGGTCAGCATTTCCCAGATCAGGCGGTTGACGATGGGTTCGCTGTCGACCAGCACGCCGTCGCAATCGAAGAGGATCGCGTCAAAGCGCGGGTGAGCCGAGGTGGGTTGGGAGACTGCAGTCATGCCGAGTGGGTTGAGAGGTTCAGACCGCCTACGCCAGCGCGCGGGCGATCAGGATTTTCTGGATGTCGCTTGTGCCTTCGTAGATCTGGCACACGCGCACGTCGCGGTAGATGCGCTCCACCGGAAAGTCGCTGACGTAGCCGTAACCGCCGAAGACCTGGATGGCGTCGGAACAGACGCGCTCCGCCATCTCGCTGGCGTTGAGCTTGGCCATGGCGGCTTCCTTCAGGCAAGGCCGGCCGGCATCTTTCAGGCTGGCGGCGTGCCAGACCATCTGGCGTGCCACGTCGATGCGGGTGGCCATCTCGGCCAGGCGGAACTGCACGGCCTGGTGCGCAAACAGCGGCTGGCCGAAGCTCTCGCGCTCCTTGGCGTACGCCAGCGCGGCTTCAAAGGCCGCACGCGCCATGCCCACGCTCTGCGCGGCAATGCCGATGCGCCCGCCTTCCAGCCCGGACAGCGCCATCTTGTAGCCGGCGCCTTCTTCACCCAGCAGGCAATCGGCGGGGATGCGGCAATCTTCGAACACGATCTGCGCCGTGTCGGACGAGTGCTGGCCGAGCTTGTCTTCGAGCCGCGCGACGATGTAGCCCGGCGTGTTGGTCGGCACCAGGAACGCGCTGATGCCGCGCTTGCCTGCCGCCTTGTCGGTCACGGCCATGACGATCGCCACGTCGGCATGCTTGCCGCTGGTGATGAACTGCTTCACGCCGTTGAGCACCCAGTGGTCGCCATCGCGCACGGCCGTGGTGCGCAGCGCCGATGCGTCGGAGCCGACGTGCGGCTCGGTCAGGCAGAACGCGCCGAGCATCTCGCCGCGCGCCAGCGGCACGAGCCACTGCTGCTTCTGCGCATCGTTTGCAAACGCCATCAGCATGCTGCACACGGGGCAGTTGTTCACGCTGATGACGGTGGAGGTGCCGCCGTCGCCCGCGGCAATCTCTTCCAGGATCAGCGCCAGCGACAGGTAGTCGAGCCCCGCACCGCCGAGTTCTTCCGGCACGGCCACGCCATAGGCGCCCAGCTCGCCGAGCTGGCGGTGCACGTCTTTCGGGAACGTCGCATCGCGGTCCCATGCGGCAGCGTGCGGGGTGATCGCCTCGCGCACGAAGGTGCGGATGGCGTCGCGAATCATCTCTTGCTCTTGGGTCAGCAGCATTGTTTCGGCCTCACCATGCAATGACGCTGCCGTCGTAGTTGCGGAAGCCGCCGTTGTCGGCGCGCGTGGCACCGGCAATCACGCGGCGGATGCCCGCCACGCTTTCCTGCGGCGTGATGGCCGCGCCTGCACCGCCCATGTCGGTCTGCACCCAGCCCGGGTGGAAGGTCAGGCACGTGGCGTTCCTGGCGTCGAGCGACACGGCGCGCAGCACGGCATTCACCGCGGCCTTGCTCGCGCGATACAGCCAGCCGCCGTTGCTCTCCATCTCGCCGATGCTGCCCATGCGGCTGGAGATGACGGCAAGCACGCCGCCGGCCTCATCCGCACCATTGCGTCCGGCTTCCACCATGGGCAGCACGGCGGGCAGCACGCTCATCGGGCCCCACACGTTGGTGTGCATCACGGCATCGAAATCCGCCTGGCTGACGGGCGTGGCGCCCTGCGTGCGCGGTCCGTAGATGCCCGCCACGTAGATCGCCACGTCCAGCGCTTCGCCGTCAAGCTTCCATGCAAGGCCGGCGACGGCGTTGGGGTCGGTGAGGTCGAGCACGTGCGTTTCCGCGCCCAATGCCTGCAGCGCCTGCGCGGCTTCCTGCGTGCGCACGGTGGCGATCACGCGCCAGCCGTCTGCGCGGTACTGCTTGACCGTTTCCAGGCCGATGCCGCGCGACGCGCCCAGGATGAGCGCGGTGCGCGTGCGGCGCGATGTTGCGTTCGTCATGCGCGCGCCTTAGTAGAGTTCGATGCCAACAGCCGTGGCCTCGCCGCCGCCAATGCACAGGCTGGCCACGCCGCGCTTGCCGCCGCGGTGTCGCAGGGCGCCCAGCAGCGTCGCGATCACACGTGCGCCCGAGGCACCGATCGGATGGCCCAGCGCGCACGCGCCGCCGTTCACGTTCACCTTCTCGTGCGGGATGCGCAGGTCGTGCATCGCGGCCATCGGCACCACGGCAAACGCCTCGTTGATCTCGAACAGGTCGACGTTGCCCGAGTTCCAGTCGAGCTTCTTGAACAGCTTGTCGATGGCCGTGACCGGCGCCGTGGTGAACCAGCCGGGTTCTTGCGCGTGCGTGGTGTGGCCGAGCATCACCGCCAGCGGCGTGATGCCGAGCTGCTTGGCAGTCGACTCGCGCATCATCACCAGCGCAGCCGCACCATCGTTGATCGACGAAGACGATGCGGCCGTCACCGTGCCGTCCTTCTTGAACGCGGGCTTGAGCGAGGGGATCTTGTCGACCTTGATGCGGCGCGGGCCTTCATCGGTGTCGATGACGGTGTCGCCGGCTTTGCCCGACACGGTGACGGGCGTAATCTCCCAGCGGAACGCGCCGGATTCGGTGGCCTCCTGCGCGCGGCGCACGGACGTCATCGCGAAGTGGTCCTGGGCCTCGCGCGTGAAGCCGTACTTCTCGGCGCAGTCCTCACCGAAGGTGCCCATGGCGCGACCCTTTTCATAGGCGTCTTCCAGGCCGTCGAGCATCATGTGGTCGTAGATCATGCCGTGGCCGATGCGATAACCGCCACGGCCTTTCGGGATCAGGTACGGCGCATTCGTCATGCTTTCCATGCCGCCCGCGACCACCACATCGACCGAGCCCGCGAGCAGCGCGTCATACGCGTTCATGGCCGCGCGCATGCCCGACCCGCACATCTTGTTGACCGTGGTGCAGCCGACCGACAGCGGCAGGCCCGCGCCCAGTGCGGCCTGGCGTGCCGGTGCCTGCCCCTGGCCCGCAGGCAGCACGCAGCCCATGATGACTTCTTCGATCTGTTCCGGTTTCAGGCCCGCACGTTCGACCGCCGCGCGAATGGCAGCGGCGCCGAGTTGCGGGGCAGTGAGGCTGGCGAGTTCACCTTGGAAGGCGCCCATCGGGGTACGGGCTGCTGAGGCGATGACGATGCGGTCGGACATTGCTGCAATCTCCTGGAACTGTGCTTGGGACATGTTCTGCACTTGTGGTGCAGGGGTTGTGTGTCTCTTGCGTGTTGGGTGGGCCTTGTTGGTCCATCTCCGTTTCGTCCCCTGCCGGGCCGACTCACTTTCTTTGTCTTGCCAAAGAAAGTAAGCAAAGAAAGGCGCGCC
>OFCW01000065.1_pt1 | contig 49790 bp, 41 predicted proteins | sample 1520951 | NCBI WGS metagenome assembly OFCW01 (sample SAMEA4349680, study PRJEB24078) | microbial mat metagenome | biome: Terrestrial Biome; feature: Habitat; material: Microbial Mat | place: India | collected 2012-06-12 | depth 10 m | reverse complement strand
TGCCGTTCTCGGTGTCGCCGGTGATCTCCGGCCTGATCTATGTGCTGATCTTCGGCGCGCAGGGCTGGTTCGGTCCCTGGCTGGCGGAACACGACATCAAGATCCTGTTCGCGGTGCCCGGCATCGTGCTGGCGACCATCTTCGTCACCTTTCCGTTCGTCGCGCGCGAGCTGATCCCGCTGATGCAGTCGCAGGGAACGGAAGAAGAGGAGGCCGCGCTGGTGCTGGGCGCCTCCGGCTGGCGCACCTTCTGGCATGTGACCCTGCCCAACATCAAATGGGGCCTGCTGTACGGCGTGATCCTGTGCAATGCGCGCGCGATGGGCGAGTTCGGCGCGGTGTCGGTGGTGTCCGGGCATATCCGCGGCGAGACCAACACCATGCCGCTGCAGGTCGAGATTCTCTACAACGAATACAACTTCGCCGCGGCGTTCGCCGTCGCCTCGCTGCTGGCGCTGCTCGCGCTCGTCACGCTGGCGCTCAAGACCCTGGTCGAATGGCGCGCACGCGCTACTCCACTGCAACCGTTTCAAGAGAACTGATCATGAGTATCGAAGTAAAGAACATCAATAAACGGTTCGGCGAGTTCGTCGCGCTCGACGATGTGTCGCTCCACTTCCCGCCGGGCGAGCTGACCGCGCTGCTCGGGCCTTCCGGCTGCGGCAAGACCACGCTATTGCGCATCATCGCGGGCCTGGAACAGCCGGACTCGGGGCATGTGTTCCTCGACGGCGAAGACGCATCCGCGCGCCATGTGCGCGAGCGCCAGGTTGGCTTCGTGTTCCAGCACTATGCGCTGTTCAAGCACATGACAGTGTTCGAAAACATCGCCTTCGGCCTGCGGGTGAAGCCGCGTAGCCAGCGGCCGTCGGAAGCGCAGATCCGCAGGAAGGTGATGTCGCTGCTGGAACTGGTGCAGCTCGGCTGGCTGGCCGACCGCTATCCGCCGCAGCTGTCGGGCGGCCAGCGCCAGCGCATCGCCCTGGCGCGGGCGCTGGCGGTGGAGCCGCGCGTGCTGCTGCTGGACGAGCCGTTCGGCGCGCTCGACGCCAAGGTGCGCAAGGAACTGCGGCGCTGGCTGCGCAAGCTGCACGACGAGCTGCAGGTGACCAGCATCTTCGTCACGCACGACCAGGAAGAGGCGCTGGAAGTGGCCGACCGGATCGTGGTGATGAACAGGGGGCAGGTGGAGCAGATCGGCGCGCCCGGCGAGGTGTACAACCATCCGGCGTCGCCCTTCGTCTACGGCTTCCTCGGCAACGTCAACCTGTTCCACGGCCGCGTGCATGAAGGCGTGCTGGATGCCGGAGGAATCGCGCTCGATGCGCCGGATCATGCCGGCGCGCGGAACGCGAAGGGCACCGGCTTCGTGCGCCCGCACGACATCGAAATCGAGCGCCATGGGGCGGATGCGACGGGAATCGTCGCCCGGCTGCGGCGCGCGCACGCGATCGGCCCGCTGGCCCAGCTCGAACTGGAGCGTGCGGACAATGCGCAGCTGATCGAGGCGGTCATTTCGGCCGAACGCTATGCGCAGCTGAGCCTGCAGGAGGGCGAGACGCTGCTCGTGCGTCCCAGGCGCCTGCGGGTGTTCGTCAATGAACCGGCAGATGGCGCGGCAAATGGCGCGGTATAGGGAGGGCGCGTGAACTTTCAGCAATTACGTTCGATCCGCGAAGCCGCGCGGCGCGGCTACAACCTGACGGAAGTGGCAAATGTGCTGTTCACCTCGCAGCCCGGCGTGAGCCGGCAGATCCGCGAGCTGGAGGAAGAACTCGGCGTCGAGATCTTCGAGCGCAACGGCAAGCGCCTGACCGGCCTGACCGAGCCGGGCAAGGGCATCCTGCAGATCATCGAGCGCCTGCTGCTGGAGGCGGAAAACCTGCGCCAGGCCAGCCAGGAATACGCGGGCGAAAAGAGCGGCACGCTGACCATCGCCACCACGCACACCCAGGCCCGCTATTCGCTGCCGCGCGTGGTGCAGTCCTTCCGCAGCGCCTTTCCGGATGTGCGCATCGCGTTGCAGCAAAGCTCGCCGGAACACATCGCCGAGTGGGTCATCTCGGGCAAGGCCGACATCGGGATTGCGACAGAAGGCCTTTCCCAGTTCGAGGATCTGGTGTCTTTCCCGTGCTACAGCTGGAACCACATGATCGTGGTGCCCAAAGAGCATCCGCTGGCGTCGCTCGCATCGGTGTCGCTGCACGACCTCGCCGCCTATCCGCTGATTACCTACGACGTCGGCTTCACCGGCCGCGGCCATATCGACGATGCGTTCAGGCAGGCCGGCATCGCCACCGACATCGTGCTCACCGCGATGGATTCGGACGTGATCCAGCAGTATGTGTCGCTCGGGCTGGGCGTGGGCATCGTGGCCTCGATGGCGGTCGAGCACAATTGCGCCGGCGGCCTAGCGGCGCTGGATGCGAAACACCTGTTCGCGCCGAACGTCACACGCCTCGCCGTGCGCCGCGGCGCGTACCTGCGCACCTACATGCTCGACTTCATCCTGCAGTTCGCGCCGCAACTGAAGCGCGCCGAGGTCGAGACCGCGCTCAGGCACGGCGCCTGATAAACGAGAACGCCCGCCCTACGCGAAGAAGGCGAGGGCCCACACCGCCACGATCAGTGCGGGCGGCATGAGATAGACGACGAACGCGAGCAGGCGCCGCGGCGAAAAACCGGGAGCAATCAGGCGCCAGCCAAGCCAGCCGGAAAAGCCGCTGCCCGCCGCCAGCAACGCAACCCGCACAGAAGGGACCCATTCCAGCGGCAGGCGCTCGGCTTTCAGATGGCTCAAGGTCAGCATCGACAGGCCGAGAAAGACGCCGGCGCCGGCCATCGGAATCAGTCCGAGCGCAAGGCGCCGCCACGACAGATCCGCGCGGCCTGCGATCCGGGCCGAAATCCGTATCGGCGCCAATACCGCCATGCCCAGCGCGAGGCCGCCGCCCAGGATGTAAGCCAGGATGCACAAGCCGTCGAGCCAGGTGAACACGTCGTTGGCCTGCGGGTAGTGCGTGAGCAGCCACCACGGCGCATTGTCCTGCAATAGCAAGAAGGAATCGCGCTCGACCAGCCACTCGGCGGCGGCCGTCTTCATCTGTACGAACCAGCGGCTGGACGACCATTGAAATGCGGCCGTGGCGACGCCGATCACGCCGAAGACGAGCGTCATCACTTCTTCGCGACTGACATCCTTGTCGCGCGTATTCAGGATTTCCCGCGCCGGGCTGCGCGCTGCCAGTTGCACCGCGCCGCGATAGCCGCTGCAGCGCCCGCAGGCGTGGCAGGCGGATGCGCTTTTCATGTGGCGGATATCGATCAGCGGCGCGCAGTTCACCATCGGCGTACGTTCGGTGCTGCGCTTCCACGCTTCTTCATCGACGCGGAAGTGCAGCGGAGCGATCCTGGCAAGCAGCGAGAAAACACCATTGGCCGGGCACAGATAGCGGCACCAGACCCGCTTGCCCTTGCCGTAGACGAAGCCGACCGCAACCGCCGCCAGCGTCGAGCCGCCCAGCACCAGCAATGCCGCCTGCGGATACTCATACACGCTGACCAGCTGGCCGTACACCGTGGTGCAGACGAAGGCGACGAAAGGCCAGCCGCCCCACCGTATCCAGCGTGGAATGGCGCGCCCCAAGCCGCGCCTGCTGGCGAATTCGGACAACGCGCCTTCCGGGCAGAACACGCCGCACCAGACGCGGCCGAGCAGCATGGTGCTGACCATGACGAACGGCCACCAGATTCCCCAAAAGACGAACTGCGCGAACAGGCGCAGGTTGTTGTACAGGTGCGCGTCCTCCGCCGGCAAGGGCATGAAGGCCGGAATGACGACCAGCGACAGGTAGAAGCAGACCATCGTCCACTGGATCGCCTGGATGGCGCGGCGATGGCGTCGCATGGCATGGCCGACTTTGGCCGGCAGTCCGGGCTCGGCCGTCGTGCCGGTGATAGCGCAGGCAATGGGAATGACGGTCTTATGCATGGCGCTGCAGCCGCCGTTGCGTGACGCAGACCGCTACCCAGTACCCGAGATAGACCATGAGCAGCATCAGCGACGGGCGCGCACGATATCCGGTGAAGGCGGAGAGCAGCGTACCTGGCGTGCTGCCGTCGTCGAGCAGGAACGAGGTATCCCATACGGGATCGACCAGCGCCGGCAGCATGCCCATGCCGATCACGCGTTCGGTGCCGTTGACCAGCAGCGCAACCGCAAATAACAGCAGCAGGAAGCCGCTGAGGCGGAAGAACTGGCGATAGTCGAGAAAAGCCAGCCCGCGGTTGAGCGCCCAGGCGGTGAGCGCCGCCAGCAGCACGCCGAGCGCGGCGCCGAGCGCCATGCCGCCCGCGTTGTTTTGCTCCATGCCTATGCCGTACAGGAAGATCACCGTTTCCGCTCCTTCGCGCGCCAGCGCAAGCGCGGCCACGCCGGCAATACCCAGCGACCCGGAGCGCTGCGCCGCATGCGCGAGATCGCGCTCCAGCCCCTGCTTCATCTGGCGGCCGTGCTTTTGCATCCACAACACCATCTGCGCGATCAGTGCCGCGGCGACGAACAGGATCGCGGTCTGGAACCATTCCAGCGCTTCGCCGGCCAGCTCGCCTTGCGCGGCCATCATGCCCCAGCCCAGAAGGCCCGCCAGGCCGATGCCGGCGGCAATGCCGAGCCATAGCGCGCGCAGCCCCGAACCGTCGCTGCCGTTACGTCTGAGCCATGCGTAGAGAATGCCGATGACCAGCATGGCTTCGACGCTTTCGCGCCAGACGATGAAGAGGGAATTGCCCATGCTTTCTCCTTATCTGGCGACGATGCGGCCCTGTGCGGTCTGCGGATGAAATTCGCCGAAGAATTTGTAGACGCCCGGCTTGAGCGGCTGGAACACCAGGAAGCTGGACGCCCCGGGCGCCAATACCTTCTCCTTGCGCAGCTCGACGCTTTCGAACTCCTCGGCGCCCGGCCCTTCGTTGCGGATCTGCAGCTTGAATTTCGTATTGGCCGGCACCTCGACCGTTTCCGGCACAAAGCGGCCGTCGCGGATCACGAGATGAAAGGCGGGCAGCTCCTCGGCAAAGGCAAAGGCAAAGGCGGCGAGCAGGACGATGAAGAGCAGCGGACGCAACATGAACGGCATGGGGGACCTCAATAGCTGAGTTGGGCGCGCAGCCCGAGTATCTTGATCGCGGCGGCAGTGTTGTCGCCGCCCGGACGGCCGATGTACTGCAGGCTGGGCGAGAGTTCGAACTGCTTGCTGATGCGGTAGCGGTAATACACCTCTGCCACCTGTTCGGCATTGCCGGCCCCGGCGAAGCTGCGGTAGTCGCCGCTGCTTCTCAGAACGCCGGCAGCCAGCCCCAGATTGTCGGCGCCGCGGCTCCAGTACGAGCCGTTGAATTCCGCGCCCAGCGTCAATGCCCGGTCGAAGCGTGCATGGCCCTGCAACTGCTGGCCGTAGCGGCCGAACAGGGTGATGCCGTCGCCGACGCGCTGGTCGGCCGAGATGCCCCAGCCGCTGTGGCGTTCAAGCTCGGTCACGCCAGCGTCGAAATGGCTCGCGCGCGGATTATTCCAGGCGTAGACGCGGTAGGTGCCGGCCAATCCGCCCAGCATGCGCTGCTCGGTTTCCGCCTGCAACAGCACGAGGGGCGCCGCCAGGCTGTGCTGGTAGTTCGCCCCTTGCGGCCCGGCGCCGAACACGCCGAGCGACAGGCGCCAGGTCTGCGGCTTGCCGGCGGTGTTGACGTAGGAAAGCCGGAAGCCCGGTGCGAAGCCGTTGGCATCCACGCCGATGTCGCCGCCGGCGTCCAGCAGCGGGTTATGCACGAAGGCGGTGTTGAGGAATTGGCGCGTTTCGTCGTTGGCGGCGGCGTTCTGGTCGAAGAAGACGAACGGGTCCATCTTGCCGAAATTGACTTCCAGCGTTTCCCGCGAGCGCGGCTTGTAGCCGCCGAAGGGCAGCGGAATGCTGGCCTGATACCAGGCCTGCGCCAGCACCGCGACCGAGTTGTCGGGATCCAGCCCCAGCACGCGGAAGGCGGTCGCGTTCGGCTTGGAATAGCTGGCCAGCCCGTTCAGGCCGGTGCCCTGGCCGATGCGGAATTGGGTGAACAGGCGCTGCTCGACGTCGCCGATGCGCGCCAGCGGCAGCGTGATGAACGCATCGCCGCGATAGTTGAGCTGGCTGTTGGCGCCGGTCACGCCGAACGGCTTTTGCATCACCGTGCTCAGGCTCAGCCCGGCGCTGATGCCTGACAGGGCTTCGACCTTGCGCGCTGCGGTCAGCATGCTGTGCGACTGCATCTCGATGGTCTTCAGGCGATTGGTCAGGTCAGGCTCGTTCTCGCTGATGGTGTCGCTCTCCAGCCCCTTGGCGATACGGTCCTGCTGCTGCTCCAGCGCCTGCACGCGTTGCTCGATTGCGGCCGCGGGCGCGGCCTGCTGTTGCTGCGCGCGGCTGTCGCGCAGCTCGCGCTCCAGCTCCGCGTTGCGCTGCTCCAGTTTCTCCACCCGCTGGTTGAGCTTTTCCAGCATCCGGATCAGGTCCGCCTGAGTTGGCTGTGCGGCCAGGGCGCCGCTCGCGCCGCACAGCAGCGCCGCCGCCAGCGATGTCGCAGGGAGTGCGGTCCGCATTCTCAATACCCGCCTTTCTTGCCGATGCCGACGTAGGTGAAGTCGTATTCGACATCGAACGGCTTGAACCACGGACGCACGCCGGTCAGGCGGTCGGTATGGCGGCCGAAATGCGCATGCTTGTTCTCGGACGGCGGCAGGATGGTGTATTTGACATGGTATTTGCCCGGCCCGAACAGCTTGATGTTGTCGCCGTAGTGCGGCCCGTCGTTGGCCACCATCGGCATGAATTCGCCGCTTACCTTCTGGTTGGTTCCAACCTTGCTCACCTCATACTGCACGATCAGGTAGGGAATCCAGGCGCCTTCCTCGAAACCGTTCGGATTGCCGGCCAGCCCCCTGATGTCGGCCTCGATGTGGATGTCCGATTCCTCGGCTTTCCTCATCATGCCGTCGGGCTCCATCACCACCGGCTGCAGGTAGACGGCGGAGATTTCCATGCCGAAGCGTTGCTGAGGAGAACCGATCGGATATTCGGCGGCGTAGGCATTCATGGCCGTTGCGGCGGCAAGCGCCATGACGATTCTTTTGAACGGGGTGGGGACCAATGCGGAAAACATGAGCGCTCCTTGTCGAGGCGGGAATTGCATAAAAAATATTTTCAATGAATCTTTTTAAATGATAACCATTCTCATTCGTGTTTTCCAGCCCGCAGGTTCGAATTTCTTGATTGCCGTCAATTTTTTCGGCCTCGGCGGGCACGGACGAGCGGGCGCCAAGCAACAAGGGGAGCGCGGCAGGAACGCTTGGGAAAGCCAGGCAAGGGCGCATGGAGCGCGCCGGCTTGCGAAAAGGGGGGGGCGGGGCGGAAACGGCGGCGGGGAGAAGGCCGCGGCGGGAACTATCCTGCGCGCGGCCGAAGGATGGGAACGGATTGCGGGCCGGCGCAGGGCCGGCAATCCAATCTACGGCATCAGCGGCCGCTTGTTCGCCTGCTTGGTCTTCACATCCTTGATCGCTTTTTCCATCGCATCGATCCGATAGTCGGTCGCAGGATGCAGTGCGGTATAACCGTTCAGTACGCTGGCCGGATACTGGTTTGCCAGTTTCTTCCAGAACGGTGCCACGCGGTCGATGTCGTACCCGGCACGGGCCAGCATGTAGATCGCCAGCTTGTCGGCCATCGCGTCGAGTTCCTTCGGCATCGGCTTGACGCCGCTGAGGCCGGCCATCGTGCTCATGTCCGGATGCATGCGCACCAGGTTGTCGATAATGCCGCCGACGGTCGCATTCATGCGCAGCCGGCTGGCATGCGCCAATGCGTTGTGCGCCATTTCCTTGGCCAGTACATAGGCCAGTTCCTCGTCGGCCGCAGCAAAGTTCATCATGCCGCGCGTGACCAGCACGCGATGACCGTCCGAGTAGGCGTTGACATTGTCGGCGTTGCCGAGCTCGATGCCGAATGCGCAGGCATAGGTGAGCGGCACGGTGAGCGTCAGGCTGGAACCGTTGCGCAGCACGGTCATCTTGACCTTGGTGCGGCCGGTCACCAGCGGCGCCAGGATGGTGGCGGCCTGGCGTTCGGCGTTCTCGCCCTCCGGCATGGCCTTGTCGTCCACCGCGATCAATTCGTCGCCGCGCCGCACGCCCGCGCCCTGCGCGCCGCCGCCGGGCAGCACGCCGACGACCTGCAGGCGGTCGCCCAGGCCGAGCAGCTTTTGCGCGGCATTCACGAAGTCGGCGGAATACGAATACCTGTTTTTGGCGGTAAACCCAAGCAAGTTGCGCGCATGGCTGCGGCACAGGTCGGTGCCATTGACCAGCAGCGGGGCGGCGACCCGGTACAGGCGATCCTGCAGCGCCACCAGCGTGCGCAGCGCATCCTGCTCGGCCGTGCTCACGCTCGGCGCGGGCGCCGCCGGCTTGCCCGGCACGGCCGGCGGCGCGGGCTGTTCGCCGGCTGGCGGCGGCACGGTGGCGCAGGCGGCCAGCAGCAGTGCCGTGGACAGCGCCGGCAGCCGCAGGTTGCGCATGCCGCGCTGCGGACGCGGCGAAACAAGTCGGTTCAGTCCTGTCATCCGGTTTTCCCTCCAGGTCAATGTTTTCCGGTGCTGCCGAACCCGCCGGCGCCGCGCTCGCTGCTGTCGAATTCCTCGACCACATTAAAGCCCACTTGCAGCACCGGCACAATGACCAGCTGGGCCAGCCGCTCCATCGGATTCAAGGTGAATTCGGCTTGTCCGCGGTTCCAGGTCGAGACCATCAGCTGCCCCTGGTAGTCCGAGTCGATCAGCCCGACCAGGTTCCCCAGCACGATGCCGTGCTTGTGGCCCATGCCGCTGCGCGGCAGGATCATCGCCGCATAGCCGGGGTCGCCGATATGGATCGCCAGTCCGGTCGGAATCAGGTGCGTCTCGCCCGGCTTGATCGTGAGCGGCGCATCGATGCAGGCGCGCAGGTCGAGCCCGGCGCTGCCGGGCGTCGCATAGCGTGGCAGCTGCTCTTTCATGCGCGGATCGAGGATTTTGACGTCAACGTTTTTCATGGATGTAAAGGATAAAGTCGGGCCAGCGCCGGACGGGCGCGGGATTACAAACGGATACAGGTTGAACCGGCGCCTGTCAGAGGCGCTGTGCGATTTCCGCGATCAGCTGGCGCGCCAGGTTCTGCTTGCTCGCCAGCGGCAGGCGCCGGTGGCCGCGCTCGTCGAACAGCACCAGCTCGTTGTCGTCCTTGCCGAAGGTCTGGTGCCCGATGTTGCCGACCAAAAGCGGAATGCCTTTCTTCCTGCGCTTTTCTTCGCCGTACTGCAGCAGGTTTTCCGACTCGGCGGCGAAGCCGACGCAGAACGGCTTGTGCGGCAGGGCGGCGACTTCGGCCAGGATGTCCGGGTTCTGCTCGAACTGCAGCTGCGGCATGTCGCCGGCGCCGTTCTTCTTCAGCTTTTGTTCGCTGGCGTTGACCACCTTCCAGTCGGCCACCGCGGCGACCGCGATGAACACGTCCTCGTCGGCGACATGCGAGACCACCACGTCATGCATCTGCTGCGCGGTCTGCACATTGATGCGATGGACGCCATAAGGCGTGGCCAGCGCGGTCGGCCCCGACACCAGCGTCACTTCGGCGCCGGCTTCGCGCGCGGCGCGGGCGATCGCGTAACCCATTTTGCCGGAGGACAGATTGGTGATGCCGCGCACCGGGTCGATCGGTTCGAAGGTCGGGCCGGCGGTGACCAGCACGCGCTTGCCGGCCAGGCCCTTGTGCTGGAAGGAGGCGATCACTTCCTCCAGCAACTGCTCCGGCTCCAGCATGCGGCCCATGCCGGTTTCGCCGCAGGCCTGGTCGCCGGCGTCGGGGCCGAGGATGGCGATGCCGTCGGCCTTGAGCTGGGCGACGTTGCGCTGGGTGGCCGGGTTCTGCCACATCTCCACGTTCATCGCCGGCGCGATCATCAGCGGCAAGGTCATCGGGCGCGCCACGCACAGCGTCGACAGCAGGTCGTCGCAGGCGCCATGCGCCAGCTTGAACATGAAATCGGCGGAGCAGGGCGCGATGACCATGGCGTCGGCGTCGCGCGTGAGGTCGATGTGCGGCATGTTGTTCGGAATGCGCGCATCCCACTGGTCGGTATAGACCGGCTTGCCGGACAGGGCCTGCATCGTGACCGGCGTGATGAACTGGGTGGCCGACTGCGTCATCACCACCTGCACCGACGCGCCTTCTTTTATCAGGCCGCGCGCAAGTTCGGCGACTTTGTAACAGGCGATGCCGCCCGTCATGCCGAGAACGATTTTCTTACCAGCGAGATCCATTGCGCCTCCCTTATTTTCCGACGCGCCGCAATTCGTCGAACACGAACAGCGCGGCGCCGCCGGTGATCGCCATGTCGGCGACATTGAACGCCGGCCAGTGCCAGTTGCCGACATAGAAATCGAGGAAATCGATCACATGGCCGTAGATCGTGCGGTCGATCACATTGCCGATGGCGCCGCCCAGGATCAGGGCCAGCGCCCAGCAGAACAGCTTTTGTCCGGCGTGGCGCTTGAGCAGGTAGATGATGAACACCACCGCGGCCAGCGCGATGCCGGTGAACAGGTAGCGCTGCCAGCCGGAGGCGGCGGCGAGGAAGCTGAACGCGGCGCCCTTGTTATGCGCCAGCACCAGATTGAAGAACGAGGTCACCGGGCGCGATTCGCCGAACACGAACAGCTTGCTGATCGTGACCTTGGTGATCTGGTCGATCAGGACGATGATGGCGGCGATGCCCAGCCAGGGTGCCAGGCCGGTGCTGCTGCCGGAAGAGGCCGGAGGCGATTTCTTTTTTGTAGCCATGTCGTGGTGGAGTCGAGGAGCCATGCCGGGCAGGCCGCCCGGCATGGACGTGGATTACGCGAATTTGCGCGATTCGCCGCTGCCGAACAGGTTGCTCACGCAACGTCCGCAGATGCCCGGGTGGTCGGCATGCGCGCCGACGTCGGCGCGATAGTGCCAGCAGCGTTCGCATTTCTGGTGCGCCGACGGCGTGACGACCACGCCTTCCTCGGCGGCGCTTGCGACCTGCGTGACTTTCGCCTGCGAGGTGATGAACACGAACTTCAGGTCGTCGCCCAGGCTGTCCAGCAGGGCGTACTTGTCGCCGCTGGCCTTGATCTCGACTTCCGCCTGCAGGGAAGAACCGATGCCGCCGGCCACGCGCACTTCCTCCAGCTGCTTGGTCACCTCGGCGCGCAGCTCGCGCAGGGCCGCGTATTTGGCCAGCAGGGCGGCGCCATCGGCCACTTCCGGCAGCGCATAGTAGGTCTGCGTGAAAATGGTTTCGCCGCTTTGCGCGTAGGTGTCCTTGCCGGCGAACACGGCCCATGCTTCCTCGGCGGTGAACGATAGCATCGGCGCCATCACGCGCAGCAAGGCATGCGTGATGTGCCACAGCGCGGTTTGCGCCGAGCGGCGCGCCGGGGACGTGGCGCCGCTGGTGTACAGGCGGTCTTTCAGGATGTCGAGGTAGAAGCCGCCCAGGTCTTCCGAGCAGTATCCCTGCAGCTTGGCGACCACCGGATGGAATTCATACGCTTCGAAATGCTGAAGAATTTCACTTTGCAATTGCGCCATGCGCGCAATGGCATAGCGGTCGATTTCCAGCAGCTCCGAGGTCGGCACCGCGTCTTTCGAAGGATCGAAATCCGAGGTGTTCGCCAGCAAAAAGCGCAGCGTGTTGCGGATGCGGCGGTAGGCCTCGACCACGCGCTTGAGGATTTCGTCCGAGATCGACAGCTCGCCCGAGTAGTCGGTCGACGCCACCCACAGGCGCAGGATTTCCGCGCCCAGCGTGTCCGACACTTTCTGCGGCGCGACCACGTTGCCCTTGGACTTCGACATCTTCTTGCCTTCGCCGTCCACCACGAAACCGTGCGTGAGCAGCGCCTTGTAGGGCGGACGGCCGTCGGTCATCGACGCGGTCAGCAGCGACGAATGGAACCAGCCGCGATGCTGGTCCGAGCCTTCCAGGTAGAGGTCGGCCGGGAATTGCAATTCGTCCGCGTGCGAGCCGCGCAGCACAGTGGCATGGGTGGAGCCGGAGTCGAACCAGACGTCGAGCGTGTCCTTGTTCTTCACGTACATGTCGGCTTCGTCGCCGAGCAGGTCTTTCGGATCGAGCGCCTGCCAGGCTTCGATGCCGTTCTTCTCGACCAGCTTGGCGACAGCCTCCAGCAGCTCGGGCGTGCGCGGATGCAGCTCGCCGGTTTCCTTGTGCACGAAGAAGGCCATCGGCACGCCCCACTGGCGCTGGCGCGACAGCGTCCAGTCCGGACGGTTGGCGATCATGCCGTGCAGGCGCGCCTTGCCCCAACTCGGATAGAAAGCGGTCGCTTCCACGCCGGCCAGCGCGGTTTCGCGCAACGTTGGGCCACCATCCTTGGGCGCGACATCCATGCCGGCGAACCATTGCGAGGTGGCGCGATAGATCACCGGCGTCTTGTGGCGCCAGCAGTGCATGTAGCTGTGATCGAACATCACCAGCTTGAACAGCGAGCCGACTTCTTCGAGCTTCGCGCAGATCGGTTTCGACGCCTCCCAGATCGTCATGCCGCCGAAGAAAGGCAGCCAGGACGCGTATTTGCCGTCGCCCATTACCGGATTCAGGATTTCTTCGTCCTTCATGCCGTGCGTCTTGCACGAGATGAAGTCGTCCACGCCGTAGGCCGGCGCCGAGTGCACGATGCCGGTGCCGGTATCGAGCGTCACGTAGTCGCTCACATAGATCGGCGAGAGGCGGTCGTAGCCCTTGTCGGCATCCGCGAACGGGTGCTTGAACTTCAGCATCGACAGCGCTTCGCCGCTCGCGGTCGCGATGATCTTGCCTTCCAGGCCGTAGCGCTGCAGGCAGGACGCGACCAGTTCCACGGCGAGCAGCAGCAGGATGGTTTTGCCGTTGCGCTCGGTCTGCACCAGCGCGTAGCGGTGGTCCGGGTGCACGTTCAACGCCTGGTTGGCCGGAATGGTCCACGGCGTGGTGGTCCAGATCACCGCATAACCCTGATCGGTCGGCAGCTTGTCCAGGCCGAATGCGTGCGCGATCTTTTCGGGTTCGGCAAACGGGAAGCCGACGTCGATCGCCGGATCGCGCTTGTCCTGGTATTCGACTTCCGCTTCGGCCAGCGCGGAGCCGCAATCGAAGCACCAGTTCACCGGCTTCAGGCCGCGATACACGTAGCCTTTTTCCAGGATCTTGCCCAGCACGCGGATCTCGTCGGCTTCATTGCTGAAGTCCATGGTCTTGTACGGGCGGTCCCATTCGCCCAGCACGCCCAGACGGATGAAATCCTTCTTCTGGCGCTCGATCTGCTCGCTCGCATAGGCGCGCGACTTGGCCTGCACTTCGGCGGTCGACAGGTGCTTGCCGTACTGTTTTTCGATCTGGATTTCGATCGGCATGCCGTGGCAGTCCCAGCCCGGCACGTATTGCGCGTCGAAACCGGCCATGTTGCGCGCCTTGACGATCATGTCCTTCAGGATCTTGTTGACCGCGTGGCCGATGTGGATGTCGCCGTTCGCATACGGCGGGCCGTCATGCAGGATGAATTTCGGGCGGCCGGCGGAAGCCTTGCGGATGCGCTGGTAGATCTTTTTCTCCTGCCATTCCTTCACCCATTTCGGTTCGCGCTTGGCGAGGTCGCCGCGCATCGGGAAGGCGGTTTCGGTCAGATTGACCGGGTACTTGTTTTTTTGTTCGGACATGTTCGTTTCAGCTTTAAAAATTCGGTGGATCAAACGGAAGGAGGCGTCTGATCGTCAAATTCGGTCGGTCGCGGAAATCGCGTTCGCCTCCCGCTCGCGGAAGTAGGCGCGCGCCTGATCGGCGTCGCGCTCGATTGCCGCCGTCAGCGTCGGCAGATCGACATACTTTTCCTCATCGCGCAGCTTCTTCAGGAATTCGACGCGCACCAGCTTGCCGTAGCACTGCTGTCCATAATCGAACAGGTAAGTCTCCAGCAGCACGCGGCCGCTGTCTTCCACCGTCGGCCGCACGCCGAGGCTGGCCACGCCGGGAATCGGATGATCGGCCAGGCCGTGCACCTGCACCACGAAGATGCCGGACAGCGCCGGGCGCTTGTGCGCGACCTTCAGGTTCAGGGTCGGAAAACCGATGGTGCGGCCCAGCTTCTTGCCGTGGATGACGTGGCCGGAGATCGCGTACGGGTGCCCCAGCAGCTGCTCGGCCAGCGCGAAGTCGCTGTTGGCCAGCGCCGCGCGCACCGCGGACGACGAAATGCGCATGCTGTTGTTGGTCACCGCCGGCAGCGCCTCGACCTCGAAGCCGTATCGTTTGCCGGCTTCGATCAGCGTCGCCAGATTGCCCGCCCGTTTGGCGCCGTAGCAGAAGTCTTCGCCGACCATCAGCCATTTCACGTGCAAGCCCTGCACCAGGACCTTCTCGACGAAATCCTGCGGCGACATGGAAGCGAAATGCGCATTGAAGTGTTCGACGATCACGCGGTCGATGCCGGCGTTGTCGAGCGCCTGCAGCTTGTCGCGCAGGTTGGCGATGCGGGTCGGCGCCTTGGACAGGTCGCCGGCGGCGCGGGCGAAGAATTCGCGCGGATGCGGTTCGAAGGTCATCACGGCGGCTTCCACGCCGAGCCGGCTCGCGGCCTCGCGTACGCGCGCCAGCAGCACCTGATGCCCGCGATGTACGCCGTCGAAGTTGCCAATCGTCAATGCGCATGGTGCGCGCGACGCGGCGTTGGGAAGTCCGCGAAATACCTTCATTGCAGGTTGAGTGAGAACGATTGCAAAACCTTGGATTATAAATGCTTTCCACTGGTTTTCTCGGCCGCAAGGGCCAGTTTTACCAGTGCAGCGGATCCTGGCGGTAATACTGGCTCAGCAAGCGGTAGATTTCCGGGTAATCCTCCGCCAGCGGCTGCGGCAGGACGAAAAACGCTTCCGAGGCGACGGCGAAGAATTCGGCCGGGTTGCGTGCCGCATAGGGATCGAACGGCAATTCAGAGAACAATTCGTCGTACAAATCCGCATCATCCGAGTCGTCCGCATCGAAATCTTCCGGCAACTGCGCATCCAGTGCGGCAACCCGCGCCGTAAAGTCGCGAAAGGCGTCGGAAAAGCGGCGCTGCCAGAGCCGGGCATCGATTTCCTGATGATATTCAGCAAGAAATGGCGGACAACCGTTCGGCCGGCCGTCGCGCATGTCTATTTTGTGGGCGAATTCGTGGATGACAACGTTGTAGCCGGGAGCGTCGATGTCCTCGATGTCTTCCAGCGACAGGATGACCGCGCCGCCGGCATCCACCGCTTCGCCGGAAACCGGTTCATGCCATTCATGCACCACGCCGGCCTCGTCCATCTCGCTTTGCGGAATGATGAAGGAACCGGGGTAGATAATGATCCCGGCCATGTCGTTGTACAAATCCAGTGTCAGGTTTAGTACCGGCAGGCAGGCCTGGGCGGCGATCAGGACCGCGATTTCGTCGGTCAGTTCGAAACCGGCGGCTCCCGTAAAAGTTTTTCGATCAAGAAATGTTTCGCACAGCGCTTTCAGGCGTTCGAGGTCTGGCGCCGGCGCCTGCGCAATGAACGGCAGCCGGCCCAGGCAGCTCTGCCAGAGATCATCGGGAATCCGGGGTTTTTCGCGATTGAAGAATTGTCGTAGCCATTGCATGCGCTCCATTGTCGCGGAACTGCCTGTTTGCGACAACTTCAGTATCCGCGCAGGAAGCGCTCCAGCAGTTCGCTCATCGTTCCCAGCCCGCCGCGCGGAATATATCCGGCCGGCGTCAGCGCATCCACCATTTCCGGCAGCAATTCGCTCAGCTGCCGCGCCGTTTCGTCTTCCGACAGACCGGCTTCCTCCGCTATCTGCTGCAGATGGCCGTCGCCGAGCGCTTCCTGGATTTGAATCGGGGTGATCGGGACGTTTTCCTCGGTGCCGATCCAGGAACTCAGGACGTTGCCGAGTCCGGCTTCCTGGAAATGTTCCATCAGTCCATGCAATCCGCCGTTCTGTCCATTCTCGGCGAGCAGGGCCAGGGTGGCCTGGATCAGGCGCGTTCTGGCATCCTGTGCGAACGGCTGTTTGTCGCCGACGATGCTGGCGGCGGTCCTGTCAAGATGTGTCATGACTTTCCTCCTGTCTTCTTTTTCGACATGGTTGGGCATGTTGCCGTCATAGAGGAAAGAAACGATCAACGGCGGCAACTCCGGCCGCTGTTTGATCTTGATGACAGGGATTAAATCCCGCCCCAGACGGCATTTAGCGCCGCCAGGGCCGCCAGGCCGGCGGTTTCGGTGCGCAACACGCGCGGGCCCATCGAGAGCGCCAGCGCGCCATGCGCCAGCGCGACGTTTTCTTCCTGTTCGGTAAAGCCGCCTTCCGGGCCGATCAGCAGCGAAACCGCCTGCGGCGGATGATGGCGTGCCCACTCGGACAGGGATTGTCCGGCGCGCGGCGACAGCAGGATGCGCCGGTGCAGATTCTGCTGGCCGACCCAGCCATGGAAATCGGCGGGTTCGGCCAGGTGGGCGAGCCGGTTGCGGCCGCTTTGCGCGGCTGCGGCGGCGATGATGCCGTTCCAGTGCTCCATTTTTTTCGCCGCCCGCTCGGCAGACAGGCGCACGACGCAGCGTTGCGCGGCGAGCGGCTGGATCGCCGCGGCGCCCAGTTCGACCGCCTTCTCGATGATCCAGTCCATCTTCGCCCCTTCGGGCAGCGCCTGCGCCAGCGTCACGGCGTAGGGCAGTTCGGCCTCGCGCGGGGAAAATGCCTTGATCTCGGCCTGGGCGCGCTTTTTCTCGATGATGGTCAGCGTCGCGGTGAATTCGCCGCCCTCGCCGTTGAACAGGGTGATGGCGTCGCCCGCGGCCAGGCGCAGTACATGGATGTGATGCGACACCGTATCCGGCAGCGTGACGCTCGCGCCGATGGCCAGGGGAGAGGGGAAGTAAAAGCGCGGCATGGCGGCGTTACCCGTTTCCGCCGGCGAAGACGGAAACGGCAAATGTTTGAAAAAAGGCAACGAATTTTGCCGCGCTCACCGCGGTCTGACACCGAGGGAATGGCAGGCAACAGGCGGGCATCGGGGACCTCTTAGCTAACGTCAATGCCGGGATTTTAATGGCGCAACCATGTGTCTGGTAAAATATCGCGCTTTGCTGTATCCGCTTCAACACCCGCCTTAACCTGATTTGACATGACTTCCTCTCTCCCGACCGACAAGATGGCCAACGCGATTCGCGCCTTGGCGATGGACGCAGTTCAAAAGGCAAATTCCGGCCATCCCGGCATGCCGATGGGCATGGCAGAAATTGCCGTCGCGCTGTGGGCCAGGCACTATCGCCATAACCCGGCCAATCCGCACTGGGTGAATCGCGACCGCTTTATCCTGTCTAACGGTCATGGTTCGATGCTGCAATATGCATTGCTGCACCTGACCGGTTACGACCTGTCGATGGACGAGATCAAGAATTTCCGCCAATTGCACTCCAAGACCGCCGGTCACCCGGAAGTGCATGTGACGCCGGGCGTGGAAACCACCACCGGCCCGCTCGGCCAGGGCCTGTCCAACGCAGTCGGCATGGCGTTGGCGGAACGCCTGCTGGCGGCCGAATTCAACAAGCCCGGCTTTAACATCGTCGACCACTACACCTACGCCTTCGTCGGCGACGGCTGCCTGATGGAAGGCATTTCGCATGAAGTCTGCTCGCTGGCCGGCGCGCTGCGCCTGTCCAAGCTGATCGTGCTGTACGACGATAACGGCATCTCGATCGACGGCAAGGTCGAAGGCTGGTTCCTCGACGACACGCCGAAGCGCTTCGAGGCATACAACTGGAACGTGATCCGCAATGTCGACGGACACAACGTGGCGGCGGTCGAAGCCGCGATTGCGGAAGCGAAGAAATCCGACAAGCCGACCCTGATCTGCTGCAAGACCATGATCGGCAAGGGTTCGCCGAACATGCAGGGCACCGACAAGGTGCACGGCGCGGCGCTGGGCGAAAAGGAAGTGGCCGCCACCCGCGAGGCGATCGGCTGGCCTTACGCGCCGTTCGAGATTCCCGCCGATGTCTACGCCGCATGGGATGCGAAGAAGCAGGGCGCCGCGCTGGAAGAAGCGTGGAATGCGCTGTTCAAGGCGTATGACGAGCGCTATCCGCAGGAAGCGGGCGAGTTCCTGCGCCGCATGAAGGGCGAACTGCCGGGCAATTTCACCGCGGCCGTGGATACCTACGTCGCCGCCTGCGTCGAGAAGAAGGAAACCATCGCCACCCGCAAGGCCAGCCAGAACGCGATCCAGGCGCTGGCGCCGGTGCTGCCGGAGTTCCTCGGCGGCTCGGCCGACCTGACCGGCTCCAACCTGACCAACTGGAAGGAATGCGTCGCCGTGCGCGCCGAGCAGGCGGGCAACCACATTAACTACGGCGTGCGCGAGTTCGGCATGAGCGCGATCATGAACGGCATTGCCCTGCACGGCGGCTATATCCCGTTCGGCGCGACCTTCCTGACTTTCTCCGATTACAGCCGCAACGCGCTGCGCATGGCGGCCCTGATGAAGATCCGTTCGATCTTCGTGTTCACCCACGATTCGATCGGCCTGGGCGAAGACGGCCCGACCCACCAGTCGGTCGAGCACGTGTCCAGCCTGCGCCTGATCCCGAACCTGGAAAACTGGCGTCCGTGCGACACGGTCGAATCCGCGATCGCATGGAAGCATGCGGTGGCGCGCCGTCACGGTCCGACCTCGCTGATCTTCTCGCGCCAGAATCTGCCGTTCATGGAGCGCACTGCGGAACAGATCCAGCAGATCAATCGCGGCGGCTACGTGCTGCGCGACGCGGAAAACGCCCGGGCGGTGCTGATCGCCACCGGCTCCGAGGTCGAGCTCGCGGTCAAGTCGGCCGACGAACTGGCCAGGCAGGGCATTCCGGTACGCGTGGTCTCCATGCCGTGTACCGACCTGTTCGACCGCCAGGATGCGGCCTACAAGGCAAGCGTGTTGCCCAAGGGCCTGCCGCGCGTGGCGATCGAAGCGGGCGTCACAGATTTCTGGTACAAGTACGTCGGCCTGGAGGGCGGCGTGGTTGGTATCGACACCTTCGGCGAATCGGCGCCGGCCGGCGTGCTGTTCAAGCACTTCGGCTTTACCACGGAAAACGTGGTCGCAAAGGTGAAAGCGGTGATCGGTTAAAAATTCGGCTTAACTACTTCAGGAGAAAACCATGACTATTCGCGTCGCAATCAACGGCTACGGCCGTATCGGCCGCAACATCCTCCGCGCTTTCTATGAAGGCGGCAAGAAGCAAGACATCCAGATCGTTGCGATCAACGACCTCGGCAATGCGCAGTCCAACGCACACCTGACCCGCTATGACACCGCGCACGGCAAGTTCCCGGGTACCGTCGAAGTCGACGGCGAGTTCATGGTTGTGAACGGCGACAAGATCAAGGTTTTCGCGCAGCGCAACCCGGCCGAGATCCCGTGGGGCGAGCTGAACGTTGACGTGGTGCTGGAGTGCACTGGCTTCTTCACCACCAAGGAAAAGGCGTCCGCCCACCTGAAAGGCGGCGCGAAGAAGGTCATCATCTCCGCACCGGGCGGCAAGGACGTTGACGCGACCGTCGTGTACGGCGTCAACCAGGACGTGCTGAAGGCATCGGACACCGTGATCTCCAACGCCTCCTGCACCACCAACTGCCTGGCGCCGCTGGTCAAGCCGCTGCACGAGAAGATCGGCGTGCTCAACGGCCTGATGACTACCGTGCACGCCTACACCAACGACCAGGTGCTGACCGACGTGATGCACGAAGATCTGCGCCGCGCCCGTTCCGCCACCCAGTCGATGATCCCGACCAAGACCGGCGCCGCCGCCGCGGTCGGCCTGGTGCTGCCAGAGCTGAACGGCAAGCTGGACGGTTACGCGATCCGCGTGCCGACCATCAACGTGTCCATCGTCGACCTGTCCTTCATCGCCGCCCGCGACACCACGGTCGACGAAGTCAACCAGATCATGAAGGACGCCGCCAACGGCGCGCTGAAGGGCATCCTGACCTACAACACCGAACCGCTGGTATCGGTCGACTACAACCACAACCCGGCATCGTCCAACTTCGACGCCACCCTGACCAAGGTCTCCGGCCGTCTGGTGAAGGTGTCGTCCTGGTACGACAACGAGTGGGGCTTCTCCAACCGCATGCTGGATACCACCGTGGCATTGATGTCCGCCAAGTAATCGGCTCTCCAAGCCAGGTCAAAACGCCCCGCTTGCCGGGGCGTTTTGCTATATTCACATCTTTCAATGTCGGAGATGAGGGCGTCGCGATGCAGAAACTGAAGAAGCTGATTGCCGAGAACAAGGGATTTCTGTTTTTTCTGTTCAGCATGATCATCGTGCGCAGCGCCGTTGCGGACTGGTATGGCGTGCCGTCGGGATCGATGTATCCGACCTTGATGATCGGCGACCGCATCGTGACTGACCGGCTGGCCTATGATGTGAAGCTGCCGTTCACCGATGTGATTCTCAAGCATCTGGCCGATCCGCAGCGGGGCGACATCGTCACGTTCACCTCGCCGGAAGACGGCAACCGGCTGGTCAAGCGCCTGGTCGCGCTTCCTGGCGATGTGGTCGAAATGCGCGGCGAGCAACTGATCATCAATGGCATGCCGGCATCCTATGGTCAGCCTGGCGGCGATGTCATGACACATCTTTCGCCGGACTATGCCGGGCCGCAGCTGGTGCTGACCGAGCAGATACTCGGCAGCAGGCGGCCGATCATCGTAATGCCGGAACGCAAAGCACTGCGCAGCTTCGGCCCGGTGACGGTTCCGCCGGGACAATACCTGATGCTCGGGGATAACCGCGACAACAGCAAGGATTCGCGCTATATCGGCTTCGTCAAGCGCGAGCTGATCACCGGGCAGGTCAAGCTTGTCGCCATTTCCTTCGACGCCGGCAACTACTATCTGCCGCGCTTGGACCGTGTCGGCGTGGCGCTGCACTAACTAAGTACCCGCGCGTTACGTCCACTGCGGCCAGGCCACGAGCAGCGCCTCCGCTTCCGCCGCGGCCAAGGGTTTGGAAAAGTAGTAGCCCTGGCCGTATTCGACATGCAAGGTCTTGAGCCGCTGCATCTGGGTGGCGGTTTCCACTCCCTCGGCAATGGCATCCATGCCCAGCGTATGCGCCAGCGTGACGATGGTCTGGATGATCTGCACGTCCTTTTCGCTGGTATCCATGCGCCGCACGAAGGATGCATCGATTTTCAGCGTGCTGACAGGGAAATGGTGCAGGTAGGACAGCGACGAGTAACCGGTGCCGAAGTCATCCATCGAGAGCTTGATTCCCTTGCGTTGCAGTTTGGCCAAGACCGCGGCTGCTTCTTCCGCATGTTCCATGATGACGGTCTCGGTGACTTCCAGCTTGAGGCTGGCGGTATCGAGTCCGGTTTCGGTCAGGACTTCTTCGATCTGCTGCATCAGGTTCGGATGGACGAACTGCCGGTCGGCGAGATTGACGCTCATCTGCAGCGGCGGCAGGTCGGGAAACTTGCGCTGCCATGCGCGCATCTGGCGGCACGCTTCCATCAGGACGTAGCGGCCGATGTGCACGATCAGGCCGGTCTCTTCCGTCAGCGGAATGAATTCATTGGGCGGGATCAGGGTGCCGTCGGCGCGCCGCATGCGCACCAGCGCTTCGAAGCCGCTGATCCGGCCGGTGTTCAGCGTCACGATGGGCTGGTAAAACACCTCGAATTCCCGTCCCCGGACGACCGCCTGGCGCAGCCGGGTTTCCATATTGAGCAGCGCAACCACCCGTTCGCGCAGGTCGTCGCCGAACACTTCGCTGCAGGCGCCGCCCAGCAGTACCGCCTGATGGTTGGCGGTTTCCGCATCGCGCAGGATATCGTCCGGCACCGTGTAGGCTGCGTTGCTCAGCGCGATGCCGATACTTGCCGTGGTATAGACTTCGTTTTCGTCCAGCACATAGGCGGCGCTTAACGCGCCTTGCAGTTGTTCGGCAAAGCGGGTCGCTTCGCCCGCATCTTTGACTCCATTGAGCAGCAGCGCGAATTCATTGCCGCCGAGATGGGCCGCCGTTTCGCCCAGCCGCAGGCTCGCATGGAGCCGTTGCGCCACATGGACCAGCAACTGGTCGCCGGCGCTGCGTCCCAGGCTGTCGGTGATGATGCGGAAGCGGTCCAGCGTCAGGAACAGGACCGCGAAGCTGTAATCGCTCTTGAGCTTCGCCTGTTCCAGCGCATCGTTCAGGCGGTCCAGCAGCAGCATGCGGTTCGGCAAACCGGTCAGGCTGTCGTGCAAGGGTTCTTCCTCGATCACCGAGGCGATCATGGCCCGGGCGGAAGCGGCGCCGATCACGCCGGCCAGCTGCGCCTCCGAGGCGCTGACCAGTTCCGCATCGGCTTCGCGCGGCCAGTCCAGTCCGCGCTGCCGCGCATACCCGGTAAACGTGGCGACCGCGCGCTCCGGTCCCAGGAAGCGCGACAGCAAGGCATGCAATTCCGGCAGCGAGCCGCGGGTGCGCCGGTTGTGATTCAAATCGCTTCTGCCGTGCTGGAAAACGTCGACGAACAGCGCTGCCTGCGTCTGTTCCAGGGCGCTCTGGCCGGTCGTCACCGACACGCCGATATAGGCGCCGAGATTGGCCAGCATGCTCCATAGCATTGTATGCGTGATTTCATCCAGCCCCTCCAGGCCGAAGAGTTGTTGCGGCCGCAGCAGCGCGATGCCGAACGGCCCCTGGTCGAGGAAACTCATCGGCAGCAGCCAGCCGGAGCGCGCGAGCGCCGGCAGCAGCAGGGTATAGATCCAGACGGCGAAGCCGGCGCCCAGCCCGGCCAAGGCGCCGGCACGCGTTGCGCCTTTCCAGTAGATGCCGCCCAGCACGGCGGGCGCGAACTGGGCCACGGCCGCGAATGAAATCAGGCCGGTCGCCACCAGCGCATAGGCTTCGCCGGCCAGGCGGAAATACGCGTAGCCCAGCAACAGGATAAGCACGATGGTCATGCGGCGGATGCAGAGCAGCAGGCCGGACAAGTCTTTCCGTTCCGCCAGCCGCAGCCGTTTGAACCGCAGCAGCACCGGCATGACGAGATCGTTGCAGACCATGGTCGACAGCGCAATGCATTCGACGATGACCATGCCGGTGGCGGCCGAAAATCCGCCGATGAACACCAGCAGCGCCAGCGCCGGCCGCTGCGCGCTCATCGGCAGCGTCAGGATGAAGGTGTCCGGATCGGTCGTCTGTCCGGAAAAATGCAGCAGGCCGCCGAAGGCGATCGGCAGCACGAAGATGTTGAACAGCAGCAGATACAGTGGAAACAGCCAGATCGCCTTGTTCAGATGCGACTCGTCGACGTTTTCCACGACGGCGATCTGGAACTGGCGCGGCAGGAACATGACCGCCAGCATGGAAATGAAGGCCACCGAGAACAGCGATGCCCAGTTGTGATACACGTCGAGGGTCGGTCCGCCGATGGTGAAGGCGTCCACCACCTGCGGCAGCGCCGCGGCCTTGGCGAACAGGTCGCCGAAGCCGTCGTACATGCCGTAGGTGACGAAGACGCCGACGCACAGGAAGGCGATAAGCTTGACCAGCGACTCGAATGCGACTGCCGCCACCATCCCCTCGTGCCGTTCCGAGGCGTCGAGGTGGCGGGTGCCGAACACGATGGTGAATGCGCCGAGGATGAGCGCCGCATAGAACGCGGTATCGGCGAACATCGGCCCCGCTTCGGGCGGCGGCGGCAGGATGCTCGGGTAGCCGAGCAGGACATTGAAGCTGACCGAGATCGCCTTGAGCTGCAGCGCGATATAGGGCGTCACGCCCAGCGCCGCGATGGTGGTGACCAGGCCGGCGAGCGCCGCGCTCTTGCCGTAGCGCGAGGAGACGAAATCGGCCAGCGAGGTGATGTGGTTGTCCTTGGCGATGCGGATGATCTTGCGCAGCACGAACCACCACAGCGTCACCATCACGGTCGGGCCGAGATACACCGGCAGAAAACCGATGCCGCTGCCGGCGGCGCGGCCCACGCTGCCGTAAAACGTCCAGGCGGACGTATAGACCGCCAGCGACAGCGCATAGACATACGGGTTGGCGATGATGCTTCGCCCGCGGGCCGCCGCGCGATCGCCGCCATAGGCGATGGCGAACAGCACGCCCAGGTAGGCGAAGGCGACCAGCACGATGAGCCAGCCGGGCAACATCTATTCCTGCTCCAGATGGCGTGCCGGTTTGCGCATGATTACTTCTTCTCGACCACGAACGCCAGCAGCGCGATCAGCAATGCCCAGGCGCCGAACACGTACAGGTACAGGACAGGAATGCCCGCCACCGTGTCGGCACGATTGAACAGAGTCAGCAGCGGGTAGTTGAACAACAAATTTCCGAGTAAAAAGAGCGCCGCCAGGCGTTGGCCTTTGACATTTTGCTTGTTCATCTCATATTCCATTTAAACCCCGCACTGTGTGTGTCTGTGTGTCGAAACACGTTACGGGGCTGCGACTGTGTTGTCAAGATAGCATCGCGCGCCGGAATGGCAATCGCTGTCGCGCGCGGCTTGTCCGGCTACTGCATTCCCGCAAACACGGCGGACCACAACCGTTTCACCTGCGCTGCCTCGCGCTCGACGCGTTCGACATCGACCCGCGCGCGGTCATGGCCCTGCAGCCTGATCTGGTGCTGCAGCTTGCGGAAGGTGCGATAGGCGGCGGCGACGTCGTTGGCGAGCGGCGCGTCGATCAGGCCCAGCTCTGCGCATAGCCTGAGCAGGGCGATATTGCCGATGTCGGCGGTCAGCTGCGGGTACTGCGCGGCATGGCGCAACACCAGGAACTGCACGATGAATTCGATATCGATCATGCCGCCGGCATCGTGCTTGAGGTCGAACTGCTGCGAGCGGTTCGGATGGGCGTCGCGCATCTTCTGGCGCATCGCCAGCACTTCGCCCTTGAGCTTTTCCGGATCGCGCGGCTGGCGCAGCACCGCTTCGCGGATCGCCTCGAAGCGCGCGCCGATCGCCGCGTCGCCGGCGCAGAAGCGCGCGCGCGTGAGCGCCTGGTGCTCCCAGACCCAGGCCGATTCGGCCTGGTATTTCTCGAACGCGGCCACGCTCGACACCAGCAGGCCGCTGGCGCCGTTCGGCCGCAGCGCGGTGTCGATGTCGAACAGGATGCCGGCCGGCGTATGGGTCGTCATCCAGGTGATGAAGCGCTGCGCCAGCTTGGCGTAGTTGGCCGGCGCATCCGGATGGGCGTCGTCGAACAGGAAGATCACGTCCAGGTCCGATGCATAGCCGAGCTCCTTGCCGCCCAGCTTGCCGTAGGCGATCACCGCGAATTTCGGCACCTCGACGTGACGGCTGTGGACGGTCTGCCAGGCGGCGTTGACGGTGGCGCCGACCAGGATGTCGGCCAGCGCCGACAGGTGGTCGGCCAGCCGCTCGACCGTCAGGTCGCCCTCCAGGTCCTGCGCCAGCAGGCGGAACAGCTGCGCGTGGTGCAGGTCGCGCAGCACGTTCATCTGGTTTTCCGTGTCTCCAGCGTGCGCCGCCAGCTGGCGCTGCACCTCGGCGGCGAACGCCGGCCAGTCGGGCGCCGCCTTGAGCGTGCGGTCTTCCAGCAGTTCGTCCAGCAGGATCGGGTGGCGCGTCAGGTATTTCGCCGCCCAGTCGCTCGCGCCCATCATCCGGATCACGCGCTCCAGCGTATGCGGATATTCGGTCAGCAGCGCCAGATAGGCGGCGCGCCGCGCGATCGCTTCGAAAAAATCCAGCAGGCGGCCGAGCGTGGCGGCATGGTCGGCGGCGGTCTTCACGATCAGCGGCAGCGCGGCATTGATCAGCGCGGTCAGCTTGTTGCGGCTGGCTTCCGGCAGCGACTGCAGTTTTGGCGACTGCCAGGTCAGCAGCAGGCGTTGCGCGGCCGATGCCGCGTCGCCGAAGCCGAGCGCGGACAGGCGCGCGGCGACCGCGTCGGCGTTTTCCGCGTCGGCCAGCAGCGGCGGCGCGGCCGCCTCGGCGGCATGGCCCTGGGGCTGGCCGTTTTTCTTGTCGCTGAAGATCGCGTCGAACTGCGCGGCGACGGTTTTGCGGTGCCGGTCGAGTTCGGCCAGCAGCGACTCCACGTCCTGGAAGCCCATCGTCTGCGCGACCGTCAGGCGGTCGTCGGGATTGGCCGGGAAGGTGTGGGTCTGCGCGTCGTCCAGGTATTGCAGGCGGTGTTCGAGGTTGCGCAGGAAGGTGTAGGCATCCAGCAGCTGCTCCACCTCGGCGCCGCTCAGCAGGTTCTTTTCCGCCAGCGTGCGCAGCGTGGCGCGCGTGGAGCGGTCGCGCAGCGTGGCGTCGCGGCCGCCGCGGATCAGCTGGAACACCTGCGCCAGGAATTCGATCTCGCGGATGCCGCCGCGGCCGAGCTTGACGTTGTTGCTGCGTTCCGGATGGCGCGCTTCCTGGCGCGCCACCTCGGCGCGGATCTGCGCATGCATGTTGCGCAAGGCCTCGATCGCGCCGAAGTCCAGGTAGCGCCGGTAGACGAACGGCCGCACGATCTGCTCCAGCGCCGCGATGTCCGCGGCCTGGCCGGTGATGGCGCGCGCCTTGACCCAGGCATAACGCTCCCATTCCCGTCCCTGCACGATCAGGTATTCCTCCACCATCGCCAGGCTGGCCGCCAGCGGGCCGGAGGCGCCGTTCGGCCGCAACGCCATGTCGACCCGGAAGGTGAAGCCGTCCTCGGCGATCTCGGACAGCGCGCCGATCAGCTTGCGCCCCAGCCGCACGAAGAATTCATGGTTCGACAACTGCCGCTGTTCAGGAGAGGTGGTCTGCGTCTCGCCGTCTTCCGGATAGACGAAGATCAGGTCGATGTCGGAAGAGACGTTCAGCTCGCCGCCGCCCAGCTTGCCCATGCCGAGCACGATCATTTCCTGCGGCCGGCCCGACTCGGCGCCGATCGGCGTGCCGTGCGCCTGCGTCATTTCCGCCATCAGCTCCGCCAGGTGCGAGCGGATCGCGAAATCGGCGAACTCGCTCATGGCCGTCAACACTTCGGCCAGATCGGCGCGGCCGGACAGATCGCGTTCGATCAGCGTCGACAGCAGCAGGTTGCGCACCCGCCGCATGGCGCGCGGCAGCGGCATGCCGGCCGCCGTTTCATTTTGTAAAAGACGAGCAAAAATCGCCGGGGTAATAGATAATTCTGCAAGAGACGTTACCATTCCTGCACGTGCGGGATCGGCGTTCAGCCATCGTGAGTAGAACCGGGAGGCAACGTTACTGGTCAAATAGGATCGGGTCACAGTATCAGGGATAAAAATTAAGAGGATGCTGTCTGCGCTTTGGTGATTCTTGTTGATCGGCTGCCAGATCAAGGAAAAATAACAAGCCGATGAAAAATAACAAGCCGATGATATCCAGGCGAGCAAGCGGTTCGCCATCCAAGACTATTTGACACTATTTTACGCTGGTGCCTTTCTGATTGATGTCCACCGACCAAATCACTTCGAGCAAAACGACTGATCGGTTAACCGCATGCTGGTACGCGCTTCGGGAAGGTTATCGAACTGCCAATACAGTCACCCATCATGCATTGGGTGCGCTGCTCAAGCTGAGCATCGCTGCCTACTTCGTGTTCTGCATGCTGGTGCTGGCGCTGCGCTACCTGATTCTTCCGAATATCGACGCTTACAAGCCGGACGTGGAGCGCCTGGCCTCGCGCGCGCTCGGCAGCAAGGTCACGATCGCGGCCATCAACGCCTCCTGGGAAGGGGTGCGGCCGCGCCTGGAACTGCGCGACGTCGTCATCCATGACAAGTTCGGCAACGCCGCGCTGAACCTGCCCGATGTGTCGGCCACCCTGTCCTGGTGGACCGTGGCCGCCGGCGACCTGCGCCTGCATCACCTGGAAATCGTCCGGCCCGACATGGACGTGCGGCGCGACGCCGACGGAAAGCTGTATGTCGCGGGCATCTATGTCGACACCGGCAAGAGCGGCAACGGCAAGGGCGCGGACTGGGTGCTGTCGCAGCGCGAGATCGTCATCCGCGACGGCAGGCTGCACTGGAACGACTACCAGCGCGCCGCGCCCGAGCTGGTGCTGGACAATGTCGACCTGGTATTGCGCAACCGCTGGCGCTACCATCGTTTCGCGCTCAGGGCGACGCCGCCGCCCGCCTTCGCCGCGCCGCTCGACGTGCGCGCGGCGTTCGAGCATCCCGGCTTCGCCGCGCGCATCTCCGATCCGGCGCTGTGGAAGGGCGAGCTGTATGCGGACCTGCGCGACACCGATCTGGCGATCTGGAAGGCGTATTTCGATTACCCGATCGACATGCAGCAGGGGAAGGGCTCGGTGCGCGCCTGGCTCGATTTCGATCATGCGCGGGTCGCCAATTTCACCTCCGACCTCTCCCTGTCGAATGTGTCGACCCGGCTGCGCCCGGACCTGCCGATGATGAACCTGGTCGAGGTATCCGGGCGGGTCTCGGTGCGCGAAGAGATCATCCCGAACAGCGCGGACGGCAAGCCGACCTTCGGCATGCACGGGCATGCCATTGCCCTGACCGATTTTTCGCTGCGCACGGACGACGGCCTGTTCCTGCCGAAGACCACCATCAGCGAAAGCTTCACGCCGGCTCGCCGCGGTAAGCCGGAAAAGACCGAGGTGAAGGCCCGCCTGCTCGACCTGCAGACGCTGGCCAGTTTCGCCGAGCGCCTGCCGCTGCCGGCGGCGCAGCGCCAGATGCTGGCCGACTTCGCGCCGCGCGGCATTCTGAAGGATTTCTCGGCGCAGTGGCAGGGGACCTATCCCGACATTTCCTCCTATAGCGTCAAGGGCCAGTTCGCCGGCCTGTCGCTCAATGCGCAGCCGGCGCGTCCGGCGCGGCCGAGAAACGGCAAGACGCCGGCCCAAGCCGCGCTGCCGGCGATCCCCGGTTTCGACAACCTGACCGGCCAGGTCGACGCCAACGACCGCGGCGGCAGCTTCAGCCTGGCGTCCAGCGGACTGAAGCTGCAGCTGCCGGGCTACTTCGCCGATCCGGTGATGCCGTTCGACCGGCTGCTGATGCAGGCAACCTGGGCGTTCCAGGGCAAGGACCAGCTCCTGCTCGACGTGCAGAAGATGGATTTCGTGCAGGACGGCTTGTCCGGCAGCTTCTCCGGCAAGCACCTGATGCCGCTCAACGGCGGGGATGGCAAGCCGCATGGCGTGATCGACGTGTCCGGCCGGCTGAACGGACTGGAGTTGCAGAAGGTCGGCCGCTACCTGCCGCTGCAAACGCCGGAAGGACTGCGCGACTGGCTGGCCGGGGCGCTGGTCGGCGGCACGGCGCACGACCTCAGGCTGAAGCTCAAGGGCGATCTCGCGCAATTCCCGTTCCAGCAGCCGGCCGCAGGCGAGAAGGCGCGGGGGGAATTCAGCGTGACCGGCAGGATCGAGGGCGGCAAGCTGAATTACACGCCCGGCCATTTCGGCAAGGACGGCAAGGCGCCGCAGTGGCCGCTGCTCGAAGACATCCGGGGAACCATCGTGTTCGACCGCACGCGCATGGAAATCAACGCGCACAGCGCGCGGACGGCCGGCGTCGACCTGAGCAACGTGAAGGCGGTGATCCCCGACCTGGCCACGCACGACCTGCAGCTGGCGATCGACGGCGAGGCCGCCGGCCCGCTGCAGAACTTCGTCCAGTTCACCAAGGACAGCCCGGTATTCGACTGGATCGGACAGTTCACCGAAGAAACCAAGGCAAACGGCAATGCCAGGCTGTCGCTCAAGCTGCAGATGCCGCTGGAGCATGCGGTGGACACGAAAGTGAAGGGCACGCTGCAGTTTGCCGGCAATAACGTCGCGCTGCGCAACATGATCCCGCCTCTGCTGTCCGCCAGCGGCAAGCTGGAGTTCCATGAAAAGGGCTTCAGCCTCAACGGCATCAAGGCCAATTTCCTCGGCGGTCCGGTGGCGCTGACCGGCGGCACCCAGCGCGATGGCAACATCCTGGTAAGGGCCGACGGCATGTTGTCGGCTGACGGCGTGCGCAAGCTCTACGGCACGCAGCGCGCAGCCGAACGCATTTCCGGCAGCGCCCGTTACAGCACGTCGATCCGGGTACGTAACAGACAGCCGGACATCACCGTCGAGTCCAACCTGGCCGGCATTGCGCTCGATTTCCCGGCGCCGTTGCGCAAGGCGGCCAACGAAAGCCTGCCGCTCAAGTTCGAGCTGACCGGCCTGCCGTCGAATAACGCGGCCATCCTGCGCGACGAAATGAAGCTGTCGCTGGGCAGCGCCATCGCGGCGCGCTACGAGCGGCAGAAGCCGGTCGACAAGGATGCCGAGTGGCGCGTGGTGCGCGGCGGTATCGGCGTCAACGTGCCGGCGCCGCAACCGGATGCCGGCCTGATCGCGAACGTCAGCCTGAAGTCGCTCGACCTCGACGCCTGGCGCCGTGCGATGAGTTCGGTGATATCCCCGGGCAAGCCGAAGGAGCAGCAGGACGGGCCCTCGATCGCCCAGTACGTCGAGCCCGAAGTGCTGGCCGCGCGCGCCGGCGAGCTGATCGTGATGAACAAGAAGCTCGACAATGTGGTGGTCGGCGCCTCGCACCAGAAAGGCGTCTGGCAGGCCAACATCGATTCCGACCAGGCGTCCGGCTACCTGACCTGGAACGAGGGGCAGCCGGGCCAGGGCCTGGGGAAGGTGACGGCGCGCCTGGCGTCGCTGATCATTCCCAAGAGCGCGGCGTCGAATGTGACGGATTTATTGGAGCAAAAAGATACCTCGACCCAGATTCCGGCGGTCGACATCGTCGCCGAAAACTTCGAATTGTTCGGCAAGCGGTTCGGCCATCTGGAACTGGTTGCGAGCGATGCCGGCGGCCCGTCCGGGCGCGAATGGCGCATCAACAGGCTTTCCATCGTCAATCCCGACGCCGAACTCAAGGCTTACGGGAAGTGGGGGATAAAGGGCGGGGAAAGCATGTCCAACCTGGTTTATTCGCTGCATATCGCCGACGCCGGGCGCCTGCTCGACCGTTTCGGCTTTGCCAATGTACTGCGCGGAGGCAAGGGCAAGATGGAGGGCGATCTCAGCTGGAAGGGCCTGCCGTTCTCGCTCGACATCCCGAGCCTGTCGGGGCAGCTCACGCTGGACATCGCCGCCGGACAGTTCCTCAAGGTCGATCCGGCCGCCGCCAAGCTGCTGGGCGTGCTGAGCCTGCAGTCGCTGCCGCGCCGGCTGGCGCTGGATTTCCGCGACGTGTTTTCGCATGGCTTCGCCTTCGATGGCGTCACCGCCAATGCCTCGATCACGCGCGGCGTGGCGAAGACCGATAATTTCAAGATGCGCGGCGTGTCGGCGACCGTCTTGATCGACGGCAGTGCCGACATCGCGAAAGAAGAGCAGAATCTGCACGTGGTGGTCATCCCCGAGATTAACGTGGGCACGGCGTCGGTTGTGTACGGCCTGGCGGTGAATCCGGTGATCGGCGTCGGCAGCTTTCTGGCGCAGCTGTTCCTGCGCGATCCGCTGATGAAGGCATTCACGTTTGAATACCAGATCACGGGGCCGTGGAACGACCCGGTGGTGACCAAGCTCTTGCGCAAGCTGCCGGCACCGACCGGCGAGGCTGCCGGCAATACGGAGATAAGTGGTTGAACATGATGAACGAAACTGTGAAAGTCGCCGCCGTACAGATGGTGTCGACACCGAAGGTCGAGGAAAACATCGCCGCGGCGCGCCGCCTGATCGCGCAGGCCGCGCAGCAGGGCGCGCAACTGGTGTTGCTGCCGGAGTACTGGCCGATCATGGGCATGAGCGAGGCCGACAAGGTGGCGCATGCGGAACAGCTCGGTTCCGGGCCGATCCAGCAATTCATGGCCGACACCGCGCGCGAACAGCGCGTCTGGCTGATCGGCGGCACCCTGCCGCTGGTTGCCCCGGAAGCGGGCAAGGTATTGAATACCACGCTGGTCTACGATCCGTCCGGCGAACGCCTGGCGCGTTACGACAAAATTCACCTGTTCAGCTTCGTCAAGGGCGACGAATCGTATGACGAAGCGCGCACCATCGTGCACGGCACCGAGGTCTCCACCTTCGAGGCGCCGTTCGGCCGCGTCGGACTGTCGGTCTGCTACGATCTGCGCTTTCCCGAACTGTATCGCGCGATGGGGGAGTGCGCATTGATCGTGGTGCCGGCGGCGTTCACCTACACCACCGGCAGGGCGCACTGGGAAATCCTGCTGCGCGCGCGCGCGATCGAGAACCAGTGCTACGTGCTGGCGGCGGCGCAGGGCGGCCGGCATCAGAACGGGCGGCGCACCTGGGGCCACAGCATGCTGATCGATCCGTGGGGCGAAATCAGGGATGTGCTGCCCGAAGGCGAGGGCATCGCCATCGGCGAAATCGAGGGCCGCCATCTGCACGGCGTGCGGGAAAGCCTGCCGGCCTTACGGCACCGCAAGTTATGACGGAAGAAAGTTCTCTCGCCGCATCACGCTTCGCCCCTACAAGGCGAACATGCTCTGGACAGATGTTCTACAATTTATCCATCCTAACCATACACTTCGCGGCAAAGTTGCGCGAAAGGCATAAACCATGAATCTGTTCGAACCGAATCTCCAGACCCTGGCGCAGGCGCGCGACGTGCTGCTCACGCCGTTCGGACTGGATGAATCCAAGCTGATCAAGGCGCTGGGCGAGATTTTCACGCATCGTGTCGATTACGCGGACCTGTATTTTCAGTTCACCAAGAACGAAGGCTGGAGCCTGGAGGAAGGCATCGTCAAGACCGGCAGCTTCTCGATCGACCAGGGCGTCGGCGTGCGCGCCGTGTCCGGCGACAAGACCGCATTTGCCTATTCCGACGACATCTCCGAGCGCGCGCTGCTGGAGGCGGCTGCCGCCACGCGCACCATTGCGCGCAACGGCGCAGGCAAGATCAAGGTGGCGTCGGCGATCCAGCCCGCCGGCGGCCGCGCGCTGTACCTGCCGAACGATCCGCTGACGTCGCTCGACGCGACCGAAAAGGTCCGGCTGCTCGAAAAGATCGAACGCATCGCGCGCGCCAAGGATCCGCGCGTGGTGCAGGTGATGGCCGGCCTGGCCGGCGAATACGATGTGGTGCTGGTGGTGCGCAGCGACGGCGTGCTGGCGGCAGACATCCGCCCGCTGGTGCGGGTGTCCGTCACCGTGATCGCGGAGCAGAACGGGCGCCGGGAAGTCGGTTCCAGCGGCGGCGGCGGGCGCTACAACTACGGTTATTTCACCGACGAGTTGCTGGAACGGTATGCGACCGAAGCGGTCGAATCGGCGATCGTCAATCTCGACGCGCGCCCCGCGCCGGCCGGCACCATGACCGTGGTGCTCGGACCGGGCTGGCCGGGCGTGCTGCTGCACGAGGCGGTCGGCCACGGACTGGAAGGCGATTTCAACCGCAAGGGCTCCAGCACCTTCTCCGGCCGCATCGGCGAGCGCGTCGCGGCCCGGGGCGTGACGGTGGTGGACGACGGCACACTGGCCGACCGACGCGGCTCGCTCAACATGGACGACGAAGGCAACCCGACCCAGTGCACGACGCTGATCGAGGACGGCATCCTGAAGGGGTACATGCAGGATACGCTGAATGCGCGCCTGATGAAGATGCCGCTGACCGGCAATGCGCGCCGCGAGTCGTACGCGCACCTGCCGATGCCGCGCATGACGAATACCTACATGCTCGGCGGCGACAAGGATCCGCAGGAGATCATCGCGTCGGTGAAGAGCGGCCTGTATGCAGTCAACTTCGGCGGCGGCCAGGTCGATATCACCAACGGCAAGTTCGTATTCTCGGCCAGCGAAGCCTACATGATCGAGGACGGCAAGATCGCCTATCCGGTCAAGGGCGCCACCCTGATCGGCAACGGGCCGGACGTGCTGAACCGGGTCACGATGATCGGCAACGACATGCGGCTCGACAGCGGCATCGGCATCTGCGGCAAGGAAGGGCAGAGCGTGCCGGTCGGGGTCGGCCAGCCGACCCTGCGCATCGAAGGCGTGACGGTAGGCGGCACCGCCTGATGAAGCGCATCGGCATTCCGGCGTGCGCCGGAATGCCAGGCTTGCCCGGAAAGGCCATTTTGCGGCCGATGGCTTGCCAAACGCCTTGTTTTACTGCACTATTACCCGATAGTTTGTTGCAAAACACGTAAAAAATGACGACCGCGCGCTTTTACTTTTATTTTTACTTTAGCTATTCCAGCCCGATGGCGGTGGAAAAGCGGTAAGCGCACGAGTAAAAGCCCAGACCGAATTCCTTGAAAAAACCGCCAGCAATGGCGGTTTTTTCATTTGTACAGCTTTGAACCCTACTAACCGGAGAGAAAACATGCCGCGCACCGACGATCTACGCATCCGTGAAATGAAAGAACTGACGCCGCCATCGCATCTGATCCGCGAGTTTCCCTGCACCGACAAGGCTTCCTCGACCGTGGCCAATGCGCGCACCGCGCTGCACCGCATCCTGCACGGCCAGGACGACCGCGTCATGGTGGTGATCGGCCCGTGCTCGATCCACGATCCGAAAGCGGCGATGGAATACGCGAACCGGCTGGTCAAGGAGCGCGAGCGCTTCGCCGGCGAACTGGAAATCGTGATGCGCGTGTACTTCGAAAAACCGCGCACGACCGTCGGCTGGAAGGGCCTGATCAACGACCCGTACATGGATAACAGCTTCCGCATCAACGATGGCCTGCGCATGGCGCGCGAACTGCTGTTGAACATCAACGAACTCGGCCTGCCGGCGGGCACCGAATTCCTCGATGTGATCAGCCCGCAATACGTGGCCGACCTGATCAGCTGGGGCGCGATCGGCGCACGCACCACCGAATCGCAGGTGCACCGCGAACTGGCCTCCGGACTGTCGTGCCCGGTCGGGTTCAAGAACGGCACCGACGGCAACGTCAAGATCGCGGTCGATGCGATCAAGGCGGCATCGCAGCCGCACCACTTCCTGTCGGTGACCAAGGGCGGTCATTCGGCGATCGTATCCACCAGCGGCAACGAGGACTGCCATATCATCCTGCGCGGCGGCAAGACGCCGAACTACGATGCGGCCAGCGTCGACGCAGCCTGCAAGGACATCGCCAACAGCGGCCTGGCATCGCGCCTGATGATCGACGCCTCGCATGCGAACAGCTCGAAAAAGCCGGAGAACCAAGTGCCGGTATGCGCCGATATCGCCAGGCAGATCGCGGCGGGCGACACCCGCATCGTCGGTGTGATGGTCGAGTCGCATCTGGTGGGCGGACGCCAGGATCTGATTCCGGGCAAGGAGCTGACCTATGGGCAGTCGATCACCGACGGCTGCGTCGACTGGGAGAGCAGCGTGAAAATCCTGGAGGGTCTGGCGGAAGCGGTCAAGCAGCGCCGCCTGCAGGATCCGGACGCGTAATTGACGAGGGCGCAGGCGTCGCCTGCGCCCTTTCACCTGACAAGCTCAATAGCGCTTGGTCAGCACCATCTGTTCGCCTTCGCGCCGCATTTCCATGCGATTCAGGAAGGACATCCCGAGCAGGATGAAAGGCAGGCCCTGTTCCTGCACCACGGCGTCGACCTGGTTGATCTCGATATCGCCGAGTTTCACCGTATCGAGCTTGACGCGATAAGCGGGCGCCGTGCCGTTGGCGGTTTTCACGTAGCCCATCTGACCATTTCGGTAGTTGATGCCCAGCCGCATCGCCTCGGACGCGGGAAGCGCGATCAGCGTGGCGCCGGTATCGAGCAGCATGCGCACCGTCCCGCCGTTGATCTGTCCCTGCACCATATAGTGCCCCTGGCTGTCGGGCAGCAGGGTCACGCTGGCGCGGCCGCTGGCGGCGCTGCGGCCGGCATGGTCGCCCAGCGCAATGGTCTGCCGCTTGCCGTTCACTTCGAGCGTCGCGCCGGAACTGTCGGCGGACACCAGCTTGACGCCCTCCGAAATCGTGCTGCCGACCGCATAGGTCTTCGGCGCGCCGCCGTCGATCACCAGCACCGCCTTGTTGGGAAACAGACCGACCACGCTGATGTCGGCAGCCTGTGCCGCAGCGGCGAACAGCGCGAAAGCGCAGCAGAGGGCAGATGGGCGCATGAACGCTTAGTCGCGGAAATTGTTGAATTCGAGCGGCAAGTCGGTGACTTCCTTGCGCAGCAGCGCGATGGCCGCCTGCAGGTCGTCGCGCTTGTTGCCGGAAACGCGCACCGCGTCGCCCTGGATCGAGGCCTGCACCTTCATCTTGCTGTCCTTGATGATGCGCACGATCTTCTTTGCGGCGTCGGAGTCGATGCCGTTCTTGATCTTGATGACTTGCTTGACCTTGTCGCCGCCGATTTTCTCGATCTTGCCGAGGTCCATGAAGCGGACGTCGACATTGCGCTTGACCATCTTGCCGGTCAGGACATCGCGCACCTGGTTCAGCTGGAATTCGCTGTCGGCATAGGCGGTCAGCTCGCGCTCCTTTTGCTCAACGCGGGCGTCGCTGCCCTTGAAGTCGAAACGGGTGGAGATTTCCTTGTTGGATTGATCAACCGCGTTCTTGACTTCGACCAGATTGGCTTCCGATACGACATCAAACGATGGCATGGCATTTCCCTCTTTGCATAGGTTTCCAGAAACGGCCGATTGCGTTGCGATCAGGCCGAGTTGCGATTCGATTAACGGGCCATTCTAGCGGACAAAAAACCGGGTGGCTAGACCGCCTGCGCCTTATAATCGCACCCCTATGAGCCTTCCTATCCAATACGAATTTTCTCTCCGTCCATTCAATACTTTTGGCATCGACGCGAAGGCGCACGCCTATCTGCACGTGACATCGAATGACCAGTTGCGGTTGGTGAAAGAAGATGCTGCGCTCAACCTCTTGCCGCGCCTGGTGCTCGGCGGCGGCAGCAATCTGCTGCTGACGCGCGATTTCCCGGGGCTGGTGCTGCATATGGCGACGGCCGGCGTCGGGATCGCCGGCGACGATGCGCATGCCACCTATGTGAAGGCCGCGGCCGGCGAAAACTGGCATCGCTTCGTGCTGTGGACGCTTGAGCAAGGGCTGGGCGGACTGGAAAACCTGTCGCTGATTCCCGGCAGCGTGGGCGCCGCGCCGATCCAGAACATCGGCGCCTACGGCGTCGAACTGAAGGAGCGCTTCCATGCGCTGACGGCGTTCGATTTCGAGACCGGCGAAATCTTCGTGCTGGACAAGGCGGCTTGCCGCTTCGATTACCGCGACAGCGTGTTCAAGCATGCATTACGCGACCGCGCGGTAATCCTCGATGTGACGTTCGCATTGCCCAAGCGGTGGCAGCCGAATGTGCAATATGCGGATGTGGCGCAGGAACTGGCCGCACGCGGCATCGAAGCGCCGACGCCGAAACAGATCAGCGATGCGGTGATCGCCATCCGCACCCGCAAGCTGCCCGATCCCGCGCAGATCGGCAATGCCGGCAGCTTCTTCAAGAACCCGATCGTGTCGGCGGAGCAGCGCGATGCCTTATTGGCGCGTCATCCGAAACTGGTGAGCTATGCGCAGCCCGACGGCAGCTACAAACTGGCAGCCGGCTGGTTGATCGACCAGAGCGGATGGAAAGGAAAGCATCTTGGCGCGGCCGGCGTGTACGAGAAGCAGGCGCTGGTGCTGGTGAACCGGGGCGGAGCGAGCGGGCGGGAAATCGCGGAACTGGCGGCGGCGATTCAGGCCGATGTGCAGTCCAGGTTCGGGGTGAGGCTCGAACCGGAACCGGTGTTCATTTAAAAAAAGGCGATCAATCGATCGCCTTTTTTTATCAGCCGAAGTGGCAGACGTAATCGAGCGTTTCCAGGGTCTCGATATCGAAGCTGGAATTGCCCGGCACATTGAAGCTCTGGCCGCCTTCATAGGTGGTCCAGTTCTCTTCGCCCTTCAGGCGGATGCGGCATTTGCCGGCGTTCAGTTCCATGATCTCCGGCGTGCCGGTGTTGAAGGTCAGCGAAGACGGGAAGATCACGCCGATGGTTTTCTTCGTGCCGTCGGCAAACAGCACGGTGTGCGAAACGCACTTGCCGTCGAAGTAGATGTTGGCTTTCTTGACGACGGAAACGTTGTCGAACTGGGTGGTCATTAGGGCTCCTTTGCGGAAGATTGGAAAAATCGAAGCGACGCGGGCAAAGACGCGAGCAAAAAAAGAGGGCCTGCAACAGGCCCTCGCGGTCGAATGCAGGTCAGACTTTCAGCACTGCCTGCAGGATTTCCTTGACGACGAAACCGAACATGCCGACCGACAGCACCAGGAACAGCACGAAGGTGCCGCGCTTGCCGGCTTTCGAGCGCCAGGCGATTTCGCCGATGATGAACAGCATGAACAGGATCAGCGCGCCGACGCCCCAAGTGCTGCCGAAGTGCGCGATCTGTTCTTCATTAAAACCGAAAACCGTTCCCATCGATCAGTCCTTCTTGCCCAGGCGCGGCAGCGCGACCGACGAGCCGGCGGAGAGCAGGCCGGCCTTGCTGTAGATGCCGAGCTTGTCGCGCGTGTCGGTGATGTCGAGATTGCGCATGGTCAGCTGGCCGATGCGGTCCTGCGGCGTGAAGGCGCCTTCGCCTTTTTCCATCGTCAGGCGTTCCGGATGATAGGTCAGGTTCGGCGATTCGGTGTTCAGGATGGTGTAGTCGTTGCCGCGACGCAGTTCGATCGTGACTTCGCCGGTGATCGCGCGCGCCACCCAGCGCTGCGACGCTTCGCGCAGCATGATCGCCTGCGGGTCGAACCAGCGGCCCTGGTACAGCAGGCGGCCGAGCTTGCGGCCGTTTTCGCGGTACTGCTCGATGGTGTCCTCGTTGTGGATGCCGGTGACCAGGCGCTCGTAGGCGATGAACAAGAGCGCCAGTCCGGGCGCCTCGTAGATGCCGCGGCTCTTCGCTTCGATGATGCGGTTCTCGATCTGGTCGCTCATGCCCAAGCCGTGGCGGCCGCCGATGCGGTTGGCTTCCATCATCAGGTCGACCGCGTTGGCGAAGGTCATGCCGTTGAGCGCGACCGGGCGGCCTTCCTCGAAGCGCACGGTGACTTCCTCGCGCTTGATCTCGACGTCGTCGCGCCAGAACGCCACGCCCATGATCGGCTCGACGATCTTCATGCCGCTGTTCAGGTGTTCCAGATCCTTCGCCTCGTGGGTGGCGCCCAGCATGTTGGAGTCGGTCGAATAGGCTTTTTCAACCGACATCTTGTAGTCGAAGCCGGACTTGATCAGGAATTCCGACATCTCCTTGCGGCCGCCGAGTTCCTGGATGAATTGCTGGTCGAGCCAGGGCTTGTAGATCTTCAGCGCCGGATTGACCAGCAGGCCGTAGCGATAGAAGCGCTCGATGTCGTTGCCCTTGAAGGTAGAGCCGTCGCCCCAGATGTCGACCTGGTCTTCCTGCATCGCCGCCACCAGCATGGTGCCGGTCACGGCGCGGCCCAGCGGCGTGGTGTTGAAGTAGGTGACGCCGGCGGTCGAGATGTGGAAGGCGCCGCTTTGCAGCGCGGCGATGCCTTCGGCCACCAGTTGCTCGCGGCAGTCGATCAGGCGCGCCTGCTCGGCGCCGTACTGCTTGGCCTTTTTCGGGATCGCATCGTAGTCGGGCTCGTCCGGTTGGCCGAGGTTGGCGGTGTACGCGTACGGAATCGCGCCTTTCTGGCGCATCCAGTGCAGCGCGGCGCTGGTGTCGAGGCCGCCGGAGAAGGCGATGCCCACTTTCTGATTGACGGGAACGGACTGGAGTATGGTCGACATGATTTCTGCTTCGCTTGCTTGAGGAGATTGGATAAGAGGAAACCGGGCGAAGATTAGCTGAGCTTGCCCAGGACCAGGTATTCGAGCAGCGCCTTCTGGACGTGCAACCGGTTTTCCGCCTCGTCCCATACCACCGACTGCGGGCCGTCGATCACTTCGGCGGCGACTTCCTCGCCGCGATGGGCCGGCAGGCAATGCATGAACAAGGCGTCCGGATGGGCGCGCTTCATCTTTTCGGCATCGACGATCCAGCCGGCGAAGGCTTTCAGGCGCGCCGCATTCTCTTCTTCGTAGCCCATGCTGGTCCAGACGTCGGTGGTGACCAGGTCGGCGTTCACGCAGGCGTCGGACGGGTTCTCGAAGACGGTGTAGTTGATGTTGTCCTGCGATACCAGCGCCGGGTCGATCTCGTAGCGCTTGGGTGTCGAGACATTGACGTGGAAGCCGAATACCTGCGCCGCCTGCAGCCAGGAATACAGCATGTTGTTGGCGTCGCCGACCCAGGCCACGGTCTTGCCCTTGATCGAGCCGCGATGCTCGATGTAGGTGAAGACGTCGGCCAGCACCTGGCAGGGATGATGTTCGTTGGTCAGGCCGTTGATCACCGGCACGCGCGAATGCTTGGCGAAGCGCTCGATGATGTCCTGGCCGAAGGTGCGGATCATGATGATGTCGCACATGCGCGAAATCACCTGCGCCGCGTCTTCCACCGGCTCGCCGCGGCCGAGCTGGCTGTCGCGCGTGTTCAGATAGATCGCGGCGCCGCCCAGCTGATGCATGCCGGCCTCGAAGGACAGGCGGGTGCGGGTGGAATTCTTTTCGAACACCATCACCAGCGTGCGGTCGAGCAGCGTGTGATGGGGCTCGTAATTCTTGAACTTGCGTTTGATGATTCGGGTGCGCTCCATCACGTACTCGAATTCGTCAAGCGTAAAGTCAGAAAACTGGAGGAAGTGTTTGATCGCCATAAAAAGGAAACGGCGGCTGGGGGTGGCTCCTGCCGCCGTGGTTTTTTTGTAACTCGTTCAATTATATGGGTTTTTTACTCGGAAAGACAGCCTGTCTTGTTGCACTGGCAGTACAGGATCGCATCGCGCAGAGGATTGCATTAATGGAAACGCTTGCGGCCCGGGAGCATGGAATGCTGGGGCCGGTGCCGGCGGTAATGCGGTGCTGAAGATGGGCAGCGGATGGGCAGTGGCGCAAAAGTTCCTGCGCGCAGGGCGGCAGGGGCGCCATCGGGCAGATGGCGGGAATGGCGCGCAGCCGCTTGCCGTTGGCGAACAGCGAATGCCTTAATACCCGACCTTCTGCGACGATTCATGCAGCAGCTGCTGGTACAGCGCATGCCGCATCGGCGCAATCCGGTTTGCCTCGACCGCCGCCAGAATCGCACAGCCGGGTTCGGTCAGATGATGGCAGTTATAGAACCTGCACTTGCCGAGGTGCGGGCCGAATTCGCGGAACGCGCGTTCCAGCATGCCCTCGCTCAGGTGGTACAGGCCGAATTCCTGGAAGCCGGGCGAATCGATGATCGCGGTGTCCGGCCCGATCGCGTAGAGACGGGTGAAGGTGGTCGTGTGCTTGCCCGAGTCGAGCGCGGCGGAAATCTCGCGCGTGGCGATATCGGCGTCCGGCACCAGCAGGTTGATCAGCGACGACTTGCCCATGCCGGACTGGCCGATCAGGATCGACGACTGGCCGCGCATCAAGGGCAGCAGCGTCTCGCGGGCAGCATCCGGCGCGCCGCGCACCGACACTTCATGGACCGGATAGCCGAGCGACGCGTAGAGCGCGACGCGCGCGCGTGCCCGTGGCAGCAGTTCCGCCACGTCGGTCTTGTTGAGCACGACGTGGGCGGTGATGCCGGCCGCTTCGGCGGCGATCAGCGCGCGCGACACCAGGTCGTCGGAAAAGCCCGGTTCCGTCGCCACCACGATGAACAGCTGCGTCACATTCGCCGCCAGCAGCTTCGACTTGTACTGGTCCGAGCGGTACAGCAGCGTCTTGCGCTCGCCGATCGATTCGATCACGCCCTGGTCGGGAGAGGTCTGCTTGATCTGCACGATATCGCCGACCGCGACATCGCTTTTCTTGCCCCGGGTGACGCACTGCAGCCGGACATCCCCGGCCTGGACTAGGTAGTGCCGGCCGTGCGCCGCGATGACTGTGCCAACGGTTTCCGTCATCGTTCAGGCAAAGGTCTGGTGAAACACGGCATCGACCTTGGCGGCGCAGATGAAATCGTTCTCCGAGATGCCGCCGCGCCCGCCGTTGACCGAGTGGGTATCGAACTTCACCGTGCAACGGTTGTAGGTGACGATCAGTTCCGGATGGTGGTCTTCCGCATGGATCACGTAGGCGATCGCGTTCACGAAGGCCAGCGTTTCGTAATAGTTCCTGAAGCTGTAAGCCTTGACGATCTTGCCGTCCTCCAGCGCCCAGCCTTCGACGGCGGCCAGATGTTCGTTGATCTCGGCAGCGCTCAGCCCGGTTTCCAGATGCCGGGATTTTTTCTTCAGTAGTTCGGTGGCGGTAATCATGGTGTCTCCTCTTTTCTATCGGCTGGCAAGCAGGTGCTGAATGCGCACGCTGGCGGGCGGATGCGAATCGTAGAACGCCGAATGGATCGGGTCCGGCGTCAGGGTCGACGCGTTGTCTTCGTACAGTTTGACCAGGGCCGACACCAGGTCGCGCGCATCGGTATGCTGCGCGGCGAAGGCGTCGGCCTCGAATTCGTGCTTGCGCGAGGTGATCGAGGTCAGCGGCGAAAACAGGAAGGTGAACACCGGCAGCACCAGCATGAACAGGATCAGCGCCATCGCGTCGTTATTCCCCAATAACATCGGATTGACGCCCAGCCCGGTATAGAACCAGACCTGGTTCTTCAGGTAGCCGAGCAGCGCGAGAAAGCCGAGCGACAGCGCGAACATGACGGCGATGCGCTTGATCACATGCTTGAGCTTGAAATGGCCGAGTTCGTGCGCGAGCACCGCTTCGATTTCTTCCGGTCCCAGGCGCGCCAGCAGGGTGTCGAAAAACACGATGCGCTTGGCCGCCCCGAAGCCGGAGAAATAGGCATTGCCGTGGGCGCTGCGCTTGGAGCCGTCCATCACGAACAGGCCTTTCGAGGCAAAGCCGACGCGCTGCATCAGGCCCTCGATGCGGGCACGCAGGCTTGCGTCCTGCAGCGGCGTGAACTTGTTGAACAGCGGCGCGATCACGGTCGGATACAGCACCAGCATCAGCAGCTGGAAACCGCTCCATACGACCCAGGCGTACAGCCACCACAGTTCGCCGGCCTTGGCCATCAGCGTCAGGATCACCCACAGCAGCGGCAGGCCGATGACGGTGCCGATGAGGATGTTCTTGACCAGGTCGGTCGCGAACAGGCGCAGGGTCATCTTGTTGAAGCCGAACCGGGCTTCCAGCACGAATTGCTTGTAATAGTCGAACGGCAGGTCGACCGCCGCCGAAATGAAGGCGAACGAGGCGATCAGCAGCAACTGGTAGGCCATACCCGGTCCGGTCAGCTGGAACAGATGCGCCGACAGCCATTGCAGGCCGCCCAGCAGCGTGAAGCCGATCAGTACCGCCGCGTTCACCAGCATCGTGACCAGTCCCAGCTTGGTCTTGGCAACGGTATAATCCGCCGCCTTTTGATGCGCATACAATGGGATCTTTTCGGCGAATTCCGCCGGGACCGCGCTGCGGTGGGCCAGCACATGGCGGATCTGGCGCGAGCCCAGCCAGAAGCGCACCAGCAGCGTAAGCGCGAGAAAACCGACAAAAATTACCGAAAACGCAAGTGAAGACATGCTGTGCCTGTGAGAAAATGGCTGGTTTTTGGTGCGCAGTCCCGGGCGCAGCCGGACGGCAAGGGCCGCCGCCCTGCGCGAGGTCTGCGAACGCGCGCAGATTATCGCGCACCAAGCCTTACTGAGGAAAATAAATTATGTCACAAGCTACCGAATCCAACGTTCCCGCCAACGCGCCGGCCCGGCCCAATGAATTCAACCTGGTCTGGGTGGACATGGAAATGACCGGGCTGGACCCGGACAACGATCGCATCATCGAAGTGGCGGTCGTGGTCACCGATTCCGAACTGAACGTGCTGGCCGAAGGCCCGGTATTCGCGATTCATCAGCCGGACGAGGTGCTGGACCGCATGGACGCGTGGAACAAGGGCACGCACGGCCGTTCCGGCCTGATCGACCGGGTGAAGGCATCGACCGTGACGGAAGCGGATGCGGAAACGGCATTGATCGGCTTCCTGAAGCATTTCGTGCCGGCTGGAAAGTCGCCGATGTGCGGCAACTCGATCTGCCAGGACCGCCGCTTCATGGCGCGCGGGATGCCCAAGCTGGAAGCGTTTTTCCACTATCGCAACCTCGACGTGTCAACGCTGAAAGAGCTGTGCAAGCGCTGGAAACCGGCGGTGGCTAGCGGTTTCAAGAAACACCAGAAGCACACGGCGCTGGCCGACATCATCGAGTCGATCGAAGAGCTGCGTTACTACCGCGAGCATTTCATCAAGGCGTAATTCCTTCTTGTGATGCGGCCTTGCGGCCTTACATTAAGACTTCGATTCAGCTTTAAACATTTTCCAACGTCACATGTCTTCCGCTTCAGATCTCCAGACCGCCGATACCGTCGAGGTCGCCTCAGACACCCGCAAAGTCCCGACCGAGCTGATCGCGCGCGAGGTCGCACGGCGCCGCACCTTCGGCATCATTTCCCACCCGGACGCGGGCAAGACCACGCTGACGGAAAAGCTACTGCTGTTCTCCGGCGCGATCCAGCTCGCCGGCACGGTCAAGGCGAGAAAAAGCGGCCGCCATGCGACCTCGGACTGGATGGAGATCGAAAAGCAGCGCGGCATTTCGGTGGCCAGCTCGGTGATGCAGTTCGAATACCGTGATCACGTGGTCAACCTGCTCGACACGCCGGGCCACCAGGACTTTTCGGAAGACACCTATCGCGTGCTGACCGCGGTCGACTCCGCCCTGATGGTGATCGACGCCGCCAAGGGCGTGGAAGAGCAGACGATTAAACTGCTTAACGTGTGCCGCATGCGCGACACGCCGATCCTGACCTTCATGAACAAGCTGGACCGCGAGTGCCGCGACCCGCTGGAATTGCTGGACGAGGTCGAGTCGGTGCTGAAGATCCAGTGCGCGCCGGTGACCTGGCCGATCGGCATGGGCAAGAACTTCCGCGGCGTGTATCACCTGCTGCGCGACGAGATCCTGCTGTTCAAGGCGGGCGAGGAGCGCGCCGACCAGGAATTCGAGGTGGTCAAGGGCATCGACAATCCGCGCCTGGCCGAGATGTTCCCGCTCGAAATCGAGCAGCTCAAGATGGAAGTGGAACTGGTGCATGGCGCCTCGCACCCGTTCAACCTGGAGGAATTCCTGGCGGGTAGGCAGACGCCGGTCTTCTTCGGCTCCGCGATCAACAACTTCGGCGTGCGCGAAATCCTCAACGCGCTGCTCGACTGGGCGCCGGCCCCGCGCGGACGCGATGCGACGGTGCGCACGGTGGAGCCGAAGGAGGCGCCGTTTTCCGGCTTCGTTTTCAAGATCCAGGCCAACATGGACCCGGCGCACCGCGACCGCATCGCCTTTTTGCGCGTGTGTTCCGGCCGTTTCGAGCGCGGCATGAAGATCAAGCACCTGCGCCTGAACCGGGAGATCAAGGTGTCGTCCGTCGTGACTTTCATGGCGTCATCCCGCGAACAGGTGGAGGAGGCGTACGCCGGCGACATCATCGGCTTGCCGAACCACGGCAATATGCAGATCGGCGACAGTTTTTCCGAGGGCGAGCTGTTGCAGTTCACCGGCATTCCGTATTTCGCGCCCGATTTCTTCCGCTCGGTGCGCATCCGCAATCCGCTGAAGATCAAGCAGTTGCACAAGGGCTTGCAGCAACTGGGCGAGGAGGGCGCGGTGCAGGTGTTCAAGCCGGTGCATGGCGGCGACCTGATCCTCGGCGCGGTCGGCGTGCTGCAGTTCGAAGTGGTGGCCAGCCGCCTGCTCAACGAATACGGCGTCGATGCGGTGTTCGAAGGCACCAGCATCAGCAGCGCCCGCTGGGTGACGTCCGACGACAAGAAGGCGCTGGCCGACTTCGAAAAGTCTTCTGCCGGCGCCAATATCGCTTTTGATGCCGCCGGGAACATGGCTTATCTGGCCACCTCTGGGGTCAATCTCAAGCTGACGCAGGAACGCTGGCCACAGTTGACTTTCCATTCCACCAGGGAACATGCCGTCAAGCTGAGCTGAGTCGGCGGTTACGAGAGCGCTGTTTGCAGATTGGCTTGTTGCTCATGGTACAAGCCAATCTGCATTTCATCTGTGCATTTTCTTCATTGCCGGCAAACCGCTCTGGCTGCGCCGGCGTAAAGCACGCGTTGAAGCACGCGTTGAAGCACGCGTCGCGTTTTTGCAGCGAAAAAGTGACGTATTAGCATTAATCTATCGCTAAATCACTTGCATCCGGATTCCATTTGCGGAATGTCAAATGGGTAAAAAGGCATGCTTCTATACTTACCGCACGTCTTTTTCAACCTCTATTTCTCCCCTGGGTTTTTGTAGTGCAACTACCGGACTTATTGCGTCCGGAATGTCCTTCCGCAGTTACAGAATCAAGGAGTCAACATGCTAACTGCCACCTATTCCCTCGTCGCTATTGCTGCAGAACAAGACGCTGCCCGCCGGATTCTGCGCAGGCTGCAGCAGTACGTCAAGAATATCTGGCATGGCATCCAGAAAATCGATTTTGCGATTCTCGATACCGCATTCGACAAGCTGGCCGAATTCGACGAATATTGCCGCAAACGCAAGCTTGAGGTGTACGTGATCCCGGCGCTGCGCAAGGCCACGCGCGAAGCCGATGCGTTGCTGGAAGAGCTGGACGCATTGAGCGAAGCCGGCAGAAGCGTGTTGCGTGCGGCGCGCGAGCAGTTTGTCGGCGCGGTTGAGGCGGGCACTGCCAGGTTGCATGAGATATGCCTGTCCATGGAGCTGTATTGCGACCGCTTGCATGCACGCCTGGAGCGGGAGGAGGAAGAGCTGTTTCCGATGCTGCGGCGCCTGCTGTCGGTCGAGGAGTGGTTCGGGATCGCAGCGCAGTTCCTGTCCGAGGATGCCGGCGCCGACGGGCGCAAGCGCTATCCGCTGCCGCAATTTCGCCTGCCGTCGGCTCCCTCGATGTCGAATTTGTCGATCAATTAATCGACGACGCACGGCGCTGCCTTTCACATATCGTATCGAGCGGCTTGAGCACAGAGCCGCCTCTTGCACAGTCCAACGTTTCTTGGCATGGTGTGGCCCTGATTGTAGTCAGGCCACACATGCCGAAAATTCTGAAGCTCTCCAAATTCTCCAAGCTCTCGCTGCGCGATCTGCTCGTTGCTGCCGGCCCGGCCGCAGTGGCGATCGCGGCGACCTGCCTGCTCGCCTACTGGCTGGTGGACCCGTCGCCGCCGTCGCGGGTGACCTTGTCGACCGGTCAGGAAAACAGCGCTTATGAGGCATTCGGGAAAAAGTATGCCGCGGCGCTTGCGCGATTCAATGTGCATGTCGCCTTGAAAACCTCGCAGGGGTCGCGGGAAAACCTGGAACGCCTGCAGGACCCGGCATCGGGAGTCGACATCGCCTTCGTGCAAAGCGGATCGACCGAACTGGAAGAAGCGGAGCAGAAGGGCCTGGTTTCGCTGGGCAGCCTGTTTACCGAACCGGTGTGGCTGTTCTTGCGCGAGAAGAGAAACATCACGCAACTGACGCAGTTGCGCGGCCTGAAGATCAACGCCGGACCGGAAGGCAGCGGCGTGCCGGCGCTGTTTCGCAAGCTGCTGTCGGTGAACGGGATCGAGCCGGATCAGCTGAAGCTGGGTGCGCTGGAAAACACGCCGGCCACGGTGGAACTGCTGGCGGGGCGGATCGACGGGCTGGTGTTCAGCTCGGCGCCGGACGCGCCGCTGATCCAGATGCTGCTGCAAACGCCGGGCATCAAGCTGTTCGATTTCGCGCTGGCCGAGGCCTATACGCGGCGCTTTCCCTTCCTGTCGCATGTGGTGCTGCCGCGCGGGATCGTCGATCTCGGCCGCGACCTGCCGCCCAAGGACTATCACCTGATCGCGCCGACCGCCACGCTGGTGGCGCGCGCCGACCTGCATCCGGCCGTGGTCGACCTGTTCCTGCAGGCGGCATCCGACATCCACGGCGGCGCCGGCTGGTTCCATCGGAAAGGCGACTTCCCGAGCGCCAGCTATACCGAGATCCCGGTATCGCCTGCGGCGCAGCGCTATTACAAGGAGGGAGCGCCGCTGCTGCAGCGTTATCTGCCGTTCTGGCTTGCCAATTTCTTCGCACGCATGTGGGTGGTGGTGGTCGCGCTCGGCGCGCTGATCCTGCCGCTGTCGCGCATCATTCCACCGTTATATGTGTGGAAGGTGCGTTCGCGCGTCTATCGCTGGTACGGCCAGTTGCGGGCGGTGGAACAGGCGATCGAGGAAGTGCCGCCCGAACTGCAGGCGCAGGTCTATCCGGCGCAGTTGAAGCGGCTCAACGAGATCGAAGACCGTGTCAACCGGATTTCGATTCCGCTATCGTTCGCGGACGAGTTGTACGGGCTGCGCAGCCATATCAACTTCGTGCGGCGGCGCGTGACGGCGCTGATGCGGGCAGGGGAATAGCGCGCTCAGGCGCCCACCCAGGGCAGCCCGGCCTGGCACCAGCCGCCGACGGTCTTGCGGTGGCCTTCGGCATCCTTGTCGCCTTCGAATCCTTCCAGAATATCGAAGCAGTTGGCATAGCCGTGTTCGGTCGCCAGTTTGGCGGCATGGCGGGAACGCACGCCCGAGCGGCACAGGAACAGCAGCACGTCGTCCTTGCGCGCCACTTGTTCCAACTGTTTCAGGAATTCCGGATTCGGTGTGCCGCCCGGGTAGAGATTCCACTGCACGGCCGCGTGTTGGGCCTCGGGAACGGCGACCCGGCCCACCCAATCGCGTTCGGCATTGGTGCGCACGTCCACCAGCTTGACGGCAAGGTCCTGCCGCAGCAGTTGATACGCTTCCTGCGGCGTGACGGCGCCCGCATAGGGAAGATGCTGGTCTTGCCCGCGCTGGCGGGCGGTCGAGAGAATCTGAGTGGTCATGGCGTCCTGCATAACGAAGTCTTTTGTATTTTGTCTTTTAGATTATAGTGATTTACTGATGGCGGCGCGATGCACTGGAATGGTGCAAAAAATCACTGGCGTTCGGCTTGGTGCGCCATACTTGTGCATAAAATGATTTTTGCACCGAATTGGTGAATTTCGGGAATTCCGGGTTTGCGCGAAAAGAGTTTCATCTGTGCACTTTTCCCGGCAATTTGCGTGCTTTCTGATGGTGCACAAAACTTGTTTTTTTAGAAGATGGTGGCACGGAATCTGCTATCATCTCCGGCTGAGTTTTGGCCGCACTTGGGCCGTTAGCGCCTGACGCGTTAGCAGGATACGGAGCGGACTCACAACCGAATCACAAAAACCCACACCACTTTGCTCACTTAGGAGATTCGCATGGCAATGACGGCCGCAGACGTCTTGAAGATGTCGAAAGAGAACGAAGTCAAATTCGTTGATTTCCGTTTTACCGACACCCGAGGCAAGGAACAGCACGTTACCGTTCCGGTTTCGCAATTTGGCATGGAAAAGTTCGAGTCCGGCCATGCATTCGACGGTTCCTCGATCGCCGGCTGGAAGGGCATTGAAGCATCCGACATGATCCTGATGCCGGATCCGGCCACCGCCAACATCGACCCGTTCATGGAAGAGACCACGCTGTTCATGCAGTGCGACGTGATCGAACCGTCCGACGGCAAGGGCTACGACCGTGACCCGCGCTCCATCGCCAAGCGCGCCGAAGCCTACCTGAAGTCCTCCGGCCTGG
>OFCW01000064.1_pt1 | contig 50570 bp, 45 predicted proteins | sample 1520951 | NCBI WGS metagenome assembly OFCW01 (sample SAMEA4349680, study PRJEB24078) | microbial mat metagenome | biome: Terrestrial Biome; feature: Habitat; material: Microbial Mat | place: India | collected 2012-06-12 | depth 10 m | reverse complement strand
ATTGCGGCCGCCGTCCAGCCAGGCCGGCGGGATGTCCGGCGCATCGGTTTCGAGCACGATCGCTTCCGCCGGCAGCGCAGCCGCCAGGGCACGGATGCGCGTCGAGCCACTGAAGGTCATCGCGCCGCCAAAACCCAGCGCGAAACCCAGTTTGATGAATTCATCGGCCTGCTGCCGGCTGCCATTGAAGGCATGGGCAATCCCCCCCCGCACCCGGTAGCGGCGCAACTGCTTGAGGATGGGATCGACCGCCCGCCGGACGTGCAGCAGGACAGGCAGATCGAATTCCCGCGCCAGCTTGAGCTGCTCGGTGAAGAAGAAGGTCTGGCGCGCCACATCGGCATCCGGAACATACAGGTCGAGACCGATTTCGCCGACCGCCACCGGCCGCTCACGGGCCAGCCACTGACGGAGGATGGCCAGATCGTCATCGGCCGCCTGTCCGACATACAGCGGATGGATGCCGTAGGCGGCGACGCAACCGGGATAGCGGGCCACGGTTTGCCGGGTCTTGGCAAACCCGGCCACCGCGACGGCCGGCACGACGAGACAGCCGACCCCGGCCGCCCGGGCAGCCGCCAGCACCCCGTCGCGGTCGGCATCGAACTCGGCCGCGTCGAGGTGGCAGTGCGTGTCGATCAACATGCGAGAAAGGGAAAGTCCGGCTCGGGCCGTTTGCCGGCCAGCAGGTCGGCCAGCGCTGCGGCGGAACCGCAGGACATCGTCCAGCCCAGTGTGCCGTGGCCGGTGTTCAGCCACAAATTGCTCAGGCGGCTACGGCCGATGAGCGGCAGGTTGGACGGCGTGGCCGGGCGCAGGCCGCACCAGAAGGCCGGTTCGCCGACAGTCTGCAAGCGCGGAAAAAGCTGGCGGGTGCGCTCGATCAGCGACTGGCAACGCAGCGGATTGGGGTCGAGGTTGTAGCCGCTGAATTCGGCCGTGCCGGCAATGCGCAACCGGTTGCCGAGGCGGGAAAAAACCAGCTTGCGCTCGTCGTCGGTCAGGCTGACGCTGGGGGCGCCGCTCGTCTCGGCCAGGGTCAGCGTCGCCGAATACCCTTTGGCCGGGAAGACCGGAATGCCCAGGCCAATCGGCCGCAGAAGCAGCGGCGAATAGCTGCCGAGCGCGACGACGTAGGCATCGGCCGTCAGCAGTTCCGGCTCGTGGCCGTTATGCACGACCACGCCGGCCACCTGGCTGCCTGCCGCGGCAAGCCGTTCGATGGTCGTTCCAAAGCGGAAATCGACGCCGGCTGCCCGGGCATGTTCAGCCAGGGCGCGAGTGAACTGGTGGGCATCGCCCGATTCGTCGGACCGGGTGTAATCGCCCCCGACCAGCAGATCCCGGGCATCGGCCAGGGCAGGTTCGATGGCGATGCAGCGGTCAACATCGACGGGGTCGCGATCAAGGCCGAACTGCCGCATCAGGCGGGCTGCCTGTTCAGCCAGGGCCAGTTCCCCCGGATCAGTATAGACATGCAGGATGCCACGTTCGAGGTGGTCATAGCGCAGGTTCAGCTCGCTGCGCAGCCGCTGCAGGCAACGCCGGCTGTAGAGGGCAAGGGCGATGATGGCAGCGATGTTGCGCCGCGTCCGGCCGGGCAGGCACTCCACCAGGAAGCGCAGGCCCCAGGCGAGCTGAGCCGGGTCGGCCCGCCAGCGCCAGAGCAGCGGAGCATCCTCGCGCCCCAGCCATTTCAGCACACGGGGCAGGACGTGGGGATTGGCCCAGGGTTCGGCGTGGGAGACGGAAATTTGCCCGCCGTTGGCAAAACTGGTTTCGTTGCCGGCCACCGGCTGACGATCGACGACCGTCACCTGATGCCCGGCGCGGGCGAGATACCATGCGCTCGTCGTGCCGACGACGCCGGCACCCAGCACGAGGATTCTCAAGCCTCGCCTCCCCTTTCCCGGGCAATCCGGGTCACTTCCGGAATGTGGCGCAGGCCGCGCATAACCGCCGCCAGATGATTGCGGTGGGCGACCTGGATGGTGAAGCGCAACGTGGTGAACAGGCGCTCGGGATCGGAATCCATCGCCACATGCTCGATGTTCGAACCCGCTTCGGCGATCGCCGCAGCGACCTGGGCCAGTACGCCGCGCGCATTTTTGACCTCGACGTTGATGCGGATGTCGAACAGCTTGCCCTCGACCGGCTCCCATTCGACATCGATCCACTTCTGCGGCTCGGTCGAGCGCGACTTGCGGATACTCGGGCAATCGTGGGTATGGATGACCAGACCGCTGCCCTTGCGGATCGAGCCGATGATCGGATCGCCCGGAATCGGCTGGCAGCAGCGGGCCAGCTGGATCGCCATGCCTTCGGTTCCGTGGATGGCGAGGGTCAGGTTGCTCGGCGAATCGGCCGACAGATCCTCGCGCGCCAGCAAGCGACGGGCAACGACGGAGGGCAGGCGCTTGCCGAGGCCAATATCGGTATAGACCTCCTCCATCGACTTCTGGCCGCCCGACTTGACCAGCGCATCCCAGGCCTCGGCGGGGATCGAGATCGGCACCACCCCCAGCGAGAGCAGTTCCTGCCGCAGCAGGCGCTCGCCGAGGCGCGCCGACTCCTCGTTCTGCATGGTGCGCAGGAAATGGCGGATCTTGCTGCGCGCCCGGCCGGTCTTGACGTAGGTCAGCCACACCGGGTTGGGGCTGGCCTGCGGCGAGGTGATGATCTCGACCAGATCGCCGTTCTTCAGCTCGGTCCGCAACGGCGCCAGTTCATGATTGACCCGCGCCGACGAACAATGATGGCCGACATCGGTATGCACGGCGTAGGCGAAATCGACCACCGTGGCCCCGCTCGGCATCGCGAGAATCTTGCCCTTCGGCGTGAAGACATAAACCTCGTCGGGGAAGAGGTCGATCTTGACGTTCTCGAAGAATTCCGACGAATCGGAAGTCTGCATCTCGAGCAGCGACTGCAGCCACTTGTGCGTCTTGATCTGCAGGTCGGCGCTCGATTCCTCGGTATCCTTGTATAGCCAGTGCGCGGCCACGCCTTCCTGAGCGACATGGTGCATCTCGCGGGTGCGGATCTGCACCTCGACCGGGGTGCCGTACGGACCGATCAGCGTGGTGTGCAGCGACTGGTAGCCGTTGGCCTTGGGGATGGCGATGTAGTCCTTGAACTTGCCGGGTACCGGCTTGAACAGGCTGTGCAGCGCACCGAGCGCCAGGTAGCAGGTCGGCACGTTGTCGACCACGACACGGAAGCCATAGATGTCGAGCACCTGCGAGAAGGACAAGCGCTTGTCCTTCATCTTGCGGAAAATCGAATACAGGCTCTTCTCGCGGCCAAAGACATCGGCCCGCAGGCCGGCATGTTCCAGCTTGTCGCGGATGCCGTCGAGAATGCGGTTGAGCAACTCCTTGCGGTTGCCGCGCGCGGCGCGCAGGGCCTTGGCCAGGACCTCGGCGCGATGCGGGTGAATCAGCGTGAAGCAGAGATCCTGCAATTCGCGGTACAGCTTGTTGAGGCCCAGACGCAGGGCGATCGGGGCATAAATTTCGAGCGTTTCGCGGGCGATGCGGGCGCGCTTGTCGGCGCGCATGGCCGACATGGTCTGCAGGTTGTGCTGGCGGTCGGCCAGCTTGATGAGCACCACGCGCAAATCGCGCGCCATGGCCATCAGCATCTTGCGGAAATTCTCGGCCTGCGCCTCCTGATAGGAGGCAAACTCCATCTTGTCGAGCTTGGACAGGCCGTCGACCAGTTCGGCGACCTCCTTGCCGAACTTCTCGGCCAGTTCGTGCTTGGTCGTCCCCGTATCTTCGAGGACGTCGTGCATCAGCGCCGCGCAGATGGCGTCGGCATCCATGCGCCAATCGACAACGGCGCCGGCGACAGACAGCGGATGGGTGATGTAAGGCTCGCCGGACATGCGCTTTTGATGCGCATGGGCCTCGGCCGCGAAAGCATACGCGGCCTTGATCCGTTCGATGTCGGCCGGCGGGAGATAGTCGAGGCTATCGATGAAGACCCGGTACGCGGGCTCCACACTACTGACGGGCGGCGGGGATGACGGCGCAGGATCCATCAAGCGTCACCGCCCCGGAAATCAAGCCTGGCCGCGGTTCAGTACTTCCAGACCGACCTTGCCTGCCCCCATTTCCTTCAGCGCGACGACGGTCGGCTTGTGCTTCTCGGCATCGACCAGGGGGGTGGCGCCGTTCGCCAGCTGGCGCGCACGATGGGCAGCCGCCAGGGTCATCTGGAAGCGGTTCGGGATTTTCTTCAGGCAATCATCAACGGTAACGCGGGCCATGCTCAACCTCAAATTTCAGATCAATCGTTCGAACAGGGCGGCGTGACGGACACGCTGCGCCCCGAAGCTCAGGCGGGACGCCCGCACGACGGCGAGCAGGTCTTCCAGGGCCTGTGCCAACTGGTCGTTAATAATAACATAGTCGAATTCCCCGACATGGCGCATCTCGGCCTGCGCCGCGGCCAGGCGGCGGGCGATGACGTCGGCGCTGTCGGTGCCGCGCCCGGTCAGCCGGCGGGTCAACTCCTCCATCGACGGCGGCAGGATGAAGATGCCGATCGCCTGCGGAAAAAGCTTGCGCACCTGCTGGGCGCCCTGCCAGTCGATTTCGAGCAGCACATCATGGCCGGCCGCCAACTCGCCGGCGATCCACTTCTGCGAGGTGCCGTAGAAATTGCCGTGCACCTCCGCCCATTCGAGAAACTCGTGGCGGGCAATCATCGCCTGAAACGCCACGGTATCGACGAAATGGTACTCCCGCCCGTCCTGCTCCCCCGGTCGCGGACTGCGGGTGGTGTAGGAGATCGACAGATGGACGCTGGCCTCCCTTTCGAGCAGCAGGCGGACCAGGGTGGTCTTGCCTGCCCCGGACGGTGCGGCGACGACGAAAAGATTTCCCGGCATTGGTATTTCCCGACGAACTGGCGCCTGGCGCCAAAGCGGTCATTGTAACGGCTGCGGCAGCCAGCGCTGCAGGACAGCGCGCAGGCGATCCGGATCGACCGGCTTGGGCAGGTGGTCGTTCATGCCGGCCGCCAGACAGCGCTGGCGATCTTCCGCGAAGGCATTGGCCGTCATCGCGACGATCGGCGTCGTGGCATAGCCCGGCAACTGGCGGATGCGGCGGGTGACCTCGAGGCCGTCGATACCGGGCATCAATAGATCCATCAGGATCAGGTCATAGCGGACTTGCTGCACCAGGGCCAGGGCCTGCTCGCCATTGGTGGCGATGTCGAGCGGCAGGCCGGCGATGTCGCGCACCAATTCGGTCGCCACCTCGCGGTTGAGCGGTTCGTCCTCGACCAGCAGCAGGCGCGCCCTCCCGGCCCCGGCTGTTTGCCCGACGGGAACCGGCTGCGCCAGCGGCTGCCCGGCGGATGCAGCGTCCGCCGCGACCGGCCGGCCGAAGCGCGCGGTCAGCCAGAAGGTGCTCCCCCGCCCGGGTTCGCTGCTAACGCCCGCCTCGCCGCCCATCAGTCCGGCCAGATGGCGCGTGATGGCCAGACCGAGACCGGTGCCGCCGTACTTGCGGGTCGTCGAGTTGTCGGCCTGTTCGAACGGACTGAACAGGCGCGTCAGGACGTCAGGGGCAATCCCGATGCCCGTGTCTTCGACCTCGAACCGGACCAGCCATGAACAGGCATCTTCCTCAAGCACGGCGGCGCGCAGGATGATGCTGCCGGCGTCGGTGAACTTGATGGCGTTGCTGACATAATTGAGCAGGGCCTGGCTGAGCCGGGTCCGGTCGCCGACCAGAACCGGCGGCAGCGCGGCGACCTGGGTCCGGAAGCTGAGCCCCTTGGCCGCAGCCTTGTCCGCATTCAGACAGACGAGGCGCTCGATCACGTCGGCCACGCGGAAGGGGGCCGCCTCCAGCACCAGATGACCGGACTCGATCTTCGAGATATCGAGCACGTCGTTGATGATCGACAGCAGGTGCTCGGCCGAACCGAGCATCTTGTCCAGCCGGTCGGCCTGGCGGGCGGTCGGGTTATCGCGGCGCAACAGGTGGGCCAGGCCGACGATGGCATTCATCGGGGTGCGGATTTCATGGCTCATGTTGGCCAGGAAAGCACTCTTCGCCCGGTTGGCCGCCTCCGCCGCCAGCTTGGCCTGCTGCAGTTGCTGCGTCCGTTCATGCACCCGCTGCTCAAGGCTCTGCCGATAGACCTCAAGCTCCTGCGCATTGCGCCGGGATTCGTCGATATCGGCGATCAGGCCGACCAGGCCGACCAAGTGCCCCGCCTCGTCCAGCAAGCGGCGGCCGCACAGAAGCCCCCAGAACACCGTGCCGTCCTCGCGGACATATTCACGTTCCACCCGGACGAAGGGAATCTCGCTGGCCATCAGCTTGAGCATTTTCTCACGACCGATTTCGCGTTCGTCAGGATGGATCAGGGAAACGTACTCGCGGCCGATCAACTGCGCAAGCGGCAGGCCCCACATGCTCGCCATGCGCTCGTTGGCAAACACGATGACGCCCCGCGGATCGACCAGGAAGATCGCCCCGTCCGAGGTGTCGAAGATGGTTCGCAAGACCCGCTCGCGCTCGCCAAGACGGCCGGCATAGCGGTGCAGCATGAACACCGCGCCGCCGCTCAGTACGACAAAGAGGGCAAGCAAGCCGAGGATGCCGCGCCGCTGCCGGTGCCAGGGATGCAGGTAGCTCTCCTCGGCCATGCCGACATTGATGTAAAAGCGGTATTCCGGATTGAAGCGATAGACATGCAGGCGGCGGATGCCATCCAGACTGGTCACGCCGGAGAGGTAACTGCCGGCCTGCGGATTGGCGGCGAGCGCTTCCCGAAAGTCGTCGGACAGGCGTGTCGAGCCGTATTCACCCACCGCTTCACTCCACGGCGCCCGGGCGAGCAGGGCAAGATCGGCATCGCGCAGGGCGACTGAACCGGCAGTACCGGTGCGCAAGCCGGCGAACTGCTGCTGGAAGTGATCCAGTCCGATGCTGGCCAGGGCGATGCCGGCGAAGCGGCCATCGACGTCGGGCAGGCGGCGGGCCACGACAATCGCCCATTTGCCGCTGATCTTGCCGCGTATCGGTTTCGAAATCACGCGGCCAAGCGACGGATCGTCGCGCAGGCGTTGGAAATACTCCCGATCATCGACCCTGGCGCTGGCGCCGGACCCGCCATCGAGGCCGACAATCACTTCACCCGCCGCATTGGCAATGCGAATCGCCACCAGGGCTTTCTGCCGTTCGCGCTGGCGGGTCAGAAACCGCTCGAAAGCAACGACATCGAGATTGCGCTGCCGCAGGTGTTCGGTGTAGTGGTCGATGGCGTCGCGCAGCAGAAGGTCGACTTTCTCCAGCGAATTGGCCACGTCCCGCTCGACGAGCAGCGCCAGGTTATCGGCCTCCAGCCGGGTGCGCTGCCGCTGCTGCTCGTGCGACGCTTCGAGCAGGTAAAGACTGAGGGAAACGGCCAGCAGGACCAGCAACAGCCAGCCAAAAATGAAACGCCGGGCCAGCACGGTCGAGGAAAGCGCAGAGAACTGGCTGGCCGGGGACATGGTGTTCGGGCTACTCTAGATTCTGGATCTGCTCGCGCATTTGTTCGATCAGGAGTTTGAGATCCATCGACGCCTGGGACACCTCGGTGATCGCCGACTTGGAGCCGAGCGTGTTGGCCTCGCGGTTCAGTTCCTGCATCAGGAAGTCGAGCCGTTTGCCACAGGCACCGCCCAGCTTCAACACCCGCTCGACCTCGTCGAGATGGGTGCTCAGGCGACTGAGTTCTTCGGCCACGTCGATGCGCGTCGCGAAGACGGCCACTTCCTGCAGGATGCGGTCGTCGCTGGCATTGCCCAGGGCTTCGAGCAGGCGCTGGCGCAGCTTGTCGGTGAACAGGGCCTGCGCCTCCGGAATGCGCGGCGCGACGCGCCCGACGATGTCGCGCATGGCCTTGACGCGATCGAGGATCATCGCTGCCAGCTTGTCCCCCTCGCGCGCGCGGCTGGCCGTGAAGTCATCGAGCGCCTCGCGGGCAAGGGCAAGGACAGCCGGGCCGAGGGCCGCGAAATCGACGCCCTGATCGCCGAGCATGCCCGGCCAGCGCAACACCTCGTTGACCGACAGCGGCGCGGCATCGGGCAGGCTGGCGCGCACCTGGTCGCTCAGTGAGCGCAGGGTGGCGAGCAGTTCGCCGTTGAGCTGCAACTGTTCGGCGCGTGCCGCGGCCGGATTGAAGGAGAGGCGGCATTCGACCTTGCCGCGCGACAGGCGGGCCGAGAGCAACTCGCGAAGCGGCATTTCCAGCGCACGCAGGTCCTCGGCAACACGAAAATGGAAATCGAGATAGCGGGAATTGACGCTTTTGAGTTCGATTTGCAGCGAACCGCGCTCAACATCGCGGTTTTTCACGGCATATCCGGTCATACTACAGATCATTGTCAGGGAATCTCCAGCTTTACAGGCCGGACGACACGCCCGAAAATGCCTGGAATTGCATCATAACCGCGAGCTCCATGGCGCAACAAGCCAATCAGCCGTTACCCAACGGTCACCAACTTGAGGACTACACGATAGACCGCCAGCTCTCGCTTGGCGGTTTTTCCATCGTGTATCTGGCGACCGATTCGGCGGGGCGGCAGGTCGCCATCAAGGAGTACCTGCCGAACAGCCTGGCGCTGCGCAGCCGGGGGGAAATCAAGCCGGTCATCTCGGCCGATCACCTCGGGGCCTTTCGCTATGGCATGAAGTGCTTTTTCGAGGAAGGCCGGGCGCTGGCCCGCTTGTCGCACCCGAACGTGATCCGCGTGTTGAACTTCTTTCGCGCCAACGACACGGTTTACATGGTCATGGAGTACGAACATGGCCGTACCCTCCAGGAATTCATCCAGAAACACCAGGGGCATATTTCCGAACGCTTCATTCGCGGCGTCTTCACCCGCATGCTGAATGGCCTGCGCGAGGTGCATTCCAACAAACTGCTGCATCTCGACCTGAAACCGTCGAATATCTATCTGCGCAGCGACAACACGCCGGTGCTGATCGACTTCGGCGCTGCCCGCCAGACCTTGGTCAACGACCAGCCGATGCTCAAGCCGATGTACACCCCCGGCTTCGCCTCGCCGGAACATTACGGGTCACGCAAGGACCTGGGGCCGTGGAGCGACATCTACAGCGTCGGGGCCTCGATGTATGCCTGCCTGGCCGGCAGCGCGCCGCAAGCCGCCGACGCCCGGTTGAAAAAGGACACGCTGACGCCGGCCATGATCCGCTGGGATGGCCAGTATTCCGACCGCCTGCTCGAAATCATCGACTGGTGCCTCAACCTCAACCATCTCTATCGGCCGCAGAGCGTCTTTGCGCTACAGAAAGCGCTGGTCGAGACCGTCACGCCGCCCAGTCCGAAACCGGCACCGAACTGGCTGGGCCGCTTCGTCGAAAAATTCAGGAATCCGATCCGATGAGATTCACCATCTACCAGGAAAGCCGCATCGGCGGCCGCGCCAACAACGAAGACCGGACGACTTACTGTTACTCGCGCGATGCCCTGTTGATGGTTGTCGCCGATGGCATGGGCGGCCACCATTACGGCGAGATTGCCGCGCAGATCGCCGTCCAGACGCTGGCCGATGCCTTCCAGCGCGAAGCCCGGCCGCTGCTCGCCGACCCCTTCCGTTTCCTGCAAAAGGGCATGACCAACGCCCACCACGCCATCCTCGACTACACCGCCCGCCATGCCCTGCGCGACACACCGCGCACCACCTGCGTCGCCTGCGTGGTGCAGGACAACGTCGCCTACTGGGCGCACGCCGGCGATTCGCGTCTCTTCCTGATGCGCGACGGCAAGGTCATCGCCCAGACCAAGGACCATTCGCGCATCCGCCTGCTGGTCGAGGAAGGCATGATCTCCGAGGCGCAGGCGGTCTTCCACCCGGACCGCAACAAGATTTACAGTTGCCTAGGCAGCCCGACGCCACCCGAGATCGAATTCTCGCGCAAGACGCCGCTCAACCACGGCGACATCCTGTTGCTCTGCTCCGACGGCCTGTGGGGGGAAATGTCCGGCGACATGATGGCGGTGGCCCTGAAGGGGACCAACCTGCTGCAGGCGGTGCCGATGATTCTCAACCAGGCCGACCTCAAGGGGGGGCCGCACCGCGATAACCTGTCGGTAGTCGCCGTGCGCTGGGAGGACGCCTACGTCGAGGAAGCCAGCAGCGCGATCTCGACGCAGACCATGAGCCAGGATGAAGTGACCACCCGCCTTGAGGAATTCGGCCGCAACCCGGCTTACAAGAGCGAACTCAGCGATGACGAGATCGAAAAGGCGATCGAGGAAATCCGTGCCGCCATCGAAAAATACAACCCGAAAAAATAAGGAAGAACCATGCGTCCCAGCCAGCGCCAGCCGGATCAGCTCCGCACCGTCCGGATCACCCGCCATTTCACCCGCCACGCCGAAGGCTCGGTCCTGATCGAGATGGGCGATACCCGCGTGCTGTGCACCGCCTCGGTCGAGGAAAACGTACCGCCCTTCCTGCGCGGCAAGGGCCAGGGCTGGGTAACGGCCGAATACGGCATGCTGCCGCGTTCGACCCACACGCGCAGCGCCCGCGAGGCGGCCAAAGGCAAGCAAACCGGCCGCACCCAGGAAATCCAGCGCCTGATCGGCCGCAGCCTGCGCGCCGTGACCGATCTGAATGCGCTGGGCGAGCGCCAGATCACGCTCGACTGCGACGTGCTGCAGGCCGACGGCGGCACCCGCTGCGCCTCGATCACCGGCGCCTGGATCGCCCTCCACGACGCCTGCGACAAGCTGGTGCAGGCCGGCAAGCTGCCGGCCAACCCGGTCAAGGACCACGTCGCGGCGATTTCCGTCGGCCTTTTCCAAGGCACCCCGGTGCTCGACCTTGATTACCCGGAAGATGCCCACTGCGACACCGACATGAACGTCATCATGACCGGCCGGGGAGGCCTTGTCGAAGTGCAGGGCACGGCCGAGGGCGAACCCTTCACCCGGGAACAGATGAACGTGCTGCTCGACCTCGCCACGCTGGGCATCCGCCAACTGGTCGCCGCCCAGGAAAGCGCACTCGCCTCATGAAAAAGCTCGTCCTCGCCTCGAACAACGCCAAGAAGATGAAGGAGCTGAACGCGCTGCTCGCGCCGCTCGGCTTCGAAGTGATCCCGCAGGGCCAGCTGGGCATTCCGGAAGCCGAAGAGCCGCACTGCACTTTCGTCGAAAACGCCCTGGCCAAGGCCCGCCATGCTGCGCAGCACAGCGGCCTGCCGGCGCTGGCCGACGATTCCGGCCTGTGTGTCGACGCCCTGCATGGCGCCCCCGGCGTGCTGTCGGCCCGCTATGCCGGCGACCCGAAGTCGGACGTCCGCAACAACGAGAAACTGCTCGCGCACCTGCAGGGAGCGCCCAACCGCAAGGCGCATTTCTATTGCGTGCTGGTGCTGGTGCGTGCCGCCAACGACCCGCAGCCGATCATTGCGGAAGGGGAATGGCCGGGCGAAATCCTGCCCGAACCACAGGGGAAAGGCGGCTTCGGCTATGACCCGCTGTTCTTCCTGCCGGAATGGGGCAGGACGGCTGCCGAGATGGACGCCGAAACGAAGAACCGGGTATCGCATCGGGGCCGGGCAATGCAGAAATTGATCGAACGCTTGCCCACGCTGTAGGTCTATCGGCACTTTCCTCGCTGCATGGGCGGCCATGCCGCCTCTCCCTCATCATGGCCAGAACCATTCCCATCTTTCCCGCCCGTCCGGCCGCGCCGGACGCCGAACTGGAATTCCGCGTCTCGCCGCCGCTCGCCCTCTACGTCCATGTGCCGTGGTGCGTGCAGAAATGTCCTTACTGCGACTTCAATTCGCACGAAGCCGACGGGACAATTCCCGAGCGCGCCTACGTCGACGCCCTGATCGCCGACCTGCAATCGGCCCTGCCCTTGATCTGGGGGCGGCCGGTGGTCAGCGTCTTCTTTGGCGGCGGCACGCCCAGCCTGCTGTCGCCCGGCGCCATCGACGAACTGCTCGCCGCCTTTCGTGCCCTGGCCAGGCTGGCGCCGGATGCCGAAATCACGCTGGAAGCCAACCCCGGCACGGTCGAGGCCGGCAAATTCGCCGGCTTCCGCGCCGCCGGGGTCAACCGCCTGTCGCTCGGCATCCAGAGCTTCAACGACACCCATCTGCACGCCCTCGGCCGCATCCACGATGCCGCGGAGGCGATGCGCGCCGCCCAACTGGCCAGCCAGCATTTCGACACTTTCAACCTCGACCTGATGTACGGCCTGCCCGGCCAGACATTGGCGCAAGCGCTGGCCGACATCGAAACGGCGCTGCGCTGCTCCCCGACGCACCTCTCCTGCTATCAACTGACGCTGGAGCCGAATACCCGTTTTGCTGCCTTCCCACCGGAACTGCCCGAAGGCGATCTCTGCGCCGACATGCAGGAGGCCATCGAGGCTCGCCTCGCCGTCGCCGGTTTCAGCAATTACGAAACCTCGGCCTTCGCGCTGCCCAACCGGCAGTGCCAGCACAACCTGAACTACTGGTTTTTCGGCGACTACCTCGGCATCGGCGCTGGCGCCCATTCCAAACTGACGCTGCACGACCGCGTGCTGCGCCAGATGCGCTACAAGCACCCCAAGGCCTATCTCGACCACATCCGCCGTGGCAACGCCGTGCAGGAGCACAGCGCTGTCGCGCCGGCCAGCCTGCCCTTCGAGTTCCTGATGAACGCCCTGCGTCTGGCCGACGGCTTTCCCCCCGCGCTGTTCGAAGCGCGCACCGCGCAGCCGATCAGCCGCATCCTGCCGCAACTGAAGGCCGCCGAAGCCGAGGGGCTGCTCGACATCGGCCCGGAACGCATTGCGCCGACCGCGAAGGGCCGGCGCTTCCTGAACGTGCTGCTGGAAAAGTTTCTCTGAACCGCGCTCAGCGCTGCGCTTCGGCGACGAAGATCTCGACACGCCGATTCTTCGCCCGGCCCGCCGCCGTCGCATTGTCGGCAATCGGCTCATGCGAGCCGCGGCCATCGATGGCGATGCGGCTGGCGGCCACGCCGCGCGACACCAGATAATCGCGGGTCGCCGCCGCGCGATTGACCGACAGCGGATTGTTGATCGCGTCGCTGCCGGCATTATCGGTGTGGCCGACGATGCGCACGGTGGTCACCGGATTCTGGTTCAGCGTCGTCGCAAAGCGGTCGAGCACCGCATGCAGCGCCGGCTTGATGTCATAGCGCCCGGAATCGAACGACAGGTCGCTTGGAATATCGAGCTTGAGCTGGTTGTCGGCCGTCTGTGTGACGCCGATGCCGGTGCCCTGCGTCGCCTGCTCCATGGCGGCTTTCTGCTCCTGCATGTGGCGCGACCACAGGTAGCCTCCGCCCGCCCCCAGCGCTGCGCCGATGGCTGCGCCGGTCGCGGCACTTTTCGTCTTGTTGCCGCCGGCCTTCACCCCGCCGAGCAGGGCGCCGGCAACGGCGCCCACCGCCGCTCCGGTCGCCGTCGTGCGCTGTGTTTCATCCATATTGGCGCAACCGCCCATCTGGCTGGCCAGGAAAAGGGCGGCCAGCACGCCGCTGAGACCTTGCTTCATGTCGCTCTCCGTTGTTGGGGATAATGGTTTCAGCCTAGGCCAGCCGCCGCATCAACGCAAGGCGGCGGGCGATCAGGACCATTCACCATCGAGGTAGAACCAGCGTCCTGCTTCGCGCACGAAACGGCTCCGCTCGTGCAGGCGATGGCCCCGTCCGGCGATCCGGTAGCGGGCCACGAATTCGACCGTTGCCCGGTCCTCGCCCTGCACCGCATGGCGCTTCACTTCCAGCCCCAGCCATGTGCTGTCGTCTGCCGTCAGGTCGAGTTCGCTCGGCCGCGTCGATGGATGCCAGGTGGCCAGCAGATAGTCGGCCAGTTTGAGAACGTAGGCGCTGTAGCGGGATCGCATCAGCGCCTCGGCACTGTCGGCCGGCCGCTCCCCGTCATGCAGCGGCCGGCAGCACGCGGCGTAGCGCTGGCCGCTGCCGCAGGGGCAGGGATCGCCCGGCCTCATGCCTCCCAGGGCGGCAAGCGGCCGCCTGCAGGCTGCGCCGGGGGGGCCGCCACCTTCACCTGTTCGCCGCCGAGGGCCTCGATCAGCGCCGGCAGGAAGCGGCTCAGTTCGCCGGTCATCAGCGCGAAGTCGGCATCGAACTGCTCGTCGGCGTGTTCGGCGTTCTTTTCGGCCTCTTCCTTGAGCAGATCGAGAAAGGCCAGGCGTTTGACCTCCATCTTCTCGTCCAGCACGAACGAAATCCGGTCGTCCCAGGTCAGGGCCAGCCTGGTCGGCAGTTTGCCGGCCGCGAGATGGGCCTTGATCTCGGCATGGACCTCGTCACCCAGCGGATGACGGACATAACGGACCGCCGACTTCTCCTCGCCGACCGTTTTCAACTCGCAGTCGCGGTCGATGGTGAAGCCGTGCGGCGCCTCGCCCCCGGCCAGCCAGTCGGCCATCGCCGACTGCGGCGACAACTGGGTGTGCACCGGCTGGAGCGGGAAATCGTCGAGGCAGAAGCGCAGGTGTTCGATGACCTCCTCGGCTTTCCCCTGGCTACCGGCATCGACCACGAACCAGCCGTTCTGCGGGTCGATCCAGACAAAGGTCGTGCGCCGCCGGGTAAAGGCGCGCGGCATCAATTCCTCGGTGACGCGTTCCTTGAGCTCGCGCAGCGCCTTGCGGCCCGGCGCGTAGCCCAGCTCCTCGGTCAGTTTCTCGGCGCGCTCGCGGACTTCGTCGTTGATCACCGAGGCCGGCAGCAGGCGCTGCTCGACCGCCAGCGCGATCAGCCACTGCCGGTGATTGGCGTAAATCAGGCTCCCGTCCTTGCGCGGCGCGACCCAGCCACGCGACATCGGCTCATGGCTGGCACAGCGGGCGAAGGTGCCGCGTTGGAGTTGCTCGTCAAACTGGGCGAGGTCGATGGCCCACGGCGTGGGCAGGCGATAGATCTGAAGGTTCTTGAACCACATGCGATGAATTCCTCGGGCGCTTAGCGCTTGATGAAGAGCAGATCCCAAACACCGTGCCCGAGGCGCAGGCCGCGATTCTCGAACTTGGTCAGCGGCCGGTAGTCGGGGCGCGGCGCAAAGCCGGCCAGGCCGGCGGCACTGTCCGCCTCCAGTGCGGCCGCGAGGGCTTCCGGCGTCGGCCCGGGGACGCTGTTCTGCAGGCTGGGCTCACGACCCAGCACGTCGAGCATCTGCAGGGCGTAGTTTTCCCAGTCGGTCGCGCAGTGGAAATACCCCCCCGGTTTCAGGCGCGAGGCCAGCAGCGCGACGAAAGGCGGCTGGATCAAGCGGCGTTTCTTGTGGCGCGTCTTGTGCCAGGGATCGGGGAAGAAGACATGGATACCGGACAACACGCCCTCCGGCAGCATGTCGCGTACTACCTCGACCGCGTCGTGGTTGCCGATCCGCAGGTTGGACAGGTTCTTCTCGGCGATCAGCTTGCACAGCGCCCCGACGCCGGGCACGTGCACTTCCAGCCCGAAGTAGTCGTTCTGCGGATTGGCCTCGGCGATACGCGCCGTCGTCTCGCCCATGCCGCAGCCAATTTCGAGAATCTTCGGGTTGTCGCGGCCGAACACGGCATTCAGGTCGATGGGCGACGGCTGATAGGCAATGCCGATCTTCGGCATCATCTCGTCGAAATAGCGGTGCTGGGCGTCCGACATGCGACCGGCACGGCGCACGAAGCTCTTGATGTGACCGTGGCCTTCACGACCCTCGGTATAGACGCCATCCTCACGTTCGGCGTCGCTGTGAATCAGGGGGGCTTTGCTCATGAGCCAATCAATCCGGTGGTCGGCGACGAGGGGTCGGCCGAATAGTATTTGCGGGCCATGCGGCCGGCCAGGAAGGCTTCGCGGCCGGCTTCGATGCCCTTCTTCATGGCGCTGGCCATCAGCACCGGGTCTTTTGCATGGGCGATGGCGGTGTTCATCAACACCCCGTCGCAGCCGAGCTCCATCGCGATCGTCGCGTCCGAGGCCGTGCCGACCCCGGCATCGACGATGATCGGCACCCGGGCGTTGTCGATGATCAGGCGCAGGTTCCACGGATTGACGATGCCCATGCCGGACCCGATCAGCGAAGCAAGCGGCATGACGGCAACGCAGCCGATCTCTTCCAGCATCTTGCACTGGATGGGGTCGTCGGCGCAGTAGACCATGACCTGAAACCCCTCCTTGACCAGCGTTTCCGCCGCCTTCAGCGTTTCCGGCATGTTCGGGAAGAGGTTGGTCGGATCGCCCAGTACCTCCAGCTTGCACAGCGGGTGGCCATCGAGCAGTTCGCGCGCCAGGCGCAGGGTGCGCACGGCGTCCTCCGCCGTGTAGCAGCCGGCGGTATTGGGCAGGATGGTGAACTGCGACGGCGGGATGGCGTCGAGCAGGCTGGGCTGGCTCGCATCCTGGCCAATGTTCACACGCCGCACCGCGACGGTGACGATCTCGGCCCCCGAGGCGTCGATGGCGGCGCGCGTTTCGGCGAAATCCTTGTATTTGCCGGTGCCGACCAGCAAACGGGAACGGTAGGTTTTTCCGGCTAGGGTCAGTTGATGCATGCGTGATCCAGTCATGGGTTGTCAGTTACCAGTCATGGGCCGTCGGCGGCGGGCAGGCCGGCCTTGGCCAAGCGCCCGCGCACCGCCCCGGCCAACTAGCCTCCCCCGACGGCGACGACGATTTCAAGCTGGTCGCCGCTCGCCAGTTCGGTGTAGCCGTGCTGGCTTTTTGGCACGATTTCACCATTGCGTTCGACGGCAATGCGCTTGCCGGCGTAGCCGAGTTGTTCGATGAGGCCGGCAACGGTCAGCGGGGCGGAAAATTGGCGGTTTTCGCCATTGATCTTGAGGGTAAGCATGCGGCTATTTTAGCAAGCCGCGCGGCTTCCTCGGCGCGCCGGCGAACAGGCGGTCGTACAGCCCGTTGGGCAGCAGGCGCAGGATCTTGGCGACGATCCCCATCGGCCAGGGAATGACGGTGTAGGACGTGCCGCGGGCGATGGCCTTGGCAAAGCGTGCGGCAGCCTGGTCGACCGGCAGCAGGAAAGGCATCCTGTACGGATTGATCGCCGTCATCGGCGTTTCGATATAGCCCGGCGCGATGGTCACCACCGGCAGGCCATACGGTCGCATCTCCAGACGCAGGCTTTCGAGATAGGCGATGGCAGCCGCCTTGGAGGCGGAATAGGCCTCGGCCCCGGGCAGGCCGCGAATGCCGGCCACCGAGGCGATGCCGACCAGCCGGCGCTGGCCGCCAGCCGCCCGCATCGCCGGGATGAAGGGAGCGAATGTGGCCGCCATGCCGTAAACGTTGGTCTCCATCACCCGCTTGAAAACGGCGAGATCCTCCGCGCACTCGGTCAGTGTGCCCGCCGACACGCCGGCATTGGCGATGACGATGTGCGGCACGCCGAAACGCTGCATGAAGTTGGTCGCCGCAGCATGCAGGGCCGGCGCATCGGTCACGTCGAGCGGATAGCAGGCATGGCCGCCGCCCAGACGGGCATTCAGCCCCTGCAGGCAATCGCCCCGCCGCGCCACAAGGCCCAGCGTCGCACCCTGCGCGGCGTAGTAAACGGCAAGCGCCTCGCCGATACCCGACGAGGCGCCCGTGATGAAGACCTTCAAGGGCGGTTACTTCCTGGCCGGTGCCTTGCCCGCCTTTTCGCTGCGCACCTTGGCAATCAGGCTGTCGGTGATGGCCAGAGTATCGTTGAAATCCCGGCCGCCGACCAGGAACCTGCCCTCCACCGCCAGGGCCGGCACGCCCTGGATCTTGTAGGCCTGAGCCATCTGGTCGCCGCGGCGGACCTTGCTCATCACGCCGAAGGAGTTGAAGGTTTCGCTGAACTTCTTGGCATCGACGCCTTTCCTGACAACCCATTCGGTGAGCGCCTTTTCCTCGAACAGGTTCTGGCGCTCGACGTGGATCGCCTTGAACACATCGCTCTCCAGGCGTTGCAGATCACCGGTGATTTCCAGCGTGTAGTAGAGCTTCGCGATATTGGCCCAGGCGGCGCGGCCGAAGGTGACCGGAACTTTCCGGATGACGACATCGCCCGGCAGCTTGGCGGTCCAGGCGTGCAGCAGCGGATTGAAGTCGGCGCAGTGCGGGCAGCCGTAGCTGAAGAACTCGAGCACTTCGATCTTGCTGGCATCCTCGGTCGGCTGGGCCGGGCTGATCGGCGTGTAGGGGGCGTTCTGCGCCCAGGCGGGCATGGCAAGCCCCGCCCCCAGGGCGAAAGCAGCGGCAACGAAACTGCGGCGATCAAACTTCATTCACGACTCCTATTTGGCAAGCTGGGCTTCGATGCCGGATTTGGCAAGCTCGGCACGCACTTTGTTCAATTCATCGATCTTCGTGTAGGGGCCGACACGAACGCGGTAGAAGGTCTTGTCCTGAATCATCACCTGCTGGACGACCGCCTCCACCCCCATGAAGGCCAGCTTGGCCTTCTGGTTGTCAGCGTCCTGCGCGGTGCTGAAGGAACCGGCCTGGAGGAAGAGCGGCGTCTTCGATTCCTTGACCTCCTCCTTCTTCTCTTCCTTCTTGTCGTCCCTCTTCGTCTCGGCCGGCTTGTCTTCGGGCTTCGGCGCCTTGTCCGGCACCGCATCGGCCTTGCCGGGCAGGATGTCGTAGAACTGGAAACGCTTTTCCGGCACCGGGTCACCCGGCTTTCCCGGCAGGGCCAGCGGCTGGCCGGGCTGGGCCGGCTGGCCGTTCTTGCCATTCGTTTCGGTGCGCGGCGGCGCCTTGTCTACGAAAGGCAGCGGGGACTTGTTGAGATACCAGACCACCCCGGCTGCCAGGCCGACGCCGAGGACGAGGCCGATGAACATGCCGATCAGCGTGCCACCGCCGGCTTTTTTCTTGGCCGGCTGGCTCTTGCGGGGTTTCATGTCGCGACTCATGTCGTTTCCTTACATCGATTCCGGACAGCTGACGCCCAGGATGGCCATGCCGTTGCGGATGGTCTGGCGTACCGCGGCAGCCAGCGCGACACGGGCATCGCGCAGCTTCTCGTCGTCGACCAGCATGCGCTCGGCGTTGTACCAGCCGTGGAATTCCCCGGCCAGATCCTTCAGGTAAAAGGCGATCATGTGCGGCGCCAGATCGCGGGCCGCCGTTTCGATCACCTCGCGGAACTGGGCCAGCTGGTTGGCAATGGCCAGTTCGCGCGGATTGCTGAGCAGCGACAGGTCGGCCTCGGCCAGCGATGCCGGGTCACCGCCCCACTGGTTGATCACCGAGCAGACGCGGGCATGGGCGTACTGGATGTAATAAACCGGGTTCTCGTTGGTCTGGCTCTTCGCCAGGTCGAGGTCGAAATCGAGGTGCTGGTCCGACTTGCGCAGCGCGTAGAAGAAGCGGCAGGCGTCGTTGCCGACCTCCTTGCGCAGTTCGCGCAACGTGACGAATTCGCCGGAGCGCGTCGACATCGAGGCTTTCTGCCCGTTGCGGTAGAGCACAGCGAACTGGACCAGCGCCACGTGCAGCTTGCTGGCATCGAGCTCGAGCGCCTTGATGGCGCCGGTGACGCGCGGGATATACCCGTGATGGTCGGCCCCCCAGATATTGATGACCTTGTCGAAACCGCGCTCGAACTTGTTCAGATGATAGGCGATGTCGGACGCGAAATAGGTGTAGAGGCCGTTCTCGCGCTGGACGACGCGATCCTTCTCGTCGCCGAAGGCAGTCGACTTGAACCACTTGGCACCGTTCTGCAGGTAGATGTGGCCCTTCTCTTCGAGCAGCCTGACGCAGCGGGCGACCAGGCCGGTGTCGTAGAGTGACTTTTCGGAATACCAGACCTCGAATTCGACACCGAATTCCTTCAGGTCGTCGCGGCAGTCTTCGAGTTGCTCGTTCAGCGCATGCTGATGCACGTAGTGCCAGTCACCGCCGAGCAGTTCCTTGGCTCGGGCGATCAGCGCATCGAGGTGCAGTTCGCGCTGCTGCTTGGCCTCGTCGTCGGCCCGCCCGGCATCCGGCAGGCCGGGCGTCCCGGCGACCACGTCGGCAGCGGCCCGGACGAACTTGTCACCGTGAGCAACCGTCATCTGTTTGGCCATCTCGCGCACATAGTCGCCCTGATAGGCGTTGGGCGGGAAGGGAACGGCCTGGCCATGCTGGTCGAGGTAGCGCAGCCAGGTCGACAGGCCGAGGATGTCCATCTGGCGGCCAGCATCATTGACGTAATATTCGCGGGTAACATCCCAGCCGGCAAACGACAGGAGGCTGGACAGCGACGCGCCATAGGCCGCGCCGCGGCCATGGCCGACATGCAGCGGACCGGTCGGGTTGGCCGAAACGAACTCGACCTGGACCTTCTGCTGGCCGCCGGCCGTCGAGCGGCCGAAAGCCGCGCCTTCGGTCAGCACGGCACGCACGACATTGAGCTTGGCGGCCGGATCGAGGGTGAAATTGAGGAAGCCGGCGCCCGCCACCTCCGCCTTGGCGACCAGCGCGGAAACCGGCAACTCGGCGAGCAGCTGGTTGGCGATTTCGCGCGGGTTTTTCTTCAGGGCCTTGGCCAGTTGCATGGCCAGGTTGGTCGACCAGTCGCCATGCGTCGGATCGCGCGGACGCTCAAGCTGGATCGGGGTTTCGGTTGCGCTCGGGGCAACGCTGGCCAGGGCCTGTTGCAGCAGGGCGGTCAGCTGGGATTTGACGTCGTGGGCCATTGATTCGCGGCTAAAAATGCAAAACGGCGATTATACGCTGCCCCTGCCTCTTTATTTGGCAACGATCACCGACCAGGCCGCCAGCTTTTCGGCATACCCGCGCGCGGCATGGGCCGGACTGGTCGATGGCAGGCGACGCAGTTCGCGCGGCGCCGTCTCCAGCCCGGGCAGGACGTACCGGCGAAAGAGGCTTTCCGCCGCCGCGCCGTTGAAGAAAACCTGCTCGATGCCCGGATGGGCGCGAAAGAATGACCGGAAATCGTTGACCTGCACGCTCTCCCGGACGATGGCCGCATCCAGGCTGCCGCGGCGCTCGCAATCGGCCACCACGTCCCACAGGGCGATGCCGGCCGCTGTCAGGCGCGCCAGGCGTAGCGGATAAGGCAGCGTCGGTTCCGCGCCGAGCAGATCGCCCATGATGCGCCAGAAGGCATTGCGGGGATGGGCGTAATACTGGCCGGCGCCAAGCGACGCCTCGCCCGGCATGCTGCCGAGGATGAGCCGCCGCGCATCGGGCGCCGCCACCGGCGGGAAACCCCGGATCATCCCCATCGTCCGGCCGGATCAGCCGCCGAACACCCGGTTCTTGCCCGCCCGCTTGGCAAGGTACATCGCCTGGTCGGCACGGCGCAGCGCCTCGCCGCTGCTTTCATCCAGCCCGACCTGGGCAACCCCGGCGCTGAACGTGATGAGCACCCGCTCGTTGCCGGACAGGTAGATCGCCCTGGTCAGCTCGCGCTGCAGGCGGGTGATCACCTCGATCCCCTCGTCGAGCGTGGTGTCCGGCATCAGGATGACGAATTCCTCGCCCCCGTAGCGGGCCAGCGTATCGCTCGGCCGGAGGTGACGACGCGCCACATGGGCCAGATGAATCAGGGCACCGTCCCCCGCCTCGTGGCCCAGGCGGTCATTGAGGCGCTTGAAATTGTCGATGTCGAGCATGCTAACCGTCAGCGCCGTCGCCTTGCGTCGCATGCTCGACATTTCCCGCAGCAGCGCCTCGTCGAGTCCCTTGCGGTTCAGGGCATCGGTCAAGGGATCGTGGCGCGCCTGGGCACTGGCGTTGTCGAGCTCCTTGTGCAACTGGATGAGTTCGGCCTCGGTGGCCTCGACCCGCTGGCGCAGCGACTGCAACTGCTCGCGGGAATGAGCCGACTCCTCGACCATGGCGTGCGTCGCCGCCATGACGTCGGTCAACAGGGGCCTGAGCTCCTCTGGCGAGGTGACTCCCGCCAGCTGTCGGGCGGTTTCCGCGATGGAAGCCTCGAACACGCTGCTCGACTGGTTCATGGCAGCGAGGCTGTCGATGAAGGTGGCCAACATGCTGCGCATTTCCCGCTGCGCCTCGACCGAGCGCGCCCGGGCACAGCGCTGCTTGTCGAGCACCTCGCGCATTCGCCGCTCCATCTCGTCGAGATGGCGCAGGGTCAGGGGCGGCGTCACGCAGGCCAGCAAGCCGTCGATCTGCCCTTTCAGCCACTGGTCGTCGATGCTCAGCTGGCCAATGTTCTCGATGATCAGGTGAAGCAGTTTGAGCAGCGACTGGCGGATTTCCAGCTGCTCCTCGACCGCCGAACGAACCTGGCCGAGCAGGCGATCCAGCACGCCACGCGCCAGGGAAGCCTCGACCGTCGGCTGCCTGAGCAGCGCCACCAGCTCGTCCGCCAAAGCCACGGCCCGCGGGCTGTCGCTGCCAAAGAAAGGCCGCAGACCATCGATGACGCGCCCCAGACTGCCGGCAAAATCGGCCGGCAGCAGGCTCAACGGCACGGCCGGCAACGCCGCTTCGCCCGGTGGCCGCTCGCTGCCGGCCCGGACAAAACCGTTCAGGGCATCGGTCACCCCCTGCCAGCTGCGCCGCGCAATAGCCTGAAGCAAGGCATCGACTTCCTTCTGCTGCGCCTCGTTGCGGGGCACGAGCCCGTCAGCCAGCTGACGCAGCGGCCGCTCCGGAAAGGGCGGGATATCCGGCAAACCGGCGATTTCGTTGTAGCAGACCTGAAAATTGGCCGGGGTCGGCGGCAAATGACGGACGGCCAGCCGCTTGAGCGCTTCCCGTGCGATATGGGTCGGATTTTTTGATTCGGAGGCGGACACGACGACGGTCCCGGGCGGAAGGGTGAAGAATACCAGCGGAATTCAGGTGGCTAGTTTATCCCAGGCGGGCACGCGCCGACAGGCTTCCGCAAGTCCGAACGCCAAATCGCGGGACCGCAAGCCACGTCGGCATGTTAGGATGTTCGTTTGACCTTGCCGGCTTGTCACCGCCCCATGCGCCTCCTCCGTTTGCTCAAGATCGCCTCCGTCGCCAGCCGTTTCGGCCTTGACGAAATGGTGCTCAAGCATGAGCCGAGCGGCCGCCTGGTGCGTCTGGCCAACGCCCTGCAGTTCTGGCGCAACCTCTCGGCACCACGTGCCGAACGCCTGCGCCGGGCGCTCGAATCGCTCGGCCCCATTTTCGTCAAGTTCGGCCAGGTGCTGTCCACCCGGCGCGACCTGATGCCACCCGACATCGCCGACGAACTGGCCCGCCTGCAGGACCGCGTCCCCCCCTTCGACTCGGCGCTCGCCTTGCGGGAAATCGAGCGGGCCTACGGCCGCCCGGCACACGAAATATTTGCCGAATTCGACCCGGTGCCGGTCGCCTCGGCCTCCATTGCCCAGGTTCATTTCGCCAGGTTGCGCGAGGAGGACGGCGGCCACGAGGTGGCGGTCAAGATCCTGCGTCCCGACATGCACGACGTGATCGAGCATGACCTGGCCCTGATGGACAGCCTGGCGCTGCTCCTCGAAAAGCTGTGGTCGGACGGCAAGCGCCTGAAACCGCGCGAGGTGGTCGCCGAGTTCGCCAAATACCTGCGCGACGAACTCGACCTGATGCGTGAGGCGGCCAATGCCTCGCAACTGCGCCGCAATTTCACCGATTCGCAGCTCCTCATCGTGCCGGAAGTGCATTGGGATTTCTGCACGTCCACGGTCATGGTCATGGAACGCATGAAAGGCGTGCCGATCTCGCAAATCGACCGCCTGCGCGGCGACGGCATCGACCTCAAGAAGCTCTCGGCAGCCGGCGTCGAAATCTTCTTCACCCAGGTCTTCCGTGACGGCTTCTTCCACGCCGACATGCACCCCGGCAACATCTTCGTCGCCCCGGACGGCCGCTACATCGCGCTCGATTTCGGCATCGTCGGCACGCTGACCGACACCGACAAGAACTATCTGGCGCAGAATTTCCTCGCTTTCTTCCGCCGCGACTACAAGCGCGTCGCCGAAGCACACATCGAATCGGGCTGGGCGCCGAAAGACACCCGCGTTGATGAGTTCGAGGCCGCCATCCGCGCTGTCTGCGAGCCGATTTTCGACCGGCCGCTGAAAGACATCTCCTTCGGCAAGGTGCTGCTGCGCCTGTTCCAGACCTCGCGCCGCTTCAATGTCGAAATCCAGCCACAACTGGTCATGTTGCAGAAGACCCTGCTCAACATCGAGGGCCTGGGCCGCCAGCTCGATCCGGAACTCGACCTGTGGAAGACCGCCAAGCCCTTCCTCGAACGCTGGATGAGCGAACAGATCGGCTGGCGCGGCCTGCTCAGGACCTTCAAGCAGGAAGCGCCCTATCTGGCGCGCACCCTCCCGCAGCTACCGCGCCTGGTGCATCAGGCACTGGCCGCCCCGCGCCCCGACCTGCAGCCGCAACTCGCCGCCCTGATCGCCGCCCAGCGCCAGCAGAACCGCTGGCTGGCCATCATCGCCCTGCTGCTCGCCCTGCTCGTCGGCACCCTGTTCGCCTGACCGACGATGCCCCTCACGCTTGCCACCTTTACCGAGGACGATGTGGCCGACTGGTTCGCCACCCGCGAGATCAACAAGGCAAAGCCCTACGTCGATCTGGTCCGCGACCTGGTGTTTCACGGCAACCAGCTGAGCGCCGTGGTGCCCGGTTCGGCGCCGCAGCCCTATGTCGTGCAGGCCTACCTGAGCCAGTCGCAGAGCGGCGAGACGATGGTCGTCAGCCGCTGCAGCTGCCCGGTCGGCCGCCAGTGCAAGCACGTCATCGCCGTGCTGCTGCGCGCCATTCAGGATCGCAACCCGACCGAGCGGGTGAGCCACAGCGTCCTGTCGTGGGTAGACGACCTGCGCCGCACCTCGCTCGCCGTGGCCAAGAAAAAGGCCCGGCCGGCCAGCGCCCGGCAGCAATTGTTCTACATCCTGAAATGGACGCCGGACAAGCGCCAGTTCGGCATCGAGATCCGCAAGGGCAAATACCCGGAAAGCGCCGAGGAATGGTGGAAGGTCGACCGCGCCCTGCTCACCCCGCCGCAGTTCGTCAATGAGGAAGACCTCGGCATCCTGCGCCTGATCTGGGCCGACCGCGGCCAGGAAACCCGGCTGCGCGCCTTTGCTCTCGGCCCGGCACACGGCGCCGAGATCCTGCAGCGCATGGCCGCCAGCCACCGTCTCTATCCCGAGGACGATCTCGGCCTGCCCCTCGCCACCGGCGCGACGCGTCCGGCCAGCATCGGCTGGCAGGTCGACAGCATGGGGTTCCAGCACCCCTACCTCAAGCCGGAGCCCTCGGCCGAGCTGGTCATCGCGGTCGATCCGCCATGGTATGTCGATCTGGCGGAAGGCGAGACCGGGCCGCTGGAAGTGGCCGGCAACCCGGACGTGGTCAATCGCCTGTTCTCCCTGCCGCCCCTGTCGGCCAAGGAAGCCGCCCTGGTCGCCGAGGCCCTCTCCGAACTGGCTCCCGACCTGCCGCTACCCGGCAACGATGCCGGTGCCCGCCTGCGCCTGGTCGATGCCCCCCTGATCCCCATCCTCCAGCTGGAAACCCTGCACACCCACGGCCATCGGGCCTGGCGAGGCTACCCGCAGAATTTCGGCGGCGGCGAATTCGATGTCGCCAGAGTCATTTTCCGCTACGGCGATGCCGACATCCGGCCGGATCAGCGCAGCGAGTTCGTCACCCTGCCGGAAGGCGAAACGGTGCGTCTCAAACGGCGCCCCGAGGCCGAAGAAAAGGCACTCGCCGCGCTGGCCGAGAGCGGCCTGCAGAAAATCCCGAGCCACACCCTGCACACCTTCGGCAGCCCGCCAGAGGGCATCTACGGCCTGGCCGACGAGAGCCGCTGGCTGCCCTTCATGCAGGAAGGCGCCCAGCGCCTGAAGGAAGCCGGCTGGCAGATCGAGTTTCCGGAGGATTTCCGCCACCACGTCATCGAGGTGGACAGCTGGGATGCCGAGCTCTACGAGTCGGACAACGGCTGGTTCAACCTCGACATGGGCATCCTGGTCGAAGGCGAACGCCTGCCCCTCGCCCCGCTACTCGCCGAGTTGTTCCGCAGCGACCCGCGCTGGCTGGAAGCCAAGGAACTGGAACGCATCCCGGACGATGAGGGGATCGACCTGTACACGGCCCGCGGCAAGCGCCTGCGCGTCCCGGCCGGCCGCCTGAAACCGCTCGCCGCCACGCTGATCGACCTGTTCGACGGCTTTACCGGCGGCGACGTGCTACGCCTGTCCCGCTTCGATGCGCCCCGCCTGGCCGAGTTGTCCGATGTCAGCCGCTGGCAGTTCCGCGGCCAAAGCGACATCATGGCACTGGCCGAACGCCTGCTCGCCGCGCAGGGCATTTCCGACATCGAGCCGCCGCAAGGCTTCCGTCTCGACTTGCGGCCCTACCAGCGCGAAGGTCTGGCCTGGCTGCAATTCCTCCGCGCCAACGACCTCTCCGGCATCCTGGCCGACGACATGGGCCTCGGCAAGACCGCCCAGACACTGGCCCACCTGCTGCTCGAAAAGGAGGCCGGGCGCCTCGACAAGCCGGCCCTGGTCATTCTGCCCACCTCGCTGATCTTCAACTGGAAAAACGAGGCGGCCCGCTTCGCCCCCGACCTCAAGGTGCTGTCGCTGCACGGCCCGGAACGCAAGAGCCGTTTTGCCGAGATTGCCGAGCACGACGTGGTGCTGACCACCTACCCGTTGCTCTGGCGCGATGCCGAAGACCTGATGCAGCATAGCTACCACCTGCTCATTCTCGACGAAGCGCAGACGGTGAAGAATGCGCAAAGCCAGAGCGCCGAAGCGGTCCGCAAGATGGACGCCCGCCATCGCCTGTGCCTGACCGGCACCCCGCTCGAGAACCACCTCGGCGAACTGTGGAGCCAGTTCGATTTCCTGCTCCCCGGTTTTCTCGGCACCAGCAAGCAGTTCAACCGCCACTGGCGGACGCCGATCGAGAAGCAGGGCGACGTTGCCCGGCGCAACCTGCTGGCCCGCCGCATCCGCCCCTTCATCCTGCGCCGCAAGAAGGAAGACGTAGCCACCGAACTGCCGCCCAAAACGGTCATCGTGCGCAGCGTCGAGCTCGAAGGCGCCCAGCGCGACCTCTACGAGACGGTGCGCGCCGCGATGGACGCCAAGGTACGCGACGAAATCGCCCGCATGGGCTTTGCGCGGAGCCAGATCGTCATTCTCGACGCGCTGCTCAAGCTGCGTCAGGTCTGCTGTGACCCGCGGCTCGTCAAATCCGGCAGTGCCCGCAAGGTACCGGAACGCGCCAAGCTCGATCTGCTGATGGCCATGCTGCCGGAACTGGTTGACGAAGGCCGGCGCATCCTGGTCTTTTCCCAATTTACCAGCATGTTGGCGCTCATCGAACACGCGCTGGACAAGGCCGGCCTGCCTTATGTCACGCTGACCGGCGACACCACTGACCGCGAGACGCCGATCCGCCGTTTCCAGGATGGCGAAGTGCCGATCTTCCTGATCAGCCTGAAGGCTGGTGGCGTCGGCCTCAACCTGACGGCGGCCGACACGGTGATCCACTACGACCCGTGGTGGAATCCGGCCGTCGAGAACCAGGCCACCGACCGCGCCCACCGCCTTGGCCAGGACAAGCCGGTCTTCGTTTACAAGCTGATCGTCTCGGGCAGCATCGAGGAAAAAATTCTCGCCCTGCAGGAACGCAAGGCGGAACTGGCCGCCGGCATCCTGTCCGAAGACCATCAGGTCGATGTCAAGTTCGGCAGCGACGACCTCGCCGCGCTGTTTGAACCCCTGCCGGAGTAATCGCCGGCAGCGGCACGGCCCTGTGATGAAATGACGAGCCATGCCTGTCTTCCCCCAACTTTCGCCCCGAGGTTCGCCATGCGCCTGCTCGCCACCCTGTTCTGCCTCACCTGCCTGACCCACGCCGCCCAAGCCGACAACGACATCGTGACCCGCCAGCTGGCGGCCGGTTTTGCCGACACCCGGGAAGCGCTCACCCTGGCGATTGAGAACCGGGGGTTGGTCATCAACTACGTTTCGCACATCGGCGACATGCTGACGCGCACCGGCGCCGACATCGGCGCCAACCGGCCAATCTATGGCCAGGCGGAAATCATCGAGTTCTGTTCCGCCGGCCTGTCACGGCGCCTCATGGAGAGCGACCCGCACACCATCGTGCAGTGCCCCTTCGCCATCGCCGTCTATACACTGCCCGGCCAGAACGACAAGACCTGGATCGCTTATCGGCGGCCGGTCGGCGCGGCGGCAACCCTGGTCACCCCGCTGCTGCAGGCCATCGTCGACGACGCGGCGGAATAAAGCCAGGGGCCGCCGCTTATCGCCGGGTCTTGTCGAGCCAGTTCAGGATCGTCGCGTATAGCAGTGCCGGCTGCACCGGCTTGCTGACGAAATCGTTCATGCCGGCCGCCAGGCAATTGTCGCGATCCTCGGCGAAGGCATTGGCGGTCATCGCCAGGATGGGCAGGGCATCGCGCGTGCCCAGCTGCCGGATGCGGCGTGTCGCCTCCAGGCCATCCATCCGCGGCATCTGCATGTCCATCAGGACCAGGGCGTAATCCCCGTCGCCCACCTTGTCCACCGCCTCGATGCCATCCACCGCCTCATCGACCACCAAACCGACATCCGCCAGCAGCATCTGCGCCACCTCCCGGTTGATGAGGTCGTCTTCGACCAGCAGAACGCGACTGCCAGCATAACGGCGGCGCAGTTCCTCCTCCGCCGCCTCGTGCCTGACCCGGGACACATCCGGCATCGGCCGCTGCGCCGGGCCGCATTTCAGGCGGGCGGTCATCCAGAAAACGCTGCCCTGCCCCGGCATGCTCTCGGCGCCGACGGTGCCGCCCATGAGGAGCGCCAACTGGCGGGTGATGGCCAGACCAAGGCCGGTCCCGCCATATTTGCGGGTCGTCGACGGATCAGCCTGCTCGAACGGCGAAAACAACCGGGCCAGGGCCTCCGGGGCGATGCCGATACCGGTATCCGCCACTTCAAGCCGGAGCAACACGCTTTCTGCCGACCGTTCCATTACCCGGCCCCGCAAGGTGATGCTGCCGCGTTCCGTGAACTTGACGGCATTGTTGGCATAGTTGAGCAGCGCCTGGCGCAGGCGGGTCACGTCCCCCAGCAAGCCATCCGGCAAGTCGGCCGCTTCGACGCGCACGGCCAGCCCCTTCTCGGTGGCTCGCAGCTTCAGCATGTCGGCCACTTCGGCCAGCAACTGCGGCAGGGCGAGCGGCATTTCCTCCAGATCCAGCCGGCCGGCCTCGACCTTCGAAAGATCGAGAATATCGTCGATGACCGCCAGCAAATGTCGGCCAGCCGTCTCGATGCGATCGAGCGGCTCATTCAGCGACGCATCGCGCAGCGCGCGGCGCATCAGATAGACCGAACCGAGAATGGCATTCATCGGCGTCCGGATCTCGTGACTCATGTTGGCCAGGAAGGCGCTCTTGCTGCGCGTGGCCGACTCGGCTTCCTCCTTGGCCGCGCGCAGCAGGCGCTCAGCCTGCTTGCGCTCGGTGATGTCGCTGATGAAGGTAATGTAGCCGGCGGCCTGATTGTCCTTGGCCGGCCGGTAAAAGACATTGAGACTGACCGGAATCAGGCGCCCGTCGCGGTGCCGGATTTCCGTATCGAAACTGGCCCGCCCCCGTTCGCGAATGCCGGCCATTGCCTCGACGAAGTCATCACCCCGGAAGCGCGGAGCGATATCCGGCACACTCAAACCCAGCATGTCCGGCACCGTATAGCCCAGCATGTCGGCGGCCGCCCGATTCACATACTCGAAACGGCCGTCCGCACCGACCCAGTGGATGCCGATGCCGACCCGGTCCATGGCAAATTGCGTCTGCTCCAGCCGGCCGGTCGCCCGCTCCAGGTCCTGCGTGCGTTCATCGACCATCTGCTGCAACAACTGGCGGTGGCTCTCCAGATCGGCCTCGCTTTTCCGCAAGGCCTCCTCGACACGCCGCCGCTCGGTGATCTCCCGGGCAATGCCAAGGATACCGATCGCGTTCCCCTCGGCATCATGCATCGGCGTCTTGATCGTTTCGAACAACCCGCGATAGCCGTCCTCGGCAAAGGTGATCCATTCCTCGTTCTTGCTCGGCCCCGACGCGGCAGCCGCCCGCCGATCATGTTCGCGGAAGGCATCGGCCACTTCCCGGCTGACGAAATCGTAGTCAGTGCGACCAACGATCTCGTGCTCCCTGGCCCCGAAAAAGCGGCAGAACATCGGGTTGCACGACAAGTAAACCCCATTCATGTCCTTGACCCAGACCAGGTCGGGAATGGCGTCGTACAGGCTGTTCAGGAAGGCCCGTTCGCGCTCGCTCTGCGCCAGGGCAACCGCCAGTTCGGCGCGGGCATCGTTGCGGTCGGCGGTCAGCGCCTGCTTCATGCGGTCGTTGTTGCAGCACAGGACCACCGCCTTGGCCAGATTGGCCAGCACCGGCTGGAAAACCTGGGTCAGCGGCAAATCGCCGACCGGCGGCTGCGGCGACAGGAGCAGGATGGTTCGCCCGGCGTCGATCGGCAGGCGGAGCGCAAAGCGATAGACCTGCTCCTGCGAGAAGGGGTGCAACAGCCGCGCATCGTCAAGCAGGGCGACCGTGCGGCCAAGCAGACCGGCCGGCAAATTGACGCGGGAACCGCAGCGTTCGATCAGCGGATAATCGCCCAGCACTTTCTCGAGCCGGGCCGAAGCGCCGAATTCATTTTCCTGCCGGTCGGCCAGAACGATCGCCACGGGAAAGGACGTGTGAAACAACAGGCGCTGCAGCGTCCGGGTCAGCAGGCTGTCGAGATCGAGGGCACCGCCGATGGTCAGCGACAGGTCATACAGGATGGCAAGTATCCGTTCGCGGTTCATGGCGGACTCCACGGCGCGCAGACCAGGGTTGCGTTATGGAACATCGGGTAACCGCCGCGTACCGTATTGCCGATCTCCCCGAGGGAAAGCGCGCCGCCGAGCGGGGTGGCTCCGGTTGCCTCGGCCAGTTGCCGCAATTCATCCCGCGCCGCGTCACCGAGATGCAGGCGACGCCCGGCACAATAGAAGGTCAGCAGGGGACGGCCGGCCCGCGGCCCATGCGCGGCCACCAGGCTTTTCGCCAGATGGCCGATGCACGCATGACCGCCGGCCGGTGGCGCTTGCAGCAGGACGAGCAAGGCGTTTTCGGGTATCTCTCCAATGCAGTGCAGCGAGCCATCCGCCTCCAGCGCAACCGGAATGCGCACCACCACATCGCCATTGGCGCGCAACAGGCCGAATGGATAATGCACCCCATACTGGTAGAAATTCTCCGGTGTCAGATCGATACCGAATTGCGCCTTGATGAGTTCCTGATAAACCGTGAAAGCCGGCCGCCAGTCCAGCGTGGCAATGCGGTTGCCCCGCGTCGAGGTTGCCCCCATCACCTGGTCGGGCTGGACGAATCCATGCGCCAGCAGGGGCGTCATGGCAGGCGGCAGGAGCAGACCGAGCACGCCATCCCCCACCACCCGCGTCGCGTCGAACAAACAGGGCATGGGCTGAAAGCTTTCGCTGCCGGCACTCACCCCGGCGTATTCGACCCGGTTGGCGAGCGCCAGGTAGATGTCGTCCAGAATCGTGCTGACGTTCGGCACCATGCTGTCGAAAATCATGAACAGCGTCGGCTTGCCCGATTCTGGAGGCAATCCGGCCAGATGCTGGCGCACCGCGCCGAGCAACCGCCCCCCCGCCGGCGCATCCCCCGCGTTGAGGGCCGGCAACAGGAAATGCGGCGGCATGGTGTCGAAGCCAAGCAGCCAGGCACCGTCGGTCACGAAGCGGTCGCCCTGCAACAGGGCCGGGAAAATGGCGCCCACCAGCGCGACGCCCTGCCGGGCGGCCGCAGCCTGCAACAACGGAACGCGATCCCTCGCGGATTCCGGCACCAGGGCCACGAAGCCGGAACGCGATGCCACCGGTCGCCCGTCGCGCAACGCCCCCTCGATCGCTTCAGCCGTCAGATCAACAAAACGCATGAAAACCGGCCACCCGTTTCACCGCACCCGCATCATTCCGGCGCGTGTCGGAAAATCGTCGCCCGCCATCAGGCCACGCCATTCGCATCGTCCAGCCGGGCCAGCAAACCACGCAGTGCATGCCGAACCGACAACGCCCGGACCTCCGTCCGTCCCCCCGGGAAATGACAGGTTTGCGCCTCGCATCCCCCCGCCCGCCAAGCCCACGCAAAGCAGACCGTACCGACCGGCTTGTCCGGCGTCCCACCGCTCGGTCCCGCAATACCGGTAATCGCCACGGCCCAGTCGCCCGCGCTGTGCGCCAGCGCACCGCTGGCCATCGCCCGTGCCGTCGCTTCCGAAACGGCACCATGGCGGGCCAGCGTCGTTTCCGACACCCCCAGCATGTCGCGCTTCGCGGCATTGGAATAGGTGACAAAACCGCGGTCGAACCAGCCGGAACTGCCGGCAATCGCCGTGACCGTCTGCGCCACCCAGCCACCGGTGCACGATTCGGCCGTGACCAGCCATTCGCCGCGCTCTAGCAGGCGCGCGCCCAGTTGCCTGGACAATGTATCGAATTCGGATTGCATACTTCATCGTAACACAGAGCCCTTGCGCCGCCTCAGGCCCGGCGCGACCGGCGGTAGAACATTCTGTTACAGAAGGCTACGAAAGGACGACAGACGGGCAGGTGTTCGCCACCTAGAATGCAATCGTGCATTGAACCCCTCCTCTCGAAATTCCCCCTTTCGAGATTCTTGTACCCCGCGACCTGCGGGGTTCTTTTTGCCCGCTCGAACGAGCCCGTTATAATTAGGGTTTCATCTCTTATCCCGTGGAGCCGCCGGCATGGCTGAACAAAACTCTTCCAAGAAAATGATGTGGGCAACGATCGGCATCGCCGCCGTCTTGATCGCGATCATCTATCCGCTCACCAATCGAACCTACAACTCGGCGGCCGATGCGGCCAAGGGTACGGACGAATCCGATGTCCGCATCCAGCCCGTCGCCAAATTCGAGCTGGCCAAGGCTGCCGAACCGGCCGCCAGCGGCCCGCGCGACGGCGCCACCATCTACAACACGGTTTGCGGCGCCTGCCACAACACCGGTGCTGCCGGTGCGCCGAAAATCGACGACAAGGCGGCCTGGGCACCGCGTGTCGCGCAGGGCAAGGAGGCCCTGATCAAGAGCGTGACCAACGGCAAGAACGCCATGCCGCCGAAGGGCGGTGCCACCCTGTCCGACGAGGAAATCAAGGGGGTTGTCGATTACGTGGTCAGCAAGGTCAAATAAGCCGCCGCGCTTGGCATTGCCTGACGAAAAGGGGGCCGCAGGGCCCCCTTTCTGCTTTCTGCGTTGACGCCATAGACGGGCCATCGGCCGTCAACGCTTGTTGCCGGCCAGCATCGCCTTCAAGGCGTCCAGCCGGGCGCTGCCAGCCGCCTTGTCGAGGGGCCGGGCCTCCTTGCCGCCGGCGAAGCGCACATCGTCGCGCCCCATCTCGTCAATGAAGCGCGACGGTTCGCAGGGGATGAACTCACGGGCCTGCTTGCGCCGCTCACAGTAGGAGATGTGCAGGGTACGCTGGGCACGGGTGATGCCCACATACATCAGGCGGCGCTCTTCCTCGACCTTGCTCGGCTCGGTCGATTCCCGGTGCGGCAGGATTCCCTCCTCGACACCGACCAGGAAGACGTGCGGGTACTCCAGGCCCTTCGCCGCATGCAGCGTGGACAGCTGCACCGCATCGACCTCCTCGTCGTTCTGCTTGTCGAGCATGTTGATCAGAGCAATGCTCTGCGTCAGCTCGATCAGCGTCTTGCCGTCGAGTTCGCCCTTCTTGTTGATCCAGTTGGCGAATTCGCAGACATTGGCCCAGCGTGCCTGCGCGACACGCTCTTCCTCGTGGTCGTAGAGATAGGTTTCATAGTCGATGGCCTTGAGCAGATCCGGCAGGACGAGATTGGCCGATTCCCGCCCGGCCCGTTCCTGCATGCGGTTGATGAACTGGCCGAATTCGATCAGGGGTTCGAGCTGGCGCGGCGCGACACGCTGGGCAAAGCCCTCCTCGAAGGCCGCCGCAAACAGCGAGACGTGCCGCTCGCCGGCGTAGGTCCCGAGCACCTGCAGGGTCGCCGCGCCAATGCCGCGCTTGGGCGTCGTCGCAGCTCGGATGTAGGCCGGGTCGTCGTCCTCGTTGGTCAGCAGGCGCAGATAGGCAATGATGTCCTTGATCTCTGCCTTGTCAAAGAAGGATTTGCCGCCGGACAGCAGGTAGGGAATGCGGTGGTCGCGCAGGTATTCCTCGAAGATCCGCGCCTGATGGTTGGAACGGTAGAGGATGGCGTAGTCCCTGAAGCGGGTGCGTTGCTCGAAGCGATGCGCCTGCAGCTTCATCACCACCCCCTCGGCCTCGGCATCGTTATCGCGGTAGGCCGTGACCGTGATCTGTTCGCCGTGGCCATGTTCGGACCACAGCTTCTTGTCGAACAGCTTTTCGTTGTTGGCGATGACGTTGTTGGCCGCCTTCAGGATACGCACCGTCGAGCGGTAATTCTGCTCCAGCTTGATGACCTTCAGGTTGGGGAATTCGGCCGGCAGCTTGCGCAGGTTGTCGATGTCAGCACCGCGCCAGCCGTAGATCGCCTGATCATCGTCACCGACCGCCGTGAACTGGGCACGCACCCCGGTCAGCAGCTTGAGCAGTTGGTACTGGCAGGCGTTGGTGTCCTGATATTCATCGACCAGGAGGTAGCGCAAGCGGTTCTGCCATTTGTCGGCAATTTCGGGATGTTCGGTGAACAGCTTGACCGGCAGACCGATCAGATCGTCGAAATCGACTGCCTGATAGGCCTTCAGCGTTGCCTCGTAACTCAGGTAGGCGTGGGCCGCCAGCTTCTGGTGTTCGTCGCGGGCCAGATGGCGGGCCGCCTCGGGCGAAATCAGTCCATTCTTCCAGTTGGAAATCAGCGACTGCAGGATGCGCACCGTCGCCTTGTCCACCGTCCCGGCTGCCTCACTCAGGATTCCCGCACAATCGGCCGCATCGAAGATCGAAAAGCGCGGCTTGTAGCCAAGCGCCTTGGCCTCCTCGCGCAGGATGCGCACCCCGAGCGAATGGAAGGTGGAAATCTGCAGTTCGCCGGCCAGGGCCGGCGACAAAATCTTGCCGATACGCTCCTGCATTTCCTTGGCCGCCTTGTTAGTGAAGGTGATGGCCGCGATATTGCGCGGCTGGAAACCGCAATCCTGCACCAGATAGGCGATTTTCTGGGTGATCACCCGCGTCTTGCCCGAGCCGGCGCCGGCGAGAACCAGCAAGGGGCCGTCGAGGTAATGGATCGCTTCGCGCTGCTGGGGATTGAGACCGGACATGAATCAGGGCAGAAAGACAGCGCCCGCTGGCAGCGGGGCGCAAACGATGGGAAGCGGCCGATTTTACCCTAGCCGGACGCCCCGCCAGGACGTCACGCCCACCACCCTGTCAGGCCGCATCGTCCACCTGGGGCACGACCGCCCGGGGCAGATCATCCACCTTGATCAGATCGTCGGCGGCAGCACCCAGCGCGCGCACTTGGGCGGCCACCGAACCGGCCTCGCGCCGGATCTCCGCCTGCCCTGGGCAAGGCGCCAGGGCCGCCGGTTCGACTTCGTCGAGTTCCTGCCGCACGCTGCGCTGCCGATCTCCCTCGATACCTTCCATCGATTCCACACGCCGAATGCGTTCGCGGGTCAAGCGCGGGATGCGCTCGACCGCGTCCCGGGTCGGGCGTTGGGTGGTCGAGGCGAGGCTGGGCAGTTTCATGCGAGGGCTCCTTGCCCCCATTACGACCGCCGCGGCTGGAAGCTTTAGAGCGCGCCGAAAACCTTTTTCAGCAAGTCGCTGCCGGCGCCCAGCGGATTGGCACGCAGCCTCTTCTCTTCCTCGGCAATCATCAGGAACAGGCCGTCCATTGCCTTTTGCGTGACATAGCGGTCGATATCGGCATCCTTTGCCTCGATCAGGCCGGCGCTTGCCGCCTTGCCGGCGAACTGGTTGTACTGCTCGGCCAGTTGCAGCTTGCCGGTTTCCTTCTGGACGATGGGCATGAACTTCGCAGTCAGTTGCTCGGTCGAGGTCCGCTTGAAATACTGGGTCACGCTGTCCTCGCCGCCGGTCAGGATCCCTTTCGCATCCTGCACACTCATTTTCCGGATCGCTTCGGCGAGCACCGGCCGGGCCACCGACACGGCATTCTCGGCCGCATGGTTCATGGTTGCGACCAGCTGGTCAGCCTGCTTGCCCATGCCGAACATGCGCAGGGCCGATTCGGCCTTTTGCAGGTAGCCCGGCAAGGGGATCTTCACCTTGTCGTTACCGAGGAATCCGCCATTGCGGCCGAGCGAGGCCACCGCGTAATCCACCCCCTTGGTGAGCGCTTCCCTGACGCCGGCCGACGCATCGCCTGTCGATAGGGCATCCAGCGCCCCGGCCTGGACCAGCGTCGCCGCCAGACTCAGAACGAGAATGAAGAGGAGCCGGAACCGACGAAGCATGGTGCTCTCCTTCGGCCATCAGACGATGTCGAGATGGCCGATACCCGTGGTCAGGTCGCGGTCCCGGGACTCCTTGCCGTGCAGCTTGATCTGCAGGCGCAGGTCGTTGAGCGAATCGGCGTTGCGCAGGGCATCCTCGTAGGTGATCTTGCCCGCTTCGTAGAGGTCGAACAATGCCTGGTCGAAAGTCTGCATGCCCAGTTCGCGCGACTTTTTCATGACTTCCTTGATCTCATGCACTTCACCCTTGAAGATCAGGTCGGAAATCAGCGGCGAGTTGAGCATCACCTCGATGGCGGCGATCCGGCCCTTGCCGTCCTTCTTCGGAATCAGGCGCTGCGAAACCATGGCCCGCAGATTGAGGGACAGGTCCATCAGCAATTGCTGGCGGCGCTCCTCGGGGAAGAAGTTGATGATGCGGTCGATCGCCTGGTTGGCACTGTTCGCATGCAGCGTGGCCAGCGCCAGGTGGCCGGTTTCGGCGAAGGCGATGGCATAGTCCATGGTGTCGCGGTCGCGGATTTCGCCCATCAGGATGACGTCCGGCGCCTGGCGCAGTGTGTTCTTCAGGGCCGGCCCCCAATCGTCGGTATCGACCCCGACCTCGCGCTGCGTGACGATGCAGTTCTTGTGCTCGTGCACATATTCGATCGGATCCTCGATGGTGATGATGTGCCCGTAGGAGTTCTCATTGCGGTAATCGACCAGCGCCGCCAGCGAGGTCGTCTTGCCGGTGCCGGTGCCGCCGACGAAGATGATCAGGCCGCGCTTGGTCATCGCCAGATCCTTCAAAACCGGCGGCAGCAGCAGTTCGTCGAGGGTCGGGATGGTCATGTTGATAGTCCGGCAGACGACGCCGACGCGCCCCTGCTGGACCAGCGCATTGACCCGGAAACGACCGATGCCGGCCGGCGAAATGGCGAAGTTGCACTCCTTGGTCGCTTCGAATTCGGCCGCCTGGCGGTCGTTCATGATCGAACGCGCCAGTTCGGCGGTGTGCTGGGCCGTCAACACCTGATTGGAAACCGGCGTGATCTTGCCATCAATCTTGATCGCCGGCGGGAAGCCGGCCGTGATGAAGAGGTCGGAGCCTTTCTTCTGTGCCATCAGGCGCAGAAGATCGTGCATGAATTTCATTGCCTGATCGCGTTCCATGGTTTCCCCTCGAATGTTCTGTCAGCCCCCCGCCTCACGCCGGGAAGGCATCCTTGTTGGCCGCCTTGTAGCGCGCCTCGGCGCTCGACACGACATTGCGGCGGACCAGGTCGATCAGGTTCTGGTCGAGCGTCTGCATGCCGAAATTCTGCCCGGTCTGGATCGCCGAATACATCTGCGCGACCTTGTTCTCGCGAATCAGGTTGCGGATGGCCGGCGTGCCGATCATGATTTCGTGCGCCGCGACACGGCCGTTGCCATCCTTGGTCTTCAGCAGCGTCTGCGAGATGACGGCGCGCAAGGACTCGGACAGCATGGCCCGCACCATTTCCTTTTCCGCCGCCGGGAACACGTCGACCACGCGGTCCACAGTCTTGGCCGCCGACGAGGTGTGCAGGGTGCCGAACACCAGGTGGCCGGTTTCGGCTGCCGTCAGCGCCAGGCGGATGGTTTCCAGGTCGCGCATTTCACCGACCAGGATGACGTCCGGATCTTCGCGCAGCGCCGAACGCAAGGCATTGGCGAAGGAAAGCGTATGCGGGCCGACTTCGCGCTGGTTGATCAGGCACTTCTTCGACTCATGGACGAACTCGATGGGATCCTCGACCGTCAGGATATGGCCGTACTCATTTTCGTTGATGTGATTGACCATGGCGGCCAGTGTCGTCGACTTGCCGGAGCCGGTCGGCCCGGTGACCAGCACGATACCGCGGGGATACTCAGCAATTTCCTTGAAGATCTTCGGCGCGTTCAACTCCTCCAGGGTCAGCACCTTGGACGGAATGGTCCGGAACACGGCGGCCGCACCGCGCTGCTGGTTGAAGGCATTGACCCGGAAGCGCGCCAGATTCGGAATCTCGAAGGAAAAGTCGCACTCCAGCGTCTCTTCGTACACCTTGCGCTGACCGTCGTTCATGATGTCATACACCATGCCGTGCACGTCCTTGTGCTCCATCGCCGGCAGGTTGATGCGGCGGACATCGCCATGAACGCGGATCATCGGCGGCAGGCCGGAAGACAGGTGAAGGTCGGAGGCCTTGTTCTTGACACTGAAGGCCAGCAGTTCGGTGATGTCCATGCGGATCGTCCTCGGCGCGCGTGTATACTTGAATTGTTGTGAATTCCTAATGGATTATGAGCGCAATCGCCGACAACCTGCAAGCCGTTCAGGCCCGGATTTCCCGTGCTGCGGCGGCTGTCGGCCGCTCCCCCGAAACGGTCCGTCTGCTGGCCGTCAGCAAGACTTGGCCGCTGGCCTGCGTGCTCGATGCGGCGGATGCCGGCCAGCGTGCGTTCGGGGAAAACTACGTGCAGGAAGGGATTGCCAAGATCGCCGCCGTCACTGGCCGGCATCTGGAATGGCATTTCATTGGCCCATTGCAGAGCAACAAGACCAAACCAGTCGCCGAACACTTTGACTGGGTACATTCCATCGACCGTCTGAAAATCGCCGAACGGCTGTCCGCACAGCGCCCGGCCTACCTGCCGCCGCTACAGGTCTGCGTGCAGGTCAATGTCTCTGGCGAGGCAAGCAAGAGCGGCTGCACGCCGGACGCGGCGCTCGCCCTGTGTCGCGCCGTCGCCGCCCTGCCCGGCCTGCAGTTGCGGGGGCTGATGACGATTCCCAAACCCACCGACGACCCGCAGGCGCAGCGCGCGCCTTTCCGCAGGCTCCGCGAATTGCGCGAGCAGATCGGCGCCGCCGGCCTGCCGCTCGATACCCTTTCCATGGGCATGTCCCACGATCTCGAAGCCGCCGTCGCCGAAGGCGCGACCATCGTCCGCATCGGCACGGCCATTTTTGGTGAAAGAAACTACACATGAAAATCGTTTTCCTCGGCGGCGGCAACATGGCCAACGCCCTGATCGGCGGCATGGTCAAGCAGGGCTTTGCGGCCTGCGACATCGACGTCATCGACCCCGGCGCCGAAGCGCGCGCCAGGTTGCACGCCAGCTATGGCGTGAACTGCCATGCCAGCGCCGAAACGGCGCCCGCCGCGCCGGACATCCTGGTACTGGCCGTCAAGCCGCAGCAGATGAAGGAAGCTGTCGCCCCGCTCGTCGGCAAACTCGGCAACGCCCTGGTCATCAGCATTGCCGCCGGGCTCGACATGACAACCCTCTCCCGCTGGCTGGGCGGCCATCGCACCATCGTCCGCTGCATGCCGAACACACCGGCCCTGATCGGCGCCGGCATCACCGGGCTGTGCGCCTTGCCGGGCGTCACGGCCGGGCAGCGCGCCACCGCGGACCGCGTGCTGAAGGCTGTCGGCACCACGCTATGGATCAACGATGAAGCCCAAATCGATGGCGTGACCGCCCTGTCCGGCAGCGGCCCGGCCTATGTGTTCCTGTTCATCGAGGCCCTGCAGCAGGCGGCCGCCGAACTCGGCTTCACGCCGGAACAGGGCCGCCAACTGGCCATCGAGACCGTGCAGGGCGCTGCCGCGCTGGCTGCACAATCGAGCGAGCCGGCTTCGATCCTGCGCGAACGCGTCACCTCCAAGGGCGGCACGACCGAAGCCGCCCTCAAGGTGATGGCCGAGCGGGGCGTCAAGGAAGGCATCGTGGCGGGCTGCAAGGCAGCCGAAGCCCGCGGCAAGGAACTTGGCAAGCTGCTCGGAGCCGGCTGATGCACGCCATCACCTTCCTGCTCGACGCCATCGCCAGCTTTTTCTGCACCCTCTTCCTGCTGCGTTTCCTGATGCAGGCGATGCGCGTGTCGTTTGCCGGGCAGATCGGCCACTTCGTCGTGACATTGACCAACTGGGCAGTCAAGCCGCTGCGTCGTTTCGTTCCCGGCCTGGGCGGCTTCGACTGGGCCAGCCTGATGGCGGCGCTCGGCGTGCAACTGGCGCTTTCCGGCATCCTGCTCGGTCTGGCTGGCCCCGCCATCAACACCGATAACGGGACGCTGACCCTGATGGTGTTGTGGTTCGCCTTTCGCGCCCTGCTCCGCTTGGCTGTCTATATTTTCATCGGTGCCTTGATCCTGCAGGCCGTCCTGTCGTGGATCAACCCCTATTCCCCCCTCGCCGCGCCGGCCTATCAGCTCACCCGCCCCCTCCTCGAGCCGATTCGCCGCATCATGCCGACCATTTCGGGCATCGACCTGTCGCCGCTGGTCGCTATCCTGCTGCTGCAAGTGCTGCTGATGTTCCTGTGAGCGACTGGTACCGTGCGGCGGGCGACGGCCGCATCACGCTGACCCTGCACATCCAGCCCGGCGCCAAAAAAACCGAGTTCGCCGGACGGCATGGCGACGCGCTGAAAATCCGCCTGGCCGCCCCCCCGGTGGACGGCAAGGCGAACGAGGTGCTGATCCGCTTCATTGCCGACACCCTGGGTCTTCCCAAATCCGCCGTCTGCCTGAAGAGCGGCCAAACGTCGCGGCGCAAGGTACTGGAAGTTACTGGCGCGCTCCCCGAGGCGGTTACCGGACTGGCCGGCTGAAACAACAGCGGCTGCCGAAGCAGCCGCATTTCCTGCCCCCCGAAGCGGGCTTATTTTTTCGCTGCCCCCTTGGCGCCGCCTTCGCCGACGGTCAGTTCGCCCCGCAGGCGCGCCACGCTCTTCTCCCCGAATCCCTTGACCCCCTTCAGATCATCCACCGATTTGAAAGGGCCATGCTTGCTGCGGTAATCGACAATCGCCTTGGCCTTGCTCGGGCCAATCCCCTTGACACCGTCCAGCTCCTCGACGGTCGCGGTATTGAGGTTGACTGCGGCATAAGCCAGGCTGATGCTGGAAAACAGGACAAGAATCAGGCTCAGCAAGCGTTTCATCGGGTACTCCTCATCCATGGTAGTGATTGGTTTGCAAAAGGCAGCGGCCTCGCCGGACTGCCCGACGAGGCCACCTGATTTTAATGCAAACGGAATGATTTATTCCATGAGAGTCATTGCGGCGCCTGGTAGACCACGCGTCCGCCGACCAGCGTCGCCCTGACCTGGCCGCTCATCAGGCAGCCCTGCCAGGGGGAGTTCTTGCCACGGCTCCTCAGGGCCTCCGGTGTCAGTTGCCAGGTCGCCGCCGGATCGAAGACGCAGACATCGGCATTCGTGCCGACCGCAAGGCTGCCGGCGGGTGAGCCGAGAATCCGGGCTGGCATGGCGGTGACGCGGGCGAGCGCGGTTGGCAGGTCGACCTGCGCCGCCTCAGCCCATTTCAGGGTCAGCGGCAGCAGTACCTCGAGGCCGGTAGCACCGGGCTTGGCTTCACCAAACGGCAGCAATTTGTCATCGGCACCCACCGGCGTGTGGTCGGAGCAAATGGCCGCCCAGCCGGCGGCGACGGAATCCGACAGGGCCTGACGATCTTCCTGGGCGCGCAGCGGCGGGCAGAAGCGGGCGTGCGGATTGAAGTAGCCGATATCGTTTTCGGTGAGCAGCAGGTGATGCACACCGACGTCGCAGGTGATCGGCAGCCCGTCATGCTGGGCACGATGCACCAGCTGCATGCCGGCGGCCGACGAAAGGCGGGTCAGATGCACGCGACAGCCGGTGATGCGCACCAACTGGATGATGGTGCCGATGGCGATGGTTTCGGCAGCGACCGGGATGCCGGCCAGCCCCAGACGACTGGCCACTTCACCCTCGTGCGCGATGCCGTTGCGCGACAGCCAGTAATCCTGCGGCTGCAGCCAGACGGCGAAATCGAAGGTCGCGGCGTATTCCATGGCGCGCAGCAGCGCCTCGGTATCGACCACCGGCTTGTTGGCCTGCGAAAAGGCCACGCAGCCGGCCTTCTTCAAGCCGGCCAGTTCGGCCAGGCGCTCGCCCTTGAGGCCAAGGGTCAGGGCGCCGAGCGGCAATACGCGGGCCTTGCCGATTTCATCGCCACGATGCACCAGGCGGTCGGCCAGTTCCGGTTCGTCGAGCGGGGGATCGGCATCCGGCGGCACGACGACACTGGTCACACCACCGGCGACAGCCGCCGCCAGCTCGGCTTCGATCGAATGGAGGCGGGCACCGAGGTCGATCAGGCCGGGACAAACAACGCAGCCGGTGGCGTCGATCGTCTGGTCGGCAACAAAGCCGGCCGGCGTCGCCCCGATGCCGATGACGGTGCCCTCGGCAATGAACAGGGAAGTGGCATGCTGGTCGACACCCTGCTTCGGATCAATGACGCGGCCGTTCTTGATTTCGATATTCATGTTCAGTTCCCCGCAACGATACTCATGACGGCCATGCGAACCGCAATGCCGAAGGTGACCTGCGGCAAGATCACTGCTTGCGGGCCGTCGGCCACCGCCGAATGAATTTCGACCCCGCGGTTCATCGGCCCGGGGTGCATCACGATGGCGTCCGGCTTGGCCAGCGCCAGTTTCTGCGGCGTCAGGCCGTAATGGCGGAAGTATTCGCCGGCCGACGGCAGCAGCGCGCCGTTCATACGCTCGTTCTGCAGGCGCAGCATGATGACCACGTCGCAATCCTTGAGACCTTCGTTCATGTCGTGGAAGACATGCACGCCGAGCTTGTCCATGTGCTTCGGCAGCAGCGTTTCCGGACCGATGGCGCGCACCTCCGGCACACCGAGCGTGGTCAGCGCATGGATATCGGAGCGGGCGACGCGCGAATGCAGGATGTCGCCCACGATGGCCACCCGCAGTTGCGTGAAGTCCTTCTTGTAGTGGCGAATGGTGTACATGTCGAGCAGGCCCTGCGTCGGATGGGCGTGCCGGCCATCGCCGGCATTGACGACGTGGATGTCGTCGCGGCCGGTACGTTGCAGGTGCTCGGCGATCAGGTAGGGCGCCCCACTCGACGCATGACGCACCACAAACAGGTTGGCATGCATGGCGCACAGGTTGTCGATGGTATCGAGCAAGGTCTCGCCCTTGGCCGTCGACGACTTGTTGATGTCGAGGTTGATGACATCGGCGCTCAGCCGCTTGGCGGCAATTTCGAAAGTGGTGCGGGTACGTGTCGAGTTCTCGAAGAACAGGTTGAAGACGCTCTTGCCGCGCAGCAGCGGCACCTTCTTGACTTCGCGCGCCGAGACTTCCATGAAGGATTCGGCGGTGTCGAGGATCTGGTTCAGGATGGCCTTGGGCAGGCCTTCAATGGACAGCAGGTGGGCGAGTTCGCCATGCTTGTTCAACTGCGGGTTATGCATGTTCCAGCCTCCAGGCGAGTTGAGCGTCATCCTTGCGTTCGAGCACCAGGCTCTGGCCGTCGTCGAGCGCCACTTCCCAAATGCCGTAGGTGGCCGCGACCGGCAGCTCGCGCCCGCCCCGATCGGCCAGCACGGCGAGTTCGACTGCCGCCGGTCGGCCGTAGTCGAACAGTTCATTGATCGCCGCCCGCGTCGTGCGGCCGGTATAGAGCACGTCATCGACCAGGATGATATGTCGGCCTTCGACATCGAAGGGAATCACGGTCGGCCGGCACTGCGGATGCAGGCCCTTCTCGGAGAAGTCGTCCCGATAGAAGGAGACATCGATCAGGCCGACCTCCTCGGTCAGGCCGAGCAGCTCCTTCAGGCGCTCGGCGACCCAGGCACCGCCACTGTAAATGCCGACCAGCGCCGGATTCTTCGAGAGGTGCGGGCGAATCAGGTCGGCCAGCTGGCGACACTGCGCCTCGGCATCAGGCAGAGGATGGGGAAGGGGTGACATGCTGCGCGCTTTCGAACCAGGTTTGAAGGATGAGTTGCGCCGCCACCGCATCGAGCAGCGGCTTGGCGGATTTGCTGTTGCGACCGGTTTCCCGCAGGCGGGCTTCGGCATCGAGCGAGGTCAGGCGTTCGTCGGCATAGGACACCGGCAGGTTGAATCGCCGAACCAGGCGCTCGCCGAACTTGCGGGCCAGACGGGTCATTTCATGCGGCGTACCATCGGCGTGCGTCGGCAGGCCGACGACCAGGCGCTCCGGCTGCCATTCGGCAATCAGTTGGCCAATGGCGGCAAAACGCGTCTCGTTCGATTCGGCGTCAATCACAGTCAGCGGATGGGCGCTGCCGAGCAGGGTTTCGCCAGTGGCGACACCAATGCGCTTTTCGCCGAAGTCGAAGGCCAGCACCGTACCCACGAACTCAGGCGTGTCCTGCCACGTCGGAAAGCTGCGTGAAACTGACGCCCAGCTTCTGCATCGCGGCCGGCAGACGCTCTTCCGGCGGCAATTCGAACAGGATGCTGGCCTTGGCCGGCACCGTCAGCCAGGAATTCTGGGCCAGTTCCTCTTCCAGCTGGCCCGCATCCCAGCCGGCATAACCGAGCGAAACGATGATTTCCGAAGGCTGACCTTCCTTGCCGACCGCGGCCAGCACATCGCGCGAGCTGGTCAGGCCGATATCGCCGTTGATCGCCAGCGTCGATTGCCAGTGCCCGACCGGCCGATGCAGCACGAAGCCACGGTCGAGCTGGACCGGGCCGCCAAAATAAACGGGCAGGTCGGCCAGCTGCCCGGCCTCCAGCTTGATATCGATCTTTTCCAGCAAGCCGGCCAGGTTGAGGTCGATTGGCCGATTGACGATGATGCCCAGGGCGCCGTTCTCGTTGTGTTCACAGACATAGACAAGCGCGTTGGAGAAATAGGGGTCCTCCAGCGACGGCATGGCAATCAGGAAGTGGTCGGTCAGGTTGACGTTGTCCATGGGGCGAATTTTAATCGCCGGGGAGGTACAAACCAACCATGAACCCTGAAAAAGCCCTCGTCTGGTTCCGCCGCGACCTGCGCGACCACGACCACGCCGCCCTCGGCGCCGCACTTCGCCAGGCCGGCCAGGTTTACTGCGCTTTCGTCTTCGATACCGACATCCTGGACGCGCTCCCCAGCCGCCACGACCGGCGGGTCCATTTCATCCGCGAATCGCTGGTCGAGCTCGATACCGCGCTACGCGCCCGGGGCGGCGGCCTGATCGTCCGCCACGGCCGGGCCGCCGAGGTGATACCCGGACTCGCCCGCACCCTCGGGGTCGCCCGCGTCTACGCCAATCGCGATTACGAACCCGCGGCCAAGGCCCGCGATGCCGCCGTCGGCGAAAGCCTGCGGGCGCAGGGCATCGCCTTCCACACGCTGAAGGATCAGGCAATTTTCGACGGCGACGAGGTGCTGACTCAGGCCGGCCGGCCGTTTTCCGTCTTCACGCCGTACAAGCATGCCTGGCAGAAGCGACTGACCCGTGCCGATATCGCCGAATGGCCCTGTCAGGGCATTGTCGCACCGGGCCCCGCCGACGGCATCCCAACGCTGGAACAGATCGGCTTCCAGGCAACCGACCTCGAGCAACTCGGTATCCGGCCCGGCATGTCGGGCGCCCGTGCCTTGTGGGACGAATTCCGTGCCGGGCGTCTGGCCCGCTATGCCGCCCTGCGCGACTACCCAGCCCTCAAGGGCGTCTCTTACCTCTCCGTTCATCTGCGATTCGGGACGATTTCGATCCGAGAACTCACCCGGGAGGCGCTGGCCGCTGAATCCCACGCCTGGCTGAACGAACTGATCTGGCGCGATTTCTACTTCATGATCCTCGACCATTTCCCGCAGGTCGTCGGCCAGGCCTTCAAGCCGGAATACGATGCCATCCGCTGGGCCGACCGTCCCGACTGGCTGGCCGCCTGGCAGCAAGGGCGGACCGGCTACCCGCTGGTCGATGCGGCGATGCGCCAACTCAACTACAGCGGCTGGATGCACAACCGCCTGCGCATGGTGGTCGCCAGTTTCCTGACCAAGGACCTCGGCCTCGACTGGCGCCTCGGTGAACGCTACTTCGCCGACCGGTTGAACGATTTCGACCTGTCTGCCAACAACGGCGGCTGGCAGTGGGCCTCGTCCAGCGGTTGCGATGCACAGCCCTATTTCCGCATATTCAACCCGATCACCCAGTCGGAAAAATTCGACCCGGACGGCAAGTTCATCCGGCGCTATGTCCCCGAACTGGCGGCCGTACCAAACCGATACATCCATGCCCCGTGGCGGATGGGACACCTCGAACAGGAGGCGATCGGTATCGTCATCGGCCGCGACTATCCGGGGCCGATCGTCGATCATGCCCAGGCCCGGGAGGAGACCCTGGCCCGTTACGCGGTGGTCAAGAAGAACGGCTGAGGATTAACCGACAATCCCGCCGCGGCGGGACTGTCCGGAAGGCGGCCAACGCGTTCAACGCGTCTGGCGATGCCGGGCATACGCGCTGACCAGTTCGAGCAGTTCGGCTTCGTCGTACGGCTTGCCGAGGTAGTGATTGGCCCCGATCTCCAGCGCGTAGTTGCGATGCTTGTCGGCCGTGCGCGACGTGATCATGATGATCGGCAGGCCGCGCAGGCGCTCGTCGGCGCGGATGTTGCGCACCAGGTCGAAACCGTCCATGCGCGGCATTTCAATGTCGGACAGGATGACATCGGGCATCACGTCGACCAACTGCTCCAGCGCATCGACGCCATCCTTGGCCAGCACGACCTGATAGCCCTCGCGCGTCAGCAGGCGACTTGTGATCTTGCGCACGGTCAGCGAGTCATCGACCACCATCACCGTCGGCTGGTTTTCCACTTCGCTTGCCACCGGCGCGACCGGAATCGCCGACTGCACACGGACGCTGACCACCGGCGTCCGGCTGGCCAAGGCCACCGGATTGAGAATCAGCACAACCTTGCCATCGCCGAGTACGGTTGCCCCGGCGATACCGACCACCCGTGACATCTGAGCGCCGATATTCTTGACGACGACTTCCTGGTTGCCCTTCAGTTCATCGACCAGCACAGCGACCCGCTGCGCGCCGGAGCGAAGGAGGAGCACCCAGTACTGACGGTGGGCTTCGGGCAGTGCCTCGGCATCGCCCAGCAGGTGGGGCAGGAAGTGGAAGGGATACCGATTGCCCTGCCACTCGACCTCCCCCTTGTCGCGAATCGCGGCCAGCGCCTTGTCCTTCATTTCCATGACCTGTTCGATCATGGCGGACGGAATGGCATACACCGAACTGCCGACGCGGGTCAGCAAGGTCTGCGTCACAGCCAGGGTGAGTGGCAGGTAGAGGCGGAAGGTAGTGCCCTTGCCGATTTCCGAAACAATTTCAATACGACCGCCGAGTTCGCTGACCGCCGTCTTCACCACGTCCATGCCGACACCGCGGCCGGCGAGCTGGGTCAATTCGGTGGCCGTCGAAAAACCGGGCCGGAAGATGAAATCGAACAGCGCCGCCTCGTCGATCGCCTGCCCCGGCTGAAGCAAGCCCATGGCTTCAGCCCGGGCCCGAATGCGTCCGGCATCAAGGCCCTTGCCGTCATCGGACATCGACAGGATGATTTCATTGCCCTCCTGGACGAGCCGGACGGTGATTTCCCCGACTTCCGGCTTGCCCAGCGCGAGACGCTCGTCCCGATCCTCGATGCCATGGGCCACCGCATTGCGCAGCATGTGCTCGATCGGGGGCAGCATCTTGTCCAGCACCGAGCGGTCGATATCGACCTGCCCCCCGATGATGTCGAGGTTGGCTCGCTTGCCCAGTTCCTTCGCCGTCTGACGGACGATGCGATACAGACGCTCGGTCTGGCTGGCGAAGGGCAGCATGCGCACCCCCATCAGCTCCTGCTGCAGGCTGCGATTCAGACGCGCCTGGGCAAGAATCGCCGCATTGGCATCATCCAGGCTCTTCAACAGGTTCTGCTGCACCGTCGCCACGTCGTTGACCGATTCGGCCATGAAGCGGGTCAGTTCCTGGAAGCGGGTGAAGCGATCCAGCTCCAGCGGGTCGAAATCGACTTCACCACCCGGCGCATGCGCCACCCTGGCCTGAATTTGGGTTTCCGCCTGGATTTCGATTTCGCGCAGCTGACGGCGCAAACGAATGACGTTTTCGGTCAGTTCAAGCAGTGACCCCTTCAGGCTGCGCATTTCACCTTCGATCCGGGTCCGGGCGATGGACAGTTCGCCCGCCTCATTGACCAGACGGTCGATCAGATCGGCCCGCACCCGCAGCATCGCGCGCTGGCCGGCCGCATCACTTTCCGCCTCGGGCTCGGCCGCCGCCGGCTGGACGGCCGGCACCATCCCGGGAGCCGGCGTTTCGGCCGCAACCGGCGGTGCGAGCGGCGCCACAGCTGGCGGCTCCTGCGGCCCCTCGCGCAAGCGTTCGACAGCCTGGGCCAGCATGTCGCAACCGGTCTCGATCTCCTCGATGAAAGCGGTCGACGCCGAACCGGCGCGCATGGCCTCCTCGACGCGCGCCTCCAGCAGGTGGGTCGCTTCACCGAGGTTCATGGCACCGGCCATCCGTGCGCTTCCCTTGAAGGTGTGCAGCAGACGGGCAATGGCCTGCGCTGCCGCACCATTTGCCGGATCGCTGCGCCAGGCACGAAGCTGGCTGGTCAGGTCGCGCGTCAGGTCAGCCGCTTCCTCAAGGAAGATAGGCAGCAGCTGCTCGTCGAGTTCGTCGGTCAATTGCGGCAGGGCCGGCACCGCGGGAGCCGGGGCGGCAGGCGCCGCGACCGGCTCCGGCGACGTAGCGGAGCTGACGACAACGCCCGGCAAGGGGATGACTTCGGCACTGACCGGCGGAACCGCCTCGTTCACCGGCGCGGGCGGGAAAATCTCATCCAGCGCGGCAATCAGTTGCCCCTGCTCGGCCGGAGCTTCCTGGCGGGACAGACAGTCGAACATGTCCTCAAGCGTGATGATGCTCTGCCGAACGGTCTCGATCCCCTCGATACTGGCCGGCTGAGCCGAGCCATCCCGGCGCAGCAGGGCATGTTCGAGCGCCAGGGCGAGATGATGGATCGGCATCAGGCCGACTGTTGCCGCAATGCCGGCCAGCGTGTGGGCTGCCCGCGTCATGGCGAAAGTGGTCGGCCCGCTCGGATCGGCTTCCAGCACGCCATAACGCTCGACCAGGGTCTGCAGATGGCCACGTGCCTCGTCGCGGAAAATATCGTACAGCGTCGGCGAGGCAGTCACGCTCGGCGGCAGGTCGCCGGACACGCCGGTTGCGTCGGCCTCGGGCGCCTCCTCCGGCGACCGCATCGGCGCCTCTGCCTCTGCCTCTGCCTCTGGCTCTGGCTCTGCCTCGGGTTCGGGTTCGGGTTCGGGTTCGGGTTCGGGTTCGGCAACAGGCTCGACCGTCAATACCAACGGCTGATCAGCGAAGGAAAGCTCGATTTCATCGAAGCCGGGCGGCGCGGGCTCGACCGCCGGCGTCTCGGGCAATTCGGGGGCAAGGGCATCGAGGGCCAGCGGTTCAGCTAGCGTGCCGGCTGCCAAAAGCGCTTCACCTGCCGGTTCGCCGGCGGGCGCGGACGGCTCGGCCACGGCCGGGGCAGCCAGCGGTTCGGCGCCACGCAGACGTCCGGCCAGGGCAATGAGGGCCGATGCATCCGGCGCCTGCCCCTCACCACTTTCGAGATGGCGAACCCAGGCCGAGAACAAGGCATGCTCGTCCTCGATCATGCGCATCAACGCCGGGGTCGCCCACTGATCCTGGCGCAGCCACAGGTTGAGGGTCTGCTCCAGTTCCCAGGCCGTCTCCCCGAGTTCGGTCAGGCCGACCATCCGGCCGCTGCCTTTCAGGGTATGGGTATTGCGCCGAATGGTGGTCAGCGCTTCGACATTGTGCGGATCGGCTTCCAGCACTGCCAGCTGTTCGCCCATGGTGTCCAGCACCTCGTGGGCTTCTTCGAGGAAGATGGCCAACAGTTCCGCGTCGATCTCCTCATGCGACGCCTCGGCCAGTTGCTGGGTTTCAGCCGAGGGTTGCGGGACCTCCGGTTCCTGCGGCTTGAGGGCGGCCAGCGTAGCGTCGATCTGTTCCGCCCCCATGTCGCCGGCCTTCAAGGCCTCCAGTGCGGCCTTGGCACTCTGCCCGAGTTCATGGTTGGCAACCAGATCGGCATCCTGCTGGATGGCCTTGAGGTTCTGCTTGGATTTCGATTTCGCGCAGCTGACGGCGCAAACGAATGACGTT
>OFCW01000063.1_pt1 | contig 50910 bp, 41 predicted proteins | sample 1520951 | NCBI WGS metagenome assembly OFCW01 (sample SAMEA4349680, study PRJEB24078) | microbial mat metagenome | biome: Terrestrial Biome; feature: Habitat; material: Microbial Mat | place: India | collected 2012-06-12 | depth 10 m | reverse complement strand
CATGTCCAAATTCGCCCCCCTCAAGAACGACACCTTCCTGCGCGCGCTGCTGCGCCAGCCGACCGCCTACACGCCGCTGTGGCTGATGCGCCAGGCCGGGCGCTACCTGCCCGAATACTGCGCCACCCGCAAGCGCGCCGGCTCCTTCATGGGCCTGGCGCAAAACCCCGACTTCGCCACCGAAGTCACGCTGCAGCCGCTGGAGCGCTACGCGCTGGACGCCGCCATCCTGTTCTCCGACATCCTGACCGTGCCCGACGCCATGGGCCTGGGCCTGTATTTCGCCGAAGGCGAAGGCCCCAAGTTCGAGCGCCCGCTGCGCGACGAGCAGGCGGTCCTGGCGCTGCGGGCGCCGGCGCCGGGCTCCTTGCAATACGTGTTCGACGCCGTCACCCAAATCCGCACCGAACTGGCCGGCCGGGTGCCGCTGATCGGCTTTTCCGGCAGTCCCTGGACCCTGGCCTGCTACATGGTCGAAGGCGGCAGCTCGGACGATTTCCGCACCGTCAAGACCATGCTGTACAAGCGCCCGGACCTGATGCACCGCATCCTGCAAACCAATGCGCAAGCGGTGGCGGCGTATCTGAACGCGCAGATCGAGGCCGGCGCGCAGGCGGTGATGATCTTCGACACCTGGGGCGGGACGCTGGCCGACGGCGTGTACCAGCAGTTTTCGCTGGCCTACATGCGGGCGGTGGTGGCGCAGCTGAAGCGCGAGCACGACGGCGCGAAGATTCCCGCCATCGTCTTCACCAAGGGCGGCGGGCTGTGGCTGGAGGACATCGCCGGCATCGGCGCCGATGCGGTCGGGCTGGACTGGACGGTGAACCTGGGCAAGGCGCGCGAGCGGGTCGGGCACAAGGTGGCGCTGCAGGGCAACCTCGATCCGAACGTGCTGTTTGCCGGACCGGAGCAGATCCGCGCGGAGGTGGGCAAGCTCTTGGCGTCGTTCGGGCCGCCGCAGGCCGGCTACGGGCATGTGTTCAACCTCGGCCACGGCATTTCGCAGTTCACGCCGCCCGACGCGGTGGCGGTGCTGGTCGATGCCGTGCACGAGATCAGCCGCGCCATGCGCCAGGAATAACGGAACCGGCAAAGCGCTGTCCAGCCGCGCGGATGTGTCATCCGATGAACAGTTGCGGACCAACTTAAAGTGGTTTATTCACAGCCGCCGATTTTGTGCATTGCAGCATGAAAATTTATTCTCATCCACTTTTCCGGTCCGCACTCGAATTCTAAGTGCTTGATTTTCAAGCGCTTATTTTTTGCTTTTCGATTTGGCATTTTGTCGGAAGCCGCATGAAATCTGGCTTCGCGGGCTGTCAAGCGGTCTTTGTCCACAAAGTTATCCACAGATTTTGTGGATAGTAAAAAAAGTGCTTATGAAACGGATAGTTAGATCATTTTCTGAAGAATTGCATTAACTTTTCGATCACATGCAGTTATTGCCATAAGGCAGGTATACGCCTTGACAGGCGCTGCTATGTCAATGAGAAAGAATTGCCGCCGCTTTTTGTTGTCGCAGATGCAAATGCCTTCGTTCATATCAATGTGCGCGACATCAGAGGCACGGAACTTAAAGACGCCAATGCCGCACAACTTATTCACAAAAACAACTTGCATAAAAGCCAGTGCGGTGCAACAAAAATTTTTCTTCGAAATATTTTTTTGCTATCGAGGCGAATTTTTAAGTTGCTGAATTTAAAGGGAAAAATTTTTGCTTTTCGGATAGGCAATTTGTTGAAACCCGCATCAAATCTAGCGTTTCCGGCTGTCAAGAGCCCCTTGTCCACAAAGTTATCCACAGCATTTGTGGATAGCTGGAAAAATCCTTACAAAACTAGGATTTATCCGAATTCTTCAACCATTGCATGAAGTCGCTCGTGGCCCAACGCATTCTCCATCTCGCGCTCGATACCCCGCTGGATCGCTATTTCGACTATCGCTGGAACGGCGACGGCCCGCCGCCGCAGGCCGGACAGCTCGCACTGGTGCCGTTCGGCCAGCGCAAGGTGGTCGGGCTGATCGTCGGCGTCGACGACACGACCGATGTCCCGCCCGACAAGCTGCGCGATGTGATCGCGGTGCGCAGCCAATTGCCGCCCTTGTCGGCCGCCTGGCTGGCCTTGTGCGGTTTTGCCGCCGACTACTATCAGCGCCCGCTTGGCGAAGTCGCCGTTCCGGGGCTGCCGAAAAATCTGCGCGCCGAGAAGCCGACCGCGCTCGACCGCGCCTTGAAGAAAATCGCCAAGGCCGAGCGCGCCAGCGATCCCGCGCCGCAGGCGATGCCTGCGCTGAACGATGCGCAGCGCGCCGCCGCCGCGGCGATCGCCGGCGCGCAGGGCTTTGCGCCGACCCTGCTGTACGGCGTGACCGGCAGCGGCAAGACCGAGGTCTACCTGCATGCCGCCGCCCAGATCCTGGCGCAGGACCAAACCGACGCGGCGCAGGTGCTGATCCTGATCCCCGAAATCAACCTGACGCCGCAGCTGGAGAGCAATGTGCGCGCGCGCTTTCCCGGCCTGACCGTGGCCACGCTGCACAGCGGCCTGGCCGAAGGCGAGCGCCTGCGCAACTGGCTCGCCGCCCATCTCGGGCAGGCGCGCATCATCCTCGGCACGCGGCTGGCGATCCTGGCGTCGCTGCCGCAGCTCAAGCTGATCATCGTCGACGAGGAGCACGATCCGTCGTACAAGCAGCAGGAGGGCTTGCGCTACTCGGCGCGCGATTTGGCGGTGTGGCGCGCGCGCCAGCTCGGCATCCCGGTGGTGCTCGGTTCGGCCACGCCGTCGCTGGAAACCTGGCACCACGCGCAGTCGGGCCGTTACCGCAAGCTGGAGCTGCGCGAGCGCGCCGTCAAAGACGCGGTGCTGCCGCGCGTGCGGCTGATCGACATGGAGCGCGACAAGCCGGCCGAGGGGCTCACCGCGACGCTCGTTGCGGCCGTAAAGCTGCGCCTGGAGCGCGGCGAGCAGTCGCTGCTGTTCCTCAACCGGCGCGGCTATGCGCCGGTGCTGGCGTGCGATGCCTGCGGCTGGATCGGCAACTGCCCGCGCTGCACCGCCTTCATGGTGCTGCACAAGCCCGAACACCGGTTGCGCTGCCACCATTGCAGCCTGGAGCAGCGCATCCCGAAATCCTGCCCGACCTGCGGCAATATCGACCTGCAGCCGCTCGGGCGCGGCACACAGCGCGTCGAGGAAGGCTTGCAGCGCCTGTTTCCGCAGGCGCGCCTGCTGCGCATCGATGCCGACTCCACGCGCTTGAAGGGCAGCGCGCAGGCCGCGTTCGAGGCGGTGCACCGCGGCGAGGTCGACATCCTGATCGGCACGCAGATGGTGGCCAAGGGCCACGACTTCCGCCACCTGACCCTGGTCGGCGTGCTCAATCCCGACACCGCGCTGTTTTCGCACGACTACCGCGCCAGCGAGCGGCTGTTCGCGCAGCTGATGCAGGTGGCCGGGCGCGCCGGGCGCGCCGCGCAAAAGGAGGGCGGCAATGCGGGCGAGGTGCTGATCCAGACCCGCTATCCGCAGCATCCCCTGTACGGCGCGGTGATGGCGCACGACTATGACCGCTTCGCCGGCGGCCTGCTGGAAGAGCGCGCGCAGGCCGGCCTGCCGCCCTTCCTGTACCAGGCGCTGCTGCGCGCGGAAGCGCGGGAATTGCAGAGCGCGCTCGATTTCCTGCAGCAGGCGGCCGGCTGCGGCGTGTATCCTGGCATCACGATCCACGATCCGATTCCGATGACCATGACGCGCATGGCCAACGTCGAGCGCGCGCAACTGCTGGTCGAATCCATCTCGCGCCCGGCGCTGCAGGCTTTCCTGAAGGCATGGATGGCGCAGCTGCGCGAGGTCAGGACGCGCGTGAAGTGGTCGCTGGAAGTCGATCCGGTCGATATCTGATTTTTTCTGGAGACGTGCCTTGCTTCCTGTTCCCGCTGCTGCTGGCAGCGCTGGCCGGCGCCTTCGAAGCGGTGTACGGGCGCCGCGACAATGGCTGGCCGATCTTCATCCTGATCGACCGCGCGCTGGCGCCCAAGGCCGGCACCTATGATTATTGCGCGCGGCGGGCCGACAAATAGCGGAGCCTTAAGCAGCCGCAACGCCCGGCCGCCGCCCTGGCCTTACAGTGGTGTATCCGAATGCAAGCCAGGCACCATGCGACACTTCATTCTCCTGCCCGCGCTGCTGCTCGCAGCGTCTGCCATGGCGGCGGCGCCCGCCGACTTCAGCGGCGTCTGGACGGCCCTGGTCTGCCCGTCCGGCGTCAGGAACGACCCCGGCCGCTGCGCCCACTTCGTGCTGGAGCTGCACCAGAAGCAGGACAGGCTGTGCGGCTCGCATCTGTTTGCCACGCCGGGCGCGCTGCCGATGGATGACGGGAACGCAGGCGCGCCGACGCTCTCCGGCGCGATCGCCGACAACACGGCGACCGTCACGCTGGCCGCCAACCCGGTCCGCCATGCGCAGCGGGCACAGAACATCCGCGCCGAACTGAAACTCGGCCGCGGCACGCTGCATTGGCACCGTCTCGACAAGCCGGACAAGAACGACTTGTTGCCGGTGGACATACGCTTTGCCAAGTCGCGCGCCAAGACGCTGCTCAATCCTGTCTTTGCACAACAATTGAGCGCCGCCTGCACGATGATTTCCAACCAGCCCGGCGAGCCGGAAGGGGTGCCGGCCGTCACGCCTCCGCATCAGCAGTTGCATCCGGGCCAGAGAACCGGTCTGGCCGAAAACCAGCGCCAGTTTTGACGGCGCTAACGGCACACTGGTGCCGGCCCGGGCGTCTCTGCCGGCCGCTGCCCGTGTTGCAGAAACTAACCGCGCCTGCCCGCGTCGAATAAACACAAGTCTCGTTTCCATTCGGCATAGGAGGCTGCTTGCGCGAACCGCTTTTCGATCATTTATCGACCGGAGTGTTGCAACCGGGCCGCAATTGCTGGCGGATCGAGCATGCCCGGCGTTTTGCCATGCTGGTCGATGCGGATGCCTATTTCCGCGCGGTGCGCGCCGCCATCCGCAACGCACGCCACAGCATCTTCATTCTCAGCTGGGACATCGACAGCCGCGTGCGGCTGGTGCCGCAGGGCGCCAACGACGGCTGCCCGGAACCGCTCGGCGAATTCCTGCATGCGGTCGTGTCGTCGCGCCCGGACTTGCATGCCTATGTGCTGAACTGGGACTTCGCGATGCTGTACGCGCTGGAGCGCGAATGGTTACCGGTGTACAAGCTGGACTGGCGCACCCACCGGCGCCTGGCGTTCAAGATGGACGGCAGGCATCCGATCGGCGGCTCGCATCATCAGAAGGTGGTGGTGATCGACGACAGCGTGGCTTTCGTCGGCGGCCTCGACCTGACGCGCTGTCGCTGGGATACCCCGCAACACGCGCGCCATGAACCGTGGCGGCGCGACGGCGACGGCAAGCCGCATGCGCCGTTCCACGATGTGCAGGCCGTCGTCGACGGCCACGCCGCGCGCGCCCTGGGCGAGCTGGCGCGCGCGCGCTGGCGCGCTGCCACCGCGCAGGAGCCGGTAGCGCCGCGCGCGGCCATCCATGATCCCTGGCCGGCGCATGTGACGCCGGACCTGGCCGACGTCGATATTGCCATTGCCCGTACCGAGCCGGCCTTCGACGGCCGCCCGGGCGTGCATGAAATCCGGCAGTTGCACCTGGACGCGATTGCCGCCGCGCGGCATAGCCTGTTTTTCGAAAACCAGTATTTCACCTCCGGCATGATCGCCGATGCGCTGGCTAAGCGCCTGGCCGAGCCGAACGGGCCGGAAGTGCTGATCGTTTCGCCGCAGACCCAGAGCGGCTGGCTGGAGCAGGTGACCATGGGCGTGCTGCGCGCGCGCGTGCACCGCCGCTTGAAGCAGGCCGACCGCTATGGCCGCTACCGCATGGCGTGCCCGCAGATCCCCGGCCTGGACGGGCAATGCCTGAACGTGCACAGCAAGGTGTTTGCGGTCGACGACGACCTGTTCTGCATCGGCTCGGCCAATCTGTCCAACCGCTCGATGGCGCTCGATACCGAATGCAACATCGTCATCGAGGCGCGCGGCGACGCGGCGCAGCAGGCGCGCATCCGCGCCGCCATCGCGCTGCTGCGCAACCGGCTGCTGGCCGAGCACCTCGACACCGTGCCGCAGGCGGTGCAGCAGGCGATCGACACGCAGCGCAGCCTGCATTGCGCGGTGCAGGCGCTGCAGCATTCGAAGCGCACGCTGTGCACGCTGGAGCCGACGGTGGCGCCCGAGCTCGACGCGCTCATTCCGCAGGAGGCGCTGTTCGACCCGGAGCGCCCGATCGAGCCCGACGAGCTGGTCACCCAGTTCGTGCCGCGCGAAGCGAGCAAGCCCTTGCCGGCGCGCCTGGCCGGCCTGGGCATGCTGGCCATCGCGCTGGCCCTGCTGGCGACCGCCTGGCGCGCCACGCCGCTGCGCGAATGGGTCAATCTCGAATCGTTGCTGCGCCTGGCGCACGAACTGGAAGGCTTTCCCTTTGCGCCGCTGGCGGTGCTCGGCAGCTATGTCGTGGCCGGCCTGCTGGTGGTGCCGGTGACGCTCCTGATCGCCGTGACCGGCATCGTGTTCGGGCCGCTGCAGGGGTCGGCCTACGCCATTGCCGGCACGCTGCTGAGCGCGGCCGCGACCTACGGCGTCGGTCACTGGCTGGGACGCGAGGCGGTGCAGCGCATGGTGGGATCGCGCGTGAACCGCTTAAGCCAGCGCATCGCCCGGCGCGGCATTTTGGCCATGGTGGTGGTGCGCATCCTGCCGGTGGCGCCGTTTTCGGTGGTGAACGTGGTGGCGGGCGCATCGCACATCCGCTTTCGCGACTACCTGATCGGCACCACGATCGGCATGGCGCCCGGCATCACCCTGACCGTGACCTTCGTGCATCACCTGGCCGAAGCGGCGCGGCAGCCGAGCGTGGGAACGGTCGCGGTGCTGGCCGTGGTGGCGCTGTCGATCATCGGCCTGGCGCTGGGCCTGCAGCGCCTGCTGAAACGCAAAGAGGACCGTGCGGCATGACGGATGTCCTGAGCGTTCCCGCGCCGCCGCCGCAGCGCGCAACGCCTGCGCCGGCCGCGCCCGATCTCAATCCCTGGCCGCTGACGATCGCGACCTACAACATCCATGGCGCGGTCGGCTGCGACGGCCGCTTCGCGCCGGAGCGCGTGGCGGCGGTGCTGCGCGAAATCAATGCCGACGTCATCGCCTTGCAGGAAGTGCCGCTCGGCGGCAGCCGCACCCCCAATGTGCTGACCCTGCTGCAGAAGGCGACCGGCTTCGCCGCCGCCGAAGGCCCGGCCTGCGACACGCCCGAGCGGCGCTACGGCAATGCGGTGCTGTCCCGCTATCCGATCCTGTCGATGCGCATGATCGACCTGTCGTTCGGCAGCCGCGAGCCGCGCGGCGCGCTCGATGCCGACCTCGACTGCCACGGGCACATGCTGCGCGTGATCGCCACCCATCTCGGCCTGCGCCCGGCCGAGCGGCGCGACCAGATCCGGCGCCTGCTGCAGGTGTTCGATACCGAAGAGATGCCGGTCATCCTCCTGGGCGACATCAACGAATGGTTTGCCTGGGGCCGCACGCTCAAGCTGCTGGTGTCGCATTTCCAGGCGGTGCCGGCGCCGGCCACCTTCCCGTCGCGCCGCCCGGTGTTCGCGCTCGACCGCATCTGGATTCGGCCGCGCCATCGCCTGGTGCATGTGGAAGTGCATGCCACGCCGCTGGCGCGCGTGGCGTCGGATCATCTGCCGCTGATTGCGCACATCGACGGTTAGCGCGGCGCGGCAGATTACGGTCGCCTTTCCACGGCGCCGCCGCGCGCCGATTCCGGCGGGCTGGCGATCAGCGCGGGCGTGTCGAGCGGGTTGAAATCGCTCCAGTCGCCGTTGGCGATCGTGCCCTGCGCGCGCTCGATGTCGGCCGCGCCGGCCGCGCGCAGCACGTGGATCGCCCGCTCTTCCTGCGCCTCGTCGCCCACGGCCACCGCGACCATCATGCCGGCCTGGCGCTGCGCCTGCGGGTCCCGGGCATTCAGCGGCGCGCCGCTGTCGTCCCGTTCCTTCATCTGCGACATGCTGCCCACCAGGCCGCCGACATGCGCGCCCAGCAGGCCGCCGGTGACGGCGCCGACCGGCCCCAGGAAAGGCGCGGCGGCAGCGCCGGCCGCCGCGCCGATTGCGGCGCCCGCGGCCACGCCCTTGCCGGAGTCGTCCGCGCCGGGCGACTCCATGCGGTCGCCGCCGATCGGGTAGGCGTCATGTTGTCCCGGCGGATTGACGTAAAACGTGGCAATCGCGTCGCGCGCGAAGCCGGCGCGCAGCAATTCGTTTACCGTGTCCTCGGCTTCGGATTGCTGCTGGAACCGGCCTGCGATGATGGTGCTGCTCATGGCTGCCTCCTTATAAGCTTGTTAAAAAGAATAAGAACCTGCATGCGCGCATTAGTTCGGCCGTCGGCCGGGACGGCGCGCCCGTGTAAGTTTTGCCGGCGGCTGGTAAAAATTGGGAGCCCGGGCAGCGCGCCGCGCCGGTGGGTGTGCCTGGCGCTGGCAGGTGGCGCGTGCAGGCCTGGTCCTTGCATGCCGATGTGCCCCTCGACTGGATGGAAGAAGCAGTCCATGGCGCATGCCCCTCCTTTCTCTACCCACGTGACCGACGCCGCCGGCCATGCGGCGACCATTGTGTCGACCCAGCGCATCGGCGCCGAGGAAATGGCGTGGATCCGGCTCGATGAGGGCGGCGGCACGCAGGTGCTGGTGCCGATGGACCTGCTGACGCGCACGGCGGACGGCGCCTGGCGCCTGCCGTTTACCTTCGACAGCGCGCCCGATGGTCCGGCGCGGATGCGCTTTCCCGTGGTGGAAGAGCAACTGCAGGTGGAAAAACGCCTGGTCGACACCGGGCGCGGGGTGCGCCTGCACAAGACCGTGGCCGAACGCGAACGGGTGCTCGACGAACCGCTGCGGCGCGACGAACTGCTGGTCGAGCATGTGCCGGTCGGGCAGATCGTGCCGGAAGATGCGCCGCCGCAAGCGCGCTATGAGGGCGACACCCTGGTGGTGCCGGTGCTGGAAGAGGTGCTGCTGGTGCAAAAGCAGCTGGTGTTGAAGGAAGAGGTGCGCATCACGCGGCGCCGGCATCAGGTGCGGGAGCCGCAAAGCGTGGTGTTGCGATCCGAGCAGGTCGCGGTGGAGCGGTTCGATGAGGGCCGCGACCGTCTGCCGCAGTAAGCCGCAGGCATGGCTTATGCCTGCGGCAGGCGTTCAATGCGAGTCCGGCCCGTGCAGGCGTCCGTTTGCGCGTCGCGTGCGCCGGCGCCGGATCACCTTGTTTGTATAGGAGAAACCGATCATGGAAAACACCGTAGTAGGCGTGTATGACAGCTATGCGCAGGCCGAGAGCGCAATGAACGAATTGCTTGCCGCCGGGTTTGCGCGCGACGATGTGCGGCTCAGTTCGGAGACCACGGGCGGCGGCGCGACCGGCGCCGGCGAGCAGAAGGGCGAGTCCCGCATCGGCCACTTTTTCCGCTCGCTGTTCGGGCTGGAGGAGCATCGCACGCAGCGCGACATGTACGCGGAAGCGGTGCGGCGCGGCAGCTGCGTGCTGGCCGTGGACGCCGCCAGCGACGACCAGCGCGACCGGGCGGTCGAGATCATGAACCGGCACGACCCGGTCGACATCGACGAGCGCGCGGCGCACTGGAGAAGCCAGGGCTGGAGCGGCTATGACGAAAGCGCGCCGCTGCTGACCGATGCCGAAATCGAACGCGAGCGCAGCGCCTATGCGCAGCCGCGCGCCGCCGGCACGGCGCAAGGCACCGAGGAGGCCGCGCGCATCCCGGTGGTGGAGGAAGAGCTGCGCGTGGGCAAGCGTGAAGTGCAGCGCGGCGGCGTGCGCGTCTACCAGCGCGTGTCCGAAAAGCCGGTGCAGGAATCGGTGCAGCTGCGCGAAGAGCATGTGGACGTGGAGCGCCACGCGGTCGACCAGCCGGCCACCGAGGCCGACCTGGCCGCCTTCAAGGAAGGCGCGGTCGAGGTGCGCGAAATGGCCGAAGAGCCGGTGGTGTCGAAGAGCGCGCACGTGGTCGAGGAAGTGGTGGTCAGCAAGGAGGCGACGCAGCGCACGGAACAGATCAACGACACCGTGCGCCGCACCGACGTCGAGGTCGAGCAGCTGGGCGCCGACAGCGGCCGCCGCACCGACTATGCCGACACCGCGGCCACCGCCGACGATGCCGACTACCGGCGCCACTGGCAGAGCGCCTACGGCAGCACCGGCGGCCGCTATGAAGACTACGACGCGGCGTATCGCTACGGCTCGACCATGGCCGGCAGCGGCCGCTTCCAGAACTACCAGTGGCAGGATGTCGAACCCCAGCTGCGCAGCGACTGGGAAACCCATCATCCGGAAAGCACCTGGGACAAGGTGAAGGATGCGGTGCGCTATGGCGCCGAGCGGGTGAGCGGGCGTCACCACTGACCCGCAGCCCTAAGAGCGCCTAAAAAATGCCGCTAGCCGCGTTGCGCTTCCTTGCCGTACTACTCGTACTGTCTGCGTCGGCGCGCCTTGCTATCGGCATTTTGTTAGGCGCTCTAAAAAAGGCTTAGTCCAGCCGGCCTTCTTCCGCCATCTGCCGGATCGTGCGGATGGTGTCGATGTCGGCTTCCTCGTAGGCGGAGCGGCGGAAATCGTTGTACATGGCTTGCGCGCTGTCCTCGGTTTCGGCCGCGCCGTCGTCGTATTCGAAGCGCACGAAGAAGGCGCCCGGCTGCGGCTCCTCGATCGTCATCGTCAGGCTCGACGCCGGAATATCCTGTTGCTGCGGCACCTGGTAGACCACGCGTTCCTGCGGATGGAACACCACCTTGTCGTGCACCGCCACGTCGCCGTAGTGCGAGATGCGCACCAGCGTGGTTTCCGTGCGGTCGACGATGACGCAGCTGTCCAGCCAGGGAATGAAGGCTTGCGGCGTTTCGGCGCGCAACACCAGCCCGCGCCACAGCTGCGCGCGCGACAGCGGCTCGATCAAGGGGTTGAGCGGGTCGTTGATTTCAACGAGATGGGCGAATTTCATGATGCGTACTACCGCGGAAGGGAGAAACCCTTCAGTGTAGCGCGATCTGCGGGGCAGGGCTAACAGGCTGTCGAAAAGCTACTGCGCGGGCCGATCTTGCGGCCTGCTCGCTACGTTTTTCAACAGCCTGCTACGGCTACGGACGTTCCGGAAAATTTCGCGCGCTCAAAAGAACTGCGACCATTCCTCGACCCACGCCGGCACCGCGTCGCGCTCCATCGGCCTGGCGATGTAGAAACCCTGGGCATAGGTGCAGCCGAGGTCGCGCAGCAAGTCCCAGTCCTCGCGCGTTTCCACGCCCACCGCCACCGAGTTGCGGCGCAGCTTGCGCGCCAGTTCCAGGCAGGATGAGAGCGCGATGCGCATCTGCTGGTTCTGCGCGGCGCCGGCGACGAACGAGCGGTCGATCTTCAGGTCGAGGAAGGGAATGCGCAGCAGCTGCTGCAGGTTCGAACGCGCGGTGCCGTAATCGTCGACCGACAGGCCGAAGCCCTTCATGCGCAGCCGCGCCAGGTTTTCCAGGCAAACCGGCACGTCGGTCATCGCGATCAGTTCGGTGATCTCGAACGTCACGTCATGGGGCGCGATGCCGTGGCGTGCGGTAAGCGCGACGATTTTTTCCACCAGGCCGGACTCGGCCAGCGCGCTGGCCGACAGGTTGATCGACACCGCCAGCATCAGGCCGCGTTCATGCCACATGCGGCAGGCTGCAATCGACTGCTCGATCACGGCCCAGGTCAGCTCATCCATGTGGCCGCTCGCTTCCAGCGTCGGAATGAAGGCCGCAGGGGGAACCAACCCGTATTGCGGATGGCGCCAGCGCACGAACGCTTCGACGGCCTTGACCTTGCCGGTGGCCAGTTCCACCTTCGGCTGGTACAGCGGCTCGAATTGCTGCGCCTGCAATCCCTGGCGGATGTCTTCCAGGCGCAGCACCGGCAGCGCCTTCTTGCCGCTGCCGTCGTGTCCGTGCGGCCGGCGGTACTGCCGGATCAAGTCCTGCAGGATTTCCGGCGTCGCCGGCTTTTCGAATGCGCCGAGCAGATTGATGCCATAGGCTTTCGTCATGGTCTCGACCGAAAACAGCAGCGCCGAGCCGAGCGCGCTGACCAGCACGACCGCGCCCTGGTAATCGGCCCTGGCCAGATGACGCATCAGCTCGATGCCATCCATGCCGGGCATGTTCAGGTCGACGAAGCTGATGTCGACCGGGTTGTTCCTGTCTTGCAGGATGGCGAGCGCCGCCTGCCCGTCCCCGGCTTCCGCGATATGCTGCGCACCGAGCCCGGCCAGCATGACCGTCAGCCAGCGCCGCTGGAACGCGTCATCTTCCACGACCAGAAAGTGCAAGTCGGAAATTTGCGTCGAACATTGGTGGTTCATAGGCTTCGCTTCCAGAACAGACTTGCGCCATCCGCGCTGCTACAAGACGCAGCAGGCACCAGCCAGTCGCCATAGTTGCCGTACGTCAATTATGCCCGGGGTTCGGAAGGAGAGGAAAGCACTTTGCCGCCGGCTCCCCCGAAAGATCGCGCCTGCGTGCCGGGGGCGCGACATTGTTCTTGTTCTGCTTTCCTATCTGTCAATGTAGCACGCGGATTTAATTCTTCCAGGAACTAATTGTTCATTTGCAAGGTCTTGCGATCGGCTGTTTTCGCCACGCCGGCACCGGCAGTCCATCGCCGATGCGCTTGCCATTCCTTTCATTGCAGGAGACAGAATTGAACCGACTTACCCATGCGTCGTTGTGGACGCTCACCGTTGCCCTGACCGCCTGCGGAGGCGGCGGCGACTTGCCGCAGGATGCCGCAAGCGCCGCAGCGGTCTCGCAGGCGACCGGCAGCGAGGCCCTGACGACGAGCGCAACGCCGTCAACCTTGTCGGCTACCGGGACCAAACAGAAGCCAGCGCCCACGCCAGCCCCAGCACCAGCACCAGCACCAGCACCAGCACCAGCACCAGCACCAGCGCCAGCGCCAGCACCAGCGCCAGCGCCAGCACCAGCGCCGGCTCCGGCTCCGGCTCCGAGTCCGACAGCCGCGCTCCCAGCCGACAAGACCTGCGGCCTCGCCAACTTTCAGCAGGAAGTGCTCGACCGCGTCAACCAGGCGCGCGCCGTCGGTCGCACCTGCGGCAGCACCTATTACAGCGCGGCGGCGCCCCTGGCATGGAACGGCAAGCTGTTCGACGCCGCCGCCGGCCATGCGCAGGACATGGCGGCCAACAATTATTTTTCGCACACGAGCCAGGACGGCCGCACCTTCAGCCAGCGCATCACCAATGCCGGCTATGCCTGGAGCGCGGCGGCGGAAAACATCGCGGCCGGGCAGGGGACGGTGGCGCAGGTGATGGACGGCTGGCTGCAGAGCCCCGGCCACTGCGCCAACATCATGAACGGCAACTACAGCGAGATCGGCGTCGCCTGCGCCCGCAACGATGCGTCCGCCTACCAGCAGTACTGGGTGATGGAACTCGGCCGCCCGCGCTGAGGACGGCGGGCCAGCTCATCGGTCCAGATACTCGTGCACCAGCATGCCCAGGGTTTTGACCGCGCCTTCGATCTCGGCGCTCCATTCGTTGCCGCAGTTAAGGCGCAGGCAGTTGCCGAACTTGCCGGAGGCGGAGAACAGCGGCCCCGGCATGAACGCGATGCGGTGGGCGATGGCGCGCTCGTGCAGCCGCAACGCGTCGACTTGTTCCGGCAGCTGCACCCACAGCACGAATCCGCCCTGCGGCTCGGCGACCGAGCAGGCGGGCGGGAAGAATTCCGACACCGCGTCCGACATGCGCGCGATGCGCTGGGTCATCGCGCGCCGCATCTTGCGCACCTGGCTGTCGTAGCTGCTGCTGCCGACGAAATCGGCCAGCACCGCCTGGAAGTAGTGGTTGGTGCCGCCGGAGGCGACGTTCTTGAGCAGCGCGACCTGCTGCGCATAGCGGCCGGCGACGATGTAGCCGACGCGCGCCGACGGGCTCACCACCTTCGAAAACGACGAGCACAGCAGCACATGGCCGCTGTCGTCGTAGGCCTTGACCGGCCATGGCCGCTCGGCGGAAAAGCACAGGTCGCCGTACACGTCGTCCTCGATCAGCGGGATGCCGTACCGCGTCATCAAGGCCGCCAGGCGCTTCTTGTTTTCCTCGGGCATGATGCAGCCGAGCGGATTGTTCGCGTTCGGCACCAGCAGGCAGGCCTGCACCAGGCCCTCGCGGATCGCCAGTTCCAGCGCGTCGACCGACAGCCCGGTCTTGGGATCGGTCGGGATTTCCAGCGCCTTCATGCCCATGCTCTCGATGAGCTGCAGCAGCACGAAATAGGTCGGCGATTCGATCGCGATCGTGTCGCCCGGCCTGGCCACCGCGCGCAAGGCCAGCGACATCGCCTCGGTGCAGGAATTGGTGGCGATGATTTCGCGCGGATTCAGCCGGCCCCAGTCGACCGCGCGGCGGATGATCTGGCGGATGAAGTTCGGCTCGTTGGTGTCGAAGCAGCCGTCCTGCGTGAGCATGTCCGGCCGGCGGCGCGCGACGCTGCTCATGATCTGCTGCAGGCGCTTGACCGGCAGCAGCTCGTCCGGCGGCCACGACAGCGCCAGCTGCAGCGTGCCCGGCGCCAGGTTTCAGTCGTTGCGCCGGCGGTCGCGCCCATGCCGCCGGCCGCGCGTCAACAGCGGCAGGTCGAGCACGACGCGCGTGCCGTGGCCGGGCTGGGACAGCACTTCGATCTGGGCGCCGATCTGCCGCGCGCGCGCGGCGATGTTCTTCAGCCCTTCGCCGCGATGCGCGATGTGTTGCACGTCGAAGCCGACGCCGTCGTCGCGCAGCTCGAAGCGGATGCTCTCGTCCTGGGTGCGCAGGGAGATGACGCCGCAGGTCGCGTGGGCGTGGCGCGCGCTGTTGCTCATCGCTTCGCGCGCGATGCTGAGCACCTGGCGCGCCTCGTCCGGCATCAGCTGCGCCGCCGCCGCCGGATCGACGTCGATGGCAAAGCGGCCCGGCTCCCTGGTTTCGATCATGCGCGCCAGCTCGGCCAGCTCGGCCTGCAGCTGCGAGGCGCTCAGCAGCAGCGGCTCCTGCCCATGGATGAAGTGGCGGATGTCGCGCATGATGTTTTTCAGCGAGGCGATCTCCCACGACAGCTCGCGCGCCGCGCTGTGCGCCTGGCCTTCCGCAATCAGGCGCTGGCTGTGCTCCAGGCTGAAACTGACGGCGCATACGGTCTGCAGGATGTTGTCATGCAGGTCCTGCGACAGCTGGCGCCGTTCGGCCAGCACGCGGCGCAGCTGCTGCTCGCTGCGCTGCAGGGCCGTTTCGTACTGCTTGTGCCCGGTGATGTCCTGCAGGATGCCGATCAGGCGCGCCGGCCGGCCGTCGTCCCCGGGCACCACCTCGCCGCACGAGCGCACGTTGCGTTCGCGCCCATCGGCGCGGACCACGCGGCATTCGATGTCGAAACTGCCCATCGCGGCGACAGCGGCGGCAACCGTGCCGCGCACGAATGCCGCGTCTTCCGGATGCACGAATTCCAGGCCCTGCTCGTAGCTGGGGCGGATGGCGCCCGGTTCCAGGCCGAGGATGCGGTAATGCTCGTCCGACCAGGTGAGCACGTTACTGCCGAGATCGAGCTCCCAGCTGCCGATGCACGCCACGCGCTGCGCCTCGGCCAGCAGGCGCGCCTTTCTTTCGGCTTCCGCCTCGGCCGCCTTGCGTGCGCTGCTGTCGGACGCGGCGCGCAAGGATTGGCGCCGGTGGCTGCGCGCCAGGCAGTCGCGCAGCGCGCGCCGCAGCTGCGGCAGGCCGTCGGCGCATGAGGCCGGCCTGATGACGAAATCGTCGGCGCCCGCCTTCATGGCGTCGACGGCGAACGCGGTGCCGCCATCTGTCGCGAACATGATGACGGCGCAATCCGGACGGCGGTTCTTGATCGTCCGCAAGACATCCAGCCCGCTCGACCAGTGCATCCGCGCATCGACGACGGCGGCGTCGGCGCCGGCGGCCAGCGCACCGGCCAGGCCGTGCGCATCGGCGATATGCCGCGCTTGCAGCGCGCCGAATTCCCGCTGCAATTCCCGCTGCAATTCGCGCTCGACCAGCAGGCGAAGCTCCGGATTGTCGTCGACCAGGAGGATGCGGTGCGCTGTGCTCATGAGCTCTCCAGCGTTTCCGCTTCTGCGTGCGAGATGAACGGAAACGTGCCACGCTTCTCGTTGAATGGATATCGCGTGGGACTGGGCGCGGTAGGGCCGGTTCCGATCGCCTGCGCCGTTCCTGCGCTGGCGCAAATCGCGACGGGGCACTCCTCCGGCCGCATCCTACGGGCGATGCCGCACGTTCAACGCCCGGCCTGCTCCCGGTAGGCGCCGGGGTTCATGCCGGTCCAGTCCTTGAAGGCGTGATTGAACGAGCTCTGTTCCTGATAGCCGAGCAGGAAGGCGATTTCGGCGATGCTGAGATTCCTTTGTTTCAGGTATTCCAGCGCCAGTTCGCGCCGGGTTTCGTCCAGCAGTTGCTGGTAGCCGATGCCGGCGTCGTTCAGCTTGCGCTGCAGCGTGCGCGGCGTGATGTTGAGTTCCTGCGCGATCAGCGGCAGGCGCGCGCGGTCCTGCTCCAGGTTCTTCACGATCGCCGCGCGCACCTGCGCGACGATGCCGCCTTCCTGTTCCGCCCGCTGCTTTTCCTTGAGCAAGCGTTCCGCATGCTGCCGCAGCACGGGATACAGGCTCACGTCGGCATTCGGCACCGGCCAGGACAGCAGCGCCGCATCGAAACGCGCCGCATGCGCGGGGGCGCCGAAGTGCACGTCGGGGCCGAAGATGCGCTCGTATTCGCCGAGGTCGTCCGGCGCCGCATGGGCGAATGCAACATGCACATGCGGCAACGCGCGCCCGGCCAGCCAGCCGCCGAACACGCGGATGCCGGTAAACACGCTCTCGGCCAAATGGCGCGAGGCGCGCGGAAAGGCGCTGTGCCAGCGGTACTCGGCGAGAGCGCCATCGACTGACAGCGCGGAACGCCCGAGGTCGTGCGCCAGCGCCTCGAAGCGCATGGTCTGCTGCAATGCCTGCCCGAAATCGCGGCAGCTCAAGAGGATCAGGCCGTACACGTTGTAGGTGCCCAGCTTGACCCGCTCGCCCACGTGCAGGCCGAAGTGCGGATCGTGCGCCAGTTGCGCGCCCACATCGAGCAGCCGCACATAGTCGGCCGCGGCCAGCGATTCCGGCAGCGGCGAGAGCGTTCCTGACGGCAAGCCCGCCGCCTGCTCCAGCGCGCGTTCGCTCACGCCGCGCGCCGCCGCCGCCTCGATCAACGGTTGCAGATAGGGGCCGGCGACACGGCCGCCAAAGCGGCTAGCAGCGGAAGGGGGCGTTGGCATGATCGGACAAGTGAACTGTCATGAATGCGCAATACACGGCAAAAGCCGCTCGTTAAGATTTTGGCAAATATCGATGCAGTATAACAAGTAAGGATTTCAAGATGAGACGCTGGAACGGTTGGGGAGACGACACCATCGAGTTTCCCCTCAATGAAGACATGCTCGCCTTTCTGCACACCCGGGTCGGCCCCGGCACGCCGCCGGCCGACGCCACGCTGGCGCAGGTGTGCGGGGCGATCGCGCCAAGCCGCCTGACGCCGCACCGCGGCATCGACACCTCGCCCGAAGTGCGCGTGCGCCATGCGCTCGGGCAAAGTCTGCCCGACTGGTTGAAATTGCGCTACGGAAAAATCCATCGCGTGCCGGATGGCGTCGCCTTCCCCGAAAGCAGCGAACAGGTGCGCGAGTTGCTCGCCTACGCCAGGCAGAGCGGCGCGCTCGTCATTCCGTACGGCGGCGGCACCAGCGTGGTCGGCCACCTGAGCGCGCCGCAGACCGAGCAGCCGGTGCTCACCATCAGCCTGGCGCGGATGAGCCGCCTGCTGGACCTCGACCGCTGCGCGCAGCTGGCGACCTTCGGCGCCGGCGTGGCCGGGCCCGACCTGGAAGCGCAATTGCGCGCGCACGGCTACACGCTCGGCCACTTTCCGCAATCCTTCGAATACTCGACGCTCGGCGGCTGGGTCGTGACCCGCTCGTCGGGCCAGCAATCGCTGCGCTACGGCCGCATCGAACAGCTGTTCGCCGGCGGCAAGGTCGAAACGCCCAGCGGCGCGCTGACCATCCCCAGTTTTCCGGCTTCCGCCGCCGGCTGCGACCTGCGCGAAATCGTGCTCGGCTCGGAAGGGCGCATCGGCATCCTCACCGAGGCGACGGTGCGCATCACGCCGCTGCCGCAGCGCGAGGCGTTTCACGCGGTGTTCTTCCCGACCTGGAATGCGGCCGAGGACGCGGTGCGCTCGATTGCGCAGGCCAAGCTGCCGCTGTCGATGATGCGGCTGTCCAATCCGGTCGAGACGCTGACCATGCTGACCATGGCGGGCAAGAGCAGGCTGCTCGACCTGATGCAACGCTATCTCGCCTGGCGCGGCTGCCACAGCCAGAAATGCATGCTGCTCGTCGGCGCTTCCGGCGACGCCGCGAGCGTGAAGGCCGCCATCGAGCGGGCGCTGGACGTGACGCGGCGCTTCCATGGCGTGCACGTGGGGCAGGCGATCGGCCGCAAGTGGAAGCACAACCGCTTCCGCAACGTCTATCTGCGCAACGCCCTGTGGCAGCAGGGCTATGCCGTCGACACGGTGGAAACCGCGGTCGACTGGCCGCGCGTGAGCACGATGATGCAGGCGGTCGAGCAGGCCGCGCGCGACGCGTTCGCCGCCTGCGGCGAGCGGGTGCATGCCTACACCCACCTGTCGCACATCTATGCGCAGGGCGCGAGCGTCTACTCCACCTTCGCCTACCGCCTGGCCGGCAATTACGACGCCGATCTTTCGCGCTGGCAGGCGCTCAAGGGCGCGGTGTGCGAAGCCATCGTCGCCACCGGCGGCACCATCAGCCACCAGCACGGCGTGGGCGTCGATCATGCGCCCTACCTGGTGGCGGAGAAAGGCCCGCTCGGCCTGGGCGCGATGCGCGAGCTGTACCGCCATTTCGACCCGAGCGGCATGATGAATCCCGGCAAACTACTGGCGGCTTGATCATGTGGCAGAACAACTGGCGCGAGCAGGCTTGCACGACGCTCGCCGACCGCAAATGGGACGTCATCGTCATCGGCGGCGGCATCACCGGCGCCGGCATTCTGCTGGAGGCGGCGCGCAACGGCTTGCGCGCCTTGCTGGTCGAGCAGCGCGACTTCGCCTGGGGCACGTCGAGCCGCTCGTCGAAGCTGGTGCACGGCGGGCTGCGCTACCTGAAGGAAGGCAAGCTGCTGCTCACGCGCGACTCGGTGCGCGAGCGGCAGAAGCTGCTGCAGGAAGCGGCCGGCCTGGTCGAGCCGCAGAGCTTCGCCTTCGCCGACTACCGCGGGCGCAAGCCGGGGCGGCGCATGTTCGCGCTGGGGCTGGCGCTGTACGACCTGATGGCCGGCCAGCGCGCGCGCCATTACTTCGACGCCGACGAATTCACCATGCTCGCGCCGCACATCGCCACCGACGCTCTGGACGGCGGCCTGTGCTACCTGGACGCCAAGACCGACGACGCGCGCCTGGTGCTGCGCGTGCTGCAGGAGGCGCTGGCCTGCGGCGGCACCGCGATCAACTACATGGCGGCGCGCCAGCTGATGCGCCGCAACGGCCAGGTGTGCGGCGTCGAACTGCAGGATGCGACCAGCGGCACCATGCACGCGGTCGAGGCGAAAGTCGTCATCAGCGCCACCGGCGCCTGGGCCGACGCCATGCGCGGCGCCAAGAACAACGGCCACAGGCTGCGCCCGCTGCGCGGCAGCCACCTGGTGCTGCCCGCCTGGCGCCTGCCGGTGGCGCAGGCGGTGAGCCTGATGCATCCGCAGGACGGCCGCCCGGTGTTCGCGTTTCCGTGGGAGGGCGTGACGCTCGTCGGCACCACCGACGTCGACCACCGCGCCGACATGCGCTTCGAGGCCGCGATCACGCCGCAGGAAGTGCAATACCTGCTGGATGCGCTGGCATTCCAGTTCCCGCGGCTGGCCATCGGGCGCGACGACATCGTCGCCACCTATGCCGGCGTGCGCCCGGTGATCGACAGCGGCAAGGCCGACCCCTCCAAGGAGGGGCGCGATCACGCGGTGTGGCTGGAAGACGGGCTGCTGACCGTCACCGGCGGCAAGCTGACCACCTTCCGCCTGATCGCGCAGGACGCATTGCAGCACGCCGCGCCGATGCTGCGCGGCTGGCAGCTGGACCGCCGCCCGCGCCCGATCTTCCGCCCGGCGCCGGCGCTGGCCTGGCGGCCGCAACTGAGCGCGTTCCAGCGCCGCCGGCTGGCCGGGCGCTACGGCTGCTATGCCGGCATGCTGGTGGCCGACGCGCGCGCGGGCGAGCTGGAGACCATCGCCGGCACCGACACCCTGTATGCGGAACTGCGCTGGGCCGCGCGCATGGAAGCGGTGCAGCACCTGGAAGACCTGCTGTTGCGGCGCACCCGGCTCGGCCTGCAGCTGCGCCATGGCGGCACCGAACTGTTGCCGAAGATACGCGCGATCTGCCAGCCGGAACTGAAGTGGGACGATGCGCGCTGGAACAGCGAGCTGGCCGCTTATCTGGCGCTGTGGCAGCAGCATTACAGCGTGCCGCCCGCGAGCGCGCCGGCGGCGCAGAAAGCCGCATAGGAAGGCTGCCCGGAGGAGACCATGTCCAAGGAATACATACTGGCGATCGACAACGGCACGCAAAGCGTGCGCGCGATCCTGTTCGATTTGCACGGCCACATCGTCGCCAAGTCGCAGGTGCATCTGGACGCGTACTTTTCAGACCAGCCCGGCTGGGCCGAGCACGACGCGGAAGGCTACTGGCAGGCGCTGTGCACCGCCTGCCAGCGCCTGTGGGCGCAGAACGATATCCCGAAGAGCACGATCGCCGGCGTGGCCGTCACCACCCAGCGCGGCACCGTCATCAACCTCGACAAAGAGGGCCGCCCGCTGCGCCCGGCCATCGTCTGGCTGGACCAGCGCCGCACCGACCGGGTGCCGACGCTTCATCCGCTGTGGCGCGCCGCCTTCAAGCTCGTCGGCGTGCAGGACACCATCAACTTCTTCCTCGGCGAAGCCGAAGCCAACTGGATCAAGGCGCACCAGCCCGATGTCTGGGCCAAGACCGACAAGTACCTGCTGCTGTCGGGCTACCTGAACTACCGCCTGTGCGGCGACTTCATCGACTCCATCGGCTCCCAGGTCGCCTATATCCCGTTCGACTACAAGGGCTTGAAGTGGGCCGGCAAGCTCGACTGGAAATGGCAGGGCCTGCCGGTCGAGCGCCACATGCTGCCCGAGCTGGCCGCGCCCGGCAGCGTGATCGGCGAGATCACGCCAGCCGCCGCCGCCGACACCGGTATTCCCGCAGGAACACCCTTGGTGGCGGCCGCCGCCGACAAGGCCTGCGAAGTGATCGGCGCGGGATGCATCGAGCCGCACATCGGCTGCCTGTCCTACGGCACCACCGCCACCATCAACACCACCAGCAAGAAGTACGTCGAGGTCACGCCCTTCATCCCGCCGTACCCGGCCGCGGTGCCCGGCGCCTACAGCACCGAGGTGCAGATCTTCCGCGGCTACTGGATGGTGAACTGGTTCAAGGAACAGTTCGGCCACCTGGAAAAGAGCGTGGCGTCGCAGCAGGGCGTGGCGCCGGAAGAGCTGTTCGACGAGCTGGTCAATGCCGTGCCGCCCGGCTCCATGGGCCTGATGCTGCAGCCGTACTGGACGCCCGGCATCAAGGTGCCGGGGCCGGAAGCGAAGGGCGCGGTGATCGGCTTCGGCGACGTGCACACGCGCGCCCACTTCTACCGCGCGATCCTGGAAGGCCTGGCGTACGCCCTGCGCGAAGGCAAGGAGCGCATCGAAAAGCGCAGCGGCGTGCCGATCACTTCCTTGCGCGTGTCCGGCGGCGGCTCGCAAAGCGACGCGGCGATGCAGCTCACGGCCGACATCTTCGGCCTGCCCACCGCGCGCCCGCACGTCTATGAAACCTCGGGCCTGGGCGCGGCGATCGACGCCGCCGTGGGCCTGAAGCTGCACGCCAGTTTCGACAGCGCGATCCGTGCCATGACGCGCGTGGGCCGCGTGTTCGAGCCGCAGCCGCACAGCCGCAAGGTCTACGACGAGCTGTACCACCGCGTGTACCGCCAGATGTATGCGCGCCTGCAGCCGCTGTACAAGGAGATTCAACGGATCACCGGCTATCCGCGCATGCACTGACGGAGGCCGTTGCAACAGGGCGCCCGACAGCATGCCGCCGGCAGCGGCGCACCATGCGACGTACGTCAACGTGGTGTGCCGCTGCCGGCGGCATGCTGTCAGGCGCTTTATCAACTAAAAAGGGAGAGAGACAATGGATAGAAGAAGTTTTCTGAAGGGCGCGGCCTATTTCACGGTCGCCGCCGCCGCCGGCGGCACGCTGTCTGCCTGCGGCGGCCTGCTCGGCAAGCTGCCCAAGGGGACGTTCGGTTTCCCGCTCGGCGTGGCCAGCGGCGATCCGAAGGAGTCCAGCATGGTGTTCTGGACGCGCTGCGTGCTGGCCAACCCGGCGATCCTGAAAGACACCGGCATCACCGCCGACAAGCTCGACCTGGTGCTGCAGGTGGCGACCAATGCCGGCTTCGAGAAACTGGTCGCCTCGGTCAACCTGACCGCCGCCGACATCTACGATTACACCGTGCGCGCCAAGGTCACCAACCTCAAGCCGAACACGCGCTACTTCTACCGCTTCGTGTGCGGCCAGGACGCCAGCCCGGTCGGCCAGACCCGCACCGCGCCGGCGGCCGACGCCGACGTGCAGTCGCTGCGCTTTGCCTGGCTGACCTGCCAGGACTGGAGCGTCAACCACTGGGCGGCGATGGAAATGCTGGCCGAGGAAGAGGTCGATTTCCTGGTGCACCTGGGCGACTACATCTACGAGTCGGTCGGCGCCTCCTTCCAGGCCGGGAAGGCCGAGCCCGCGCATACGCAGATCACGCTGCCCAACGGTGGCGCGCTGCCGTCGGGCGGTGTGTGCGCCACCAGCGTCGAGGACTACCGCACGCTGTACCGCACCTATCGCGGCGACAAGCGGCTGCAGGAACTGCACCGCAAGTTCCCGCTGATCGCGATCTGGGACGACCACGAGTTCTCCGACGACTGCTGGCGCGACCACCAGACCTATTCCAACGAAAACAAGCAGCAGACCGCGCGCCGCCGCGCCGCCAGCCAGGCCTGGGCCGAGTACATGCCGATCGACTGGGGCGACGTCTCGTTCGACCTGGCCAACGAAGCCTACGACAACATCCGCATCTACCGCGACTTCCGGTTCGGCAGGCTGATGCACCTGGTGATGACCGACGAGCGCCTGTACCGCGACGACCATATCGTCAGCGAAGCGATGTACGCGTCGATGGTCGGCCACGACCCGATCAACGGCAACGATTCGATCGGCAGCCGCTACTTCGTGCCGCAGCCGCTGCTGGCGCAGGCCGAGGCGCAGGAAACCGCCGCCATGCAGCGCGCGCCGGCCATCCTCGGCACCACCCAGACGCAGTGGTGGAAGGACACGCTGAAGAATTCCGGCGCCGCGTGGAAGGTGTGGGGCAACGAGGTCACGCTCAACCGCATGTGGCTCGACATGCGCAACCTGGCGCCGGCGCCGTACAACCAGCTCTACATCGTCAACGCCGACGGCTGGGACGGCTACCCGTCGCACCGCGCGGAACTGATGTCCTGGCTGAAGGAGCAAAACATCCGCAACGTGGTGGCGATCACCGGCGACCTGCATGCGTTCCAGTGCGGCGTCATCCGCGACAACCCCGATCCGGCGCTCGGCACGCCGGTGGCGGTCGATTTCGTCACCGCCGGCATCAGCAGCTCGTCGTTCTACCAGTACCTGAAGAACGGCGCGGGCAATACGCCCTTGGCGCCGCTGGTCGCCACGCCGGAAACCTTCGACCAGGTCATGCGCGTCAACAATCCCGACTTCGCCTATGTCGACCACAACGCCCAGGGCTATGCGGTGGCGACCGTCAGCCCCGGCGCGTTCACCGTCCTGTTCAACAAGGTCAAGCCCCTGAACAGCGACGGCACCAAGCCGGCCGACCCGCTGGCCAAGCGCACGCGCATCACGCTGCAGGCCGGCTCCGCCACGCCGGTGGTGGAAGACAACGTGGCGTAATACGCTTCGCTTGCCGTCCGGCGCCGCCTCCTGCGCCGGACGGCATGACGCATTGCGTCCGTCTATGCGCAGGCGGGCATCCCGCAACTGGCGGTGTCGTCGGTGTCGGCCAATCCGCAGTACGCGCGCCTGGGCTTGAAGACGGCGTTGCGCATCACTGCCGGCGACATCCAGCGGGGCGCCGCGCCGAGGCGATGCGCGACGCCTCCATCATCAAGGGCGACGTCAAGGATGGCGCGGTGGTGATCCATCAGGTCATCCAATTGCAAGCCGGCTGAATACAATGTTCAGAATCCTCACCGATTCAGCAGCATTTCAGCCATGCCATCGAGCTCCCGCTTCCTTTCCTCCCAATCCGGCAGCAAGGCGTCAAGCAGCCGGTAGTAAGCGTGACTGTGGTTGTGTATCTTCAAATGGCACAGCTCATGGACCAGGACATAGTCTATACATGGACGTGGCGCCTTGATCAGACGGGGATTGAGCAAAAGCACGCCACCCGGCGAACAGCTGCCCCATTGGGTACGCATTTCACGCAGCCGAAAATCCGGAACGGCCTTCAGCCAGGCGATCTGCGCCCCCCATTCGGCAATGCGCCTGGAAAAGAATTCCCGTGCACGTTGCCGGTACCACGCCTCCAGCAAGCCGCGCACGCTTTCCCTGTCCTGTCTGCCGGCCGTGACTTCCAGTTTGCCGCGCAATAGCTTCACGCCCGGTTCCGTGTCGTGCGCCTGCATCACCTTCAGCGCATAGCGTCTGCCGAGATAAAAATGGCTTTCGCCGCTGACATATTCTCGCGGCAGTACATGCCTGATGCGCTCGCGTTGCGCTTCCAGCTGCTGCCAGATCCAGCGGGCGCGCCGATGTACCGCGGCGACGACTTCTTCGGGCGCAACCTGGTCAGGGGCATCGACCAGCACGGCGCCATCCGGCATGACGCTGATTGCCACGCGGTGCCGCCGAAACGGGACGAAGCGAATCGTGAAGGTAATCTTCGCTTCGCCGTAGCGAATGCTGCGGCGCATGTCAAAACGTCCTGCGGCTTAACCCAACGCGCGTGACCTGGACCACCTGTTCGATCACTTCCTTGGCGCGATCCAGTCCCATCAGCGCAAACAGGCGCGGCAACAGCGCCTTGCGGATGGCGGCTTCGATGTTGTGCGGGTTCAGCGAATTCTCCGCCACGGCATCCCGCACGATGCTGTCGATGGCAAGCGCCTCATCGACCAGCCGCGTGGCGTCCATCGCGGCAAAATCGGCCTCGCCCAGCACCAGGCGGAAAATGCCGAAATACGCTTGCGCATGCGCTTTGTCGCCAAGCGCCTCGGGTACGCCGTCAAGCGCACGGCTGTCCACCTGTTCCTCGAATTTCTTGAACAACGCATATTGCTTTTTTGGGTGGTCGAACATCGCTTCCGCTTCGGCGATCGCCTGCTTGAGCAGCTCGGCGAATACTTTCTGCGCATAGGGATCGTCCGCCAAATCCTGTTCGATGGTCTTTTTGAGGCGGGTGCGGATCAGGTCCGTTTCATTGCGCGTCTTCTCCTCGCTCCAGCTTTCAGGTTCATCTTCAGCCCCCAGCCTGTGCACGACGTAGACGCCCTCCGGCTCGCGCACTTCCTTGCCGATCACCTGCTTGTCGACCATGCGGCGGATCTGTTCCTCATACACGCTGTAATCGACGGTTTCCATCGCATCCTGGCGCACGATCTTGCGCAGGCTGGTAAAGAAACGCAGGTCTGCCTTGTAACGCGCGACGTCGGCTTCGGAAAAGCTGTGATCTTCAAAGAAGCTGCGCGAGGACAACGCGGTCTGCAGGCACAGTCCGAATTGAGTGAGCGCCTCATAGAAATCGTCACGCAGCTTCTGGCGCGTATCGTAGGTCTGGCCTTCCTCGTCTTGCGCATACTTCGGCATCAGCACCTGCCGGTACTGCTCCAGGTCCTTTCTGTTCTTTACATCGGCAAAAATCGCCCATAGCGCTTCGTGCAAACCGGGCAGGCGCTTGTATTCGGTGCCGAACTGGCGGTACAGCCCTTCGATATCTTCCAGCTCGTAGCCGCCCTGCGTGCGCGCTTCCAGATCCTGATAGGCGCGCACCGCCGTGTCGAGCTCCTTCAGGATGCCGCGATAATCGACCAGCACGCCGTAGCGCTTGGCTTCATGCAGCCGATTGACGCGCGCGATCGCCTGGATCAGGTTGTGCTCCTTCAGCGGTTTATCGATGTAGAGCACCGTGTTGCGCGGCTCGTCGAAGCCGGTCAGCAGCCGGTCGACCACGATCAGCAAATCCGGATCGCCGTCGCTGGAGAAACCTTCCAGCACTTGCCGCTCGTAGTCGTCCTGCCGGTTGCCGACGTGCGCGTTCCACCATTTCTGCACTTCGGGCAGCTTGCTTTCGTCCACTTCCGTATTGCCTTCGCGGCTGTCGGGAGCGGAAATGACGATGGCGCTCGTCACCAGTCCCGTATCGTCAAGATAGTTCTTGTAGCGGATCGCGTCGAGCTTGCTGTCGGTCGCGATCTGCCCCTTCAGTCCGAGGCCGAGCTTCTTGATGTTTTCGTTGAAATGCGTGGCGATGTCCCAGGCAATCAATTCGAGGCGGTTGGCCGCGCCGTAGACCGCGCGCTTGTTGGCGAATTTTTTCTTCAGATCGGCGCTTTGCGCGGGCGACAATCCGGCCGTGATCTTGTCGAACCAGCGGTTGACCGCGTCCTCGTTGATCGTCAGCTCCGGCACCCGCTCCTCGTACAGCAGCGGCGACACCGTGCCATCCTCCACCGCGCGCTGCATGGTGTACGCATGCACGATGGGGCCGAACTTGTTGGCGGTCTTTTCCTTCTTCAACAGCGGCGTGCCGGTGAACGCGACATAGGCCGCATGCGGCAAGGCCTTGCGCATGCGCTCATGGGTTTCGCCGCCGTGGCTGCGGTGCCCCTCGTCGACCAGCACGATCAGGTCCGATGAAGGATTGTGGCATTCCGGATGGCGCGAGGCGGTGGCGAACTTGTGGATCATCGTAAAGGTGATCCGTTCCGTCCCCCTGCCGATGCGCCGCGCCAGTTCGCGGCCCGATCCGACCTTGGCCTTTTCGCCCTCCTTCTTCGTCGCCAGCGCCGAACCGAAGGCGCCGCCGTCGATGAAGTTGCCGGCGAGCTGCTTTTCCAGATCGCGCCGGTCGGTCACCACCACCACGCGGCAGGCTTTCAGGCTCTCATGCAGCAGCAGCGCCTTGGTGAGGAAGACCATGGTGTAGCTCTTGCCCGAGCCGGTGGTATGCCACACGACGCCGCCTTCGCGCGCGCCATCCGGACGGCGCTGATTGATGCGCGAGATTAATGCGCGTATGCCGAAGAACTGCTGATAGCGCGCCGCCACCTTGCCGGTCTTGCGGTCGAACAGGATGAAGAAACGCAGGAATTCCAGCAGCCGCGCCGGGGAGAGCAGCGCCGCCAGCAGGCGGTCCTGATCGGTGGGCAGCATCGTCTGCGACCACAGGGAGTCGAAATAATCGGCGAGCTTTGCCGGCTTGCCGGCGAACAGGGCCGCGCGGGTGGAGGCGGGCAGGGCGCGGTTCTTGATCTCGGCGAACTGCGCTTCGGAAAACTCTTCCTCGCGCCAGCGCGCCCAGAACTTCGCCGGCGTGTGCGTGGTGCCGTAGCGTCCTTCCGTATGGCTGACGGCGAGCAGCAGCTGCGCATACGCGAACAGATGCGGAATCTCGTCGTTGCGCTGGTTGCGCAAGTGCTGGCTGAGGCCTTCCTCCACCATCGCCTTGCCCGCACTCCCGCCCTCCGGCCGCTTGGCCTCGATCACCGCCAGCGGAATGCCGTTCACATAACAGACCACATCCGGTATCCGGTTGTGCGTGCCGTGGGTGGACAGCACTTCCAGCTCTTCGGTCACATCCCAGCGGTTCGCCGCCGGATCGTGCCAGTCGATGATGGCGATCGTCGGCTGATGCTTTTTCCCGTCGGGCATGAACTCGGTGACCGTGATGCCGAGCGCCAGTTTCCCGTACAGCCGCTCATTGGCCGCCAGCAGGCCGTCGGCGAGATTGACGGCCGACAGTTCGCGCACGATCTGGTCGATGCCGCTGGGGGAGAGCGGATACCGCTCGCCCTTGTATTCGAAGCGGCGGGTTTGCAGCACCTCGATCAGGCGCGGTTTTAGTAACACCTCGCGCGTGCTGCCGCGCAGCTTCAGGCATGCGTCGGCGGGGAGGAATTGCCAGCCGAGGTTGCACAGCAGGTGCAGGGCGGGGAGGTGGGCGCTGTATTGTTCGCGGGTTTGGGGGACGGTCATGCGGCGGCCTCCTCCACCGGTTCCGGTAGGCGGACGCGGCGTTTGCCGGTGAGGAGGTCGGCCATTAATGCCTGCTTTTGCGTCCTGAGAAGTGCAGCCATGCGAGCCCAAGCTGTTTCTTCTGAAACGGCTGTATCGACGGCATCCGCAATCACTCTTTGCTCAGCTACGTCTGGGACTTCAATGACAACGTTCAATAAATCTGAGGGATTGACGCGACGTGCTTTTCTTCCTCCGTTTGCCAAGCCCAGATGACCCAGGTAGAACTCTTCTCGAGACACATAGTAAAGAAACCATCTGGGATCAACATCATCAAGGAAATCGAACGCCGGAAGGTCAAGCGTGCTTTCATACCCATCCAGTTCGGCTGGAATCAGGCCAAATGCGCCATTTAGAAAGTCTAGTTTGCTGTAAATGAATTGGCCGGCCTTGCGCTTGTAGTATTGGGTTGCATCGCTACCAGCGCGGCGCTCCTCTTTGGCCACGACACCCTTGCCGTAAAGCTTGACGGTAATTTTCTTGGCGACGCCCCCCCTCGATCCGGGAAGCCGGCTTTCGACAATTAGGGCAGATAGTTTTTTCTTTGCCCATTTGGAACGCGGGTGAAGTCTGTGTTTGCCACTAAGCAGCCCTTGGGTTAACGCCTGCTTTTGCTTGCGGCTGTTGGCGAGGAATTGTTCGGTAATCGCAATTGCTTTATCCCAGGTTTCCAATACTTGCGCGATTCTGCGCTGCTCTTCGACTTTTGGCAGAGAGATGGTGTAGTTTCGAATGTCGTTCGGGCTGACATGTGGGACGGCTGTTTCAGTCTTCCGATTCAGAAGATGGGCAATAAATCGTGAGGTCTGAACGACTTGCGTGAGATAGCTTTGGCAAATAGCATGCTTTGCACGTAACCTTGCAACTCGTTGAACGAGTAAACATGGCAAGTCGTAGGCTCTGACCGGGCTGCATTTGAGGCCTGCCCCAACTACCGGACGATCTAATGCAATTACGATGTCTCCTTCTTTCATTTGGTAGCGGTCAAACGTATCGAGATACTTGCTTGGGAAATACTTGGCGTCATCCCATCTCAAGCTACCTGCTCCGATGTTATCGCCTCGTAGTAGCCGTACTGAGGATTCTGATGGGGCAACATAGTCTTTGCTTGAAAACGCGAATCCGGTGAGTAGATCGATGCACTGATCAAGGGGCATAAAGCGCCAATCCTTAGGCAACATCTTTCCCCCCTTTTTTCTTTACGCTGCGGCTCACCAGCTCCTTCTCGATCTGCTCCAAAGCCCGCAAATCTTCCCGATCCGCTTCCAACGCCTCCGCCTTGCGCCGCGCCGCATCGAACTGTTCATAACGCTCATGCACGATGGTGGTCATGGCTTGATGGCTCATGCGGCCGAACCCCTTCAGCAGCGGTTGCTCATTGAATTCCATGAAGCTGTCCACATAGGCGCGCCAATCGTCCATGCGCAAGTCCTGGCGTTTCTGCGCGCGCAGTTCCGCAAAGTCCAGGAACAGGCTGACGATGCGGTTGAGGTGATCCAGCTCCTCGGCGTTCAGGTAGTTCTTGGCCACCGTCACATCGGCCTTGCGCACGCGCCCGCCTTTCCACGAGGTCAGGGCCATGTTGGGCTGAGTCGGATCGGCGCGTTGCACGATCAGCTCGGCGGCGGTGTGGCCGGTGACGGCAAAGAACATCTTGTTTTGCACTTCCGCGAAGAACTGGGCAGTCGCGGCCGGGTCGTCCGCATAGTCCACCGACAGGGCGAACAGGTCGCGCACCTTCTGGTAGAAACGCTTCTCCGACGACCGTATGTCCCGGATGCGCTGCAGCAGCTCGTCGAAGTAGTCCCAGCGCTCCGAGCCTTTCAGGCGTTCGTCGTCCATAACGAAGCCCTTGACCAGATATTCCTTCAGGTGGGTCGTGGCCCACTGGCGGAACTGGGTGCCGCGCGGCGAGCGGACGCGGTAGCCGACGGCGAGGATGAGATCGAGGTTGTAGAGCTGAACTGATCGTTTGACCTGTCGCTTGCCTTCGGTTTGAACTGTCAAGTATTCCTTGACCGTTGCTACTGAAGAAAGCTCTCCTTCCTCCAGAATGTTTTTTATGTGCAAACTGATGTTCTGTTTGCTGGTCTGGAATAACTCGGCAAGCTCCAGTTGGGTGAGCCAGACCGTGCCGTTCTCTGCGCGCAAGTAAAACCGGGCGCTGCCATCTTCCGTGTTATAGAGCACCAGCTCGCCGTGGCTCATGTTTTCTGTGTCACTCACAATTTCGCTCCCTTGGATACGCATTCATGACAATCTGCGATGCATAACAAGGTAGGGTGCGCTTTGCGCACCAGTCATCGGAGATGTGCCGGTGCGCGGAGCGCACCCTACAAATTCTGACTCACAATAATGTGTGTATCTAATTGCGCCATTAACCCCACCGGAGATCGCATCTCCGGCCCAACGCCTCAGAGCGCAAGCTACTGAGGCGTTTCTCTTTTGGGCGCGCGGAAGATCGTACTCACTCATACCCCAGCTCCTTCAGATACGCATCCATCTTCTTCTCCAACACCGCCAGCTCGGCCTTCAGTTTCTCGCGCTCGGCGCGCACCGCCATCAGGTCGATTTCCTCCTCTTCCTCGAAGGTGTCCACATAGCGCGGGATGTTGAGGTTGTAATCGTTCTCCGCGATTTCGGTCGGGCTGGCGAGATAGGCGTACTTGTCCACGCTTTGGCGCGCCGCGCAGGTGTCGATGATCTTTTGCAGGTCTTGCTCGCGCAGGAAATTCTGGTTCTTGCCGTCCTGGTAGGCGCGGCTGGCGTCGATGAAGAGCACCTTGTCGTCGCGCTTCTTCTTGCGGAACACCAGGATCGCCGCCGGAATGCCGGTGCCGTAGAACAGCTTTTCCGGCAGGCCGATCACGATGTCGAGCAGGTTTTCATCGATCAGCTGTTTGCGGATCTTGCCTTCGGCCGCGCCGCGAAACAGCACGCCGTGCGGCACCACCACCGCCATGCGGCCGGTGCCGGGCTTCATGGTTTCGATCATGTGCAGGATGAAGGCGTAGTCGGCCTTGGTGCGCGGCGGGATGCCGCGCCGGAAGCGCTTGTACTTGTCCTTCTCGGCGGATTCATGGCCCCATTTCTCCAGCGAGAACGGCGGATTGGCGACCACGATATCGAAATGCTTGAGCAAGCCGTCGCCATCGAGCAGCTTGGGATTGCGCAGCGTGTCGCCCCATTCGATGCGGTGGTTGTCCTCGCCGTGCAGGAACATGTTCATCTTGGCCAGCGCCCAGGTGCTGCCGATCGCTTCCTGGCCGTACAGCGCATACTTCTTGCTGCCTGTCTTTTTGCGGATGAGCTGTCCGCATTTCATCAGCAGCGAGCCGGAGCCGCAGGTCGGGTCGCAGATGTCGTCGTCTTCCTGCGGGTCGACCAGGAGTGCCATCAACTGCGACACCTCCGGCGGCGTGTAGAACTCCCCGGCTTTCTTGCCGCTGGTCGAGGCGAAATTCTTGATGAGGAATTCGTAGGCGTTGCCGATCACATCGAGATTGCCGATGCGCCGCGGCCGCAGGTTCAGTTCGGGCTTTGCGAAGTCTTCCAGCAGGTGACGCAGGATGTCGTTCTTCTGCGCCTCGTCGCCGAGCTTGGTGGAGTTGAAGCTGATGTCCTGGAACACGTCGCGCAGCTTGGTGATGTTGCTTTCCTCGATTGCGTGCAGCGCCTTGTCGATGCGTTCGCCGTTGCCGGGTTCGTGGCGCGCCGCGTGCAGCGTGTAGAAATTGGCGCTCTTCGGCAGCACGAAGCGTTCATTCTTGAGCAGCTCTTCGATCAGTTCCGGATGGTCGCCGTGCTCGGCCTGGTATTGCTCGTAATGGTCTTGCCAGACATCCGAGATGTATTTGAGGAAGAGCATCGTCAGGACGTAGTCCTTGTAGATGCTGGGATCGACCGTGCCGCGGAAGGTGTCGCAGGCGGCCCAGACGGCGGCGTTGATGGTGTCCTGGTGGATGGGGGTGTTCGTCATCGATTGTCGTCGTGGTTGGATTGTTCGGCGAATAGCGCGCATGCCAGCGCATCGAGTTGGCGTTCGCGGTTGCGGATCAGGTTTTCGAGAAGGGCGCGCTCCGCTTGAGCGTGCCGATGTAAGTCGATGATGCGTTGTTGATAGTCCAGTGGCGGCACTGCTAGCGATAGTGCTTCCAGTACGGCACGGCGGATGCTGAGCTGAGCGCTGCCTTCCGCGTGTTTGGCGAAATAGCGTTGCGCTGGCGCCCGGTTGATTTGCCAGGCGAGAAACTGCGGGAGAAGCCGGTCATTTTTGACACGCAAGAGAAAGAAGTGCTGCGAGCACACGGTGCGGGCCGGTACGTCATCGAGACAAACTGCATAATTGTGCAGACCACGGGAGGCAAAGACGACGTCGCCTGCGCTCAGCAAGTCGGGGCTCTTGCGGCCGTCTATCGACGTCGTCACCAATCCGGACCATTCAATAACGCCATTCGGGTCGAGGTCGCGCATTTGGAGTACACGCGTATCTCCGGTGGAAATTTCCGGCACAGCTCCTCGGAACGGGTGTCCGGCCCGAATATCCACGCATGCTTTTAATCGGCAAAACATATTGCGTCATTGAAGTTGACGCAATATTTTGCGTGACCTCATTGCTTATGGCAATGAATTTTTGCGATTTTTATCGCGTCATATGCAATGACGCACATAAATATCATCTGGGCTCGCAGCGAATAACGCCTTGACGCACCATTCGATACTCATCTGACAAGGTAGGCGCGCACGGCAGTTTGACGACTCAATCCAGCGTCTGCCGATACCGCCGCAACGCGATCAGCCCCGCCGCCAGCATGAACAGCGCGATCGGCCACACTTCCGGCGCGATCTGCGCCGCGCCGTTTCCCTTCAACATGATGCCGCGCACGATGCGCAGAAAGTGCGTCAGCGGCAGGATCTCGCCGATCGCCTGCGCCCAGGCCGGCATGCCGCGAAACGGGAACATGAAGCCCGACAGCAGCATCGACGGCAGGAAAAAGAAGAAGGTCAATTGCATCGCCTGCATCTGGTTCTTCGCGATGGTGGAAAAGGTGAAGCCCACCGCCAGATTGGCCGCCATGTAGACCACCAGCGCCGCCGACAACAGTGCCAGGCTGCCGAGCATCGGCACGTCGAACAGCAGCCGCGCGGCGACCAGGATCACCGCGGTCTGCACATAGCCGATCAGGATGTAGGGCAGGATCTTGCCGGCCATGACCTCCAGCGGGCGCACGGGAGTCGCCAGCAGGTTTTCCATGGTGCCGCGCTCGCGTTCGCGCGTCATCGCCAGCGCGGTCATCATCACCATCGTCATGGTCAAAATCACGCCGATCAGGCCGGGCACGATGTTGTAGCGCGACACGCCCTCCGGGTTGTAGCGGCGCTGCGCGCGGATCTCGAACGGCGTGTCCTGCTGCGACGTGCGCAACGGGCCGACCGGGTTGTGCGCGAGCACCTGGCGGCTGATTGCATTGAGCGTGGCCAGCGCATTGCCGGACGCCGCCGGGTCGGTGGCGTCCGCCGCCAAGAGCACCGCCGGATGTTCGCCGCGCAGGATGCGGCGCGAGAAATCGGGCGGAATCACGAGCAGAAACTGCACGCGCCCCGCGTCGAGCAGGCGGTTGCCTTCCGCCTCGCTCGCCGGACGCGCGGCGACGCGGAAATACGCCGAGTTCTCCAGGCTCGCGACCAGGCTGCGCGAAAACTCGCTGTGGTCGGCTGACACCACCGCCAGCGGCAGGTGCTTGGGATCGGTGTTGATCGCGTAGCCGAACAGGATCAGCTGCATCACCGGCACGCCGACCATCATCGCGAACGTCAGGCGGTCGCGCCGGAGCTGGCGGAATTCCTTGATCAGGATGGCGAGGAAGCGCGACCAGTTCATGCGTAATTGTCCTCGGATTTCTGCATCAGCGCGATGAACACGTCTTCCAGGCTGGTGGCCACCGGCGTGATCTGCAGGCCGCGGCCGCGGTAGGGCGCAAGCGCCGCATCGAGCGCTTGCCGCGACGCGCCGCTCGCATGCAGCGTGGCGCCGAACGACGCGGCATGGATCGCCGGGTCGGCGCGCAATGCCTGCGCGACCTGCGCCAGTTGCGGCCCGCTAATTTCGACCGTGGCCAGCCCGGCCTGCGCGATCAGTTCCTCGGCGCTGCCCTGCGCCAGCAGGCGGCCGTACGCGATATACGCCAGCCGGTGGCAGCGCTCGGCCTCGTCCATGTAATGCGTCGACACCAGCACCGTCAGGCCGCGCGAGGCCAGTTCGTGCAGATGGTCCCAGAATTCGCGCCGCGCCTTCGGATCGACGCCGGCGGTCGGCTCGTCGAGCAGCAGCAGCTGCGGTTCGTGCAACAGGCACGCGGCCAGCGCCAGGCGCTGCTTCCAGCCGCCCGACAGGGCGCTTGCCAGCTGCGTGCGGCGCCCGCTCAGCCCGAGTTGCTGCAATGTGTCCTCCACCTTGCGCCGGCGATCGGGCACGCCGTACACGCGGGCGACGAAGTCGAGGTTCTCCTCGATACTCAAGTCGTCGTACAGCCCGAAGCGCTGCGTCATGTAGCCGACCTGGGGCTTGATTCTGCGCGACTCGCGGCGGATGTCGAAGCCGAGGCAGGTGCCGCTGCCGTCGTCGGGCGTCAATAGCCCGCACAGCATGCGGATGGTGGTGGTCTTGCCGCTGCCGTTGGGCCCGAGAAAGCCGTAGATGCGGCCGCGCTCGACGCGCATGTCGACATGGTCGACCACGGTGCGCCCGCCGTAGCGCTTGGTCAGGCCGCGCACGTCGATGATGGCCTCCATCACTTGCCTCCGGCGGCGCCCGCCAGGCGGATTTCCACCGGCTGGCCCGGATGCAGCCGCTGCGCATAGCCGGGCAGCGGGCGCGCCTCGATCATGAACACCAGCGACGCCCGGTTCTCCTTGCTGTAGATGAGCGGCGACGTGTATTCCGGCGCGCTCGACAGGTAGCTGATGGTGGCCGGAATCGGCCCCTGGCAGCCGTCGCAGCTCACCGTCACATCCTGCCCGAGTTTCAGCGCCGGCAGCACCGGCTCCGCGACGAAGAAGCGCAGCTTGATGTTCTGCGGCGGCAAAAGGCTCACCACCGGGCTGGCCGCCGGCACGAATTCGCCTTCGCGGTACAGCACGTCGGCCACCTCGCCGGCAACCGGCATGCGCTGCGTCTTCTGCGCCAGCCGCCACTCGGCCTGCGCGAGCTGCGCCTGCGCCGCCTTCAGGTCCTGCTGCGCCGCCTCGATCTCGTCGGCGCGCGCGCCGAGCTGCGCCACGCGCAACTGCGCCCGCAGCTCGGCCACGCGCCCGACGTCGCGCTCGGCCGCGCTGCGCGCTTCATCGAGCGCCGCCGGCGACAGGAAGCGGTCGGCCACCAGCTGCTTCACGCGCGCCAGGTTGTCGGCCGACAGCTGCCGCGCGGCCTGCGCCTGCGCGAGCTGCGCGCGGACCGCGGCGATCTCGTCCGGCCGCTTGCCCTTCTTCAGGTTCGCCAGCTGCGCCTGCGCGCGCTGCACGCGGAATGCCGCTTCCTCGCGCGCCGCCCGTTCGCTTTCCTGTTCCAGCACATAGGCCGGCGCATTTTGCTGCACATGCTCGCCCCGCTGCACGTACAGCTTCGCGAGCGTGCCGGCGAGCGGCGACGCCAGCCGCACGTATTCCGCTTCCGCATAGCCGGGATAGTAGTCCGCCGCCTTTTCCGCGCATCCCGCCAGCAGTGCCGCGAGCGCGACCGGCCAAGCCGTCCATGCCAGTTTCATTAACGTCCCCCGCTTGGTTGAGCTCCCATGATAAACAATGTCATTCTTGCATTGAAATTTTCCCGTAGCGAACCTGCAACTCCGCCGTCCCGCCCGCATTGCACTGCTACAATGGCTCGCTTTCGCTTTCCCGGTTTTCCCTATGTCCCACGCTCCGCATCCCGCCACACATGGCATGAATCGTCCGCAGGGCGAAGCGGTCCTCTACATGGACGGGCCATGCCTGGTGCTGGCCGGCGCCGGTTCCGGCAAGACGCGCGTGATCACCACCAAGATCGCGCACCTGATCGAAAACTGCGGCTACGAGGCGAAGAACATCGCCGCCGTCACCTTCACCAACAAGGCCGCGCACGAAATGCAGGAGCGCATCGCCAAGCTGCTGAAGAATCCGAAGGAAGCCAAGCACCTGACCGTCTGCACCTTCCATTCGCTCGGCATGCAGATCCTGCGCCGCGAGGCGAAGGAGCTCGGCCTGAAGGACCGCTTTTCCATCATGGACAGCGACGACTGCTTCTCGATCGTGCAGGACCTGGCGATGACCACCGACAAGCAGGTGATCCGCCGCATCCAGAACGCCATGTCACTGTGGAAGAACGCGCTGATCGATCCGGAAACCGCATTGAAGCAGGCGGTCACCGAAGAGCAGGCGGATGCCGCGCGCGTCTATCGCAACTACGTCGCCACGCTGTCGTCCTACCAGGCGGTCGACTTCGACGACCTGATCCGCCTGCCGGTCGAACTGTTCCGCAACAACGAGGACGTGCGCGACCGCTGGCAGCGCAAACTGCGCTACCTGCTGGTCGACGAATACCAGGACACCAACACCTGCCAGTACGAACTGGTCAAGCTGCTCGTCACCGGCCTCGGCAAGAAGCCGATGTTTACCGCCGTGGGCGACGACGACCAGGCGATCTACGCCTGGCGCGGCGCGACCATCGAAAACCTCAAGCAGTTGCAGGTCGATTTCCCCGACCTGAAGGTGATCAAGCTGGAGCAGAACTACCGCTCCACCACCCGCATCCTGCAGGCGGCCAACGCCGTCATCTCCAACAACCCGAAGCTGTTCGACAAGCAGCTGTGGTCCGAGCACGGCCTGGGCGAGCCGATCAAGGTGATGGCGATGCAGGACGACGAACACGAGGCGGAGCAGGTCGCGATCATGATTTCCGCGCACAAGTTCGAGCGGCGCACCAAATTCTCCGACTACGCGATCCTGTATCGCGGCAACCACCAGGCGCGCGTGATCGAGCAGGCGCTGCGCAAGGAACGCATCCCGTACACGATCTCCGGCGGCCAGAGCTTCTTCGACCGCGCCGAGATCAAGGACATCGTCGCCTATCTGCGCCTGGTGGCCAACAGCGACGACGACCCCGCCTTCATCCGCGCGGTGACCACGCCCAAGCGCGGCGTCGGCCAGTCGACGCTGGAAGCGCTCGGCGCGTTCGCCGGCCAGTGGCAGTGCTCGCTGTTCGAGGCGGTGTTCAAGGGCGGCATCGAGGCGAAACTGGCCGACCGCCAGCTCAAGCCGTTGCGCGAATTCTGCAACTTCATCAACGGGCTGGAGGCGCGCGCCTCCAAGCGCGGCGAAAACGCCGCCGAGCTGCTCGACGAGATGATGAAGGAGATCAATTACGAGTACTACCTGTACGACACCTTCGACGACCGCCAGGCGCAGAGCAAGTGGCAGAACGTGCTCGACTTCGTCACCTGGCTCAAGGAAAAGGGCACCGGCGGGCGCGACGGCACCGATGCGGAAAAGAGCCTGTTGGAACTGACGCAGATGGTCGCGCTGATGACCATGCTCGAAGGCCGCGACGAGGAGCCGGACGCGGTGCGCATGTCGACCCTGCATGCGTCGAAGGGGCTGGAATTCCCGCACGTGTTCCTGGTCGGCGTGGAAGAGGGCATCCTGCCGCACAAGGGCGACCCGGATGCGCCGCCGGAGACGCTGGCCGCGCGCATCGAGGAAGAGCGGCGCCTGATGTACGTCGGCATCACGCGCGCGCAGCGCAGCCTGCACATCACCTGGTGCAAGCGCAGAAAGCGGGCGCGCGAGAGCGTCAACTGCGACGTCTCGCGCTTCATCAAGGAGATGAAGCTCGACGAAGGCGACGCGCTGCCGCAGGAAGCGGAAGCGATGACGCCGAAGGAGCGGCTGGCGAATCTGAAGGCGTTGCTGGCCAAGCCGAGGGCGGCGTGACCGGATGGCCGCGCGCCCGCGCTTTTTTGCACACAAAAATCCGGATCGGCGCCGAACAACGCCTGTACCTGAAGATGCAGGAAACGCAAACCGATACGTTGGTGCGCAGGTTCGGCACGACGAGATTTCTCTCAACGCAAGGCGTCGTCTCGATCTTGTAGCGCGGGCGCTGGAACTGAGCGCCGGCGGCAGCCTTGGCACACACGCCCTGGCATGCCCTATTTCTTGGCATTCCCCAGCTGCTTTTCAAACGCGGCGTCGAGCTTGCTGACCTTGACCTTCTTCTGCGGTCCGGTCTTGTTCGCGAATTCCACGAATTCCTCCAGCGTCAGGTCGCCGCTGATCTTTTCCGGCGCCGCGCCGCGCGCGGCGCGCAGCAGGTAAAAGAAGCCGCTGGCCGTCATCCCCAGCGAATAGCGGTACTCGCTGTCGCGCGCATTGAGGCGGGTGACGGCGGCGCTGGCTTTGGTGGCTCTCATCGTTAGACCTCGTATCCGGTTTGCATGGTGTTGACGGCGGCGTGCGCATTTCGTTCATCGCCGGCGCTGCCATGTCATCAACATGTCATGTGCTCACGGCAATATGCGGACGGTCACGTCTATCCCAAAGGTGGCTTTTGTGCCCGCGCCCGTCAGGGGCGCGGGTATTTTTTCGCGCCCCGCCGCACTACTGTCGTGCCATTACAACACACTGATGGCAATTTCCCAACGTCATCAAATTGTCACGTTAGCCAGGTAAAGTTCGCGTCGATTTGTTTTCCTTCATGGAAAGTAAATACGCATGCAGCGTTCTCCAAGGCGCGGTGCGCGTGGCAGGGCACGGCTGCGGCCGCGTCTTGCTTCTTCCTGGTTCAACAACATGGAACTTCAAACAATGAAAAAATCGCTCGTTTCCCTCGCCGTGCTGGCCGCTTTCGCAGGCGCCGCTTCCGCACAGACCAACATCACCATCTACGGCGTGGCGGACGCCGCCGTCAGCTACAAGGACAATGGCGCAGCAACCAATTCCAAGACCTGGGCCGTCGACAGCGGCCAGCTGTCGGGCAGCCGCCTGGGCTTCAAGGGCAGCGAAGACCTCGGCGGCGGCCTGTCGGCGATCTTCACCCTGGAAAACGGCTACAACATCGATGACGGCAGCGCGGCGCAGGGCGGCCTGCTGTTCGGCCGCCAGGCCTTCGTCGGCCTGCAGGGCGAATTCGGCGCGGTCAAGCTCGGCCGCCAGTACAACCCGATCCGCGTCGCGGTCGAAAGCGTCGACCCGTTCCGTCTGGCCATGGGCAGCTGGGCCGGTAACGTGCTGAGCCTGTACGGCGAGCGCGCCAACAACACCCTCAACTACACCAGCGCCAATTTCGGCGGCTTCACCGGCCAGGTCGCCTACAGCTTCGGCGAAGTCGCCGGCAGCACGGCCGCCGGTCGCCAGCTCGGCCTGTCCGGCGCCTACGCGAACGGCCCGCTCAGCGCCGTGCTGGTCTATCACAACCAGGACCGCGGCACCACCGCGACGCCGGACAATGGCAAGACCAAGACCACCTTGTTGGGCGGCACCTACAACTTCGGCCCGGCAACCCTGCATGCGGCATATGCATGGGACAAGGGCAGCCCGGCCACCGGCGCGGATGACGTCGACAGCCGCGACTGGATGCTCGGCGTGTCCGCTCCGGTCGGCGCCGGCACCGTTCTCGCTTCCTACATGAAGCGCGACGACCGTCTGGCAACCAACAAGGACGTCAAGCAGTGGGCACTGGGCTACACCTACGGCCTGTCCAAGCGCACCACGGCTTACGCGCTGTTCAACAACACCGGCCGCGACAATACCCCGGCGGCGGGCAGCTCGACGACCAGCAAGCAGTTCAGCGTGGGCATGCGCCACACGTTCTAATCCGGGACGGCTGAACGGCTGATGCACGGGGCTCATGCGTGAGCCCCGTTGCCGTTTACCGCCGGTATTGAAACGATTTTTTCCAGCATGCCCCGGTTGACACGGCGCCGCGCCTGCGCGATGCTCTCGTGCCTTACCACCGCCGAGGAGGATCGGACGTGACGACAGAAGACCGCCTGGTCGATATCGAAATCAAGCTGGCGCGCCAGGAGGACCTGGTCGAGACCCTCAACAAGACGGTCTATCAGCAGCAGAAGAAGATCGACGAACTGCAGGCGCTGTGCTCGGCGCTGGCCCGCCACGTGAAGGACTTGCGCGACGCGGCCAGCGAGCGCGGCCCGGCGCATGAAAAACCCCCGCATTACTGACATCATGAGCGATACCGACCAAGACCTGCTGCGCACCAAACTCAACGGCGAAACCGCGCGCTTCCAGTGGAAGGAGCTGCAGCGCTTCTTCGCGGCCGGCACCGTGGTCGCGGTGAGCAACGAGCTGGACCTGGTGGAGGTGGCCGTGCGCATCGCCACGGACGACAAGGACGCCGTCGCGCGATGGATGGACGAGGGCCGTGTCGGCCGCGTCAGCGATCAACAGGCCAGCGCCTGGCTGCAAGCCGACGCCGCGCTGTGGACGGTGGTGGTCAAGCCGTGGATCCTGGTGCAGCAGGAAAAAATGCACTGACCGGCGCATTTTTTCCGCCCGCCGCGCGATAGAATGGCGGGGCCCTTGCCGACCGGGCGTTCCCCGCTGATCCCGCTGCATCTCCATGTCCAGTAAAGCCGCACGCGACAACAACCTGATCGTCTATTCCCTGGTCATCGTCCCGCTCGTCCTGGCGATCGGCTTTGCCGGCGCCTGGTGGTACATGCAGCATGTGAGCGCGCTGCGCAGCCAGGTCGCGTATTCGCCGCCGCTGGAAGTCGCCGTCAGCAACGACGACTACAGCATGGCGGCCACCGTGGCGATCAAGACCAGCGCGGCCGACAGCGAGTGGGCGCGGCAGACCAGGCAGGCGCTCGAAGCGCTGGTGCGCGAGCGCATGAGCGATGCCGATCCGAAGCGGCTGCTGGCGCCCAACGGCCTGAAGGACTGGCAGGAGTCGCTGCGCGACGAGAGCAACGCCAGGCTGCACACGGACAAGGTGCAGGAAGTCCTGATCACCGATTTCGTGTTTTCGGCGCTGTAGCGCCAACCTAGAGGGTGTTATGAACTCAGGAAGGGGGCGCGCAGCCGGTTGTGCACCGCGGTCGCCGCGATCGCCGCATGCCCCATCGCCACCGTGATCTGGTTCAGCCCGGCGACGATGTCGCCGGCGGCGTACAGGCCGTCCACCGAGGTCTGCTGATGGTCGTCGACCAGCAGCTCGCCGTTGCCGGTGCAGCGCGCGCCCAGCATCTGCGCCAGCCCCGAATTGACCAGCGTCCCCAGCGCCACATACACCACGTCGCAGCGCTCGATTTTGCCGTTGTCGAGCCATAGCGTCATCGCGCCGCGTTCGTCCAGGGCCAGGCGCGCCACCGCATGCGGCACCGAACGCACCGTCGAGCGCGCCAGCCGCGCGCGCTGCGCATCGTCAAGCCGCAGCGCGCCGTGCAGCGCGAACAGGCTGACGTCGCGCGTGAAGTGATTGAGGAACAGCGCTTCGGCCAGCCCGCTGGTGCCGCGCCCGAGCACGGCAACCCGCTTGCCGATCGCCTCGAAGCCGTCGCAGATCGGGCAGTAGCGCACGCAGCCGGCGGCGACGGCGCGCTTGACCTCGGGCAGGTCCGGTTCGACATCGACCACGCCGGTGGCCAGGATGACGGTGCGCGCGCGCCACTGCGCACCGGCGCTGCTGACCAGGAAGCTGCCGTCATCCTGCCGCGCGATGCGCTCGACCACGCCGGTCACGGGGCTGGCGCCGTAGTGCGCGGCCTGCGCGCGCAGCCGCTGCAGGATGTCGCCGCCGTGGATGCCGCCGGCAAAGCCCGGGTAGTTGTGCGAGGTCGGAATCGCCAGCAGGCGGCTGGCGCCGGCGTCGATCACGACGATGCGGCGCCGGAAACGCGCCAGGTAAATGGCGGCGGTCAGGCCGGCGGCGCCGGCGCCGACCACCGCGCAGTCCAGCAGTTCGGGTTGCAACGGGCTTCCTTTCCTTACTGCGCCGGATTGGCGCCGCGCGGGCGGCGCGGTGCGGACTGCGGGTGTTCCGAGCGTTCCACGTCCGGCTCCACGTCGGGTTCCCCGTCCGGCCCGATGGTTTCGATATGGTCGGTATCGATGTCGCGCCCCATGTCGATATCGGAGTCGCGTCCGGCGGTCGCCCGTTCGCCGGTGCCGCGCGAGTCGGTGTCGCTGTCCAGGCCGGCGTCGCCGCTGTCCGGGCCGGCGCTCATGTCGCGGCGGCCGCTGTCCGAGTCTTCATTGGTGCCGCGGTCCAGCCCGAGCTCGGTGTCCGGCGCCCAGGCCACGCCTCCCTGCACGTCGCTGCCGGTGTCGGAGCTGTCGCTCGGGCCGAGCGCGCTGGTGCCGTGCCCTCTGCCAAGCTGGCGGTCGCGTTCCGGGCTGTGGTCCGGGTCCAAAGTGCTGGTTGCCATGATTTACTCCTTGGGATTGAACAATGTCCGCGCGCATCGCCTAGTCATTGGCCCAGGCACGGACGACTGCGGGCAGACGGCAGTGATCCGGATCAACATTCCGGATAGACGGCCGGCACTCGCTGTCCGGCCCGACTCAAGCAATATGCATGCCCTGCGCCGCAGGACAGGGCAGGGGGCAGATGGCTTGCGGGTAAGTGTGTAAATCGGTGTAACAGCGGCGCCGCCCGGCTCCTGCGCGGCGGATGAATGGACGAAATGATTTGTAACTTGTTCGCTATTCCTGGTGGTAATTTCACGGCCAAGTGCCGGAACTTCACCCGCAGGCATTTTGTCATTTTGCTACGTCTTGGGACGTATCCCTTTTTTACAGGAGAAGCTATGACAAAACTGCTGCATAAACTCTTGCTGGGCTGCACCGTTGCCGCGCTGGCCAATCTCGCCCAGGCCCAGGCCAATGACCCGTCCCCCGCCCCCGCATCCCCGGCCGCGATGCCGGGCGCGGCCGCGCCGGCTTCCGGCAGCAGCGCGACATCCTCATCGATGAGCGGCGGCGCCGACAGCGCATCGGCGGCCAAGAACGACCCGGCCGCTTCCGGCAGCACCGATCCGTTCGTGCAGCGGCGCGAAGCGAACAAGCAGGCCAAGGACGAGTACAAGGCGAAGACCAAGGCCGCCAAGGAGGATTACAAGGCAGCCAAGAAAGCGGCCAAGGAAGACTACAAGGCGGCGAAGAAGGAATCGCAGGCGGAACTGAACGCCTCCGGCGCGACCTCGGCCGCCACCCAGCGCATGGATGGCCGGGAAATGGAAAGCTCGGGCAAGTAAGCCCGGCCCAGGTCTCCAAATTGGTAAGCGCCACCGCGCCGGCGGTGGCGTTTTTTTGTGCGGGGCGGAACCGCTACAATGAACGGCCTGATCGTTCCTGCCTGCCCGCGCCGTGACGCCCCCTCTGCGAAAAATCATCCACTGCGACTGCGATTGCTTTTACGCGGCGGTGGAGATGCGCGACGATCCGTCCCTGCGCGGCAAGCCCTTGGCCGTCGGCGGCCGCCCCGAGCAGCGCGGCGTGGTGGCCACCTGCAACTACGAGGCGCGCCGCTTCGGCGTGCGCTCCGCCATGCCGATGGCGCAGGCGCTGCAGCGTTGCCCCGACCTGATCGTGCTGCCGCCGGCGATGGACAAGTACCGCGCCGCGTCGCGCCAGATCCTGGCGATCTACCGCGACTATACGGAACTGGTCGAGCCGCTGTCGCTCGACGAAGCCTATCTGGACGTGACCGCTTCGCCGCACTTCCAGGGCAGCGCCACCCTGATCGCGCAGGACATCCGCGCGCGCATCGCGCAAACGGTCGGCATCACTGCCTCGGCCGGCGTCGCGCCCAACAAGTTCCTGGCCAAGATCGCCAGCGACTGGAACAAGCCCAACGGCCAGTTCGTGATCCGGCCGCAGGATGTCGATGCCTTCGTCGCGGCGCTGCCGGTCGATAAGCTGTTCGGCGTGGGCCGCGTCACCGCCGCCAAGCTCAACAAGCTCGGCGCCTATACCTGCGCCGACCTGCGCGGCTGGTCGATGCTGCAGTTGCAGCAGCATTTCGGCAAGTTCGGCGCCAGCCTGTTCCACCTGTGCCGCGGCATCGACCGCCGCGCGGTCGACCCCAGCAGCGAGCGCAAGTCGGTCAGCGTCGAAGAGACCTATGCGACCGACCTGCGCGACCTCGACGCCTGCCGGCGCGAGCTGACGCCGCTGATCGAGATGCTGGTCAAGCGCGTGCGCCGCGTCGACGCCGAGCGCCATATCCGCAAACTGTTCGTCAAGATCCGCTTCGACAATTTCCGCCGCACCAGCGCCGAGTGCGTGAGCGCCAACATCGACGCCGGCCAGTGCCAGCGGCTGCTGGAAACGGCCTGGCAGCGCGGCCGGCGGCCGGTGCGCCTGCTCGGCGTGGGCGTGCGGCTGGAAGAGGAGGACGAGGTGCAGCAGCTCGGCCTGTTCGGCGAACAGGCCTGATCCGCCACATTGCGTCACACCGCGCCGCAATCCGCTTGCAAGGCCGGAAACGGCTTTGTATATTGAACTTTCCGAATAGCAATTCATGAAAAGACTCGGAACGCGTACCGGTCGAGGGGGAGCCATGCGCATCGTTCGTTGTCTGCAAGCCGGCCTGGCCATCGCCGCCTGGCTGCTGGGGGCCGCCGCCGCGGCCCAGGTGATCGACGCCGCGCGCCTGGCGCACATCGACGCCCACGCGCTGGCCGCGCCGCCCGAAGTGGAAGCCTCGCCGCAGCAGCTGGCGCGCTACCTGGTGCAGCCCGCGCAAAACGATGCCGAGAAGGCGCGCGCCATCTTCCGCTGGATCGCCGACCGCATCCATTACGACGTGAATGCCTACTTCGGCGCGCAGCTCGACAAAGTCGACGCCGCCCAGGTGCTGGCGCAGCGCGGCGCGGTGTGCGACGGCTATGCGACGCTGTTCGAGGCGCTCGGCAGGGAGGCCGGGCTGGAGGTCATCAGCATCAAGGGCTATGCCAAGGCTTACGGCTATTTCCCGGGCCAGGTGCTCGACAAGCCGAATCACGCCTGGAACGCGGTCAAAATCGACGGCCGGTGGCGCCTGCTCGATGCGACCTGGGGCGCCGGCTACGTGCGCGACGGCAGGTACGTCAAGACGCTGTCCGAGGTGTTCTTCCTGGCCGCGCCCGAGCAGCTGATGTTTTCGCATTTCCCGGAAGACGAGCACTGGCAGCTGCAGGCCACGCCGCATCTGACCAAGCCGCAGTTCGAGGCGATGCCGACGCTGGAACCGGCCTTTTTCCATACCGGCATTTCGGGCGAACAGGTGTGGCAGACGCTGCAGCGCGCCGGCTTCAAGGGGAGCTTCGTGCGCACCTTCGACATGCCGTACCGGATGGTGCAGGTGCAGCAGGCGCCGCTGGCCTACCACCTCGGCCTGAACCAGCCGCAGAACTTCTGCATCCAGACCGGCGCCTTCGAAAAGATGTCGGTGCTCTTGAACGACCAGTGGACCGAGATGCAGAAGCAGGGCGATGTCTTCACGCTCAATTTCACGCCCGCCGCCAACGGCACGCTGATGGTGGTCGGCAAGAAGCCGGAGGCGGGCAACTACACGGCGATCCTGTCGTATGTGGTCGAATAGCCACCGCGTCGGCAAGGGACAGCCTGTAGAATGGTTGCTTTTTGTTAGTGCGCCATGTGGTTCAAGAACCTTCAGATTTACCGCCTCACCGCCCCCTGGACCTTGTCTGCCGAACAACTCGAAGCCAGCTTGGCGCCGCAGGCCTATGTGCCGGGATCGAGCCTGGAGATGCAGACCCAGGGCTGGGTTTCGCCGCGTGACAACGGCATGCTGGTGCATGCCGTCAACCGCCAGCTGCTACTGCAGCTGTGCACCGACAAGAAGCTCTTGCCCGCGACCGTGGTCAACCAGGTCACCAAGGCGCGCGCCGCCGAACTGGAAGAGCAGCAGGGCTTCAAGCCGGGCAAAAAGCAGATGAAGGAACTCAAGGAGCAGGTCACCGACGAGCTGCTGCCGCGCGCCTTCTCGATTCAGCGCAGCACGCGCGTGTGGATCGACCCGGTCAACGGCTGGCTGGTGATCGACGCGGCTTCCAGCGCGCGCGCCGACGAAGTGTTCAAGATGCTGCTCAAGTCGCTGGAGACGCTGCCGTTCGCCGCGCTGCGCACCGAGCGTTCGCCGCTGGCGGCGATGACCGACTGGCTGGCCGCCGACGAGGCGCCGGGCGGCTTCACCGTCGACCAGGACACCGAACTGCGCGCCGCCGGCGAAGGCAAGGCGACCGTGCGCTACGTGCGCCACACGCTCGAAGCGGAGGATGTGCGCCGCCACATCGCCGCCGGCAAGCAGTGCACGCGCCTGGCGATGACCTGGAATGACAGGGTGTCGTTCGTGCTGACCGAGTCGCTCGCGGTCAAGCGCGTCGCGCCGCTCGACGTGCTCAAGGAGAACACCGACTCGGCGATGCAGAACGAGGACGAGCGCTTCGACACCGATTTCGCGCTGATGACCGGCGAATTGGCCAAGCTGATCGCGGACCTGGTGGCGGCGCTGGGCGGGGAAGAGCAGCAGAAGAAGGCGGCCTGATAGAGTACTACGGCGTCACAAGGCGCCGCGGAACGACTCCCTCCCCCTGCAAGGGGGAGGGAACAGTGTCGTGATGATTTCCCGGTGCGGCGTACCGCCCCAGCAGGCCCTGCGCTCCCTGCGCGCGCGCCAGCGCCAGACCGCGCCGGCGATACTCATCGGCCTCGTGCGCCAGGCCGCGCCTGTCCAGGCATTCGGCCTTCAGGCGCAACAGGTCGGCAAGGCAATATTGCTCCTCCTGGAACTCGACCTCGCGCAAGGTCGTATCCAGCAGCTTTTCCGCCTCCTGCCATGCGCCCCGCGCCGCCAGCGCCTGCACCACGATCCAGCGCGAGGTGGTGATGCGGCCGGGGATGGCCTGCTGCAGCATGGCCGCCGCCCCGAACAGGTCTGCCGCATCGGCCATGTTGCCGCTTTTGGCCTGGGCCCACAGCAGGTACAGGCTGGACACGCCTTCCCAGAGCGGAAAGCCGTATTGCCTGGCCAGCGCCAGGGCTTCGCCCGTCAGCGCCGCCACCTTCGCCACGTCGTCGCGGCACCAGTACACGCTGGCCGCGAAGATCAGCGCAAAGCACAGGCCGTGGATCCGCTTGCCCTTGCGGGCGACCGCCACCGCCTCGTCGGCCATCGCGCAGGCGGCGGCTTCCTCGCCGCGGAACCACAGCGTCCAGCAGTGGAAGGCGCGGCAGGTCACGATCGGGTCGTCGACGCCGTAGCGGATGCGATCCTCCAGCGGAACGCTTGCCGCCAGCGCGATGCCGCGCGCCTGCCATTGCGCGGCCTCCGCGAAATCGCCGCGCCAGAACAGCGTGTTGCCGAGCGCGAAGCAGGCCATCAGGCGTTCCGCATCGGTGCGCGCCAGCGCTTGCAGGCGGCGCGCGATGATGAGGCCGTCGTCCTTGCCGAAGGAGCTGCTGCCCATGTAGCAGCCGCTTAAGGCCGAGAACAGCTGGCTCGGGTCGTAGCCGGGGACGGCCTCGATCTCGGCCGCCATGTCGGCGAACAGCCGGTAGGTCAGCGGCGAGCCGAAGCCTTCGGCGACCTGCGCGGCATAGCCCAGGCGCATGCGCACCGCGCGCAGGAGCGCTGCGTCGGCGATGGCGGTGCCGGATTCGAGCTGATCCAGTGCCTGCCGGTAGCTCACCATCGCATCGGCGGCGAATTCCCTTGCCATTGCGGCGTCGCCGGCCTTGACCCACCACTGCACCGCCTCGTCGCGTTGTCCCGCGGTGCTGAAATGGCGCGCGATCTCTTCCGGCGGCGGCTGGTCGTCTTCCATCAGCAGCCGCGCCACGCGCGCGTGCAGCAGCTTGCGGCGCGAAGGCGCCAGGCTCTCGTAGGCGGCATCGCGGATCAGGTCGTGGCGGAACGCGCAGGTGTCGGCGGAGACGGTCCGGATCAGGCGCCGGCCGGCGGCGCGCGCCAGGGTGGCCGCCACATCGGCGTCGGGCAGCAGGGCGTCCAGGTGGCGCCGCTCGAAGCGGTTGCCCAGCACCGCGGCGGCATGCAGGATGGTTTTGTTCCCGCCCAGCCGGTCGAGTTCGGCCTGCAGCAATTCGGTAATGGACAGGCGATGGTGCCCGCCTTCCAGGCGGCTCTTGACCTGGCGCTCGATGAACAGGGGAATGCCGGCGCAGGCGCCGGCGAGCGCCGCGCGTTCCGTGGCGGGAATGGCGTTGTCCGGATCGTGCGCCGCGATCATGGCCAGCGACGCGGCCTCGTCCAGCGGATCGAGGTCGATGATATGCGTGACGTGCTGCGGATAGTCGAGCGTAAGGTCCGGCCGCGTCGTCAGCACCAGCAGCAGGCGTTCGGATTCCAGAGCGCGCACCAGCTGCCCCAGCAGTTCCCGCGTCGCCAGGTCGGACCAATGCAGGTCGTCGACCAGCAGCAGGGTCGGCGTGTGCGCCGCGTCCGCCTTCAAGCGCGCGATCACGGCGTCGAAGATGGCGCTCTTGGAGGAAGCGCCTTCCGCTTCCAGCGCGCTTCCCATCCCGGCCAGCACCGCGGCCAGCGGCTGGTGCTGATGCTCCAGGCTGCATTGGATCCGATGCACCCGGCCGCCCTGCGCCGCCACCCATTGCGTCAGCTCGTCGGCCAGACGGGTCTTGCCCACCCCGGCCGGCGCGCGCAGCACCGCGATGCGCTCCCGGCCGGCGAGCGCGTCGGCCCACCAGGCGCGCAAGCGCGCCAGCTCCGCCGCGCGTCCGCAAAACGGGGTGCCGCCGTGGTCGCCGGCGCCGGCCTGTCCTGTCAGGCGGAAGATCCGGTGCGTGCCGTCGATGCCGTGGAAGCCGCGCTCGCCGGCGGCCTCGAAGCCGAACAGCTCGCCCATCTGCAGGGCCACGGCCTCGCTGGCCAGGATTTCGCCGGGCTGCGCGCTCCAGCCGATCAGCTTGGCCAGGTCGGGAATCTCGCCGGCCAGTTGCGGCATGCCGGCGGCCTCGCGCAGCAGGACCCGCCCCGCGCTGATGCCGATGCGTAGCCCGATGGCGGCCGTGGGGGAGGGCGGCGCCAGCAGGTCGCGGGCGGCGAGCACGGCGCGCTGGGTTGCGCGCTCGGCGCTTTCGCCCAGTCCGAACACCGCCAGCAGGCCGCGCCCGATGCTGGAAACGAGCAGTCCTCCGCGCTGCCGCACGATGGACCGCACCTGCTCCGCAAAATCGTGCTCCGGATCGTCGTCATGCAGCAGGTCCGACGCGCAATACAGCGCCGCCACCTGGCGCAGTTCCGGTACAGCCGCATCCGCCAGCGGCGCCGGCGCGGCCTGGCGGTCGAGGCGGCGCCGGATGTCGTCGCGCAGCGCGCGCACGTGTTCGCCCGGCGCCACCCCGATCTCGGCGCTCAGGCGCTGCCGCAATGCGTCAAAGGCCTCCAGCGCGCCGGCCGCGTCCCCCGCTGCGGCCAGCATCGACATCAGCAGCAGGTTGTGCTTCTCGTCGAGCGGGTCGAGCGCGACCAGGCGGCGCGCGCTGGCCACGGCCGCGGCCAGCCGTCCGTCCGCATGCTGGGCGCGGCACAGGGACTCCAGCAGCAAGGTGCAGCGGGACTGGAACTGGACGCGCTTGGCTTCCAGCCAGTCGTTGAACTCCGGCGTATCGGGCAATTGCAGCCCGGCCAGGAATTCCCCGCCCGTCGTTTCTCCATCCAGCGCCGCCGCCCATGGCTCCACCTCCCGCTCGCGCCATTGCCGGGCCTCCGGGGAGTCGGCGGCGACCCGGTCGAGCGCCGCGTCGCCAAGCAGCGCGATGTCGACGCGCATCCCGGCCTGCGGAACGAGCGCGGCCGCTTCGGCATCCTTTTGCAGGAACTCCGCGCCCGGCAGGTTCACCACGGCGCTCAGGTTGCTCAGCACCTGGCGCAGGTTGGCGCGGGCGGCAACGATGTCGAGCTCGGGCCACAGCAGATCGGCGAGCCGCTCGCGCGCATGCCGCACGCCCGGGTGCGCCGCCAAGTAGCCCAACAGGGCGATGCCCTTGCGGTATTTGATTTGGCGCGTCACCTCCTGGCCGTCGCGCATGACGCGCGGCCAGCCCAGCAAGGCCAAGGCCACTTCCTGCTGCGGTTTCATGCCTGCACCGGCTCCCTTTTCATAATCGACTCTTGATTTAAGTCAAATGTGTTGCCTGGGTGATGATAAAGAAGTCCGGCCTTTCGCGTAAGCCAGGCTCTCACGTTTCTCTAACGGTCAGTTGTTAATTTACAAAAATTCTGA
>OFCW01000062.1_pt1 | contig 51087 bp, 50 predicted proteins | sample 1520951 | NCBI WGS metagenome assembly OFCW01 (sample SAMEA4349680, study PRJEB24078) | microbial mat metagenome | biome: Terrestrial Biome; feature: Habitat; material: Microbial Mat | place: India | collected 2012-06-12 | depth 10 m | reverse complement strand
CTTGAGGGGGTAGTGGCGCAAGCTGTGCGAGTTCGAGTCTCGCCGTCGGCACCAAAAACTGGGGCAGTGCACCGTTTGGACGGATGTGCTGTTTCGAACAAGAAACTGAATATGGCGGGCGGATCATGGAAAACTACTTTCCAATCCTGATGTTCGTTCTGGTTGGGGTTGCAATTGGTGTTTTGCCGGTTGCCATGGGTTTTATGCTAGCCCCCAGCCGTCCGGATCCGGAAAAGCTCTCTCCCTACGAGTGTGGCTTTGAGGCATTCGAGGATGCGCGCATGAAGTTTGATGTGCGCTATTATCTGATTGCCATCCTCTTCATTCTGTTCGACCTTGAAGTGGCCTTCCTCTTCCCCTGGGCGACGATTTTCAAAGACATTGTGGCGACAGAGTCGATCAAGTTGTTCGGTTTTGTCGAGATGCTGGTATTCGTTGCCATTCTGGTCGTGGGCTATGTCTATGCCTGGGCCAAGGGTGCGCTGGAATGGGAATAAGGCTCGAACATGGCTATTGAAGGCATCCTTCAGGAAGGTTTTGTCACCACGACGGCTGACAAGTTGATCAATTACATGCGCACCGGCTCGATGTGGCCGATGACTTTCGGGTTGGCGTGCTGCGCGGTCGAGATGATTCATGCGGGTGTCTCCCGATATGACTTGGATCGCTTTGGTGTGGTGTTTCGTCCCAGTCCGCGTCAGTCCGATGTGATGATTGTGGCCGGTACCCTGACCAACAAGATGGCGCCGGCGTTGCGCAAGGTTTACGACCAGATGGCTGAGCCGCGATGGGTCATCTCCATGGGTTCGTGTGCCAACGGTGGTGGCTATTATCACTATTCCTATTCCGTGGTGCGTGGTTGTGACCGAATTGTTCCGGTGGATATCTATGTCCCGGGCTGCCCGCCGACGGCCGAGGCGCTGATCTACGGAATCATTCAGTTGCAAAACAAGATTCGTCGCACCAATACCATTGCTCGTTAATTGCCAAGGCTGATTGAATATGTCTGCCAAGCTGGAAACGCTTAGTGAAAACCTGCGGAAGCATTTCGGCGACAAGATAAAGTCCCTGAAGCTGGCGCTCGGTGAAGTGACCATCGAAGTCGGTGCGCCTGACTATCTTGCTTTGATGATGGCGCTCCGCGATGAGCCTGATTTCCGTTTTGAAGAACTGATTGATCTGTGCGGTGTCGATTATTCGACTTATGGAGATGGCGCCTGGACGGGGGCGCGTTTCGCCGTTGTCGTTCACCTGCTTTCGGTTTCGCAAAATATTCGCCTGCGGGTGCGTGTGTTTGCCGAAGACGAAAACTTCCCGGCGGTGGCGTCGATTTCCGGCGTTTGGTCGGCTGCCAACTGGTTCGAGCGGGAGGCCTTCGATTTGTATGGGATTGCCTTCATTGGCCATGAGGATTTGCGTCGGATTCTGACCGACTATGGCTTTATCGGGCATCCGTTCCGCAAGGATTTCCCGATATCCGGTTATGTCGAGATGCGGTATGACCCAGATCAGGCGCGTGTGATTTACCAGCCTGTCACCATCGAGCCGCGGGAAAATACCCCGCGCATTGTGCGCGAAGATACGTACGGGGGGGCGGTACATGGCTGATATCCGCAATTTCACGCTCAACTTCGGTCCGCAGCACCCTGCTGCGCACGGGGTTCTGCGGCTTGTACTCGAGCTGGATGGTGAGGTGGTTCAGCGGGCCGATCCGCATATCGGCCTTCTGCATCGTGCAACGGAAAAGCTGGCTGAAACCAGGACCTGGGTTCAGTCGGTTCCTTACATGGATCGTCTCGACTACGTTTCCATGATGTGCAACGAGCACGCCTACTGTTTGGCCACCGAAAAGTTGCTCGGCATCGAGGTGCCGGAGCGCGGGAAGTATATCCGCACAATGTTTGACGAGGTTACCCGTATCCTCAATCACCTGTTGTGGATTGGCTGTCATGCCCTTGATGTAGGGGCGATGACCATGGCGCTCTACACCTTCCGCGAACGAGAGGATTTGATGGATGCGTATGAGGCCGTGTCCGGTGCTCGTATGCATGCTGCCTATTATCGTCCCGGTGGCGTCTATCGCGACCTGCCTGATCGCATGCCGCAGTATCAGGAGTCCACGTGGACCAGTGCCCAAAAGGCCAAGGCGAGGAATGAAAACCGGCAAGGCTCCCTGCTGGATTTTCTTGAGGATTTCACCAACCGTTTTCCCACTTATCATGCCGAGTACCACACCTTGCTGACGGATAACCGTATCTGGAAGCAGCGTTTGGTCAATATCGGTGTGGTGAGTCCGGAGCGTGCTTTGCAGATGGGCTTCACCGGCGCCATGTTGCGCGGATCAGGCGTCGCCTGGGATTTGCGCAAGAAGCAGCCGTATGCTGCTTACGACAAGGTCGACTTCGATGTTCCGGTCGGCGTGAACGGCGACAGCTATGACCGCTACTTGGTTCGGATGGAGGAAATGCTGCAGTCCAACCGAATCATCAAGCAGTGCATCGATTGGCTGCGCAAGAATCCGGGGCCTGTCATCACCGACAATCACAAGGTTGCGCCGCCGCCGCGTGAAAACATGAAAACCAACATGGAAGAGCTGATCCATCATTTCAAGCTCTTCACGGAAGGCATTCACGTCCCGCCTGGAGAGGCCTATGCCGCGGTTGAGCATCCGAAGGGCGAGTTCGGTATCTACTTCATTTCCGACGGTGCCAATAAGCCATACCGCATGAAAATTCGGGCTCCCGGCTTTGTTCACCTCTCAGGCTTGGACGAAATGTCCCGTGGCCACATGATTGCCGACGTCGTTACGATCATCGGCTCCCAAGATATCGTTTTTGGCGAGATCGACCGCTGATGTTTTCCGCTGAAACCCTCCAAAAATTTGCCCGCGAGGTTGGCAAGTATCCTGCCGACCAAAAGCAATCTGCCGTGATGGCCTGTCTTGCGCATGCTCAGGAAGAGAAGGGATGGCTGTCGCCCGAGACGATCGAGGCGGTTGCCGATTATCTTGGCATGGCGCCGATGGCGGCCTACGAAGTGGCTTCCTTCTACAACATGTACGACCTGAAGCCGGTTGGGAAATACAAGATTACGGTCTGTACCAATCTGCCCTGCGCCTTGTCCGGGGGCTACCATGCCGGTGAATACCTGCAACAGAAATTGGGGATCGGATACAACGAGACTACCCCGGATGGCAAATTTACCTTGAAGGAAGGTGAATGTATGGGAGCCTGTGGCGATGCGCCGGTTTTCATCGTGAACAATCGGTCGATGTGCAGCCACATGCATCCCGAACAGATCGACAAGCTGCTTGAGGAGTGCAAATAATGGCATTGCTTGGTGCGATCAATCCGGTTTTGACCGCGGGCTTGAACGGTGACGATGGCTGGCGCCTGAAAGACTATGTGGCGCGGGGCGGTTATGAACAACTGCGGCGTATCCTGGAAACGAAAATGACCCAGGAAGACGTCATCAGCGAGGTCAAAAAGTCGGTCTTGCGTGGACGCGGTGGCGCCGGTTTCCCGACGGGTTTGAAATGGTCCTTCATGCCGCGCTCGTTCCCGGGTGATAAATACGTCGTGTGCAATACCGACGAAGGCGAACCGGGTACCTTTAAGGATCGCGACATCATGCGCTACAACCCGCATGCCGTTATAGAGGGCATGATCATCGCGGGCTATGCGATGGGCGCCAACCGGGGTTACAACTACGTTCACGGTGAAATCTGGGAAATTTACCAGCGCTTTGAAACGGCGCTCGATGAAGCGCGCAGTGCCGGATTCCTAGGGCAGGACATCCTCGGTTCCGGGTTCAGTTTCGAACTGTTTGCCCATCATGGCTACGGTGCTTATATCTGCGGGGAAGAAACCGCCTTGCTGGAGTCGATCGAAGGCAAGAAGGGGCAGCCGCGATTCAAACCCCCTTTCCCGGCGTCCTTCGGTTTGTACGGAAAACCGACTACGATCAACAACACCGAAACCTTTGCATCCATCCCCTTTATTCTGAAGATGGGTGGGGAAGCCTTCCTGAACCTGGGCAAGCCGAATAACGGCGGCACGAAGTTGTTTTCTGTTTCTGGGCATGTCAATCGACCCGGAAACTACGAGATTCCCTTGGGGACTCCGTTTTCCACGCTGCTCGAAATGTGCGGTGGCATGCGTGGCGGGCGCAAGCTGAAGGCGGTGATTCCGGGAGGATCGTCGGCGCCGGTGTTGCCGGCGGACGTGATCATGGATTGCACCATGGATTACGACTCGATCAGCAAGGCGGGTTCCATGCTGGGCTCCGGTGCGGTGATCGTCATGGATGAGACGGTCTGCATGGTGAAAGCCCTGGAGCGCCTCTCCTTCTTCTACCACGAGGAGTCCTGTGGCCAATGTACCCCTTGTCGCGAAGGGACTGCCTGGATGTACAAGGTGGTTCATCGGATCGAGAACGGACTGGGCAAGCCGGATGATCTTGACTTGCTGAACAGCGTTTTGGGCAACATCGCGGGCCGCACGATTTGCGCGCTCGGTGACGCGGCAGCCTTCCCGGTGCAGAGTTTTATCAAGCACTTTGGCAAGGAATTCGAATACCACATCGAGAACAAGACCTGTCTGGTTCCCCGGGATGTGCAATGGGCCGGAAGCGGCTTCCACAAGATTCCCGCCTGACAGGTGCGGCTTCGTAACGAAAAAACTGGCTACAAGGTAGCGACATGCTAGAAATCGAAATCGACGGCAAAAAGGCGCAAGTGCCCGACGGCAGCACGGTGATGGACGCCGCGCAGCAGGTTGGTGTGTATATCCCGCATTTCTGCTACCACAAGAAACTTTCGATCGCCGCCAACTGCCGTATGTGTCTGGTACAGGTGGAGAAGGCGCCCAAGCCTTTGCCGGCTTGTGCGACGCCGGTAACCAACGGCATGAAGGTTTTTACGCACTCCGATCTGGCGGTGAAGGCTCAGAAAGGCGTGATGGAATTCCTGCTGATCAACCATCCGCTCGATTGCCCGATCTGTGATCAAGGGGGCGAGTGCCAGTTGCAGGACATGGCCGTTGGCTACGGCCCGATGAAGAGCCGTTACACCGAAGAGAAACATGTCGTTTTCCATAAGAATGTCGGTCCGCTGATCTCCATGGAAGAGATGAGCCGGTGCATTCACTGCACCCGTTGCGTGCGGTTTGGCCAGGAAATTGCCGGCATCATGGAACTCGGCATGGCCAATCGCAACATGCATTCGGAAATCATGACCTTTGTAGGCCGTTCGATCGATTCCGAACTGTCCGGCAACATGATCGACCTTTGTCCGGTCGGCGCCTTGACGTCGAAGCCATTCCGTTACACCGCGCGCTCCTGGGAGTTACAACGCCGCAAGTCGATCAGTGCCCAGGATTCGGTGGGCGCCAATCTGGTAATCCAGGTCAAGCACGACAACGTGATGCGTGTGCTGCCGCGTGAAAACGAGGCGGTGAACGAGTGCTGGATTTCCGACAAGGAACGTTTCTCGTATCCGTCGCTGTCCTCGGATGAGCGCCTGACCAAGCCCATGGTCAAGCAGGGGGGCGAGTGGAAGGAAGTCGAGTGGAATGTTGCTCTGGACTATGTGGCCCACGGCTTGAAGGATGTTTCCCGCGAACATGGGGGCGACGCCCTGGCCGCCCTGGCTGCTCAGAATGCGACGGTTGAGGAGTTCTATCTTCTGGCCAAGGTCATGAACGGACTCGGTAGCGGAAATGTTGACTTCCGCGCGCGTCAGCTTGATTTCACGTCGGATGGGAAACGTGCCGGTGCGCCCTGGCTCGGTATGCGTCTTGCTGACATCCAGGATCTGGATGGCGCCTTGGTGGTGGGCTCCTTTTTGCGTAAGGATCATCCCCTGATTGCCCAGCGCTTGCGGCAGGCTGCGAAGAAATCGACCAAGGTCAGCCTGCTGACCGTGGCAGGCGACGACCCGCTGATCAACCTGCATGCGCGCATGACCGTGCGGCCTTCTGATCTCGTGACGAGCCTGGCTGCCGTGGTGAAGGCCGCCGCGGAAATCAAGAACGTCGTCCCCCCATCCGGACTGGAACATGTTGTGACCTGTGAAAGCGCCCGAAAGATCGCGCAAAGTCTGGTTGAGGGCGAAAAATCGGCGGTGTTCCTGGGCAATGTGGCCACGCAGTCCGCAGATGCAGCCCAACTCCATCTTCTGGCCATCGAACTGGCCAGACTGACCGGTGCTAAAGTGGGGTTCTTGGGTGAAGGTGCCAACACGGTTGGTGCGCATTTGGCCATCGGCAGGAAATCCGGTGCCAACGCTCGTGAAATTTTCGAAAAGCCCCGTAAGGCGTACGTGTTGATGGGGGTCGAACCCGAGTTCGATTGCGGCAATCCGCAATTGGCGCTGGCTGCCCTCAAGCAGGCCAGTCTGGTGGTTTTCATGTCGGCCTTCAAGCATGCGCCCGCACTGGAATACGCCGATGTGATGTTGCCGGTTTCTCCCTTCACTGAAACCTCCGGGACTTTCGTGAATACGGAAGGGCGTGCCCAGAGTTTCAATGGTGTGGTGAAGCCGCGCGGTGACGCCCGGCCGGCCTGGAAGGTGCTCCGCGTATTGGGTAATGTGCTTAATCTCGACGGGTTTGATTACATGTCGAGTGAACAGGTGCGGGACGAGGCACTGGGTAAGGACGTCGAGTTCGTCTCCGGCCTTGACAATGACCTGCATGGCCTTTCCATCGCACTCCCCGCCGCTCCGGTGGACGGCCTCCAGCGCATTGCCGATGTTCCCATACACTTTGCCGATCCGATGGCGCGCCGCTCGCCGGCCTTGCAGCAAACGGCTGACTCCGCCGCACCAACGGCCCGCATGAACGAGGCAACCTTGAACATGCTGAACCTCTCCGACAAGGATACGGTCCGCATCAAGCAAGGCGCCGGTGAGGCGGTATTGCTTGCCAAGCTGGACAATGGCGTACCCGCCGGTTGTGTCCGGATTGCCGCGGCGCATGTCAGCACGTCGACGCTGGGCGATATGTTCGGAACGATTTCCGTGGAGCGTGCATAAATGGACGCACTGATGAACTTCGGACAAGGTATTTTTGGGGGCGCCTGGCCTGCGGTCTGGACGCTGGTAAAAATTGTCCTGATCGTGGCGCCGCTGATGCTCGGCGTTGCCTATCTGACGTATTTCGAGCGCAAGGTCATCGGGTACATGCAGGTACGTATCGGCCCGAACCGTGTTGGCCCGTTTGGCTTGATCCAGCCGATTGCCGACGGCTTGAAGCTGCTGCTGAAGGAAATCATCGTTCCGGCGACGGCCAGCAAGGGTATCTTCATTATCGCGCCGATGCTGGCGATTGCTCCTGCGCTGGCAGCTTGGGCGGTCGTTCCCTTTACCGATACCTTGGTGCTTGCCAATATCGACGCCAGCCTTCTGTACATCATGGCCATCACTTCGATGGGCGTTTACGGGATCATTTTGTCCGGCTGGGCTTCCAACTCCAAATACGCCTTCCTGGGAGCAATGCGTTCCGCAGCCCAGATGGTGTCGTATGAAATCTCGATGGGCTTCTCGCTGATTTGCGTCCTGATGGTCTCGAACAGCCTGAATCTGGTCGATATTGTTGCTGCGCAACATCAGGGGCGCTTTGCCGGCTTGGGCGTCAGTTTCCTGTCGTGGAACTGGCTTCCGCTCTTCCCGATGTTCTTGGTCTATCTGATCTCCGGTGTGGCGGAAACCAATCGCGCGCCGTTTGATGTCTCCGAAGGGGAGTCGGAAATCGTTGCCGGTTTCCACGTTGAATACTCGGGCATGGCCTTTGCGCTGTTCTTCCTGGCGGAGTACGCCAACATGATTTTGGTCGCCGCGTTGACCTCCATCATGTTCCTCGGCGGCTGGTTGTCCCCTGTCGGCTTCCTGCCGGATGGCATCTTCTGGCTGTTGGCCAAGATGTCCGCGATTCTCTTCCTGTTCCTGTGGTTCCGGGCTACCTTCCCGCGTTACCGTTATGACCAGTTGATGCGTCTGGGTTGGAAGGTGTTCTTGCCAATCTGCCTGATCTGGCTGGTTGTCGTTGGCGTCTGGATGATGTCGCCGCTCAATATCTGGAAGTGAGGAGAGACTCATGGGTTCGATGAAGGAAATCTTCAACAGCCTCTTCCTCCGGGAGTTGTTGAAAGGAATGTCGGTGACGGGCAGGTATTTCTTTGCCCGAAAGATCACCGTCCAGTATCCGGAGGAAAAAACTCCGCAGAGCTTCCGGTTCCGTGGTTTGCATGCCCTGCGCCGTTATGAAAACGGCGAGGAACGCTGCATCGCCTGCAAGCTGTGTGAAGCCATCTGCCCTGCCATGGCGATCACGATTGAGGCCCAGCCGCGTGAGGATGGCTCTCGTCGAACCACGCGCTATGACATCGATTTAACAAAGTGCATTTTCTGCGGCTTCTGCGAAGAGGCCTGTCCGGTTGATGCGATTGTCGAAACCCGCATTTTCGAATACCACGGGGAAAAGCGCGGCGATCTGTATTACACCAAGCAAATGTTGCTGGCCAACGGCGACCGCTACGAGGATCAAATCGCGAAGGACCGCGAGCTTGATTCGGCTTACCGATAACAGGTGCGATCGATGGATTTTCAAACCCTGGTTTTCTTCTTCCTGTCGGCGATCCTGATTTTCGCCGCCTTGCGCGTGATTACCGCACGGAATCCCGTGCATGCCGCCTTGCACCTGATTCTTGCTTTCTTCACTTGCGGTGGGATCTGGGCCCTGATGCAGGCTGAGTTTCTGGCCATTGCCATCATTCTGGTTTATGTCGGTGCCGTCATGGTGCTCTTCCTGTTTGTCGTGATGATGCTCGACATCAATATGGACCGCATTCGCCAGGGGTTCTGGAATTATCTGCCGCTCGGTGCACTGCTTGGCTTGTTGATGATCCTGGAGATGGGACTGGTGCTGGGCAGCAAGTATTTTCAGGTGCCGGCGGCAGAAGCCGTCGTACCGGCGGGTATTTCGAATACCAAGGCGATCGGCGCCCTGATGTTCAGCGAGTATGTCTATCCCTTTGAACTGGCTTCGTTGGTTCTTCTGGTCGGCATGATCGCGGCGATTGTTCTGACCTATCGCGGTTCCAAGAATTCCAAGTACACCAATCCGAATCAGCAGGTCTTCGTCAAGGCGAAGGATCGCGTACGCGTTCTGCAGATGCCGGTTGAAAAAGACTGAACCCAGGGAAGATTATGCTCACCTTGACTCTTTCGCACTTCCTTATTCTGGGCGCGATGCTCTTCGCGATCAGCGTGGTCGGGATTTTCCTGAACCGCAAGAATCTTCTTGTTTTGCTGATGGCCATCGAATTGATGTTGCTCGCGGTTAACATGAATTTCGTTGCGTTTTCGCATTACTTGCAGGATTTGTCCGGGCAGATTTTCGTCTTCTTCATTCTGACTGTCGCGGCCGCCGAATCTGCAATCGGTCTGGCCATCCTGATCGTGCTGTTCCGTAATCTCAAGAGCATCCATGTGGATGACCTGGGCAGCTTGAAGGGTTAAACATGGAAATGCAAAAACTCTATCTGCTCGTGCCGCTGGCGCCACTGTTCGGCGCGATGATCGCCGGCCTATTCTGCCGCCTCATCCCGCGCTGGGTGGCCCATACGGCAACCATTGCCGGTGTACTGGCCGCATTTGTTGCATCCGTGATCATCTTCAAGGATGTTCAGGCCGGAAACACCTTCAACGGGCCCGTTTACACCTGGCTGACCAGCGGCGATTACAAGTTCGAGGTCGGCTTCCTGATTGATTCTTTGACTGCGACGATGATGATCGTCGTGACGTTCGTGTCGCTGATGGTGCATATCTATACCATTGGCTATATGCAGGAAGATCCCGGTTATAACCGCTTCTTCAGCTATATCTCGTTGTTCACCTTCTCCATGCTGATGCTGGTGATGAGTAACAACTTTATGCAGCTGTTCTTTGGTTGGGAGGCGGTTGGTCTGGTCTCCTATCTCCTGATCGGTTTCTGGTACACCCGTCCGACCGCGATTTTCGCCAATATGAAGGCTTTCCTGGTGAACCGTGTCGGCGACTTCGGTTTCATTCTTGGCATCGGTTTGGTCCTTGCCCACTTTGGCTCGCTGGATTACGCCACGGTGTTCCAGAAGGCGCCCGAATTGGCGAATGCCCAGATCAGTTTGTTCGCCGATCGCGACTGGGGGACGGTGTCGCTGATGACGGCAACCTGTATTTGCCTGTTCATCGGGGCGATGGGTAAGTCAGCTCAGGTGCCGCTGCATGTCTGGTTGCCGGATTCGATGGAAGGTCCGACACCCATTTCGGCCCTCATTCACGCAGCGACCATGGTCACGGCCGGCATTTTCATGGTTTCCCGCATGTCGCCGCTGTTCGAACTGTCCACAACCGCGCTGTCGTTCGTCATCGTGATTGGCGCCATTACGGCGCTGTTCATGGGTTTCCTCGGCATCATCCAGAATGACATCAAGCGGGTCGTTGCCTATTCGACCCTGTCCCAACTGGGTTACATGACGGTCGCACTGGGTGCGTCGGCTTATTCGGTTGCGATCTTCCATTTGATGACCCACGCCTTTTTCAAGGCACTGCTGTTCCTCGCGGCCGGTTCCGTGATCATTGGCATGCACCATGATCAGGACATCCGGAACATGGGCGGGCTGCGCAAATACATGCCGATTACCTGGATTACCTCCCTGATCGGCTCGCTTGCGCTGATCGGCACGCCCTTCCTGTCAGGTTTCTATTCCAAAGACTCGATTATCGAAGCGGTCGCCATGTCTCATATTCCGGGCGCCGGCTTTGCCTACTTCGCCGTGCTGGCTGGTGTCTTCGTGACCGCCTTCTATTCGTTCCGGATGTATTTCCTCGTCTTCCATGGCGAGGAGCGCTTCGGCAAGGCGGATGACGCGCACCATCATGAGCATCAGGGTGACCACGATGACGAAGAAGTCTCCCATGACCATCATCACGGGTTGGCACCCGGTCAAAAACCTCACGAAACGCCGTGGGTGGTGACCTTGCCCCTGGTTTTGCTGGCTATCCCGTCCGTCCTGATCGGCTATTTTGCGATCGAGCCGATGGTGTTCGGAGAATATTTCAAGGGCGTCATCTACATTGACACTCAGGCCCATCCGGCCATGGCCCACCTGGCTGAGCATTTCCATGGTGCTGGTGCCATGGGCGTTCATGCCTTTACGACCCTGCCGTTCTTCCTGGCGCTTGCCGGCGTTGTCGTGTCCTGGTTCTTCTACATGAAGCGACCTGACATTCCGGCAGCCATCCAGCGTCGTTTCTCTGCGATTCATACCCTGTTCGAAAACAAGTATTACTTCGACAAATTCAACGAAGTGGTATTTGCCGGTGGGGCGCGACTCCTGGGCAAAGCGTTGTGGCGTGGCGGTGACGTTGCGTTCATCGACGGCTTGATTGTCAATGGATCAGCCAAGGTTGTCGGCTGGATTTCCTCGCTGACCCGCCTGTTCCAGACCGGTTACGTTTATCACTACGCTTTCACCATGATCATCGGCGTTTTCGTGCTGATGACCCTGTGGATCAACCGCGCATAGCGTGAATAGTTCGCAGAAGAGCAAGGAATAACATGTCGACTTACCCGCTGCTATCTCTCGCAATCTGGATTCCGATTTTCGCCGGTCTGGTGGTGCTGACCACCGGTGGCGACCGGAATGCCCCGCTGGCCAGGATGCTTTCCCTGATCGGTGCGGTTGTTGCCTTCCTGGTTACCCTTCCGTTGTGGTTCAACTTCGATATCGCCAATGGCGGCATGCAGTTTGTCGAGTTGAAAACCTGGATTCCCCGCTTCAACATCAATTACCACCTTGGGGTTGATGGCATTTCGATGTTGTTCGTCATTCTGAACGCGTTCATCACCATCATCGTCGTTGCCGCAGGTTGGGATGTCATTCAGCAGAAGGTTGCTCAGTACAACGCAGCGTTCCTGATCATGTCGGGTCTGATGAACGGCATTTTCACCTCACTCGATGGCGTGCTGTTCTATGTCTTCTTCGAGGCCTCGCTGATTCCGCTCTACCTGATCATCGGTGTATGGGGCGGCCCGAACCGCGTTTACGCCGCATTCAAGTTCTTCCTCTACACGCTGTTCGGTTCGTTGTTGTTCCTGTTGGCGCTGATGTACCTGTTCATCCAGTCCGGCGGCAGTTTCTCGATTCTTGAATGGCACAAGCTGCCGATCCCGCTGGGGCCGCAGATCTGGTTGTTCCTGGCCTTCCTGATTGCGTTTGCCGTCAAGGTGCCGATGTGGCCGGTGCATACGTGGTTGCCGGACGCGCACGTCGAAGCGCCGACGGGCGGCTCCATTGTTCTGGCTGCCATTGCGCTGAAACTTGGGGCTTACGGTTTCCTGCGTTTCTCGCTGCCGATCGCGCCGGATGCCTCGCATGAAATGTCGGGCCTGATTGTGGGCCTTTCCCTGATTGCCGTCGTTTATATCGGTTTTGTCGCCCTGGTTCAGGCCGACATGAAGAAGCTGGTGGCCTATTCGTCGATCGCGCACATGGGTTTCGTGACCCTGGGCTTCTTCATGTTCAGTTCCATGGGAATCGAGGGGGCGCTTGTCCAGATGGTGTCGCACGGCTTTGTTTCGGGGGCCATGTTCTTCTGCATCGGCGTCATGTACGATCGTGTGCATAGCCGCCAAATTGCGGACTACGGTGGCGTGGTGAATACCATGCCGAAATTCGCGGCCCTGTTCATGCTGTTTACCATGGCTAACGCCGGATTGCCGGCAACGTCGGGCTTCGTCGGTGAATTCATGGTCATCCTGGGGGCCGTCAAGTACAACTTCTGGGTTGCCTTTGCGGCTGCTAGTTCGATGGTCATCGGTGCCGCCTATTCCCTGTGGATGTACAAGCGGGTCATTTTCGGCGCGGTTGCCAACCATCATGTGGCCGAGCTGAGCGACATCAACAAGCGTGAGTTCGCCATCCTCGCCGTTCTGGCGCTTGCGACCCTCTGGATGGGCGTCTATCCGCAACCTTTCACCGAAGTCATGCACGCCTCGGTCAACGACCTGCTGCATCACGTTGCCATCAGCAAGATTCAATAAACGGTAGCCGACATGTTTGACAATTTCGTTGTCCCCAATCTTCAGCCTGCTGCTCCGGAAATTTTTCTGGTGGTCATGGCACTCGCCATCCTGTTGATCGATCTTGCGGTCAAGGATAGCCGGCGGACCGTCACGTTCGTGCTGACGCAATTGACCCTGATCGGCTGCGCGGCAATTCAGTTTTCCACCAGCACCGGGGAGATTGCCTACACCTTCAGCAACATGTTCGTTGACGACTTGATGTCCGATTTGCTGAAGCTCTTCCTTTACATGACGGTGATCATCGTCCTGTTCTATTCCCGCGGCTATGTCATCGATCGGGCGGCCATGAACAAGGGGGAGTATTACGTTCTCGCCTTGTTTGCCACGCTGGGCATGATGGTGATGATCTCGGCCAATCATTTCGTGACCATCTATATCGGCTTGGAACTGCTCTCGCTCTCCCTGTATGCCATGGTGGCAATGAACCGTGATTCCGTGGTGTCCACCGAGGCGGCGATGAAGTATTTCGTACTGGGGGCGCTGGCGTCCGGGCTGTTGCTCTACGGCATGTCGATGATCTACGGTGCGACCGGTACACTGGAGATTACTGCGATTGCAGAACGTCTGTACGGCGGTGCCGTCAATCAGACCGTGATGGTTTTTGGCCTGGTTTTCCTGGTTGCTGGCCTGGCTTTCAAACTGGGTGTCGTTCCGTTCCACATGTGGATCCCGGATGTCTATCATGGCGCTCCGACCTCGGTTACGCTATTCATCGGCTCGGCACCGAAGTTGGCTGCCTTTGCGATCGTCATGCGTTTGCTGGTCAATGGCTTGATCACCCTGGCGCAGGACTGGCAGTCGATGCTCATCATCCTTTCCGTTCTGTCGATGGCGATCGGAAACCTGGCGGCCATCGCGCAAACCAATTTCAAGCGGATGCTGGCGTACTCCGCGATTTCCCACATGGGTTTCATGCTGCTCGGCATCGTGACCGGCGTGGTGGGCGGGGATGCCCGCTATGCCTTGAATGCCTACAGCTCGGCCATGTTCTACGTTATTGCTTACGTGCTGATGTCGGCCGGTACCTTCGGCATGATCCTGATGATGTCCCGGGCTGGTTTCGAGGCCGATGAGCTGGAAGATCTCAAGGGCCTGAACAAGCGCAGCCCCTGGTTTGCCGGCGTTATGCTGATGCTGATGTTCTCGATGGCCGGCGTTCCGTTCTTCATTGGCTTCTTTGCCAAGTTCTCGGTGCTGCAAGCGGTCGTCGCGGCGGGTTATATCTGGCTGGCCGTTGTTGCTGTCCTGTTCTCGTTGATTGGTGCGTTCTATTACCTGCGCGTCGTCAAGCTCATGTATTTCGATGCACCGGCGGATGAAACGCCGCTGGCTGCCGGAATGGACATGCGCATCCTGATTTCCGCCAATGGTCTTGCCGTTGCGTTCCTCGGCTTGTTCCCGCAAGTGATCATGTCGCTTTGCGCCTACGCCCTGTTGCGCTCGCTCTGATCCAAGGCCGTTATTGCCCTACCACGCCCCGCTTGTCGGGGCGTTTTCATTTGGAGGTGTGAATGTCGCATGATCAACACTTGATCGAGTCCGAGCTTTCCAGCGAGACGATTTATCGCGGCGTGTTGCTGCATGTCCGGAAGGATCGTGTGCAATTGCCCAATGGCAATGAATCAGTACGGGAATACATTGTCCATCCCGGCGCGGTGCTCATTCTCGCCTTTCTTGATAACGGTAATCTGCTGTTTGAGCGGCAGTATCGTTATCCGTTGCGGCAGGTGTTTTTGGAATTGCCGGCCGGCAAGATCGATCCGGGCGAGGCGGTCATCGATACTGCGCGCCGCGAATTGCGTGAAGAGACGGGTTATGTCGCGGCTGCCTGGGAGTATCTCGGGGTCATGCATCCCTGCATTGGCTATTCGGATGAACGGATCGAGATTTTTGCAGCGCGCGGACTTCACTGGGCGGGTGAAAAGTGCTTGGACCACAACGAGTTTCTCGATGTCCTGGAGCTCTCCCCCGAGGAAGCACGGCAGGCAGTATGGGATGGCCGAATCACCGATGGGAAGACGATTGCTGCGCTATTCTGGCTGGACAGGCCGTGATCATTCGGGTTCTGCAAAAGAAAATGCCCCGGGGTTAACCGGGGCATTTTCGTATCCGGGAAAGAGTATCCTCGCAGCGGGTCAGCCGCAGGTTCCCACTGCGCCGCAGGCGGTACAGAAGTCGCAGCCGTCCTTGCGGATCATGGTGTGGTTGCCGCATTCACTGCACAGCTTGCCCTGCGTTGGCATGACCTTGTTGCTGGTCGTGTCTTCCGGTGCTTCCAGGATGCCCATTTGTTGCAGCGGGAAGCCGGCTTCGTCGAGGATGCCGAGCATGGCGTAGCGGTGGATGATCAGTTGGGCGATGTAGGCGACCGTCGACGGATAGGTCTGTTGCTTGCGTGAGCCCGGAACGAAGGCCATGAAGTCGCCGAGCGGCTCGGAGTAGTCAAGCAGCTTGCGGAGTTTCATGCCGATCCAGGCCGGGTCAAGTACGCGCATGTCGAGCGAGAGCAACTTGCACAAACCGTCGAGGGCGCGCGGGTAGTTGCCCGACAGCCACATCGAGTACGGACGGGTGACGCCGTCCGGCAAGGTGATTTCCTTCAGGCCAAGGACGAAATCCTCGCCGGTCGACGGATTGGCGATATCGACGGTCCAGGATAGCGTGCCGTCGGTGCCGGTTTTTGGTTCCTTGGCGCTGAACAGGGCATCCTTGACCGGGGTAGGACCGTCGTTGTTGAAGGCGCCGAGCTGTTCGCAGCGCCAGGCAATGACCTGGGCCATGGCGGATACCACCGAAGGCATGCGCTTCTTCTCGCCATGCGGTGGCATTGGCATGTCGAAGGAGTCGCCCGGCGTCTTGGCCAGTGCATCGAGTTTCATTTGCAGCCAGCCGTGGTCGTTGGCGCGCATGTCCATCGACAGGGTCTTGGCGACGGCGCCAAGACCGCGCGGTTCGGCCGGGCCGTTGGCCCACACTTCGAAGGGCCAGGCGCGGCCTTCCGGTTCGACGTGGCCGACGAACAGGGCGAACTTGCCGATCGGCGAATCAACCATGTAGGTCCAGCACAGGTTGCCTTCGGGCAGGTTGGGGCGGCCGGGCCAGCGCAGCGACGAGAGCACCGGGGCGGGCAGGTTCTTGATCGACAGGCGACGGTTGGTGTCGGGCAGGAAGTCTTGCGGTGCCTTGGCGTCTGCCGCCGCCGTGTCGGTCTTGGCCGGTTCGACGGAGAGGACGGAGCCAAGGACGCTGTTCGGGCGATAGGTGGCCAGACCCTTCAGGCCGGCTTTCCAGGCTTGCAGGTAGAGATCCTGGAAATCGGCGTACGGGTAGTCGGCCGGTACATTGACTGTCTTCGAAATGGACGTGTCGATGAAGGGCGCCACGGCGGCAACCATGTCGGCATGGGCCTTGGCGGAGATTTCCAGGGCGGTGACGAAAAAGTCCGGCAGATTGGAGACGTCGCCGCCGCGATGCTTGTACAGACGCCAGGCGTAGTCTTCGACGGCATATTCCTTGATGGTGCCGTCCGGCATGCGCTTCTTGCGGTTATAGGTCCAGGAGAAGGGCGGTTCGATGCCGTTCGAGGCATTGTCGGCGAAAGCCAGCGAGATGGTGCCGGTCGGTGCGATGGACAGCAGGTGCGAGTTACGCAGGCCATGCTTGCGGATTTCGGCCTTGATATCGGCGGGCAGGCGGGAAGCGAAGTTGCCGCCGGAGAGGTAGAGCTCGGCATTGAAGAGCGGGAAGGCGCCGCGTTCCTTGGCCATTTCGACCGAGTACAGATAGGCGGTGTCGCGCATGAATTCGCTGATGCGGGCGGCCATGGCGCGGGCTTCGGGTTTGTCATAACGCAGGCGCAGCATCGCCAGCGCATCGCCGAGGCCGGTGAAGCCGAGGCCGATACGGCGTTTGTTGGCGGCTTCCTGCTGCTGGCGCTCGAGGGGCCAGTGGGTGGCGTCCAGCACGTTGTCCAGCATGCGGGTCGAGATGCGGACGACTTCGGCGAATGCGTCGAAATCGAACTCGGCCTGTTCGGTGAACGGGTTTCGGACGTACAGGGTCAGGTTGATCGAGCCCAGGCAGCAGCAGCCGTAGGGCGGCAGCGGCTGTTCGGCGCAGGGGTTCGTCGCTTCGATGACTTCGCAGTAATTGAGGTTGTTGTCCTTGTTCATCCGGTCGAGGAACAGGATGCCTGGCTCGGCGTGATCATAGGTGGATTTCATGACCTGATCCCACAGGTCGCGGGCGCGCACCTTGCGGTAGACCCACATGCCGTCTTCGCGCTGGTAGGCGCCGGCGGCACGCATGTCACTATTCGGCTCGGCCCGATGTACCAGTTCGACATCGGTGTCGGCATCGACTGCTTCCATGAAACCGTCGGTCACGCCGATCGAGATGTTGAAATTGGTCAGGTCGCCGTGGTCCTTGGCATGGATGAAGTCCTCGATATCCGGATGGTCGCAGCGCAGTACGCCCATCTGGGCGCCGCGGCGGGCGCCGGCCGATTCGACAGTTTCGCAGGAGCGGTCGAAGACCCGCATGTAGGAGACGGGGCCCGAGGCGCGGGATTGGGTGCCTTTGACGCGGGCGCCTTGCGGACGGATGGACGAGAAGTCATAGCCGACGCCACCGCCGCGACGCATGGTTTCAGCAGCCTGGGCCAGGGCGGTGTAGATGCCGGGGCGGCCATCGACGTTCTCGACGATGGAGTCGCCGACGGGTTGGACGAAGCAGTTGATCAGCGTGGCTTGCAGGTCGGTTCCGGCCGCGGAGTTGATGCGGCCAGCCGGGATGAAGCCGTTTTCCTGGGCCCACAGGAACTTGCTTTCCCAATGGGCTCGATCCGCTTCCTGCTCGATCTGGGCGAGGGCCCAGGCGACACGCTTGCGCACGTCGTGCACGTTGGTTTCCTTGCCCTTGGCGTACTTCTCGATCAGTACTTCGCCCGAGATTTCCTGCTCGGGAAGGGGGGCGAATTCTGGCGGGGCGGGAATGTCGGTCAGCGACAGCTGCTCGGCGACTTTGCTCATTAATGGCTCCTCTCGGCAGATGGGTTCTGGTCTTGGAATGGTGAGAATCTACTATATCTAGTGGGTTGGCACAATATCTTGACTAGATACAGTGGTTCTGCCTGCCGGGTGGTTTGACGTCGTCATGGGGTGAAAAAGCCCGAAAAAACAATGCCCGGGGAGCCCTGTGGCGGGGTGACGAGGGATTGAAAAAAATAACGGGACCCCAGGTGACCGGCCGGAAAAAACGGGCGGCCGCCGTGGTGAGGCGCTGGCGGTGCCGCCCTTGCGTCAATCGGCGAAGCGGGGGGGCCTTTTTTCGATTTGCGCTGCCATGCATTCCTGCAGATCGGCCGAAAGCAGGGCAGTTGCATTCCAGGTGGCGACGAAGTTGAGGCCCTCGGCGACGGAGTGGTCGCGGCTGTAGTTGAGGACTTCCTTGGTCCCCCGGATGGCGAGCGGTGATTTGGCGGCGATGGTTTGTGCGATCTGGCGGACAGCTTGTACCAGTTCATCCGGTGTGGCGAACCGGCGGTTGATCAGGCCGAGACGTTCGGCTTCGTCGCTGTCGACCTGACGGCCGGTATAGGCCAGTTCACGTGTCATGGCTTCGCCGATCAAGCGCGGCAGGCGTTGCAGGGTGCCGACATCGGCCACCATGCCGATGTCGATTTCCTTGATCGACCATGTTGCATCGGCCGAGGCATAGCGCATGTCGCAGCAGGCGACAAGATCGAGGCCTCCGCCCAGGCAGGCGCCGTGGATGGCGGCAATGATTGGCTTGCGGCAGCGCTCGAGGCTGTTCAGACAATCCTGCAGGTCGAGAATGAGGCGGCGCAGGGCCTCGCGGCTACGCGCCCCGTCGGGATGAGCAATGCGTTGCTGGATGCTGGCCAGCATGCCGAGGTCGATCCCGGCACAGAAATGCCGGCCGGCGCCGCGCAGGATGCCGACCCGGGCTTGCGGGGTAGCATCCAGCCAGTTGCACGCCTGACGGATTTCCTGCCACATGGCATCGTTGAGGGCGTTCGATTTGTCAGGCCGGTTAAGGCAGATTTCCGCGACGTGATCGGTGAGGCTGACTTCGAGCGTGCTGAAGGTGGGTGGTTGCATCGGGCTGTCTCCTGTCATGGGTTTTGCCCGGCGATGATAAGCGATGGGGCGGCGGGGGGGGCAGGGGCTCAGGCCATGTTGGCGAGCGCCGCCGCAAGCTCGCTATTGTCTTCTTTGGCGGGGCCGCCCTGGCTCTCGATTTCCACCACGTAGCCCGACAGGCGCAGTTGCTCGGCCCAGTATTCCGCATGCTGGCGGGACGGATGCCACGGCCCCTTTTCGATGACCGGCCGCTCCGTTCCGTTGCGATAGGTGGTGATGACGCGATACACGGTTCACCTCGCAGGCACGATCAGGTGGCGTTCTTGCCTTTCTGCCACAGCACGTCGCCGCGTCCCCCGGCGCGGTTGAGCAGGCGGCCGAGAATGAAGAGCAGGTCGGACAGGCGATTGACGTATCGGCGGGCGGCATCGGGCAGCGCCTCGGCATGGTGCAGGCGGACCATGGCACGTTCCGCGCGCCGGCAGATGGTACGACACAGGTGGGCGACGGCAGCCGGACGGGTGCCGCCGGGCAGGATGAATTCCTTCAACATGGGCAGGTCCCGGTTGAATTCCTCAGCCAGTTCTTCGAGGCGGGCAACCTGGGTATCCTGCATGATGGCCATGCCGGGCAGGCACAGCTCGCCACCGAGATCGAACAGGTCGTGCTGGATGTCGAGCAGCGCAGCGCGGACGCGGGCGGGTAACTCCTCGCAGAGCAGCAGGCCAAGACTGGAGTTCAGTTCGTCGACTTCGCCGATGGCGTCGATACGCAGGCTGTCCTTGGTTGTTCGGCTGCCATCGCCAAGGCCGGTGGTGCCGGCGTCGCCGGTACGGGTGACAATCTTGGACAGGCGGTTGCCCTTGCGTTCGGTGGTGCTGGCGGCGTTCTCTGAGTCGCTCACGATGGTTCTCCTTGAATAGCCAAGATTATACTGACAGGCTGCCTAACAGACTGTCGCGCCCATGCCAAAGTTCGCTGCCAACCTCAGTTTTCTGTTTACCGATCATGCTTTCCGCGAGCGCTTCCGGCTGGCGGCGGCGGCCGGTTTCGAGGGGGTCGAGTACCTGTTTCCCTACGACTGGCCGGCCCGCGATGTGGCGGAATGGTTGCAGGCGGCCGCTGTCGAGCAGGTGCTGTTCAACCTGCCCCCCGGTGACTGGGCTGCCGGCGAGCGCGGCCTGGCCTGTTTGCCTGACCGGCACGGCGAGTTTGCCGAAGGGGTCGAGCAAGCGCTGAATTACGCGATGTTGCTTGACTGCAAACGGGTGCATTGCATGGCCGGCCTGCGTCCGTGGGGCGTTCCCGAGGAAGTGCTGGAGGCCAACTACGTCGCCAACCTGCGGTATGCGGCCGACCGCTTCGCTACCGTGGGGGCTGCCGTCATGATCGAGCCGATCAATAGCCGGATCGACATGCCCGGTTACTGGCTGGATAGCATCGACAAGGCGCTGCGCCTGATCGAGGCCATCGATCGCAGCAATGTCCAGTTGCAACTGGACCTCTATCACGCGCAAATCATTCAGGGGGATTTGGCCCGGACGATCGAGGAAAACATTGCGCGGATCGGTCATGTGCAAATTGCCGACAATCCGGGTCGCCATGAACCGGGGACCGGCGAGATCAACTATCCCTTCCTGTTCTCCGTGCTGGAGCGGGTAGGCTATGCCGGCTGGATCGGTTGCGAGTACAAACCGCTGACGACGACCGAGGCCGGTCTGGGCTGGCGGCCGAGATGAGCGCCCGGGAGAGGGGGCGCCGTGGGCCGGCGACGTACCGGGGACGGCCTGAAAAATCGTGGCCTGAACGCGGCATTCCGCTGCGTGGCCGGCTACAATTCCAGGCCGGCGGTTGCTGCGATGGCGCCGGACCGAATGGACAAACGAGGCTTTGGCATGACCCGTAGTGGCCGTACTGTTGAAGGTAGTTCCGTATTTGAAATCACGCAGTCGCTCGATGCGGAGAGCGCTTTCCGGATCAAGCGCCTGCTCGAAGGTGGCGTCCGGATTCCCGCGCAGCCGCGCGTTCTCGACGAATTGCGCAAGCTGATGCAGCGTAACGAGATGGATGTCCGACCGCTGGCCAGGGTCATCAACCAGGACCCGGGGCTGACCGCGATCCTGTTCAGGGTGGTGGCCAACTCCGCGTACCGGCAACATCCGCCGCTGACCACGGTGGAGGAGATCCTGCATGCGGTCGGGGTGCGCCAGACCTTCAATATCGTACAGGCCATCTCGCTCGCCGGACTGGGCGACATCCGGAAGAATCGCCAGGTTTATGAAGCCTTCTGGGCCCGTTCGCACACCATCGCCCAGCTCGCGATGCTGATCGCCGACGAGCGCGTCGCGGTCTGCAACATTTTCCCGGATCTGGCCTATCTTGCGGGCATTTTCCACGATTGCGGCGTGCCGTTGTTGATGCAGCGTTTTCCGACCTATTGCAGCGAAATGCGCCTTGGTACGCCGGGGGTGTGGACCGACCTGGGCGAAGAAGACCGCAAATTCAATGCCGATCACTGCGTGGTCGGCTATCTGGTTGCCCGCCACTGGTGCCTGCCGGATTTCATTTGCGATGCCATCCGCTACCACCATGTGATGGCCGAACTGGGGGAGCACGCCGCGCGCAGCATTGTCGCGATCCTGCAGCTGGCCATCGAAATCTATTGCGTTGACCAGCACACATCGAACCCGGAGTGGGAGGCGGTGCGTGGCGAGGTCCTGCCCGAACTGGGGCTGAGCGATGAAACATTACCGGAATTCATCGATGTCGTTCTCGAGCGCTTTCATGGCGCCGGCGGCTGACTGCGCCTGGCTTTCCAGTGCCGGCGAAAAGCCGTTTCGTGCTAATCTTCCGCCCCACAAGGAGGAAGGATGGCGATAGCAATCGATGCTTGCGCCGCGCAGCATCAGGGGGACCGGAAGGAACAGCAGGATCGTGTCGTGATCCTGCCGCATGCCCGCCGACGCGGCGTGGCGCTGGCCGTGGTGGCCGACGGCATGGGCGGGCATACGGGCGGGGCGCTGGCGGCCGAACAGGTCATCCATACCGCCAAGACCAACCTGGATCATTTCGTCGGGCCTGACGAATGCCCCAAGCGCATGCTCGAGAACAGCATGCGGGAAGCGCATACCATGATCAAGGCGTCGCGCTTCATGAATGAAAAGGATCCGCACAGCACGGCGGTCATGCTGCTCCTGCAGCCTGGCCGGGTGACCTGGGGGCACTGCGGCGACAGCCGGCTTTACCATTTTCGCGGCAAGCAGTTGCTGCAGCGGACGGTCGATCATTCCTACGTCGAGCATCTGGTCGCGACCGGCAAGATCAGCCCCCAGCAAGCCCTGACCCATCCCAACCGCAATGTGCTATTGGCTTCGCTTGGCGGCCAGGACGAGCCGAAGGTGTCGCTCGCTGAAGTGACTGATCTGCGTGCCGGCGATGCGTTTGTGCTCTGTTCGGACGGTCTCTGGGGCTATTTCGACGATCTCGAACTCGGCACGGTGGTGGCCGACAACACCGCGCGCCAGGCTTGCGAGATCCTCATCGACAAGGCTCGGCAGCGGGCCAATGGCGGTGGAGACAACCTGTCGCTGGCCATCATCAAGCTGATCGAGGCGCTACCGCCCAAGAAGCCGGCGCCGCCGCCCGGCTTCGTGCGGCGACCGCTTGCCTGAGCCGCCGCTCCTGCCATGAAAAAACGGCGCCCTGGCGGCGCCGTTTGCGTTGGGGAGCTTATCGTCTACTTGCGGCCGAGACCGCCAAGCAGCGCGGCAACCACCCGCTTCGGCTTGTGCGGGTCCGCCTTGGCCGGTGGCTTGGGGGAATCAGGCACCTCGCCGCGCGGAGCTTCCTCGTAAGGCTTGCTGAAATCGAAGCCATCCGCCGCGATCATCGGATTCCGGGGGGATGGCCGGCGTTCGCTGCGTTCGTGACGCGCCGGCTTGTGTGCCAGGGGGGCCTTGGGCGGCGGTGCCGGGCTACGCTTGCGTTTGTTGCCCGGCGGATATTCATATTCCGGTTCCGGCTCGAAACCTGCGATCTCGACCTGCTCGATCGGTCGCTTGATCAGCTTTTCGATCTCGACCAGATAACCGACCTCGTGGGCGCTTACCAGTGAAATGGCGTTACCCATCTTGCCGGCGCGACCGGTACGGCCGATCCGGTGCACGTAGTCTTCCGGCACATGCGGCAGCTCGTAGTTGATCACGTAGGGCAGTTCATCGACATCCAGGCCGCGGGCGGCGACGTCGGTGGCGATCAGGGCATGTGTCTGGCCGGCCTTGAAAGCGTCGAGCGCCTTGATGCGGTCGAGCTGGCTCTTGTCGCCGTGGATCGCATCGGCGTGGATGCCGGCCCGCTGGAGCTCCCGGGTCAGGCGTGAGCAGCCTTGCTTGGTACGCATGAAAACGATGCACTGGCGGATTTCGCCGGACTTCAGCAGCTTGATCAGCAAGCCGCGCTTGCCCCACTCGGAAACCGGATGCACGCGGTGGGTGATCGTTTCCGAAACCTGGTTGCGGCGGGCCACTTCGACCAGCACCGGCGACTGCAGCATGGTGTCGGCCAGCTTCTTGATGTCATCCGAGAAAGTGGCCGAAAACAGCAGGCTCTGGCGCTGCGCCGGCAGCATCTTGAGAATGCGCGTGACGTCGGGGATGAAGCCCATGTCGAGCATGCGGTCGGCTTCGTCGAGGACCAGGGCCTGCACCGAGTTGAAGCTGACGCTCCTTGATTCGACATGGTCGAGCAGGCGGCCCGGCGTGGCCACCAGCACCTCGACCCCCTTTTTGAGTTCGGCGATCTGCGGCTTGATGTCGACCCCGCCATAGGCGCACATGGCGCGGATGGGAGTGTGCTTGCTGTAGTCCTTGACCGATTCGAAGACCTGCAGCGCGAGTTCGCGCGTCGGGGCGAGGATCAGGGCACGTACCGGGTGTTTGGCCGGTGACGGGCTGCTGCTCGCGAAGGGCAGGATGCGCTGCAGGATGGGCAGCGTGAAGGCCGCCGTCTTGCCGGTGCCGGTCTGGGCACCGCCCATGATGTCCTTGCCGCTGATGACCAGCGGGATGGCTTTGGCCTGGATCGGCGTTGGCTTGCTGTAACCCATGTCGCTCAGGGCACGCAGCAGTTCCGGCGCCAGGCCGAGGTCGGCGAAGGTGATTTCAGGAGCGGCTTCGGCCGCCGAAGGGCCGGCATCGGCGCCAGCTAAGGTATTGATTTCAGACATGGGGGCGGATTATACGCCTACCGTTGCCAACTACAGTCCGTCGATTAGCGCGTCAAAAGCCTGCCGGTTGATCGGCTTCACCAGGATGTCGTCGAATCCCTCCGACAGCAGGCGTTCGCGATCTTCCGGAAAGGCGTGGGCTGTGTAGGCAATGATGCGGGGGGCGGGTGTTTGCAGGATCCGGCGCAAACCGGCGCAGGTCTCCTCGCCGGACAGGCCAGGCATGCTGATGTCGAGCAGGATCAGGCGGAACGGCTGACGGGCGGCCAGCGCCAGGGCGAGCGCCCCGTTGTCGGCCTCCTCGACCGTCCAGCCCCGGCGCTTGAGCAGGGTGGCAGCGAGCATGCGGTTGATGTGCTGGTCGTCGACGACGAGGGCCAGGCGTGTTTCGCTCATGCGGGGGGCTCCTTGGGCAGGAAAACGGTGAACGTGGAGCCTACACCCACTTCCGATTCAACCGTGACGCGGCCGCCCAGATGCTCGGCCAGTTGCCGGACGAGTGCCAGGCCAAGGCCGGTGCCGCCATGTTCCCGGGTCAGGAAGCTCTCCAGTTGCTTGAATTTCTCGAAAATCGTGCCCAGGCTGTCGGGGGGAATGCCGATGCCGGTATCGCGCACGCTGAAGGCGATGTCGTCGCCGGCCGGGCGGACGCTGAGCGCGACTTCGCCGTGCTCGGTGAATTTCACGGCGTTGTTGAGCAGGTTGTTGAGAATCTGCCGCAGGCGCATCGGATCGGTCAGCAATTCGTCGGGCAGATCGTCGGCCAGATCGACGGTGAAGCGGATGCCCTTGTTCTGTGCCGTGATCTGGTGGCCGGCGGCGCTTTCGTTGACCAGCAGGGCAAGCGGGGTCGGGGCATATTTGAAGATCATTTCGCCCGACTCGATCTTGGCCAGGTCGAGGATTTCATTGACCAGATTGAGCAGATGCTCGCCGCTTTGCTGAATGATCGAGGCGTATTCGCGATGTGCCGGGTCCGTCACTTCCAGGTGGAGGAGTTCGGCGAAACCCAGAATGCCATTGAGCGGCGTGCGCAGTTCGTGCGACATGGTGGCCAGGAAGGCCGATTTTTGGCGACTGGCTTCCTCGGCCTTTTCGCGTGCTTCGTCCAGGCGACGGAAGGATTCCTCGACCGAATCGGCCATCCGGTTGAAGGAACTGGCCAGTTCGCCCATTTCATCCCGCGAGCGGGCATCCAGGCGGCGGCCCAGGTCGCCCTTCTGGAAGGCGTGAATGCCGTCGATCATTGCCGTGATGCGCCGGGTGAGCAGACCGGCCATCCAGACAGCGATGCCGATGACGATGACGACCATGAACAGGGTCGAACCCCACAGGCCGAATGCCGTGGCGTTCAGGCTGTCGCGGATGTGATCGAGCAATTCGCCGCGTTGAGCCTTGAAGCTGACATCCTTCTGCTCGACCAGCGCGTTGATCTTGGCAGCGGTCTCGGTTGCCGCCTTGTGAAAGTCATCGACATTGGCGCCGATGGTGACGAAGCCGAAACCCTGCGGTGTCTTGCCATACTGGCCGGTGTAATAGGGAATCGCGGCGGCGGTGGTCAGTTTCCACAGGCCGGAGAAGAAAATGACAAAGGAGCCGGAGCCACCGTGTTCCGTAACCGCATTCCAGCCGTCGCACTGCGGCGAGAAATTGAGGTAGCGGCAATCGAGGCCGAGGGTGCCGGCCTTGACCAGTTCCTTGGCCGGCTTGCGTTTCAGGCTCTGGTCGCGGAATGGCGGGATGCCGGCCAGGAACTCATCGGACGGCTTGCCGCTGGCCTGCCACTCGGCGTACAACTCCTCATCCATCCAGGGGGTGGCCGGCCTGCCGGTCTGCGGGTCGTAGCCGACGATCATGTAGTCACGCGGGTGGGAAATGGACCGGCTTTTGTGGTCCCAGATGAAGGCATAGTTGCCCTTGATGGCGTCGGCGATAGGGGTGAAGCGTTCCTCGGTCGGCATCAGGCGATCGGAAAACTGGCGGATGTGATCGTGGTCGAGGGCGAGGGTGACATAGCCGGTGATGCGGCCGTTCTGGACGACGGGCGTGGCCCAGCGCACGATGCCGCGAAAGCGCTTGCCGACCGGATTTTCCGTGCCGGCATAGGCGGATTCCTCCGGCCTGAAGGGCTTGCCGGCCTTTTCCAGCGCGGCCGGCAGGTAGGGGCCGACAATCTGGGTCGGCACGTAGGCGCCGATGACGTCGGATACGTAGATCTCGCCAGGCTTCAGTTTCTGTAGTTCGGGGAAATAGCGTTCCGCCCGAACGAAGGTGTTGCCAGGGTCGGCAATGTTGCGCCGGCGCTTGTCGGTGAGATCGCCCATGGTGACCTTGATCTGCTCGTTGCCGGCCAGATCGACAAAGGTCATTTCGACGAAGAGGGGGCGGCGCTCGGGTTCGCCCAGGTATTCCGGCGGCCGGGCGTGAAAGTCCTTGGCGTTGTCGGGCAGGATGGGGCGGGTGACCTTCGCTTCGCGGACAACCGGGTTTTCCGGCACCCAGGATCGGCCATCATCGGCCAGCTTCCAGGCTGCATGCCGGTACAGGGTGCGCTGGTGTTCGTTGAGGAAGCGGCGGAAGACGGCTTCGCTCGGTTCGAGTGCGGCCGCCTGGCGGATGTCCGTATCGCGGTCGTAGAGAAAGGCGGCAATTTCCTTGGCCGTATCGGTGGTCAGCGCCTCGATGGCTTCCCGCGAACGCAGGTCGAGGGCACGAATCGAATCGTCGGTGACGGTCTGGCCGATCGACTTGATGGTGTCGATCATCGCATCGGCCATGCCGCCCGCTTTTTGCGATACGTCACCGCCGAGCTGGCTGGCCGCATGCCAGGCAAACCAGGCGAGCAGCAGGAGCGGCACCACCTTGATCAGCACGAAAATGGCGATCAGCTTGCCGCGAATTCCACCCAGAAAGGCCGGGAGTCGCATCAGGTTCCTCCTTCGCCAGCCGCCCTGCGACGCGGCCGGTTAGTGCTTGTCCGTTTTCTTTTCGCTCTCGCCCCCGGCTTCGGCAGGCGCTTCGGTTTTGCTGTTGCCGGCCGAGCCATCCTCGACCGGCGCCGGCTTCCTGGCCTTTTTCTTGACGCCGGGCGGTTCCGGCGGCGGCAATTGGGGGGCCACCGTCTCCAGCTTGTTTTCCCGCATGTATTCATCCATCTCGCGCCAGCCGGCGAAGATGCCGGCCTTGGGTAGCCAGCCGTAGATCGAATAACAGTCCTCGATGGCACGTCCCGACTGCCGGCAGGCGCTGCCCACCGCTTTCGCTTCCGGTTCCAGGCGGGCTTCCTTCTTGGCCGGATCCTCCAGTCCGAGCTTCTGGCTGATCTGGTCGCAGCCGCTCAAGGCCAGGAGGGCGGTGAAGGCGAGAAGGATGGTTTTCATGGCGCAATTCTCGCATATTTGCGAAAAGTGTGGGGCGGGCGGATGGCGCGCCTCACGGCGGCCGGCCCGGGTGGATCACTATCCGGCGAGTATAATTTCAGCCTTTTCGTGCCCTGTGGAGTACCCATGCCGTATCGCATCCGCCCTTCTGTCATCGCCATCTCCTTGCTTGTCGCCTGCTCCTCCGCGCTGGCCGCCAAACCTGCCGCCAAGGCCGCGCCGGCTCCGGTGGCGACGGCGCCGGCCGATTTCGAGCTGGCTCATAACCTGGGGCCGGCCGGCGAGGTGGCGTTGCAGGCCGTGGTCGATCGCTTCAACAAGGAAACGGGCGGCAACCTGAAGCTGACCCGCCTGGAAAAGGGGGCGAAGCCGGCCGGCCTGAATCTCGTCCGCCGTTACGACATGGGTGACTTGCTGACCAATGCCAAGGCCTTCGTGCCGCTTTACCAGATGATGGCGAAGGCCGGCCAGCCGCTTCCGGCAGCTGATTTGTCGCCCGACCTGAAGGCCGGGGTGGTCGATGCCAAGGGGCGTCTGGTCGCGTTGCCACTGGTCTATGCGACGCCGGTGCTGTTCTACAACAAGAACGCCTTGCGCAAGGCCAAGCTCGATCCCGAGCAGCCGCCGAAGACCTGGTTCGAGATGCAGGGCATGCTGGACAAGCTGCAGGATGCGGGCTATACCTGCCCCTATACTTCCTCGTGGCCGGTCTGGGTGCATATCGATAACGTGAGTGCCATTTCCGGCCTGCCGGCGGTCAGCGACAAGGGCGCCCTGAGCTTCAACGGGCTGCCGCAGGTCAAACACATCGCGATGATGTCGACGTGGACCAAGGCCAACTATTTCAAGCTGTTTGGCCGTCGTGACGAAGCGAGCGTCCGCTTCCGGGAAGGGGAGTGCGCAATGATCACGACCGATTCGCGCGAACATGTCGATTTCCGGGATGCCAAGGGGGTCGAGTTGGGGGTTGCCCCCCTGCCGTACCACGACGATGTCTATGGCGGCCGCCAGAATACCTTGGCGGATGGCGCCTCGCTGTGGGTCGGGGCCGGCAAGTCGGCTGCCGAATACAAGCAGGCGGCCAGGTTCGTCACCTTCCTGCTCTCTCCCGAAATGCAGGTCGAAATCGTGCGCACCTACGGCGGTTTGCCGCTGACCGGGGCAGCCCGCGCCGCAGCGCGCAGCAAGATTCTGCAGGATGGTGACAAAACGCTCGAAATCGCCTACGCCTCGATGAACGGGCGCGGCGCCTCGCGGGTGCCCCATGTTGCCGATACCGATGCCGTGCGCATCATCGCCAATGAGGAACTCGAGGCTGTCTGGGCTAACCAAAAGCCGGCCAAGGCAGCGCTCGATACTGCCGTGTCGCGTGGCAATGCCGTGCTCAATGCCAAACCGGCGCTGAAGAAGGCGCAGCCCTTCTGATGCCCGGGTCGCTGCCGCGCTGGATTGCCCATCGCGGCGGTGGCAGCTTGGCGCCCGAAAACACGCTGGCCGGCATCCGGCTGGCGGCCCGCCTGGGTTTTCGGGCGGTCGAGTTCGACGTGATGCTGTCGGCGGACGGCACGCCCTTCCTGATCCATGACGAAACGCTGGAGCGCACCACGAACGGCCATGGCCTGGTTTGCGCCACGCCGGATCGCGTGCTGCGAAGCCTCGATGCCGGTCAGGGGGAGTCCTTGCCGACCCTGACCCAGGCAGCGGCCTTGTGCCGCGAACTGGGCCTGCTGGCCAATGTCGAGATCAAGCCGGCCGCTGGCCATGAGACGGAAACGGCCGAAGTCGTGGCGCGTCAGTGTGCCGTTCTGTGGCAGGGGGCGGCTGCCCCGCCGCTGATTTCATCGTTTTCCCTGGAGGCGCTGGCCATTGCCCGCGATGTGGCGCCGGAGATTCCTCGGGGTCTGCTGTTCGATGCAGTGCCTGCCGACTGGCTTTCTCAATGGCGCGACTTGCGGGGCCTGACGCTCCATTGCAATGCCGAGCATGTGGCGCCGCATGTGCTGGTTGAGGCGAATGCCAACGGCATTCCGGTGCTCTGTTACACGGTCAATTGCCCGGAGCAGGCGGCGGAACTGCTGGCGAGCGGGGTCAGCGCATTATTCACCGATCGGCTCGATCTTTTCGCCGAAACAAGTGCTTACAAAGCCTTGCAATTGGGCGGCTGATTTTTGGCGTGCTTTAACTTCTAATGGTGCCCAGGGAGTTTGCCCTGCACTTGAGGAGGAAAGTCATGAAAACCATTCAGGCACTTGCCGTCATCGCCATTGTCTTGCCCAGCCTGGCTTTTGCCCAGGCCAACACACCGGGCGTCGACCAGCGCCAGGTTAACCAGGCGCATCGCATCGACCAGGGCGTGGCCTCCGGCAGTCTGACGCAACGGGAAGCGAACCGTCTGGAGCGCGGCCAGCAACGCATCGACGCCATGGAAAGCCGTGCCAAGGCCGACGGCGTCGTCACCGGCCGCGAGCGGGCCCGCCTGCATCAGGCCCAGGATGTGCAGAGCGCCCGCATTTATCGCCAGAAGCACGACCGTCAGCACGACTTCAATCACAACGGCCGCGTTGACCGGCCCGCCCGGCGTCGCTGATCGGTTTGTCCGGGCCTTGGCAACCCGCCGGCTGGCGGGTTTTTGCGTTTGGAGGCCACTGAATATTCACGCTTTCATTTAAAATCGACGGTTTCGAATTCCACCGCCGAAAAGGCCGCCAGCTTATGAAAAGCTCCGAAATCCGCCAGCAATTCCTCGATTTTTTTGCCTCCAAGGGGCACCAGATCGTTCCCTCCAGTTCGCTGGTGCCGCATGAAGACCCGACGCTGTTGTTCACCAACGCCGGTATGAACCAGTTCAAGGACGTCTTTCTCGGTTTCGACAAGCGTCCCTACAGCCGCGCCACCACGGCCCAGAAATGCGTGCGCGCCGGCGGCAAGCACAATGACCTCGAGAATGTCGGCTACACCGCCCGCCACCACACCTTCTTCGAGATGCTCGGCAATTTCAGCTTCGGCGACTACTTCAAGCGCGACGCGATCAAGTACGCCTGGGAACTGCTGACCGAGGTCTACAAGTTGCCCAAGGAGAAGCTGACCGTCACCGTCTATGCCGAAGACGACGAAGCCTACGACATCTGGACCAAGGAGGTCGGCGTGCCGGTCGACAAGGTCATCCGCATTGGTGACAACAAGGGTGCCCGCTACGCCTCCGACAATTTCTGGATGATGGGCGACACCGGTCCCTGTGGTCCGTGCACTGAAATCTTCTACGACCACGGCGAACACATCTGGGGCGGCCCCCCGGGATCGCCGGAAGAAGATGGCGACCGGTTCATCGAGATCTGGAACAACGTCTTCATGCAGTTCAATCGCGACGAAAACGGCGTCATGCACCCGCTGCCCAAGCCGTCCGTCGATACCGGCATGGGCCTGGAGCGCATTGCTGCCGTACTGCAGGGCGTCCATGCCAATTACGAGATCGACCTTTTCCAGAGCCTGATCAAGGCGGCCGCCCGCGAAACCAGCGACGCCGACATGGCCAGCCCGTCGCTCAAGGTGCTGGCTGACCACATTCGCGCCTGCGCCTTCCTGATTGCCGATGGCGTGATTCCCGGCAACGAGGGGCGTGGTTATGTCCTGCGTCGCATCATCCGCCGCGCCATCCGCCACGGCTACAAGCTGGGCGCCCGTGCCGCCTTCTTCCACCGGATGGTGCCGGATCTCGTTGCCGAAATGGGCATGGCGTATCCGGAACTCGGTCAGAACCAGGCCAGGATTGTTGCCACGCTCCAACAGGAAGAGGATCGCTTCTTCGAAACCATCGAGCATGGCATGGCCATTCTTGAAGGCGAGCTGAAGTCGCTCGGCGAAGGCGGTGTGTTCAACGGCGAAACCGCCTTCAAACTGCACGATACCTACGGATTCCCGCTCGACCTGACGCAGGACATCTGCCGTGAGCACGGGATCACGGTCGATGCCGCCGCCTTCGACGCCGCCATGGCCCGCCAGAAGGAACAGGCGCGCGCCGCCGGCAAGTTCAGGATGGCCGCCAATCTCGACTACGATGGCCCGGCCACCACCTTCCACGGCTACGACAACCTCGAATTCAAGGGCAATGTCCTGGCCCTGTACAAGGATGGTGTCGCGGTCAATCAATTGCATGAGGGCGACATGGGCGTCGTCGTCCTCGACCACACCCCGTTCTATGCCGAATCCGGCGGCCAGGTCGGTGACCGCGGTGCGCTGCAGTCGGTGCATGGCATTTTCGCGGTCGAAGATACGCAGAAGATCCAGGCCACCGTCTTCGGTCACCATGGTGTCGTCAAGACCGGCACGTTGACGGTCGGCAACGGCGTTACCGCCAAGGTCGACGTGCTCGCCCGCCAGCGCACGATGCGCAACCACTCGGCGACCCACCTGCTGCACAAGGCCCTGCGCGAAGTGTTGGGCGATCATGTCCAGCAGAAGGGCTCGCAGGTCGATCCGGACAAGACCCGCTTTGACTTCGTGCACAACCAGCCGATGACCGATGACGAGATCCGCAAGGTGGAAGCCCTCGTCAATGCCGAGGTGCTGGCCAACACGGCCACCGAATGTCGTGTCGTGCCCATCGCCGAAGCCCAGAAGCTGGGGGCCATGATGCTGTTCGGCGAAAAGTACGGCGATGAAGTGCGCGTGCTGGACATCGGTTCTTCGCGCGAATTGTGCGGCGGTACGCATGTCGCGCGGACCGGCGATATCGGCCTGTTCAAGATTACCGTCGAAGCCGGCGTGGCGGCCGGTGTGCGGCGTGTCGAGGCCGTCACCGGCGACAACGCGCTGGCGCTCATCCAGCAGCAGCAATCCATGCTCGACGGTGCCGCTGCTGCGTTCAAGGCGCCGGTGAACGAAGTGCCGGGCAAGATCGCCCAGGTGCTGGACAACGTCCGGGCGCTGGAAAAGGAAGTGGCCCGCCTGAAATCCCGGCTGGCTGCCGTGCAGGGCGACGATCTGCTTGCCCAGGCCGTCGACATCAAGGGCGCCAAGGTGCTGGCCGCGACGCTGGAAGGCGCCGATGTCACGGCGCTCCGCGAGACCATGGACAAGCTCAAGGACAAGCTGAAGTCCGCCGCCATCGTGCTGTCGTCGGTGGCCGACGGCAAGGTGACGCTGATCGCCGGCGTCACGCCCGACCTGACCGGCAAGCTCAAGGCGGGCGAACTGGTCAACATGGTTGCCCAGCAGATCGGCGGCAAGGGGGGCGGTCGTCCGGACATGGCCCAGGCTGGCGGTACGCAGCCGGAAAACCTGCCGGCTGCGCTGGCTTCTGTGCAGGGCTGGGTCAGCGGCAAGCTCTGAGGGGCGCCCGGGTGGCGGGGCCGGGCCTCGCCGCCTGTTCCGGTCAGCGGAGCAGGTGCTCGCTGGCCGTTGTTTCGCGAACGAATTCCCCTTCGATGATCGTGCTGTTGCCCGGGGCAGCCGTCGCGACATGGCCGGTGCGGCGGGCTTCGGTCGCTCGCATTTGTTTGCGCAGGGCGCGGGTCTTCCACCACAGCCAGCCGCCCAGTCCGATGCCGAGGACGGCCACGACCGCCACGGCGACCAGCGAGAACATGAGGGCGAGCGTCAGGAAGGCCGCGCTGAGCAGAAAGGCGATGAGCTTGGCAAGCGGTCCCGGTGCTGCCTGGCCGGGTGGCTTGCTGCCGAAAGGCGGGTCTTGCCGTGGGATGTTCATGTCGGATTGGGGAGGAAGGGGGCAGGCAAGTATAAGCGGGACATGCGTCCGGATCTGTTGTCCGGCTGTGGCAGTTTTGTAACGCTCATGATCCCGGTTGTTCCTGGCCGATTTCGTTGGCCCATTGCAGCGCCTGCGTCTGGGCCCGGTTGATGGCTTTCGGGCCCAGTCCCGGCAGTTCGGCAAGGGCGGCGCTCAATTCGGCCAGGTTGCCGCTCTCGCTGCTTTCGCTGAGGCGGAGCAGGGCGCCGAGCGGCCCCTGGCCGGTGCACAGCGCATCGCGTACATCGGCCGCCAGGCCCAGCGGGGCGACGATGTCGGCGATCGGTTGGCCGACCAGGACGGGCATCAGCGACATGATGCCGACCATGAAGGCGCGGTCGGCCAGCGCGCCGTCACCCGGGCGCAGTTCGCCGGCCAGCAACTCCATCAGGCGGCCGCGGGTGGCGGCCATCTGCAGTAACGGATTTTCGGTCGGGTTCTGGCCGCTGGAGGCGAAAACCAGCAGTTGCAGCCAGCGTTGAAGCTGGCGGCGGCCGAGAACGGTGATGGCATGGCCGAGCGAGGTGATGCGCTCGGTGCAGCCGGCCCCGACCGAATTGGTCATGCGCAGCAGGTTGATGGTCAGGCCCGGTTCCGGTTTCAGGGCGGCTTCCAGTTCGCTGGTGTCGGCGTCACCGAGCAGCAGGCCCATCAGCTTCATCAGCGACAGTTGCGAATGATCGAGTTTTCTGCCGGCGATGATGGTCGGTTTGGCGAAGTAATAACCCTGAAACAGGCTGAAGCCGAGTTTCAGGCATTGCTCCATCTGCTCCCGGGAGTCCACTTTCTCGGCCAGCAATTGCTTGCCCATCGGTTTGAGCTTCATGGCCAACTGCATCAACTGCACGCGCGACAGCGGCTGGATGTCGACCTTGACGATCTCGACCAGGGCGAGCAGTTCGGCAAACTGCGGTTCGAGCTGGATGACGTCGTCGAGGGCCAGTGTGAAGCCGGCGGCCTTCAACGCCTGGCAGCGCTCGATGACGGCCGGCGTGGGGGGGACCGTTTCGAGGATTTCCAGCACCACGGCATGGCGGGGCAGCAGTTCGATCAGGTCGCTGAAGAGGAATTGCTCGTCAACGTTGATGAAGCCGCGGTGGTTACCCAGCGCCGCGGCGACGCCGAGTTCGGTGAAAGCGTTGGCGATGACCGTGGCTGTGGCCTGGACGCCGTCCGTCACCCGGGCGACGTTGGCGCTGCCGCTACGGAACAGCAGTTCGTAGGCATGCAGGCGCTGTTCGCGATCGAGGATCGGCTGGCGTCCGAGAAAGAGCTGGTCGGGAGTGGCTTCGCTCACGAAAATCCCTCAGAACGGCAGCTGGATGCCCGGCCAGACGGCGTTCAGGGCTTGCCGGAAAGCGGCCTGGATGCGTTCGAGGGCCGCCGCGTTATCGGCCTCGAAGCGCAGCACGACGACTGGCGTCGTGTTCGACGGGCGGGCCAGGCCGAAGCCGTCGGCGTATTCGACGCGCACGCCGTCGAGGGTGATGATCTGCTCGGCCCCCGGGAAGCGGCCTGCCGCCTTCAGCTTGTCGATCAGCGCGAAGGGTTCCCCTTCCGCCATCTTGATGTTCAGTTCGGGCGTGGAGGGGGCGTTCGGCAGGTTCTTCAGGACCGGGTTGGCATCCGCTGAACGGGCGAGGATTTCGAGCAGGCGGGCGCCGGTGTAGAGCCCGTCGTCGAAGCCGTACCAACGTTCCTTGAAGAAGGTGTGGCCGGACATCTCGCCGGCCAGCGGGGCGCCGGTTTCCTTCAGCTTGGCCTTGACCAGCGCGTGACCGGTGTTCCACATCAGCGGCTCGCCGCCATGCTGACGGATCCAGCCGGCCAGGAGCCGCGTGCATTTGACGTCGTAGATGATCTGGCCACCCGGAACGCGCGACAGTACGTCAGCGGCGAACAGCATCAGCTGACGATCGGGGAAGATGATCTCGCCGTCCTTGGTGACGACGCCGAGGCGGTCGCCGTCACCGTCGAAGGCGATCCCGATCTCGGCATCGGTTTCCTGGAGCGCCCTGATCACGTCGGCCAGGTTTTCCGGCTTCGACGGGTCCGGGTGGTGGTTCGGGAAGCGGCCGTCGACGTCGCAATAGAGCGGCACGATCTCGCAGCCGAGGCGCTTGAACAGCTCCGGCGCGACGGCGCCGGCCACGCCGTTGCCGCAATCCATGACGATCTTCATCGGCCGGGCGAGCTTCACGTCGGAAACGATACGCGCGACGTAGGCTGCCTTGACGTCGGCGCTGCGGCGGCTGCCCTGGCCGTGCTTCAGGTTGCCGGCTTCGATGCGCTGCTTGAGATCCTGGATGGCGTCGAGGGCCAATGTCGTACCGCCGATCACCATCTTCAGGCCGTTGTAATCCGGCGGGTTATGGCTGCCGGTGACCGAGACACAGGAGTGGCACCCCAGTTCGTAGGCGGCGAAGTAGGTGACGGGAGTCGGTACGCAGCCGACATTGATCGCGTCGCACCCGGCGGCGCAGATGCCGTCGATCAGGGCTCCGGCCAGCTCCGGCCCGGACAGGCGGCCGTCGCGGCCGACGGCGATGGCCTGCTGCCCCTGCTCGACAGCCAGCGAACCGAGGGCCTGGCCGATCTGGCGGACAACCTCGGCAGTCAACGATTGATGGACGATGCCCCGGATGTCGTAGGCCTTGAAGATTTCGGCAGGGAGTTGATTCATGGCAAAGGGAAAGCGGTTTCGTGAATGAAGAAGTGTAAGAGCCTTTGCGGCAGCCAGTCCAGATTGCCCGGGAAGGCACCGCTGACGAAGCCGACGTGGCCGCCGGCGGCCGGTTGCTCGAGGCGGACGCAGGGACTGATTTCGGCCGCCTCGGGTAGCGCAGCGGCCGGCAGGAAGGGATCGTTGCGGGGATTGAGGACCAGCGCGGGAACGGCAATGTCTTTCAGCCAGGGTTTGGCCGAGGCGCGTGCCCAGTAGTCGTCTGCCCCGGCAAAGCCGTGTACCGGCCCGGTCACGGCATCGTCGAAATCCCACAGCGTCCGTGCGCGGCGCATGCGGGTTTCGTCGAAAAGTCCCGGAAAGCGTTGCAGGCGGGCGGCCGAGCGGGCTTTCAGGGTGCCCAGGAAATGGCGGGTGTACAGCCGGTTGAAACCGTGCGCCAGGTGGTGGCCGCACGCGGCGAGGTCAAGTGGGGCACAAATGCCGGCCACGCCGCTGACTACGCTGCGGGCACCCGGGCCTTGTTCGCCGGCCCACTTGAGCAGGGCGTTGCCGCCGAGTGAAATGCCGCCGGCAGCCAGGGGGCGGCCCGCATTGGCCTGGTGCAGGCGGCGCAGAATCCAGTCAATTTCAGCCGTATCGCCTGAGTGATAGGCGCGCGGGCGGCGGTTCAGTTCGCCCGAGCAGCCCCGGAAATGGGGCAGGGCGAGGCGCCAGCCGATCTGCCGGCAGGCGCGGGCCATCGCGATGGCGTAATGGCTGTGCGAACTGCCTTCAAGGCCATGGAAGAGAACCAGGAGCGGCGCGCTGGCCGGGCCGTCGAGCAGGTCGATATCGATGAAATCGTCGTCCGGCGTCGCCCAGCGTTCGCGGCGCAACGGGATCGGGCGGGGTTTGATGAGCAGCGGCCAGATCGTCTGGGCGTGACCGCCCGGCAGCCAGGCGGGGGCGCGATAGGAAGGCGAGGCAGGCTTCAAGGGCGGGCGGTGGAACAGTCGGTCAGTGCAGGGTGTGGGAAACGCTGTCGACCATGGCCTGCTGGCCGTCGTCCGCCGCCGAGGCGTGCCGGGTCACCAGCCGCCAGCCATGGGCGCCGCGCAGGTAAACGTGGGTGACGTGCAGCGGGCCATGCGGGTTGGGATCGTCACCGACGAACAGGGTTTCGGTCAGATGATGAATGGCCATCACCGCGCCGTTCCAGCTGGCGACGGGTTCGACCTGCACGCGGAGGCGAGCTGACGAGAAGATGCTGCGCCAGCTTTCGCGGATCGTCATCTCGCCGAACAGGCGGACGCCGGTCGGATGAACGCAGACGGTTTCCTCGTCTTCGGCCCATACCCGCATCAGCAGGTCGGCATCGCCGTGCGCGATGGCGTCGTAGAAGGCAAGTTCGACATCTTCGGGCGAAGCGAAATGACCGGGTTTGCTCATGGCGTGATCCATTGACGGCAACGGGCGGCGACCAACCCGGGAGACAGCTTGTTCAGACAATCGAGGTGGCCAAGTGGGCATTCGCGCTTGAAGCAGGGGCTGCACGCAAGATTGAGGCTGAGGATGTCGGCCCGGTCGGACAGCGGCGGCGTGAAGCCGGGCGACGACGAGCCGTAGAGCGCGACGATCGGGCGGTCGAGCGCGGCGGCGACATGCATCAGGCCGGAATCGTTGCAGACCACCAGGTCGGTCAGGGCGAGCAGGTCAACCGCTTGGCCAAGCGATGTGGTGCCGCACAGGTTGCGGCAGAGGCCGGGGGCAAGCCGGGTGATTTCCTCGGCGACGGCATGGTCCTTGGGCGAGCCGAACAGCCAGATGGCGCAGTCCTGTTCCGCCAACTCGCGGGCCAGTGCGGCGAAATGCGCCGCCGGCCAGCGCTTTGCAGGGCCGTATTCGGCACCCGGGCAAAAGGCGACGACCTTCGCCGGCTTGCTCAATCCGAGGTCGCTCAGGGCTTTCTGCTGCTCCTGCTGGCTGGACCGGATGCGAGGCTGGGCGATGGGCCGGGGGGGCGGTGTGCCGGGGGGCTCCGCCAGTTGCGCAAAACGCTCGACCATCAGCGGCAGGGCCTGCTTGTCGAGGGTGTGACGGACATTGATCAGGCCGTAGCGGGACTCGCCGGTGAAGCCGACGCGTCGCGGGATGCCAGCCAGCCAGGGGACCAGCGCCGACTTCAGCGAATTGGGCAGGACATAGACGGCCTCGTACCCGCGCGCCGCCAACTGGCGCGCCAGGCGCCAGCGCGCCTTGATCGACAGTTGGCCATGGCCGAAAGGGCTGTCGATGACTTCATGGATTTCCGCCATTCGCTGCAACACCGGCGCGACCCAGCGGGGGGCGAGGGCATCTAGCTGCAATCCGGGATGGCGGGCACACAGTCGCGCAAACAGCGGCTGGGCCATGATGGTGTCGCCGATCCAGGAAGGGGCGACGATCAGGGCTTTCATAGGAGCCGTTGTGCGTTGCCGGTCAGACATCGCGCGCGATGCATCCGCCCGTGACGGGCAACCCGCAACGCACGCCGATCAGTGATGTCCTTTGGGAGCTTCGCCCTTGAAGACGTACTGCGTGCTGCAATACGGGCAGGTCACTTCGCCGGTTTTCAGCACGTCGAGGAAGACGCGCGGATGTTGGTTCCACAGCGTCGATTTCGGCGTCGGGCAGTGCAACGGCAAGTCGTGCGCGGTGACTTCAATGACTTTCTTGTCGGACATTGTTTTTCTCTCCCGGTTTCAGACGACGGCCAGCCAGTCGGCGTGGGCAGCCGAGCGGCCATAGACGACATCGAAATATTTTTCCTGCAGCGCCTTGGTGATCGGGCCGCGGTGGCCGGGGCCGATCTGGCGGTTGTCGAGTTCGCGGATCGGGGTCACTTCGGCGGCGGTGCCGGTGAAGAAGGCCTCGTCGGCGCAATAAACTTCGTCGCGTGTGATGCGCTTCTCGATGACCTCGATGCCCAGTTCGCCGGCCAGCTGCATGACGGTGGCGCGGGTGATCCCTTCCAGGCAGGCCGTCAGGTCCGGCGTGTACAGCTTGCCGTTCTTGACGATGAAGATGTTCTCGCCGGCGCCTTCGCAGACGTAGCCTTCGGGATCGAGGAGCAGCGCTTCGTCGTAGCCGTCACCGGTGGCCTCGTTGTTGGCGAGAATGGAATTCATGTAATTGCCCGAGGCCTTGGCGCGCACCATGGTGATATTGACGTGGTGACGGGTGTAGGACGAGGTCTTGATCCGGATGCCGCGCTGCATGCCTTCCTCGCCGAGGTAGGCACCCCACGGCCAGGCGGCGATGATCACGTGCACCTTGGCGCCCTTGGGCGACACGCCCATCTTTTCCGAGCCGTAGAAAGCGAGCGGCCGCAGGTAGCCGGATTCGAGATGGTTGGCGCGGATGACTTCCTTCTGGGCTTCGTTCAGCTCCTCGGCAGAGTAGGGCATCTGCATCTGGAAGATGTGCGCCGAACGGAACAGGCGCTCGGTGTGCTCCTTCAGGCGGAAAATCGCCGTGCCGCGTTCGGTCTTGTAGGCCCGGACGCCCTCGAATACGCCCATGCCATAGTGCAGGGAGTGGGTGAGGACGTGGGTGGTCGCATCGCGCCAGGGCACGAGCTTGCCATCCTGCCAAATGAAACCGTCGCGATCCGACATGGACATGGTGATTCTCCGTGTTGCCGAGTGTGAAAGCCCATAATTCTAGCCCAATTCAGACGGTAAAATAGGGGTTTTGCCGTTTGAGTTCAGTCATGGTCTGGAAGCCTCATGTCACTGTCGCCGCCGTCGTTCATCGCGATGGCAAGTTCCTGCTGGTCGAGGAAGAAACCGATGCCGGGCTGGCTTTCAATCAGCCGGCCGGTCACCTGGAAGAGGACGAGCCGCTGGTCGATGCCGTGGTACGCGAGGCGCTGGAAGAGACGGCCTACCATTTTCGGCCGACCCATCTGGTCGGCATCTATCACTGGAAGCACCCGACCAAGGAAGACACGACCTACCTGCGCTTCGCTTTCGGCGGCGAACTGGTCGGTTTCGAGGCCGGGCGTGCCCTGGATGAGGGGATCGTCGCTGCCCGCTGGCTGACGCTCGACGAAGTGCGGGCGACGCAGGCGCGTCATCGCAGCCCGCTGATCCTGCGTTGTTGCGAGGATCTGCTCGCCGGCAAGCGGTATCCGCTGGACTTGCTGGTGCATTACGGCTGATGCGTGCCTGGCTGGCCGTCTTCCTGCTCGCCTGGGCCGGTTGGGCGGCGGCCGAGGAGCAGGTTCTGGTGTGCCATGGCTACGGCTGTCTGGCCGAGGACCGTATCCGTTACACCGAAGGCCAGTTGGGCACGGTGCGACGCATGCTGTTTGCCGCTGTCGATGCCGAGGGCGAGCGGCGCGTTCTGGCCGATGTGATCGGGCTGTTGTACGGCTGGGCGGGCGAGCAATCCGACATTGCGAATGATCGGGCCGGCAACTTCAACGATGACAACCGGCCGGGCAAGATGGATTGCATCGACCACGCGACTTCGACGACGCGCCTGCTTCGCCTGCTGGCCGCGCGTGGCTACCTGCGCTGGCACCGGGTGCTCGAGCCGCAGGTGCGCAGTCTGGCGAGTGTGCTGTTCGTGCATTGGTCGGCCGTCATCGAGGAATGGCCGGGGACGGGGGAAACGGCCACCGAGGCAGGGCCGGCGCGCTTCGCAGTCGATAGCTGGTTCGTGGATAATGGCCGTCCGGCGGTGATCCTGCCGCTGGAGGAATGGAAGAAAGGGGCGGGGCCCGATGTCTAGTAAAACTGTGGTCGTCGGCTTGTCCGGCGGGGTTGATTCGTCGGTCGCGGCGCTGTTGCTCAAGCGGCAGGGCTGGCATGTGGTCGGCCTGTTCATGAAGAACTGGGAGGATGACGATACCGAGGAATACTGTTCCTCGCGTCAGGACCTGATCGACGTGATGAGCGTTGCCGACCGGATCGGCATCGATGTCGAGGTGGTCAATTTCGCCGCCGAATACCGCGAGCGTGTTTTTGCCGAGTTCCTGCGCGAATACCAGGCCGGACGGACGCCGAATCCGGACATCCTGTGCAACTCCGAGATCAAGTTCAAGGCTTTCCTCGATCATGCCCTGAAACTCGGCGCCGACAAGATCGCGACCGGCCATTACGCTGGCGTGCGCGAATTCGATGGCAAATTCCAGTTGCTGAAGGCCGAGGACGGCACCAAGGACCAGAGTTATTTTCTCTATCGCCTGAACCAGGCGCAGCTGTCAAAGACCCTGTTTCCGCTGGCTGATCTTTACAAGCGCGAGGTGCGCAAGATCGCCGAGGCGGAAGGCCTGCATGTCGCTGCCAAGAAGGATTCGACCGGCATCTGCTTCATCGGTGAACGGCCGTTCAAGGATTTCCTGTCGCGTTACCTGCCGCCCAGGAAGGGCGAGATCCGTCGCCTTGATGACGGCAAGCTGCTCGGCGAACACGACGGCCTGATGTACCACACGATCGGCCAGCGCAAGGGGCTGCACATCGGTGGCGTCAAGGAAAAGGGGGCTCCGGGTGGCGGTGATCACGAGGCCTGGTTCGTTGCCGGCAAGGACATGGAGAAGAACGTGCTCTACGTCGTCCAGGGGCATGACCATCCGGCCTTGCTCAAGGGCGATCTGGTTGCCGAGCAGCTCAGCTGGGTGTCTGGCGAGGCGCCGCACACGCACTGGGTTTATACGGCCAAGCCCCGCTACCGGACGGCCGATCAGCCGTGCGAGGTCGAGCGCGTCGATGCCGAATCCTGCGAGATCCGCTTTGCCGAGCCGCAGTGGGCGCTGACCCCGGGTCAGTCGGTCGTTCTCTATGAAAGCCGGGTCTGCCTGGGGGGCGGCGTCATCCGTTGATACTTACGCCGTGCCGGCGCGTAGCGGGGAAGTTTCGATCATCGCACTGAATGCCTTGACCAGGTCCGGGTCGTGTTTGCGGCCCGCCTCACTGTGCAGGATGTCCATCACGGCGGTGTGCGGGCGCGGCTTTTGATACGGACGGCGGGCGGTCATCGCATCGTAGCTGTCCGCAATCGAGACGATGCGGGCGTCGAGCGGAATCGCGCTGCCGCGCAGCTTGTCCGGATAGCCCGAGCCATCGTAATTTTCGTGGTGGTGCCGCACGGTGCGGGAAATGCTGCTGGGGCGGCCGCCGTTGATGGCGAGCACGATCTGTTCGCCGATCAGAACGTGTTGCTGCATGCAGGCCCACTCGGCGCTATCGAAACTGTCCGGTTTGCGCAGAATGGTGTCCGGGATGCCGATCTTGCCCATGTCGTGGAAGCGGGCACCCAGTGTCAGGCCGGCCAGTTCCGCATGGCTCAGGCCGATTTTCTGGCCCAGTGCGCGCGACAGTTCGACCACCCGGTCACAGTGGATGCGGGTGTAGTGGTCGCGGGCGCCCAGGGCGATCGTCAGCGCATGGGCGATCAGGTCGGTGGGGGTGGTGTCGTTGGGCGGGGTGAGCATGGGCTTGTCTCGCGTTGACCTGGTGCAGAAAAAGACCGGCTGACCGGGTTTCGGTTCGAAAAATCTTTTGCGAGAAAAAGGGCGCCGGTCCGGGCGCCCCGATGGCCTGATGCCCGGCGGGCTCAGTCGTGCGGCACGGTGTCCGCGAAAGCCGGGCGCTGCATCAGCTTGTCGTACAGTTTGGCCAGATTGGCGTGCGCTGCCTGCCAGGCAATGTCCGGGAAGCGGAAGCGCAGGTAGCCGAGGGCGGTACCGACGGCGATATCGGCCATCGAGATGTGCGTCCCCATGCAGAAGCTCTTGTCGCCCAGTTCCTCGGCCATGAACTCGAGGCTGCGCGAAATCTTGTCGTGCTGGCGGCTGATCCAGGCACTGCCTTCCGGCGTTACCGGCCGCTTGCCTTCGAGCAGGGCGGCGACGGCGGCGTCGCACAGGCCGTCGGCCAGGGCTTCCCAGCGCTTGACTTCGATGCGCTCGCGATTGGGGGCCGGGAACAGCTTGTTGTTGGGCGTGACGTTGTCGATGTATTCGACGATGACGCGCGAATCGAAGAGTGCGGTGTCATCGTCCAGCACCAGCACCGGAATCTTGCCCAGCGGATTGTAGTCCGGCACCTTGCTGTCGTTCGCCCACGGCGAATCGACCACGAAGTCGTATTCAATCTTCTTTTCGGCCAGCACGATGCGCACCTTGCGCGCGTAGGGGCTGGTATGGGAGCCGATCAGCTTCATCGTGTGCTCTCTGATTTGGGGAGCCTGATTATAGCGTATGGGCATGGCTTCTTCGGACAGGTAAAATTACAAGATTACCGAAAAGGATGTTTTTATGACTTTCAATCCCCTGACTGCCCTGTCTCCGCTCGATGGCCGTTACGCTGGCAAGGTTGACGCCCTGCGCGCGCATTTTTCCGAATTCGGCCTGATCCGCGCCCGCCTCAAGGTCGAAATCGAATGGCTGAAGGCCCTGGCGGCCGAGCCCCATTTTGCCGAAATCGCCGCCTTCTCGCCGGCCACCATCGCCGAGCTGGATGCGCTGGTCGCCCACTTCGGTCCGGAACAGGCCGCCGAGGTGAAAGCCATTGAGGCCACCACCAACCACGACGTCAAGGCGCTGGAATACTGGATCAAGGACAAGACCAAGGCGAATGCCGAAGTGGTCAAGGTCAGCGAGTTCATCCACTTCGCCTGCACTTCCGAGGACATCAACAACCTGTCGCATGCGCTGATGTGCCAGGGCGCCCGCGAACAGGTCATGCTGCCGACGCTGGACAAGGTCATCGCCAAGCTGACCGAGATGGCCCATGCCTATGCCGACGTGCCGATGATGAGCCGCACGCACGGCCAGCCGGCCACGCCGTCGACGATGGGCAAGGAAATGGCCAACGTCGCCTATCGCCTGCAGCGTGCCCGTGCCCGCATCGCCGGCGTCGAGCTGCTCGGCAAGATCAACGGCGCCGTTGGCAACTACAACGCCCACCTTGCGGCCTACCCGGGCTACGACTGGGAAGGGTTCGCCAAGCGTTTCGTCGAGTCGCTCGGCCTGACCTTCAATCCCTACACCATCCAGATCGAGCCGCATGATGCGCTGGCCGAACTGTTCGACGCCTTCGCCCGCGCCAACAGCATCCTGATCGACCTCGATCGTGACGTGTGGGGCTATATCTCGCTCGGTTTCTTCAAGCAGAAGGTCAAGGCCGGCGAAATCGGCTCCTCGACCATGCCGCACAAGGTCAACCCGATCGACTTCGAGAACTCCGAAGGCAACCTCGGCCTGGCCAACGCCGTCTTGAAGCACCTCGCCGAAAAGCTGCCGATCTCCCGCTGGCAGCGCGACCTGACCGATTCCACCGTGCTCCGCAACATGGGCGTCGGCCTCGGCTATACGCTGCTCGGCTACGACTCGCTGCTGAAGGGGCTGGGCAAGCTGGAAATCAACGCCGAGCTGATGCACGCTGATCTCGACGCCAACTGGGAATTGCTCGCCGAGCCGATCCAGACCGTGATGCGCCGCTACGCCGTGCCCAATGCCTACGAAAAGCTCAAGGAACTGACCCGCGGCACCCGCGTTTCGCGCGAGGGGATGCAGGCCTTCGTGTCGACGCTCGACATTCCGGAGGCCGCCAAGGCCGAACTGCTCAAGCTGACGCCGTGGGATTACACCGGTAAGGCGGCCGAGCTGGCCCGGCGCATCTGAGGAATCGGCCGTGGCCGCAACATGCAGCAAATGCGGGCAGGCGGTGCCGGAGGGTGCCATCTACTGCCCCCATTGCACCGGCGACCGGCAAACGACGCAGCGCGAGATCATTCGCGGCGGCCTCGTCGGCGGGCTGAAGGGCTTGTTCCTCGGCCTGCTGCCGGCCATTGTGCTCCTCATGCAGTATGGCGCCGAGCGGGGCATCAAGGCCATCGCCTTCATCGTGCCGATCACCACCTTTGCCACCGGGCTGATCATCGGCCTGGTCAGAGCCAAGGGGGATTGGAAATAGCGCCTGCCCGCCGTCTGCTGCGGGCAGCGTCCCGTGGGCACGACCTGACGGTGAGCCAGCACCCGAGCGATTCCCCCGCAACCGCGAATCATTAACCCCTGACAACGAACGAACAATCCCATGTCTTTTGCCGAGAATCTGAAGAAATTGCCGGGCATTTCGCACCTGGCCGCCATCAACCTGCTCGATGCGGACGGCAACGTCGTCGCGACCATCGAGAACAAGGCGGGCAGCCAGGGTTCGCTGGCCGTGTACAACCATCTGGCGCAGACCTATGGCTCGATCAACGCCGAGGCGGCGAAGAAGGGCCTGGAAATCTTTGCCGAGCATACCGAGGACGAGCGGGTCAATCCGGGCAAGCATCCCAACATCGCCCGCCTGCTGCAGATCGAGTCCGGCGCACCGGCCTTGCGCGTCAAGCACGTTTTCGCCGTTTGACGCGTGCCGGGCTTGGTGACACCGGTGACTGACCTCTGGCGCTCAGGCATTTAGCATTGCGCTCGTTACGGGGGGTGCTGGCCGGATTTCATCTTCTTGGAATAAGATTCCGCAAACTGCTGTATCCCCGTTGCTTGTCCGATGTCATCAACCCTTAATGGAGAATCCAAGAATGAAGACCCCGTTTCTGCTCACCCTGTTCGCCACCTCGCTGGTTGCCGGCTCCGCCGTTGCCCAAGTCAAGCCGGAAGATGCCATCAAGTATCGTCAGTCCGGCTATGGTTTCATGGCCTGGAACATGGCCCGCATCAAGATGAACGTCGAAGGCGGCAACTACAACAAGGAAGAGGTGATCAAGGCGGCCAACGCCATCCAGGCCATCGCCAATTCCGGCATGGGGGCCCTGTACTTGCCGGGTACCGACAAGGGCAAGGGCTGGGAGGAAACCCGCGCCAAATCCAATATCTGGACCGAGCAGGAAAAGCTGGGCAAGGCAGCGATGGCCTTCAACAAGGAAGCCAATGAAATGGCCAAGGTTGCCCAGACAGGCGATGCTGCCGCGGTCGGTGCGCAGCTTGGCAAGCTGGGCGGCACCTGCAAGGGGTGCCACGACGATTTCAAGGCCAAGCGCTAAGCGCGCTTTCGGCCTGATTGACGGGCGCCCCGGCGGGCGCCTGTTTCATTTGCAGATGGGTGTTTTCAGGAGCTGGCATGAAAGGCAAGCGCATACTTCTCTGGGACCTGCCGACCCGGCTGTTTCATTGGCTGCTGGTCGTGGCCGTCGTGGCCGCCGTGGTGACCGGCCAACTGGGCGGCAGCCTGATCGACTGGCACGGCCGCATCGGTCTCGTCATCGCCGGCCTGCTCGCCTTCCGCATCGTCTGGGGCATGCTCGGCTCGACCTATGCACGCTTCGCCCAGTTCTTTCCCACCCCGGGCAAGATCAAGGCCTACCTGGCCGGCCGCTGGCAAGGGGAGGGGCACAATCCGCTCGGCGCCTTGTCGGTCTTTGGCCTGCTCGCGCTGCTCACCGTTCAGGTAGCCACTGGCCTGGTGGGCAACGATGACATCGCCTTTTCCGGTCCCCTGGCCGATCTGGTCAGCCGCGAACTGAGCAACCGGCTGACCGGCCTGCACCATCTCCTGGCCAAGGTGCTGATCGCCCTGGTTGCCCTCCACGTCGCCGCCATCGGCTTCTACGGCCATGTCAGGAAGCAAAGGCTGCTCAAGCCGATGATTACCGGCTGGAAGGACGATGCCGAAGGCGAATCGGCAGCGGGCGGTGGCCCGGCCGCCCTGATCGTCGCGCTGCTGGTGGCCGTTGCGGTCATGTATGGCGCGAGCGGTGCCTGGCTGCCGGCCCCGCCGCCACCACCGCCGCCGGCGGCCACGCCAAACTGGTGACCGGCAAGGCCTGACGAACAAGAGCATCCTGCTGCAAGTGGATTTTCCGTACCCCGGGCCGTGGGGCAAGGCGATGAGCGAGGCCCTGTCGGCGATCGACCGGGCGCCCCTGTCTCCCGAGCCTTAAAAACGACAAAGCCACCGCATCGGGTGGCTTTGTCGCAGGGCGTTTGGGCAGCGTGCCGGATCAGACCACGGCGCCTTCCTCGTTGGCGCCTTCAATGACCTTTTTCGGCTTGACGAACTGTTCGCGCGATACACCGAGCCACATGACCAGTGGGCTGGCGACCAGCACCGAGGAGTAGATGCCGAAACAGATGCCGATGGTCAGGGCGAGCGCGAAGTAGTGCAGGGTTTCGCCGCCGAAGATCAGCATGGAGAGGACCATCAGCTGGGTGCTGCCATGGGTGATGATGGTCCGGCTGATCGTGCTGGTGATGGCATGGTCGAGCACTTCCGGCGTGCTGAGGCCGCGCACCTTCTTGAAGGTTTCGCGCACCCGGTCGAAAACGACGACGGATTCGTTGACCGAGTAGCCGAGCACGGCGAGCACGGCGGCCAGCACCGACAGCGAGAACTCCCACTGGAAGAAGGCGAAGAAGCCGAGGATGATCACCACGTCGTGCAGGTTGGCGATGATTGCCGACACCGAGAAGCGCCACTCGAAGCGGAAGGCGAGGTAGATCACGATGCCGATGATGACCAGCAGCAGGGCCATCGCGCCATTCTCGGCGAGTTCCTTGCCGACCTGCGGCCCGACGAACTCGACGCGCGACAGGGTGGCGCCCGGCGCGTCGGCTTCCAGGGCCTTCATGATCGTTTCACCCAGTTGCGAGGTGTTCTGCTCGCCCTTGAGCGGCAGGCGGATCATGACATCCTGCGAGGAGCCGAAGTTCTGGACCGAGTAGTCGGAAAAGCCCGATTTGCCCAGCGCGCCGCGAATCTTCTCGAGATCGGCCGCCTGTTCGTACTTGACCTCGACCAGCGTGCCGCCGGTGAATTCGACCGACAGGTGCAAACCCCGGGTGAACAGGAAGACGACGGCGAGGATGAAGGTGACGAGCGAGATGACATTGAAGGTCAGCGCATGGCGCATGAACGGAATGTCTTTTTTGATGCGAAAAAATTCCATGGCCGTGTGCTCCTTAATTTTTGGCGCCGGCCGCGGCGCCCGGCTTCCAGACCTGACCGATGGCGACCTTGGCCAGCTTCTTCTGGCGGCCGTAGATCAGGTTGATCAGGGCGCGCGAAACGACGACTGATGAGAAGATCGAGGTCAGGATGCCCAGGCAATGCACCACGGCAAAGCCGCGCACCGGGCCGGAGCCGAAGATGAGCAGGGCGAGGCCGGCGATCAGGGTCGTGATGTTGGAGTCCAGAATGGTGCCGAAGGCGCGTTCGTAGCCTTCCGAAATGGCGGCTTGCGGCGGCATGCCGGCACGCAGTTCCTCGCGCACCCGCTCGTTGATCAGCACGTTGGCGTCGATCGCCATGCCCAGGGTCAGCGCGATGGCGGCGATGCCGGGCAGGGTCAGGGTGGCCTGGAGCAGCGACAGTAGCGCGATCAGGAAGAGCAGGTTGGAGGCCAGGGCGAGGACGGAAACCACGCCGAACATCTGGTAGTAGACGATCATGAACAGGGCGATGGCGGCGAAGCCCCACATCGTCGAATGGAAACCCTTCTTGATGTTCTCGGCGCCGAGCGACGGGCCGATGGTCCGTTCCTCGACGATGTCCATCGGTGCGGCCAGGGAACCGGCCCGCAGCAGCAGCGCGGTGTCGTTGGCTTCGGCGGTGGTCATGCGGCCGGAAATCTGGACGCGCCCGCCACCGATCTCGGTACGGATCACCGGCGCGGTGATGACCTCGCCTTTGCCCTTCTCGATGAGCAGGATGGCCATGCGCTTGCCGACGTTCTCGCGGGTGACGTCCTTGAAGATGCGGGCGCCGGCCGAATCGAGGTTGAGGTGGACCGCCGGTTCCTGCGTCTGGTTGTCGAAGCCTGGCTGGGCGTCGTTCAGGCGGTCGCCGGTCAGCACGACCTGCTTTTTGACCAGCAGCGGCTGGCCACCCCGTTCGTTGTACAACTCGGTGCCGAACGGCGGGTTGCCGGCCAGTGCCGCATCCAGTGCGCCCGGGGTGTCGTCGACCATGCGGATTTCCAGGGTCGCCGTGCGGCCCAGGATGTCCTTCGCCTTGGCCGTGTCCTGCACGCCCGGCAACTGGACGACGATGCGGTCCTGGCCCTGTTGCTGGATCACCGGCTCGGCGACACCGAGTTCGTTGATCCGGTTGTGCAGGGTGGTGATGTTCTGCTTCAGCGCGAATTCGCCGATCTTCTGCTGGGCTTGCGGCTTCAGCGTGGCGATCAGGCGCGGCTCGCTGGCGTCACCGGCCTCCACGACCTGCAGGTCGGGCTGGCTGTCGGCAATGGCGTAGCGGGCCTTGTCACGGGTTTCGGCATCGCGGAAGCGAATGACGATGCGCTCACCCTCGCGGTTGACGCCGCCATGACGCAGGTTCTTGTCGCGCAGCACGGTGCGGATGTCGGCCGACGTCGAGTCGAGGCGCTTGGTCAATGCGCCTTTCATGTCGACCTGGAGCAGGAAATGGACGCCGCCGCGCAGATCGAGGCCGAGGTACATCGGCAGGGCATGCAGCGCAGTCAGCCAGGCCGGCGAAGCGGACAGCAGGTTGAGGGCGACGACGTATTGCGGGTCGCCGGGATCCGGGTTGAAGGTCTTTTCCAGGATGTCCTTGGCCTTCAGCTGGGTATCGGTGTCCTTGAAGCGGGTCTTGACGCCGTTGAAGTCGAGCAGGATGCCATCGTGGGCGATGCCGGCGGCTTTCAGGGTGTCGGCGACGCGGGCCTCGGTCCTCTGGTCGACCTTGAGGGTGGCCTTGGCGCTGGAAACCTGCACGGCCGGCGATTCGCCAAAGAAATTGGGCAGGGTGTAGATGAAGCCGAGCACCAGCGCAATGGCGACGGTGACGTACTTCCAGAGAGGGTAGCGATTCATGGTGGCTTTGAAGCGAAAAAGGCGGCTCGTGGCCGCCTTCTGGGGTGGTTACAGCGACTTCAGCGTGCCTTTGGGCAAGACCAGGCCGATGGCCGGCTTTTGTACGACAACCTCGGTGCCTTCGGCGATTTCGAGCGAAACGTAGTTTTCGCCGACCTTGGTGACCTTGCCGACGATACCGCCCTGGGTGACGACTTCATCGCCCTTGGCCAGCCCGGCGAGCAGGGCCTTGTGTTCCTTGGCTTTCTTCATCTGCGGGCGAATCATCAGGAACCACAGCACGACGAACATCAGGATCATCGGCAGCAGCTGCATGAAGCCGCCAGTCGGGTCGGCAGCGGCACCGGCGGTTTGGGCGTGGGCAAGACTGATCATTGTTGTTACTCCGGATGGCTTGAAAACGAAACGGGGGATTCTATCACCGGGCCGATGAACGGTCGCGGGCAAAGGCAGCCGACCATTCGGCCAAGGTGCCGGCCTCGATGGCGGCGCGCATCTCGGCCATGATGACCTGATAGAAATGCAGGTTGTGGATGGTGTTCAACATGCCGCCGAGGATTTCGCCACAGCGGAAGAGGTGGTGCAGGTAGGCGCGGCTGAACTGGGTGCAGGTGGTGCAGGTGCAGGACGGGTCGAGCGGCCCGGTATCGGTCTTGTAGCGGGCATTCTTGATCTTGATGTCGCCGAAGCGGGTAAACAGGTGGCCGTTGCGGGCATTCCGCGTCGGCATCACGCAGTCGAACATGTCGATGCCGCGCTGGACGGCGAAGACCAGGTCTTCCGGCGTGCCGACGCCCATCAGGTAGCGCGGCTTGTGGATCGGCATTTTCGGCGCGACGTGCTCCAGGATGCGCGCCATGTCTTCCTTCGGCTCGCCGACCGACAGGCCGCCGATCGCCATGCCGTCGAAGCCGATGGCGTCCAGCCCGGCCAGCGACTCGTCGCGCAGGTCTTCGTACATGCCGCCCTGGACGATGCCGAACAGGGCGTTGCTGTTTTCCAGCCGATCGTGCTCGTCG